>OGRU01000237.1_pt1 | contig 54010 bp, 48 predicted proteins | sample 1553541 | NCBI WGS metagenome assembly OGRU01 (sample SAMEA2580068, study PRJEB22360) | human gut metagenome | biome: human gut; feature: human-associated habitat; material: faeces | place: Denmark | collected 2008/2010
GGGGGGGGTTTCTTTGTGAAATTTTTTGCATAATGTAAAAGGTTTACGAGATAACCCCTCAGTCAGCCTGCGGCTGCCAGCTCCCCTAAAGGGGAGCCTATAATACACAAAGGGGAGCCTGAACAAGCCAAGTTTCCCTTTTCAAGGAAGGCAAAAAAACCACACCAAAAAGAGGTGAATACAGTGCCAAATTACAAATATCGTGCCACAGCCATGAGCGGAAAAATGGTGCGTGGGACGCTTGCTGCTTCCGATCCGGAGGCACTGCTGAACGAACTGAAAAAGAAAGATCTGTTCTTGCTGGACTACACCCAGACCAGCAAGACTTCGTTCGGCTCCAAGCTGAAAGCCAAGGAACTGACGGACTTTTGCCGCCAGCTGGGCAGCCTGCTGGACGCGGGCGTTTCGGTGATCCAGTCGTTCAATATTATTTCCAATCGTGCCAGCATTTCCAAGTTCGCGAGAAAATGCTTCTCTGACATCACCACCGACCTGAAGCACGGCAAGGCGTTGTCCGATGCAATGGCAGATCAGGGCAAGGTGTTTCCCGAACTGCTCATCAGCATGGTGCGTGCCGGCGAGGCAAGCGGTAAGATCGGGGATACGTTTATCAACATGGGCGAGCATTTCCAGAAACAGCAGCGTATCAAATCGCAGGTCAAGGGTGCTCTGGCGTACCCGCTGGTGCTGGTCATTCTGCTGGTGCTGGTCATTATTGTAATGTTTACGTTTATTCTCCCCATGTTCGGCGATATGTTCACCGATATGGAACTGCCGCTGATGACACGGATCCTCATGGGTATGAGCGATTTCCTCACCCACTATTGGTATGTGGCGATCGGCGTGGTGGCGGCAATTGTGGTTGTCTTTGTCATGCTGATGCGAACGCCGGCTTCCCGTCTGGTGATCGACCGCATGATCGTGCACCTGCCCAAAATCGGCAATCTGGTGCGTATCGTCTACACGGCAAGCTTTTCCAGAACGCTGGCTTCGCTGTATACCAGCGGACTTTCCATTTTGAACGCCCTGCAGATCTCGCGGGACACCGTGAACAACAGCTATCTCCGTTCCCAGTTTGACGACTGTATCAAGAGCATCCGCGTGGGCAACGCCCTGTCGGAATCCATTATGGCAATGGACGGCTTCGACAGCAAGCTGGGTGATACCATTAAAGTCGGCGAAGAAACCGGTAAGCTGGACGCAATGCTGCTTTCCACCGCGGACGACTACGAATATGAATCCAGTGCCGCAATCAAGTCCATGATGTCCATTATCGAACCGCTGATGATCGTCATTCTGGGTGTTGTCGTTGCCGGCGTTATGGTTTCCGTTCTCGTTCCCATGTACTCCATGTACGGCAATATCGACGAAAACACCGGTGCGGTCTTCTCGTGGCTCGCACAGACCGCAGGACGATTCCTGAACCGGTTCTAAGAGAAAAAGAGGTGAACTTCCGTGAAGAAAAAAGATGTTTCTGCACACGTGTATATTACCAACAGCAAAATACAGGTGCTGATGGGCAGCTGTGTGAAAAATAAATTGCAGGTGGTAAACTGCTATGAAGAACCGCTGGAAGAAGGCTGTATCCTGAACGGCATTATCATGAACAACTACTCTCTCCAGAATACCCTGACGGAAATGTGGCAGAAGTACAACCTGCCCGCAAAGGGCGTGACGCTGGTGGTAAACGGCAGTTCCATTACTGTAAAGCCTCTGAAAGTTCCGCAGATCGCTCCGAAAAATGTGCCCGGTTTTATTCGCGGGGAACTGCGGGATATTGAGGGGATTCAGAATATGCTGGTGGATTATTCCGTGGTGACTCCGAAAAATCCGGACGGCTCCTGTAGTATTCTGGCGGTGGCTTCCACCAGGGAGTTCATCACCAGCTATATCAGCCTGTTCAAAGAGGCGAAGATCGAACTGGAAGTCATTGATCTGGTGCAGAACTGTCTGATCAAAATGATGAAGCGGCTGAAATCCTTACAGGGAAAAACCTATGCCGTGTTCATTCTGGATAAGAATATGCTGATGCAGTGTCTGTTTTCCAATGACAACTTCGTCATGACCCGCCGCAGCCGGATTCTGGCAGACCCTACCGATGAGGGCTTCGAACGGGAAGTGGGGCAGAATATCAACAGCATTATCCAGTTCAACAAGTCGGAACAGACCGGCTCTGATATTACGGACGTTTACCTGAGCGGCTTTCCGGAAGATGCTGTGCAGATCTTCCCGCACTTCGCGGAAAATTTCGGTGTAAATGTGCGGGCATTTCCGGAGTTTCTCCCTACGGAACTGACTGTTCCGCTGGAGATGAATCCCAGCGAGTACACGGTGCTGCTGGGCAGTATGATACGTTATTCGGACTAAATCGGACAGGAGGAATCCAAAATGGCAAAACTACCAAAAAAGGATATTAACCTGTATCCTCTTGTCGTGGCACCGAAAAAGAACACCATGAAAAAAGGTGCTCTTTTCGGCATACTGGGGACAGTGGCAGTGCTGCTGCTGGGCGGCAGTTATGCCGGTGCACGGATCTACGTCCACACCCAAGAGAATCTGGTTTCAGAAATGGAAACCAAGGCAAACGATACCGCATTGATGGAAAAGATCAACAACGCCAACGCTGTGGCGAATGACATCAGCACACTGCGGACTGCCGGTGATGTTTATACTGAGGTGCGGACTACCATTGACGGGACACAGGAGATCTGCGACAACTTTTCCGAAGATCTGGTGCAGAAGCTGGTTGGCTGTGAGAAAACGGTCAGCCCCAGCAGAGGAGAAATTCAGGTGGCAGAGATCACCGGACTTTCCTATGACGGCAGCACCCTTTCCATTGCGGCAAGTTCGACGAACAGCCAGTATGTTTCCACATTTGTGACGAACCTGACACGGCTGGACTTGTTCTCCTCGATCACCTATGACGGCTATTCACTTTCGGACAGCGTGTATACTTATACAGTGAACGCCGTGTTCAAGTCGGCGGAAACTACTGCAACGGATGCCGACGGCAATCCTGTGGAAACAACAACGGAGGTGGTACAATGACAACGGAAATTACCCGAAAGCAGGCGGTTCTGCTTTCTGTGCTGGGTGTCGTATTGGTCGTTGTACTGTTTGTGCAGCTTCTGATCCGTCCGCTGATGACGAAAGTCTCGGCAGCAAAGGAACAGCTGGAGGTTCTGAACCAGCAGTATTCCGACCTGTTGCTGCAAAGTCAGAGTTATGACCAGAACATTGCCTCACTAAAGGATTGGAAAGAGAAAAACGGAGAGGAAACCAAGAAGCTGTTTCCGCTGAGTGATGCGGAACGGATCGACCGTTTTCTCACCTTTGTGATGAATGAAGCGGGTGTCACTGTCGATGGCTTGAACATCGGACAGACCATGCAGTATTACATTGACGGTGAGGGCAATCTGGTGACTGCTTCGCCGGACGAGGTAGCCGGTACCACAGACAGTTCTGCCTCCGGAACAGATGCTTCGGACGGCAGCACAGGTGACGGCAGCGGTGCTGCATATACCGCCACCGGTGAATACTGCTGCGACTTTACCTATACGATGGAAGGCACCTATCAGAACATGAAGCAAATGTTGGACTTTGTCAATCGGGTGTCGTTTCTGGGCGTTACTGCGTATTCTTTCAACAGTGTGGAAAAGCCGGCAGCACAGGAACAGGCTGCGGCAAACGGTGATGCGGCAAATGCGGATAAATTTCAGGATTGGTATAATTTTACCATGACGATTACCGCGTACATGTATCAGAGTCCGCTGGAAACAGACTATGCAGATGATGTGGATTCCGACGAAACCACCGAAGAAGCGGCGGAAAAAGCCATGCAGTCGGCAACAGCAGACATTGCGGCGGAAGAAATGACAACGACCACGATCATAACCACAGCAGCAGATGCTGCATAAACAGGGTGATGCCAATATGAAACGGAAAACAGCACAGCGAAACGGTGCAGCGATTTTGTGGGCGGTGCTGGTCATGCTGATGATCTCACTGATCTCGGCGGGGATCATTCTTGTAGACCGTATGTATTACATGCGGGAGCAGGAGGAAAACAACCGCGTACAGGCAAAGTTCTATGCAGAATCCGCGATCACTTTGGTACAGCAGGACATTCTGAAAGAGGGTACGGTGACGGACGAAACCACCGGGGCAACCTATCAGAGCATTTTCGTCAGCGACGGCAACACCGCGGAAACCTTTACGATCTCACTCCCCGATGCGGGGAACTGGAAATGTACGGTAACGGTGAATCACTCTGTGGTCAACGACAGCGAAACCGATGCCAACAAAAGGCGGCTGTCCGGTGAGATCTATCTCACGGCAAAGGTGACGCGGAACACTGCTGGCAGCGGGGAAAAGGAATTGTCAGAAGTTTGTGGAAAGCTGTCAGTTCCCGCGAATGCGACCCAGTGGCGGTGGGACGGCTACTATCAATTGTAAAGGGAGGCGTGACAAAATGCGGAAACTGCGAAAAGGAACCACTGTTGTGGAAGTGGTGATTGCATTTGCCATGATCTCCATGTCCTTTGCAATCGGCATGATCGGGATCGCTTCCGGCTCGAATTTTCTGAACTCCGGTGCGAAGCTGAAGAACCAGCAGCGGAAAAATGCCGCTGTGGATCTGGCGGGAGCTGCTGCGGAAACTTCTGATACTACGATTACAGTAACATATCGGGACCGCACAAGCGGGGACGAAAAGACCAAAACTTTTGATGTGCAGAGGCGTTCTGCGGACAATTTCATTCAGTATCAACCGAAACCGTAAGGGAGGAAAGCAGATGCGGAAACTTGTGAAAAACCGAAAAGGTTTTACGCTGGCAGAAGAAGTGGTTACCGTTCTGCTGATCGGCATTCTGGTGGCTTCTGCTTCGGGAATCCTGCTGAATGCCATGCGGATCTTCTGCCAGAATGTCATCATGTTCAATGCCCAGTCCAAGGGAATCGCGGTCATGGAACAGCTGGAAAGTCATCTGGCGTATGCCAAGACCATCGGACAGCAGGAAACAGAAACGATCGCTGCTGATGACGGCTGTGCCCATCAGGTCGTACTGTATGTGGACACACAAAACGGAAAGAGCGAACTGAAAGAAAAAGGGACAATTTACTATTCAGACACCGACAGTGCTGGAACAACGGTCGATCAGGTGCTCTGTAAGCTGGGGACTTATCAGGCAAAGATCCTTGTCCAAAAAGTCGATGATGTAACAGTGACAGTAGATGTGCGGATCTCGCGGAACGATACTGTGTACTACTCGGAAACCAGAATGGTCAAGCTGCAAAATCGGGCAACGGTAAAGGCAACGCTGAATGCCTCCGACATATACGACAGTTCTGTGGCAGCTTCGCGGTATTTATACATCGGCAGTCTGGAATAAAACATAGGGCAATGCCGCACAAAGATTGTGCGACAGATGCGTCGTCAAATTTTTCGTCAGATGAAACAAAAAGCGGAGTGAATACTGGATGTATTCACGAGCATTTTTGTGAAATATGACGGGAAATTTGCAAGCAGATGGCGTGCAAAGTCGCCAGATGCTCTTTGTGCGGTATTGCCATAGGGCAGCACCGCACAAAGCCCGCCTGACGGCTTTGTACGGTGTCGCTATAGAAACAATAGAAAAAGGTGAGAACATTGCAGAATTTACCCATTGGTGAAGTGCTGAAAGAATATGGCTATATCACACAGGAACAGATCGATCAGGCACTGCAATTCCAGAAGACACAAAGCGGCAAGAAGGTGCGTTTCGGCACACTGCTGCAGGAAATGGGATTTGTCACAGAAACACAGGTTCTGGAGGCACTGGGGAAAAAACTGGATCTCCAGATGGTCAATCTGGAGGAGTATGAGGTCAATGTAGACGTGGTTGCCAAGGTGCCCAAGCAGCTTGCGGAAAAATACAATGTCATTGCCCTGTCGGAAAACGACAGCCGTCTACAGCTCGCCATGTCTGACCCGCTGAATTTCTACGCACAGGAAGATATTCGGCAGATCGTGGATATGCCGCTGGAAGTGCTGCTCAGTGAAAGTCCGAAAATCAAAAAGGCGATCGAGTATTACTATGCCGAGATCAGTACCAAGCAGGCAGCCAAAAAGGCGAATATTTCCGCAGAAGATATTGAGGTGCCCCAGCTGACGGCAGACGATGCGGACGACGATGTGCCGATCATCAAGCTGATCAACTCGCTGCTGGTACGGGGATACAGCACCAACGCCAGCGATATTCACATTGAACCGTTTAAGGATTTCACACAGGTGCGTATGCGTATCGACGGTCAGATGGTCAGCTATCTGACACTGGAAAAGGCACTGCACAACTCCATTGTTGCCCGTATCAAGATCATGAGCAACCTGAACATTGCGGAAAAACGTATCCCGCAGGACGGCAACTTCCACGCTGTGCTGGAGGGAATCGACATCAGTATGCGTATTTCCGTTCTGCCGACGACACACGGCGAGAAGATCGTTATGCGTTATCTGGTGTCGGATACCAAGATCGACCACGCCGGTCACTTCGGCATGAACGAGTATTCCTATAACATGCTGATGAAGATGATGTCCGCCCCCAACGGCATCATCTATATTACGGGGCCGACTGGTTCCGGTAAAACGACCACGCTGTATATGGTATTGCAGCATCTGTCCCAGCGACCGGTAAATATTTCTACCATTGAGGACCCTGTGGAAAAAGATTTGCCCAATATCACGCAGACTTCCGTTAATGTGACTGCCGGCATGACCTTTGCAGTGGGACTGCGTGCCCTGCTGCGACAGGATCCGGATATTATCATGATCGGTGAAACCCGTGACGCAGAAACGGCTGAAATTTCCGTGCGTTCTGCAATCACCGGACACCTGGTAGTTTCCACCCTGCATACCAACGATGCCATTTCGTCCATTGTCCGTCTGGCGGATATGGGCGTGGCACCGTATCTGATCTCCAACTCTGTGGTAGGTATCGTGGCACAGCGTCTGGTGCGTAAGGTCTGCCAGTTCTGTAAATACGAAGAACCGGCGACAGCAGATGACATCGCCATTGTCGGGGACGGCATTCCCATGATCACCCGCGGCAAGGGCTGTAAGGTCTGCAACAACACGGGCTATAAAGGGCGTATTTCCATTCACGAAATGGTATATATAGACAAAACGCTGAAACGTATGATCGCCAAAAGTGCAGACAGTCAGGAAATGCTGGAGTATGCCAAGAAAACACAGGGCATGCGGAGTCTGCTGGACAGTGCCATTGACTTGGTAAAAGAGGGCGTGACCACGCCGGAAGAAGTTATGAAGATCGCATATTATTCCGACTAATGATTGCAGAAAGGACGGTATACCGCCATGACCATGAATGAACTTATTATGAAAGCACGGGAGAAGAAATGCTCTGATATTCACATCAGCGAGGGCATGCCGGTTTCGTTCCGTATCCACGGGCAGCTGCTGGACAGCGGCTTTTCATTTCCGGCAGCAGAAACACGGGAAATGATCCTGTCCATGCTGAGTGATGAACAGCGGGAACAGCTGGAAAACGGCGACGACGTGGACTTTGCCATTGAAACGCCGGACTATTGCCGCCAGCGTGTCAATGTTTTCCGGCAGATGAAAAAGGTGGCAGCCACGATTCGTCTGCTGAACAACACCATTCCCACACTGGAACAGCTGCAAATGCCGAAAGTGCTGCGGGACTTGGCAGACCAGCCAAGAGGACTGATTCTGGTGACAGGTCCGACGGGAAGCGGTAAATCTACCACTCTGTCCGCCATGATCGACTATATCAACAAGAATCGTTCGGAGCATATCATCACCATTGAGGACCCTGTGGAATATGTTTACGAGTCGGGCATGTCGGTCATTCACCAGCGTGAAATCGGCGTGGATACCAAGAGCTTTGCAGCGTCCCTGCGTTCTGCTCTCCGTGAAGACCCTGATGTCATTCTCGTGGGAGAAATGCGTGACTACGAAACGATTTCTGCCGCTGTCACCGCCGCAGAAACCGGACACTTGGTCATGTCCACTCTGCACACCACCGGTGCGGCACAGACGCTGGATCGTATCATTGACAGCTGTCCGCCCCACGCCCAGAACCAGATCCGGACACAGCTGTCCACGATTCTGAAGGGCGTTATCACACAGGCTCTGATCCCGCTGGCAATGGGCGGCGGCCGTGTGGCTGCTACAGAAATTCTGGTGGGAACCGATGCGGTAGGCAGTCTGATCCGTGACAATAAGTGCTTCCAGCTGGCAACGGTCATGCAGTCCAGTGCGGCACTGGGCATGCACACCCTGAATGCTGATCTGGCACGGCTGGTAAGAGCCGGCACGATCCGGCGGGATGATGCCATTCGGGTATCCAACAACAAGAATGAGATTCTGGATCTGTTAAGTTAAGCGTGTCCGTCTGTATATTTTCGGAGAGGTGAGAGAGATGAAACGAAATCGAAAAGGCTTTTCTCTTGTGGAATTGATCGTAGTGCTGGTGATCATGGCGATCATTGCGGCACTCTGTGCCCCGAATATCTCTGCCTATGTGCAGGCGGCAAAGGTTCAGAATTATCAGACTGTGGCGAATAATCTGGCAGACGAATTACAGACTCAGCTGCCCCAGAGCCGGTACTGGAACTGGGACGAGGTGCAGCGGAATGCGTATGGCATTCTGTGTGCAGATGCCGGAAGATACGTGACACTGGATATAGAAAAAAGCACCGATAATCAAAAGGTGTATCAGATCACCGGTGCCAGCAGCGATGCCAATGCGGTGTTTACGGTGACGCTGACCTATCATGATGCGGTGAAAACCAGCCAGAAAGTGGATATTGCGGTTTCCTGCGACGGGTATGCTGCGGTGCAGTCGGTGCAGGAGTGTAATTTGGTGTTGAAGACGAATTATACAGATGCGAGTGCGTATCCGACGACAACAATAAAAAAAACAACAACTAATCGAAATGGTAATGTAACGCTGTTGGATGATAGAGTAAAAAAATGGAAAGACGATGATGGAAATACTTCGAATGACTGGTCATCTGCTTTTTCAAACAATTTTTATCCAAACAATGACTTTGTAAATACATATAATGGTACAAGTAACAATCCGCCGCATGACAATTGTGCAGCAATCAATTTAACAGATTATCCGTTAAATTCAGTATCACAGGTAGAATTTAGCTTGCAACGCTACTCTTTTTTATATAATTACAATGGAACAGATGTTGTATATCGTGCAGTTGTTCCGTGCGTTGAAGCACAGAAGGGCGACGGACGAGGCGGAGAGTATGCTGCTTGTGGAACTGATGTGTCTGGCTCTTATGAAGTACGATTTCAAAATGTAAAAGTGCTGGTCGATTCTGATTTGGATGATGATAATAGTTGGGTAAATTATACGGATGTTTTCGCCGAAAATAATTTTCCTTATGATATTAGTCAACCTGGATTATCACCCGAAAAAATTGATGCTGTTAATCACTATAAAGCGTATTATGGTGATGTGTCTTATGGAAAAAATGGCATAAATGATGTTGGTTATGGAATGAGTGATGTTGAAAAACAAATTAATGTCATTTATCGAGTAAAACTAGTTGACCCAACCGACGCAACAAATCGAAATATTCGTTCAAAATGCTGGGTGGCAATTTGGGGAAGAATCACATATTCCGACAGTGGTACAATTGTAGAACCATGTTCGTCTATGCAGACAAAAGCAGACGGAACACTGGCTAAAATATATGATAATGTTCGCATTAAAGTTGAAATTCCGGATTACATTGAAGATTTCAGTACAGTTATTCAAGATGAAAGCGAATTGACTACAGAAAATAATACATTTTATTTTGATTATAGTGGGCTTTTCTTTGTGCCATATAGTTGGGGTGGAGGTTATTGGAGTTATGAAGGGTATCAGATATTAGTTGGCAGTAATAACCTATTGCAACAGATTAAAAAAGATGGAACTTATTATTATGATTATGGGACTTATAAAGATGGATATTATACACTTCCAGCTGACCAGCAGGCAATTATTCAAAGCATTGTAAAAAGAGGGGGAACGCATTACAAAGGCACATTTGCGATTGATCTGAGAAATAGTGGATATGCAGTTGGTGATGTTGTCAAAGTTCAATTTACAAATGTAGATGCAGACGAATTTATCAGAAACGCGAATGGTAATGATAAGTTTTTGAAAATGTACCGAGTTAATGAGCGTACTGGAAATTTAGTGGCAGATGGCGATAATACAGGAATTCATTTTTATGATTCCGCAGATTTGAAAACCGCAAATCTTGGAAAAGTAGAAAAAATTTCTGATAATACAGTTGCAATTTATATTTTGATGAAATGGTCTGATTATCCCTATTATGTTTTGAGTTATAAGGGTGTATATGCAAATTTTCAACCGGATGCAGATACCAGCTTTTCATGGGCAAAGAAAAGTGAAGTTACAACCGAAGAAACAACAACACAAAATACCCCCATGCTCACCATCAACGGCGACAGCACCTACACCAACATCACCCTCGACTGGACGAAGTGCGACTATATCACCAATGCGGGCGAAGTGGGCGTGAAGTTTGTCAAGTATCCGTCCACGCTGAATTATGATGTGTACAGCAAGGATTACACCCTGCTGGCTCCGGATCAGAATCTGAAAACCTTTATGATGAATTCAAACAGTGCTGTGACATCGGCTGCTTCGGCGGATAAGATCGTGCACCTCTATTGTAAGGGTGTCAGTCCGGAGGAGATTCAGTGCGAGATCGTTGCTCCGAAAAATACGGCAACGACAACAACTACCACGACTACCACACCTCCGCCGCCTGAAACCGAAACCACAGCCAAAACGACTACCAGCACGACGACTGCGGCTACAACCACAACAACAACGACAACAACCACCACGACTACAGCAACCACCACAACAACGACTACCACGACAACTACCACAACGACCGCCGCAACCACAAGCACGGCTGCAACAACCGCAACCGCTGCAACTGCCGCAACGACCACCGCGGAAACCACTGCAAGCAGTACCGCAACGGCGACGACCTCCGCGACAGAAACTACGGCTGCAACGACTACAACTTCCGCCACAACCAGCACGACTATAAGCACCACTGCAACAACAACCAGTAATAAACAGACTGATTCCACAATTTCTTCTGATGAACTTTTAATTCATTATATTTATGATGATCCTGAGTATAGTACAGTTCACATTCTTCGTAGCGGCGGAAGTATCAGTGAAATTCCCAATTATGAGAATCCAGTTACCTATACCAAATCAGAAGATGTCTTAATCACATTTAATGATGATTACGGTGTTTTGCATATTTTCCCCAAATATAATAACAGCGATGTTTCTATAAGCGGTAAGCCAAATCAGTTAGAGCAAACAAAACAGTGTGGTTGGTGTACATATCACATTACTACTAAAATGGTAACAGATGGTCTTCACGAACTCTGGATTAAAAACGGAGTTGTTTATAAGGCTAATCCTGACACACCACTTGCTCAAATGGTAAACACTGTATATCGAGAAAACAGTATTGCTGCTTGCCTTCCTAAATCTGTTGAAGTTGTTACTACAACCACAACAACCACCGCCCCTCAAACCACCACAACTACAACAACAACCACCACCGCACCGCCCATTGCTGCCAGCGAAAACGGCAAAAACGTAGGTCTGGACGAATCCAGTGCGGCGGGCTGCAACATCACGTTCAGCGATCCGCTGTTCAACGACAGTGGCGTGTGCTACTTCACCATTACCCCCAAGGCGGGCTACACGCTCTCTGACAGCTATACCGTAAAGGTTGGCACGGAGGTGCTGTCTGCCAAGAACAACTACAACGCCAAGACGGGGCAGTGGTTCTTCTGGAGCAATAAGATCATGACGGACTACACCATTCATGTGGAGGGTGTTTCTCCGGCGGCGTAACGCTCGAAATAATCCCAAAAGAAAAGGCTCATTTCCGGAGCGTACCGGAGATGAGCCTTTCTGTGTTCGGGCGGTCATTTCAGACCGCAGAGCTGTAAGTACAGATTTGCAATGGGTTCGCCGACCACCAGAGCCATTGCCATGCCAGCGGAGAGGTACGGCCCAAAGGCAAATTTGGAATCGCCGGTTTTTGCCTTGTGGATCATGCCGAAGATGCAGCCGAGGATCAGTCCCAGAAACAGCCCTACCACAACACCTTTGACACCGAGGAACAAGCCGCCTGCCAGCATCAGTTCCGCATCGCCCCGTCCCATGGCACGTTCGCCGGACAGAATTACCAGCAGGAACAGCGGAACCGATGCCGCTGCGGCTCCGATCAGGTGGGAGAGCAGCGTGCCGTTTCCGGTGCAGACATCGTAAACCGTAACCGCAACGCCCAGCAGCCCGATGAATCCGATCACGTACAGACTGATCAGCTGGGTGTCCAAGTCCATGAAAAAGACCACGATCAGAGCCGAACAGAACAGACATACCAGAGCCGCATAGACCGGCTGTTCAAAGATGCCGAAATAGGCAAAGATCAACACGTATAAGATCGCATTCAGGCTTTCCACCAGCGTGTAGCGAAAGGGGATTTTTGCCCCGCAGCTGTGGCATTTTCCCCGCAGCCGGCACCAGCTGAAGATCGGGATCAGATCCCGCTTGCGAATGGGTGTACCGCAGGTCATGCAGTGGGAGTTGTTCCGCCAGAGAGATTCCTCTTTGGGCAGACGGTAGATACAGACGTTCAGAAAGCTGCCGATCGCCGCACCAAAAGCAAAAATGATGCAGTACAGCAGTACATAACAGACGTAATACATAGGGCAAATTCCTCTCTTTTTTCTTGTCCTATTGTATCACATTTTGAAAAAGATGTCAAGAAATATGGAAATTGCGTGTACAACCGGGCGGCTGTGTGATTTTCACGAAAATCGGACTATACCCTTGACGAAAGCGGCAAAAAGTAGTACAATATTGTAAGAAGCCGGTGCATTGCCGGTTAGCATTTATGGGAGGTATTACACCATGTCTGAAAAGTTTATTGTTGAAACATCTGCAAGACACGTACATCTGACTGCGGAAGCATTCGCAGTGCTGTTCGGTGAGGGAAAGGAACTGACTGTCAAGAAGATGCTGTCGCAGCCGGGTCAGTTTGCCAGTGAAGAACGCGTAACGATCGTCGGACCGAAGAAGGAACTGCCGAATGTTTCCATTCTGGGTCCGTTCCGGAGTGCCAATCAGGTAGAACTGTCTGCAACAGACGCACGTTCGATCGGCATCGCTGCTCCGGTTCGCGAATCCGGTGATGTTGCAGGTTCCGGTGCATGTACCATTGTGGGACCGGCAGGTCAGCTGGAAATTTCTGAGGGTGTGATCGTGGCAAAGCGTCACATTCACTTCACTCCGGAAGACGCAGCAAAGGCTGGCGTAAAGGATAAGGACATCGTTTGGGTACGTGTTGAAACAGACGGCAGAAAGGCAATTCTGGGTGACGTGGTTTGCCGTGTTTCCCCGAACTATGCAACTGCAATGCACATCGACACGGACGAATCCAATGCCATTGGTGCAGGCCGCAACCAGATGGGCGAGATCGTCACAGTAGACTGATCACATTTTGATGGAAAGGCAATCCTGTACTAAGCATGTGCAGTGTTGCCTGAAAGACAAACGGCGGATGCTGAAATCCTTTTGGCATCCGTTGTTTTTTTAGAAAGGAACAACCATATGAGATCATGGAAAAAATTGACGGCACTGCTTCTCGCCGGTGTGCTGGCTGGCTCGGCATTTACCGGCTGCGGCAAGCAGAGCAGCGACAGCAGCAGCCAGCCGGATTCCTCTGCCGCCGAGGAATCCTCTGAAAAGGAAACCACCACCGCCGCAGAAGAAACCACCACCGCGGAAACTACCACAGTTCACGTCAGCCCCACAGAAACGGTTTCCACCACGTTGGGCACGGAACTGACCGACATCAATGCCATGCTGGACAAGGGCAGCGATACCACCAACAATTACAAAGCCAAGCTGGATAACTTTATTCAGGAGGGCGACGTGGTACAGTCCTTTACCTTTATCGTGTACTCCGCCGACGGTTCGTCTAGTCTGGGCGACTTCAAGGGCGGCTACGGCGTTTCCGTCAAGGACGGCTGTGCCAGTGCCACCGATGCCGGCTGGTATCAGGCGGCAGACTTTGAGCAGTCCCAGAACAGTGCCTATGCGGAATTCACATGGAATGTTCCCGCAGAGATCCAGACGGAGATCGACCCCAGCGGCGAAGTCCTGTTCGGACACTGGTGGAGCAACGTGCAGCAGGTGAAGCTGTCCAGCATTGTGTGCACCTACACCCGTACCAAGGAAGTGCCGGTAGACGGTACCAATTCCGCCAGTCCGGCTGCAACTTTGAGTTTCAACGATGAGGCAGCCAAGACAGCGAAGATCGCTCTGTCCGACCTGATCGGGGCAGAGGATACGCTTCAGACAGTCACCTTTGACATCAGCAGCACTGGTGCACTGGGCAAGTTCACCGGTGCGTTCGGCGTGTCTGTGGACAAGAACGCAGACTGTGCCACCGATGCCGGCTGGTATCAGACCAAGAACGTCTGCGTGTTCACAGATTCCTCCAGCCTTTCCCTGACGTGGATCGTGCCGGACGATGTCAAGGAGAGCATTGACCCCAGCGGTGATGTGATGCTGGGGTACTGGTGGAGCGACCAGCCCAGCATTACCCTGAACAACATCAGCGTCCGCTACAGCAACAGCACCGGAACGACCACCAAGACCGAGCCGAAGTCGGACGAGTCCTCCAAGGGTGGGGAAGTGGCAGCAGTTTCCGGTGAAACACCTACTGCGGAGCAGGTCAACGCGATGACCAGCAAGCAGATCGTGGAGAACATCAAGGTGGGCTGGAATCTGGGCAACTCACTGGACAGCTACAACACCAGCTCCAGCGATACGGAAACCGGCTGGGGCAACCCGAAAACCACCCAGCAGATGATCGACACTGTAAAGGCTGCCGGCTTCAATGCCATTCGTGTGCCGGTAACGTGGAGCGAGCACATGTCCGCCGACGGCACCATCGATGCGGCGTGGATGAACCGCGTCAAGGAAGTTGTAGACTACGCCTATAACGATGGGCTGTATGTCATTGTGAATGTACACCACGATGACTACACATGGCTGACACCCTCCAGTGAAAAACTGGAAAGCGATAAGTCCACCCTGACAAACATTTGGAAGCAGATCTGTGCCACATTCCAGAACTACGACCACCGCCTGATCTTCGAGGGCATGAACGAACCGCGTATGATCGGTTCCGCAGAGGAATGGACCGGCGGCACACAGGAATCCTATGACGTTATCAACGCCCTGTATCAGGCATTTGTGGACACAGTCCGTTCTTCCGGTGGCTCCAACAAGGACAGAACGCTGGTTGTCAGCACCTATGCCCAGTCCGTGGAGAAGAACGCTGTCGGCGGTCTGGTGGTTCCGAAAGACGACCATGTGATCGTATCCCTGCACATCTACGCCCCGTGGAATTTCTGCGGTCCGGACGACACCCGTGCCGACTGGGGCAGCGATGCCGACAAGCAGGAACTGGACACCATGTTCCAGTATCTGGACGACACCTTTGTCAGCAAGGGCATTCCGGTCATCATTGACGAAACCGGCTGCGTGAACAAGAACGAAAACACCTCCGCAAGAGTGGCATGGTTCAGCTATTATCTCAGCACAGCCAAGAAGCACGGCATCAAGTGCTTTATCTGGGACAACAACGAAACGAAGAACGGTTTCGGTCTGCTGAACCGCAAGGACTGCACATGGTATTATCCGGAAATCATCGAAGCCATTCAGAATGCTACCAAGTAAACGGATATTGTCATAATGCATAAATCATTCCTCATATAGATGTGCAAAATGTAGAATTTTTATAAAAGCTAGAAAAAATCCCGTGTGAAACGTGCAAAAAACTGCAAAGTATGCTATAATAAGAGAAAGCACTGGAAAACGGGTACGCCCGCTTTTCAAACAAGAGGAGGCATTTTACTATGAGTCATCGAATCATTACTATTGAAAGAGAATATGCAAGCGGCGGCCGTGAGATCGGCGAAATGATCGCAGAACGGCTGGGCATTCCGTGTTATAATCGAGAAATTTTACAAATGGCATCTGAACGCTGCAATGTTTCTATGGATTATCTGGAAACCGCAGAGGAAGCTGCCCCCAAGAGTTTTCTGTACACTCTGATGCTGACCTCCAGCCCTACACGCACCATTGAGGAAAACCTGCCGCTGTCCGATAAGGTCTACATCATCGAAACCAACATCATTCGGGAACTGGCGGAAAAAGGCGACTGTGTGATCGTGGGACGCTGTGCAAGCTATATCCTGCGGGATCTGGAAAACCTGTTCAACGTGTTCATCTACGCGGACACCAAGTCCCGTTCGGAACGTGCCGTGCAGGAGTATCACGTGGACGAACGGCGGGTAGAGGCAATGCTGCGGAAGATCGACAAGCGTCGTGAAACATTCTACAGCATCAACACCGGCGGAAACTGGTACGACAAGGACAACTACCACCTCTGCCTGAACAGCGGAGCACTGGGGCTGGAACTCTGTGCGGATATTGTGGTAGAAACCGCAAAGAAAACCATTTATTAAGTCATTCGGAAGAATAGATACAGGCGGGACAGGGAAGCTTCTCTGTCCCGCTTTTTTGCACGGAAATCAATTTTTTCATGATAGCCTCCCCTGAAAGGGGAGGGGGACCGCCGTTAGGCGGTGGAGAGGTTTTTTCGTAAAATCTTTTTATGACGTTTTCGGCATAAGTGGAAACCCCTCAGTCAGTGCTACGCACTGCCAGCTCCCCTTTCAGGGGAGCCTCACTTGTCAAACTTCATAATTTGGCACAATTTAAATCAACATATTTTTGAAAATTCCTTTCCATGTTTTTTTGTGAAAGAGTTGACTTTTTTCGAAAAATATGGTATATTGTAATTGAAAGTATTTTGCAACGAAAAGGAAACGGAGGAATGAAGATGAAGTTGTGGAAAAAAGTGCTTGCCGCGGTGACTGCGGGGGTGCTTTGCGTGGGAAGCGTTGGCGTGACAGACTTGCAGGGTGTGCTGGAATCTGCGGGAACGATGCTGACAGCGAGTGCGGAAGAAGGTACTTATGGAAATTTGTCCTATGGTGTAACCAATGCAGGTGAAATTGAAATTACGGGGTGCAATATGGGTGTTACTTCCGTTGAAATTCCGGCTGAGATTGACAGAAAACCTGTGACGAGTATTGGAAATAATGCTTTTCGCGACTGCACCAGTTTGACAGAGGTCAAGATACCAGACAGCGTGATAAATATTGGAGATTATGCTTTTTACGGCTGTACCAGTTTGACAGGAATCACAATACCGGACGGCGTAACAAGTGTTGGATTTCAGACCTTTTCCGGCTGTATCAGCTTAAAGGAAATCGCCATACCAGACAGCGTAAAAAGCATTGAAAATAACGCTTTTTACGGTTGTGCCAGCTTGACGGAAGTCGTCATTCCAAACAGTGTGACGCGTATTTACAGCGGGGCTTTTTACAAATGTACCAGTCTAATAGAAATGACTATTCCGGACAGTGTAACGTATATTGGAGAGTGTGCTTTTTGCGGCTGTACCAATTTGAAAAAAATTGTTGTTCCAGATAGTATAACGAGTATTGGAGGCAGTACTTTTTACGGCTGTACCAGTTTGACGGAAATCACCATACCAGACAGTGTGACGAATATTTGGAGCAGTACTTTTCGAGGCTGTTCCAGCTTGACGGAAATCACGATTCCGGACAGTGTGACGAGTATTGGTGACAGTGCCTTTTACGGCTGTACCAGCTTGACGGAAGTTACCATTCCAGACGGTGTGACGAATATTGAAGGATTTGTTTTTACGAATACACCATGGCTTATAGCCAAGCAAGAGGAAAATCCACTTGTGATCATCAATGGAACTTTGATTGATGGAACAACTTGTACTGGGAGTGTTACCATACCAGACAGCGTGACAAGTATTGCAGGAGGAGCTTTTGATAGCTGTACTGGTCTGACGGCAATTACCATTCCGGAAAGTGTAACAAGCATTGGAGATAGTGCTTTTTACAGATGTACCGGCTTGACGGAAATCGCCATTCCAGAAAGCGTAACAAGCATCGGCAATTATGCTTTTGATAGTTGCACCAACTTGACGAAAATTACCATTCCGGACAGCATAACGAGTATTAGCGATTATGCCTTTCGCGGCTGCACTGGCTTAAAGACAATTACTATTCCGGAAAGTGTGACAATTGTTGGAGAAAATGCTTTTTCCAGCTGTACTGGTCTGACGGAAATCACCATTCCAGACAGCGTAACGAGTATTGGAGATCATGCTTTTGACGGCTGTACCGGCTTAAAGACAATCACCATTCCGGAAAGTGTGACAAGCATTGGAAATGGTACTTTTGATAACTGCAATAATCTGATCATTCGTGGCTATACCGGCTCTTTCGCCGAAACTTACGCAAGGGAACATAATATTCGATTTGCAGATGTAAATGCAACTTATACTTGCGGTGACATCGATGGCAGCGACAATATCGACTCCACCGACATCTTCTACACCATGCTCTACATTGCCAATGTCGCCGTAGGCAATGACGGCGGACTGACACCGGAACAGATCGCCGCCGCTGATGTAGACGGCAACGGCATAGTGGATTCCACCGACAGCTTCTACATCATGTACTACGTGGCTCTCCACGGAGCAGGATATGGCACTTCTTGGGAAGAAGTTCTCGCAAAATAAGCCATGTGAATAGGCACTCTACAGAACGGAAAAACGGTTCTGTAGGGTGCTTTTTGTGTTTTTTGATTTTTTTCTTGCATTTTCTTCGCAGATATGATATAATGGAAAGGGAAACCTTTTATTATAACAAATTTAGGAGGGTGTTCAAAATGAAAATATGGAAAAAAGTCGTGGCAGCTATGACCGCCGGGATGCTTTGCCTGGGGAGCGTGGGGCTTTCCGGGGTGGAAAACGTGCTGAAAAGCGTAGGGACGGTGCTGTCAGCGAGTGCAGAGGAAACGGCTGAAACAGAAAGAGTCCCTGTGGGAACGGGAACGACTACCGTTCGTGTGGGAACTGGAACGACGCAATTGGAATATCAAGCGTTTGACGATGATACAGTTGAAATCACAGATTGTGACAATGAAGCAGCTGGAGAGCTGGAAATTCCGGCGGAAATCGATGGGAAACCGGTGACGAGCATTGGAGATGGTGCTTTTTCTGTCTGTAGTGGTTTGACCAAAATTACGATACCGAACGGCGTGACGAGTATTGGAGATTATGCTTTTTCTGACTGTAGTGGTTTGACCAAAATTACGATACCGAACGGCGTGACGAGCATTAGAGATGGTGCTTTTTCTAACTGTAGTGGTTTGACTGAAATCACGATACCGGACAGCGTAACGAGCATTGGAGATAATGCTTTTTCTGACTGTAGTGGTTTGACCGAAATCACGATACCGGACAGCGTGACGAGCATTAGAGCTGGTGCTTTTTCTAACTGTAGTGGTTTGACCGAAATCACGATACCGGACAGCGTGACGAGCATTGGAGGAAGTACTTTTTTAAAAACACCGTGGTTGACAGCCAAACAAGCAGAAAATCCATTGGTAATTGTCAATCATATTTTGATTGATGGAAAGACTTGTACAGGTGCTGTTTCGATACCTAATGGTGTAACGAGCATTGGAGATGATGCTTTTTATAACTGTAGTGGTTTGACCGAAATCACGATACCGGACAGCGTGACGAGCATTGGAGATGAAGCTTTTCATAACTGTAGTGGTTTGACCGAAATCACGATACCAGATAGCGTGACGAGTATTGGAAATCGTACTTTTTCTTTATGTAGCAGTCTGACCGAAATCACGATACCGGACAGCATAACGAGCATTGGATATCGTGCTTTTTCTGACTGTGACAGTCTGACCGAAATCACGATACCGGATAGCGTTACGAGTATTGGCAGTGGTGCTTTTTCTTTCTGTGACAGTCTGACCGAAATCACGATACCGGACAGCGTGACATCTATTGGATCTTATGCTTTTGAGGAAACCCCTTGGTTAACAGCCAAACAAGCGAAAGATCCATTGGTAATTGTCAATCATATTTTGATTGATGGAAAAACTTGTACAGGTGCTGTTTCGATACCTAATGGTGTAACGAGCATTGGGGATAGTGCTTTTGTTGGCTGTAGTAGTCTGACCGAAATCACGATACCGGACAGTGTGACGAGCATTGGAGATGGTGCTTTTTCTTCCTGTAGCAGTTTGACCGAAATCACGATACCAGACAGCGTGACAAGCATTGGATATAGTGCTTTTTTTTGTTGTGCCAGTCTAACTAATATTACAATACCGGATAGCGTGACGAGCATTGGAGATAGTGCTTTTTATTGTTGTGACAGTCTGACTAATATCACGATACCGGACAGCGTGACGAGCATTGGAGATTATGCTTTTTACGACTGTACCAATCTGACAATCTACGGGTACACCGGTTCCTACGCAGAAACCTATGCTAAGGAAAATGACATTCCTTTTGTTTCTCTGGGCAATATCACAACAACTGAAACCACTACCACCACTATAGAAACAACAGTTACAACAACTACAGAAACAATGGTTACAACTAAAACAACAACCACCACCACCAAACAAGATTCCGAAACACCCACCGTCATTTATGGCGACATTACCCTTGACGGACGTGTAGATATTACTGATGCCGTTTTGCTGAACAAGTTCTGTTCTGGTGCGGTGATCCTGAACGATGCTGCCAAGCTGAACAGTGACTGTGACGGCGACGGCGATATAACCGGAAACGATGCTGTAGCTCTGCTGCAATTCTTGGTGCAGATCGTACAGAAGCTGCCTTATACAGCATAATTCTATTGCAATAACCCAAAAACCGGCTCTTGCATTTCGGTGCAGGAGCCGGTTTTTACTGCCTTGACATTTTGTCCGGAACACACTATAATAAATTTATCCAATAAATTTATCCGGCAGCTTCAGCCTCGCCGGAAACTTTTCGAAAGGAATTTGATTTATGAAATCGATCTATACCTGCCCCTATTGCGGAGCAAAATCGTTTAACCCGTGGAAAAAGGCGTTCGCCGGCGGACTGCGTACCAAAGGAAAAGTCTGCATGGAATGCGGACAGCACTGCGTCAACGGCGTTGCATCGATGATCTTCAGTGCAGTGGTCTATATCGCTGCTCTCGTGGTCGTCCTGCTGGTCTACTTCAAGGGCAATTCCAACTGGGACTACGTCTACATGGTGGGGGCTGTTGCGGCAGCGTTCGTGCTGTGCCGGCTCTTTGATGCATTTTTCGGTCCGCTGGTGAAGCCGATCCGGAACGATGTGTTAAGCTGATGGGTGCCGGACTTTATCTGCACGTGCCGTTCTGCCGCCGGAAGTGTCCCTACTGCAACTTCTATTCCGTGCCGGCACAGCCGGAACTGCTGACCGCCTACACTGCGGCAGTCTGCCGGAACTTGCGGCATTACGGAAACGCTGCCCAGCCGGAACGCGTGGACACGGTCTATTTCGGCGGCGGAACGCCCTCGCTGCTGCTGCCTGCACAGATCGCACAAATTCTGGAAACGGCGGCGGAACAGTTTGCCCTGTCCGCGGATGCGGAGATTACACTGGAGGCAAATCCTGCCACTGTGATACCGGAGCAGCTGCGGGAACTTCGCCACGCAGGCATCAACCGGCTTTCTCTGGGGGTGCAGTCCCTGTCCGATGCCCAGCTGAAACGGCTGGGACGGCTGCACACGGCACAGGAGGCTGTGGAAACGGTATACGCTGCCGCAGAAGCGGGCTTCCGGAACCTGTCCTGTGACCTGATGCTGGCACTGCCGGAGCAGACGGCGGACGAACTGGAGCAGACCATTTCCCGGCTGGTGCAGCTGCCCATTACACACGTGTCTGCCTACTTATTAAAGGTAGAGCAGGGAACGCCTTTTGCCGTGCAGCACGTGGCGGAATGCTGTCCCGACGATGACACCGCGGCAGACCTCTACTTGCAGGCGGTGGAGCAGCTGGGGACAGCTGGCTTTTTGCAATACGAGATCTCCAACTTTGCCAAAGCCGGTTTCGAGAGCCGGCACAACTGCAAGTACTGGCACTGCGAACCCTATCTGGGCATCGGACCGTCTGCACATTCCTGCTGGAACGGCAAGCGGTTTTTTGTGCCGTCTGCCGTGTCGGATTTTCTGGAGCAGCCGGTGCAGCCAGTCGAAACCGAAGACGAAACGCCCTGCACACCAGAGGAAAAGCTGCTGCTGGGCATGCGGTTGACAGAGGGTGTTCCGGCTTCGTGGCTGGCAGAAAAGCAAGCGGCGGCAGAATGTTACTGCAAGCTGGGCTTTCTGCAAAAAGTCGGCGAACGCATCGCATTCACGCCCAAGGGTTTCCTCGTGTCCAACACCATTTTAGCAGAACTGATATAACCAAATCACCGCAGTCATAGGTGCAATCTTACTGGGGAGAAACTTTCTGAGGAAAGTTTTTCCCCAGACCCCTTTTCAAAGACTTTTATTCCATTTTTTCTCATAGGGGCTATAGCCCCTATGAGAAAAAATAAAGTGAAGTTTTCGGAGGGGAGTTTGAGGGGAACCCTTCTTCAAAAGGGTTCCCCTCAATAGGCTGTATGTATGGTTAGTGTATATGATACCATGAAAAAATTCCCTCTGCAAGTATAACGGAACAGATTCCGGTGCATACTCTCATCGAGGTGAGTGAGATGCAGAAATGGGAATGGGCATTGCTTTTGGGTATGGTAGGAACGGTCTGCTGTTCGGCACTGGCGGGAACGGCACAGAGTTACGGCTCGCTGGAACAGAATGTGCTGCGGCTGCACATTCTGGCGAACTCGGACAGCATCGACGATCAGGCGTTGAAACTCAAGGTGCGGGACAAGGTGCTTGCACAGACAGAAAACCTGTTTCAATTCCAGCCGGAAAATGCTGCCGATGTGGAACAGCTTGTGGCAGAGCATCTGGAAACGCTGGAGCAGACAGCACAGCAGCTGGTGTGGGACGAGGGATATTCCTATGCAGTCAAGGCACAGCTGGTGGAAATGCCCTTTGACGACCGCACTTACGGGGAATGGACCATGCCGGCAGGGGACTATGAGGCTCTGCGGATCACCATCGGCGAAGCCGCAGGACAGAACTGGTGGTGCGTAATGTATCCGTCCCTCTGCGTGCCCAATGCCTGCGAAGTCACGGCGGACGAAGAAACTGCACAGGAGGCATTCGGTAAGTCGGAACAGGACATGCTACAGCACCATGAACGCTATGCAGTCAAGCTGAAATGCGTGGAATGGCTGAAACAGTGGTTTTGAAATATAGATGTTCTGTAAATTTTCGGAGAGATGCTTGACAACAGGACGGGAGTATGATAAAATAACAAAAGTAAACAAAGAAGAGCATTCCCGTTCTCACCGTTTGGCGTAGAGTCGAAACGGTCAATACTCGTGTATAACGACCTTTTTCTGCGGAAAAGGGACGCTTTTTGACGAATGGAGAAGGAGTGTTCACCCAACAGTGAACGCTTTTTTTTGTTTGAAAATAACATGTTTGGAGGTGCTGGCTTATCAGCAAACAGGAACTGCAGATCAACGAGGAAATTCGGGACAGAGAAATTCTGGTCATCGACCAGAACGGTGAAAAACTCGGAACAATGTCTGCGAGAGATGCACAGAAAATCGCCTATGAAAAGGATCTGGATCTGGTGAAGATCGCACCGGGTGCAAAACCGCCGGTATGCCGGATCATGGATTACGGCAAGTACTGCTTTGAACAGCAGAAGCGGGAAAAAGAGGCACGGAAAAACCAGAAGGTCGTTTCGATTAAGGAGATCCGTATGTTTTCTGCCATCGACACCCACGACTTTGAAACCAAAGTCAATCAGGCAAAGAAATTCCTGCAGGGTGGCGACAAGTTGAAGGTTTCCGTCCGTTTCCGGAAGCGTGCAATTGCACACCCGCAGATCGGCGAAGAACTTCTGAAGCGTTTCCAGGAAGCGTGCAAGGAAGTCGGCGTTGTTGACAAGCCCGCGAAAATGGAAGGCCGCAGCATGGTCATGTTCATTTCACCGAAGGCATCGAAGTAAACAGGAGGAATTCACAATGGCAAAGATCAAGACCAAGACTCATTCCGGTGCAAAGAAGCGTTTTAAGATGACTGCTTCCGGAAAGGTAAAGTATCAGAAGACCAACAAAAGACACAGACTGACACAGAAGGATACCAAGAGAAAGAGAATCGCTCGTACCGTTGGTATCGCTGACTGCACAAACGCACCGGCACTGAAAAAGCTGATGCCGTATCTCTAAGCTGCAGGAATATTCGGGCTTTGATTGGAATCTGAGAAATAACGGAGGTAAATAACTATGGCACGTATTAAAGGTGCAATGATGACTCGCAAGAGAAGAAATAAGACACTGAAGCTGGCAAAGGGCTACTGGGGCAGCAAGAGCAAGCACTTCAAGATGGCAAAACAGGCTGTCATGAAGTCCGGTAACTATGCTTACGTCGGCAGAAAGCAGAAGAAGAGAGAGTTCCGTCAGCTGTGGATCACTCGTATTTCCGCTGCATGCAAGATGAACGGCATCAACTACTCCCAGTTCATGAACGGCTGCAAGAAGGCTGGCATCACCCTGAACCGCAAGATGCTGTCTGAAATCGCAATTCATGACGCAGCAGGCTTCACTGCAATCGTAGAACAGGCTAAGGCTGCTCTGTAAGGATTTGAATGCGAAACACGCTCTGGAAATGATACGGGGCGTGTTTTGTTGTATTATAAGGGAAACACTGCGTTGCCATAGAGCCTGTTTCGCATCTGCACAGAAACGGATACGAAACAGGCTCTTGCAAAAGAGGGGGAAAGAGCACATGGAAACACTGTTGAAAATCTCGGCACACGACAATGCCGCCATAAAACAATATCGAAAACTGGCACGTTCCCGAAAAGAACGCACCAAGGCGGGGCTGTTTGTGCTGGAGGGCTTCCGGCTGGTGTCGGACGCGGTGAAAAATGGTGCGGCTCTGACCCAGCTGTTCTGGACGGAGGACGGATTGGCACACTGGCAGGCAGAGGGCTTGCCGACAGCGTGGAACGGTGTGCGTTGTGCACAGCTCTCGGACAGTCTGGCGGCGGAACTCTCTCAGACGGAACATTCACAGGGTGTGTATGCCATTTGTCAGATGCCCCAGCCGCCGGCACTTTCCGCATTGATCCACGCAGGCGGCAGCTACGCCGTGCTGCATCAGCTACAGGATCCCGGCAATGCCGGCATGATCCTGCGGACGGCGGACGCACTGGGGCTGGACGGCGTGATCTACAGTGCCAGCTGTGACATCTACAGTCCGAAAGTAGTGCGGGCAACGATGGGCTCACTGTTCCGTGTGCCACTCTGTTGCGTGCCGGATATTGTCCCTGTGCTGGAAGCTTGTCGGTGTGCAGGTGTGGAAACCTGTGCGGCTGTGGTTTCCGGTGCGGCGGAACTGGTGGGGCAGTGCCGTTTTTCCGGCGGCACGGCGATCGTGATCGGCAACGAGGGCAACGGACTGCCGGAAATGGTAGCGGCTGCCTGTGACCGCCGCGTGACAATTCCCATGCACGGGACGATCGAATCCCTTAACGCCGCTATGGCAGCCGGCATCATTCTGTGGGAAGTGCAGAGAACGGCACAAGACCAGAACGGAGGGCAGTGATATGGAAGAAATACGCTGCCTGCTGTGGCTGGTCATGATATTCGGTGCAGGAAATCCGCGAATCTGGAAGGCACTGCACCGCTATCATTCTCCGCAGAAAGCCGTGGAGATCTTGCGGAAACCGGAAACAGATGCCAATCTGCATCTGCCGGAGCACACTCTGCGGCGAATTCGTCAGACCGGTGAGGATAAAGTGGACGAAATGCTGGAACGCTGTGAAAAGCTGCGTCTGTCCATTCTCTGGTATGGAGATGCGGCATATCCCGAACAGCTTTTGTCCATTGTGAATCCGCCGGTATTGTTGTTTTATCAGGGGGACAGCTCCCTGCTGCAAAATCACCTGCTGCTGACTATTGTGGGAACTCGCAATCCGGCGGAGTACAGTCTGCGGGTGGAGAAAACCATTTGTCATGATCTGGTGCAGATGGGCTTTGTGCCGGTGATGGGCTATGCCGCCGGTATTGACATCACCGCCAATTTGTGTGCTCTGGAGGCGGACAAGCCCAGCATTGCCCTGATGGGCTGCGGGCTGGACGTGGCGTATCCGAAATCCCATGTAAACTTGAAATATGAAATCGCCAAGCACGGCTTGATCTTGTCGGAGTTTTTGCCGGGAACTTCTCCGGCACCGGCAAATTTTCCGCTGCGGAACCGCGTGCTGTCCGGTTTGAGCATGGGTACTTTTGTGATACAGGCACCGGTTCGAAGCGGTGCACTGATTACGGCGGAGAACGCCATGGAGCAGGGTAGAGATGTTTTCTGTATTCCACCGGCGGACATATTTGACAAACGGTATATGGGTGTGATAAAATATCTTCGGGACGGTGCAATTCCCGTGTTTGACAGTCGGGACATTGTCTATGAGTATTACACCAGCCACGCCCATATGATCGGGGCGGCGGCACTGTACGGAGAGGATCGGGACAAATCGGAAAGTTCTGTGATGACGCTGGGAGAGGCGGAAGCGAAGCCAAAGACACCGGCGAAGAAACCACAGGTTTCCGTTCCGGAACCGCCGGCAGAAGCCGAACCCGATCCGGTACTGGATCCCATGCCGGAGGAAGAACTGGAAGGGCTGGCAGGAGAGATCCTGTCCCTGCTGCAAAAGCAGGACGTGATGCACATGGATCAGATCGCAGCGGAACTGGAGGTTTCCATGGAGGAACTGACCACCACGCTGACCGAACTGGAACTGTACGGGAAATTGGAACGCCTGCCGGGAAAACAATTCCGGTGCATGCGTTGAGGCTGTCCTGTGTCTGTTCGCTACGGACAAATCTTGAGAAAAAACAGCTGTGAGAAACAGCCAGCAGAGAGAACGAGAGGAATATGTCGAATTTAGTGATCGTGGAATCGCCGGCAAAGGCGAAAACCATTCAGAAATATTTGGGAAAAGGCTATGATGTCATTGCCTCAATGGGGCATATCCGTGATCTGCCCAAGTCCAAGCTGGGTGTCGATGTGGAAAATGGTTTCCAGCCTCAGTACACGGACATGAAGGGCAAGGAAGATGTCATTAAAAAGTTGAAAGAACATGCGAAGAAGTGCGACCATGTCTATCTGGCGACGGACCCGGATAGAGAGGGAGAAGCCATTTCATGGCATATCGCACAGCTTCTGCATTTGGATATGAACGCCGACGATCGGGTGGAATTCAACGAGATCACCCGCAGCGGCATTCAGGCAGGTATGAGCAATCCCCACAAGATCGATCTGGATCTGGTCAATGCCCAGCAGGCACGCCGGATTCTGGACCGTCTGGTGGGTTATAAGCTCAGCCCGTTCCTGTGGAAAAAAGTCCGCCGCGGACTGTCCGCCGGTCGTGTGCAGTCGGTTGCCGTGCGTCTGGTAGTCGATCGGGAAAATGAGATTCGGGCATTTGTTCCGCAGGAATACTGGTCGATCGATGCGAAATTCACCGCCCCGCCGTCCCGCAAGGTGTTTGCCGCCAAGCTGGTAAAGGTGGATGGCAAGCGGGTGGACAAAACGGAGATTCCGGACAAAGCCACCGCAGATGCTTTGCTGGAACGGCTGCAAAATGCCAGCTATTCTGTGCAGAACGTGAAAAAGCGTGTCACCAAGCGGCACCCTGCCCCGCCGTTTATCACGTCTACCCTCCAGCAGGACGCTTCCTACCGGTTGGGCTTTCAGTCCAAGCGTACCATGAAAGTGGCACAGGAACTGTACGAAGGCGTGGACATCGACGGACTGGGGGCAGTGGGTCTGATTACCTACATGCGTACTGATAGTCTGCGGATTTCCGCAGAGGCACAGCAGGCAGCCGCGGACTATGTGACCGGAAAATACGGTGCAGAGTACCTGCCGCCGGAACGCCGAAATTATAAGTCCAAGAAAAACGCACAGGACGCTCACGAAGCCATTCGTCCGTCTATGCCGGACATGACACCGGAACGGGTAAAGTCCAGCCTGACTGCGGATCAGTATAAGCTGTACCGTCTGATCTGGGAACGCTTTATCGCCAGCCAGATGGCAGATGCTCTGCTGGATACGGTTTCCGTGGACATTGAAGCCGACAACTGTATGTTCAAGGCAACCGGCTCCACGGTGAAGTTTGACGGCTTCACGGTGCTGTATGACGATGCCAAGGGCGACAAGAGCGAGAACAAGAACCTGCCGGAACTGGAAAACGGCATGGAGATCAAGGTAAAATCGCTGGAGGGCAACCAGCATTTCACGCAGGCTCCGCCCCGCTATACCGAAGCAACGCTCATCAAGGCACTGGAAGAAAACGGCATCGGCAGACCGAGTACATATGCTCCTACCATTACCACCATTACCACACATCTGTATGTGGAGCGAGAGGGCAAACAGCTGAAGCCGACCGTCCTGGGTGAAGTGACAACAGAACTGATGAAAGAACATTTCCCCAACATTCTGGACGTGAAGTTCACCGCCGATATGGAAAACAGTCTGGACGATGTGGAACGCGGCAAGAAAAGCTGGGTGGACACACTGGAAGATTTCTACGGCGACTTCTCCAAGACGCTGGAAACTGCCGAGGAGAAAATGGAGGGCAAACGTGTCAAGGTGCCGGACGAGGAAACAGACATTGTCTGCGACCAGTGCGGCAGAAACATGGTCATCAAGATCGGACGCTACGGCAGATTTCTGGCATGCCCTGGTTTTCCGGAGTGCAAGAACACCAAGAAGATCGTACAGGAAACTGCCGGCTCCTGCCCGCTGTGCGGCAATAAGATCATTCTGAAAAAGTCCAAGCGTGGCAGAAGCTTTTACGGCTGCAACGCCTATCCGGACTGCAACTTCATGACATGGAATGTGCCTACCGAGGAAAAATGTCCCCAGTGCGGCTGTACGCTGTTCCAGAAGGGCGGCAAGTCCGGCACACTGGTTTGCGAAAAGCCGGGATGCGGCTATTCCCGTCCTGTGGGAGGAGGTGCTTAAATGGCAGAAGTGACTGTGATCGGCGGCGGACTGGCAGGCTGTGAAGCAGCGTGGCAGCTGGCAGAAGCCGGCTTTTCCGTGCGGCTGCTGGAGATGAAACCGGTGCAGTATACACCGGCTCATCACTATGAGGGGCTGGCGGAACTGGTCTGCTCCAACTCGCTGAAAGCCGACCGTCTGAATTCTGCAGCAGGACTGCTCAAGGCGGAAATGACTCGTCTTGGCTCGCTGCTGATGCAGTGTGCCAGAAAGTCGGCAGTTGCTGCCGGCGGGGCACTGGCGGTAGACCGGAAACAGTTCTCCGACCTTGCCACCGAAGCGATTCGGAATCACCCCAACATCACGCTGGAAACGGCTGTGGTCACAGAAATTCCGGATACGCCCACAGTGGTTGCCACAGGACCTCTCACCGAGGGGGCACTGGCGGCGGATATTGAAAAACGCTGCGGCACACGGCTGAGTTTCTTTGATGCCGCCGCACCGATCGTCAGCTTTGAGAGTCTGGATAAGGAGAAAGTGTTCTTTGCGGCTCGCTACGGCAGAGGCGATGCAGACTATATCAACTGTCCCATGAACAAGGCAGAGTATGAGGAATTTTATCAGGCACTGATCGGGGCAGAACGTGCACCGCTGCACGACTGCGACAAGGACGCCTTTCGGGTGTATGAGGGCTGTATGCCCATTGAGGTGCTGGCTTCCCGCGGCATGGACACCATGCGGTTCGGACCGCTGAAGCCGGTGGGGCTGACAGACCCCCGCACTGGTCACCGTCCGTGGGCAGTGGTGCAGCTGCGGCGGGAAAATCAGGAGGGCACCATGTATAATCTGGTGGGATTTCAGACCAATCTGAAATTTCCGGAACAGAAGCGGGTGTTCTCCATGATCCCCGGACTGGAGCATGCGGAATTCCACCGCTGTGGCGTGATGCACCGGAATTCGTTTCTGGACAGTCCCCGCCTGCTAGATGCGGACTATCACTTCCGCGGGCAGGACGGGCTGTACTTCGCCGGACAGATGACCGGTGTGGAGGGCTACATGGAATCGGCGGCAAGCGGCATTCTTGCCGGAAAGAATCTGGCAAGACAGCTGCAGGGCAAGCCGCCGCTGATTCTCCCGCGGGAAACTATGATGGGAGCACTGGCGGCATACATCAGCAGTGCTCCCACGGAGAATTTCCAGCCGATGGGTGCCAATATGGGCATTCTGCCGGATCTGCCGGAGCAAATCCGCGGCAAACAGGAAAAGTATCAGGCATACGCGGATCGCGGTATGGCGGCACTGGAACAGTACCTGCAGAATGCGGAACAATAAGGCGATACCGCAAAAAGCCTGTCTGACGGCTTCGCACGGTATTGTCATAACATAAGGGAGATCATAGATTTTGAATATTTTAATCGACGCATTCGGCGGGGACAACGCCCCGCTGGAAGTGATTCGCGGCGGTGCACGGGCGGTGCAGGAATTGGGCGTGACTGTGACGCTGGTGGGGGACGAGCAGAAAATTCGTGCCTGTGCCGAGAAAAACAGGCTGCCGCTGGATGGCATGGAAATTCTGCACGCTCCGGCAGTGTTCGACATTCACGAGGAACCCACGTCCCTGCTGAAACAGCATGCGGATACTTCCATGGCAGTGGGCATGCAGGCACTCCACGACGGCAAGGGTGATGCCTTTGTCTGTGCCGGCAGTACCGGTGCCCTGTTGGTGGGAGCCACATTTCTGGTGAAGCGGATCGCCGGCATCAAGCGTGCGGCAGTGGCTCCGGTGCTCCCCACGGAAACGACACCGTTTCTGCTGATCGACGGCGGTGCCAATAACGACTGCCGTCCGGAAATGCTGGTGCAGTTTGCGATCATGGGCAGTGCCTATATGCAGAATGTCATGCACGTGGACAAGCCCCGCGTGGCTCTGCTGAATGTGGGAGCCGAGGAAACCAAGGGGCGGGAACTGGAACTGGAATCCTATGTCCAGCTGGCACAGGCTCCGGTGAATTTCATCGGCAATATCGAAGCACGGGAACTGCCTGCCGGTGCAGCAGATGTGGTAGTTACAGACGGCTTTACCGGCAATGTGGCACTGAAGCTGTACGAGGGCATGGGCAAGTTTATGGCACACCAGATGAAAGGCAACCTGTTCGCAGGCGTTGCCGGAAAGCTGGCGGCACTGCTGATCCTGCCGAAGATCAGGGCACTCACCAAAAAAATGGACTACAAAGCCGTAGGCGGTGCAGTGATGCTGGGCGTACAGAAGCCGGTCATCAAGGCACACGGCAGTTCCGACGGCACAGCATTTTTCAATGCGATCCGGCAGGCGAAAGACTGCGTTGCCGGAAATGTGGTACAGACCATTGCAGAAAATACCGGAAAGCCGGTAAAGAAATAGAGGGAAAGCAATCATGGAACATACAGAGTATGTAGATTTAGGAAGGTTTGAAACGTATATCCATTACCACTTTAAGGACAAGCACCTGCTGCTGGAAGCACTGTCCCACTCGTCCTATGCCAACGAAAAGCATAAGACCCGCAACAGCAACGAGCGTCTGGAATTTCTGGGGGACAGTGTGCTGTCGATCGTGGTTTCGGAATTCCTGTTTCACAAGTATCCCGACCTGCCGGAGGGCGAGCTGACCAAACTCCGTGCCTCAATGGTATGTGAAAAGGCACTGCATGTGTTCGCTAGAGAGATTCATCTGGGCGAATTCCTCCTGCTGGGCAAGGGTGAGGAGCACACCGGCGGACGTTCCCGTTCGTCGATTCTGGCAGACGCGTTTGAAGCTGTCATTGCGGCGATCTTTCTGGACGGCGGCATGGACGCGGCAAAGCGGCATATCATGCGTTTTATTCCGAAGAATCCGGTTGCAGAAAGACAGCAGCCTGCCGGCTTCCACGACTATAAAACACGGCTACAGGAAGTCGTGCAGAAGAATCCGGAGGAAAAGGTGGAGTATCTGCTTGTCAGCGAATGCGGTCCCGATCATGACAAGGCGTTCGAAGTGATTGTCTGCCTGAATTCCAATGTCATCGGCAAAGGCGTGGGACACAGCAAAAAGGCTGCGGAACAGCTGGCTGCCAAGGAAGCACTGTCCCTGATGGGCTATGGCACAGCATAAGACACTGGCGTTCTTCATTCCCCATCGGGGCTGTCCGCACCAGTGCAGCTTCTGCGACCAGCGAACAATCAGCGGCACAGTGCAGGCTCCCACGCCGGAAGAGGTGACACAGACCTGTCAGGCAATGCTGGAACGCAGCGGGTCGCTGGAATCGGCGGAGATCGCCTTTTTCGGCGGCAGCTTCACAGCGGTGGAACCGGCGTATCAGATCGCCCTGCTGGAGGCGGCACAGCCGTTTCTGGGAGAAGGTATGTTTTCCGGTATCCGCATTTCCACCCGACCGGACGCGGTAGACAGTGCAGTCCTGGAACGGCTGGAACGCTATCATGTCACTGCGGTGGAACTGGGAGCACAGAGCATGTGTGACCGTGTGCTGTATCAGAATGAACGGGGACACGATGCACAGGCAGTCCGGCAGGCAAGTGCCATGCTGCGGGAACGGGGATTTTCGCTGGGTTTGCAGCAAATGGTGGGCTTATACGGCAGCACATTGCAGGACGAATATGACACGCTGGAACAGCTTCTGGCGTGTCAGCCGGAAACCCTGCGAATCTATCCCACGGCAGTGCTGGAGGGCACCAAGCTGGCGGAGTATTATTTCCGCGGCGGCTATCCGCAGTTGTCACAGGAAGAAGTGCTGGACTATTGTGCAGATGTCCTGTGCCGCTGTCACCATGCCGGCGTGCGGGTGATCCGGCTGGGGCTGCATGATACGCCGTCCCTGCGGGAACATCTGCTGGCGGGGTATTTCCACCCTGCCTATGGAGAACTGGCGGAATCCCGTCTGTATCTGCGGCAGCTGAAAGCGGCGGCAGCAGACTGTGGAAAAACGGAACTCTTTGTGGAAACGGCTCCCCGTACCATGAGCAAGGTGCTGGGGCAGCACGGCTGCAACCGGAAGGCACTGGCGGAGCAGGGCGTTTCGCTTCGTGTACGGGAAAATGCTGCCGTTGCTGCGGGAACGATTCTGACGGAGCAGCAGGTCTATGAGATCTTTTCGGAAAGGAATCAACGATGAGGACAAAACATACCAGACGTTGTCTGGCGGTGGTGCTGGCAACAGTCTTGCTGCTGGGTGCCGCAGTTGGTGCAGTTTTCTGGAACAGACACCGTGGGGCGACTTCTGTTGCCGTGGAAACCACACAGGAAAACGCGGCGGAACAGGTGGTCTTTTTTCGGCAGAAAGATGACCGCTGGAAATCGGACACGCTGGGCGATTCTGTCTATCACATGGCGGATTCCGGCTGTCTGACCTGCTGCGTAGCGGCGGCGTTGCAGATGCAGCAGATCTCTGTGGACGGCCTGCCGGAAAATGCCGATGCCGGAGAGGTGAATCAGTTTTTTTCGGAACACGGTGTGTACGACGGTGCGGGCAATCTTCTGTGGGAGATGCTGGAACAGACTGCCGGTGTTTCTGTCCGGAAACAGGACGCGGCGGAATTGCAGGACGGCGAACTGGATCAGGAACTGGCAGCGGGACGATACCCCATTGTACGGGTGAAGATGCCCAAGTCCGGCAGCTATCACTATGTGCTGCTGGTGGGCAGTGCTGACGGAACATATCTCTGTATGGATCCGCTGCAAACCAAAGAACAGACAGTGCCGCTGTCGGACTTCGGCGGGAAAATCTATGCAGTGCGTGTGCTGCAATCGTAAAGAATGCGGGATACGCCGCCGGAAAAAGAGGTGAAATGCAAACATGTATCTACGCTCCTTGGAACTGCAGGGATTCAAGTCGTTCCCTGACAAGATCAAGCTGCACTTTGACAAAGGTCTGACCGCCGTGGTGGGACCGAACGGCAGCGGCAAGAGCAATATCGGCGACGCTGTGCGTTGGGTGCTGGGGGAACAGTCCACCAAGACGCTCCGCGGCAACAAGATGGAGGACGTTATTTTTTCCGGCACAAAAACCAGAAAGGCCATGGGCTTTGCGGCAGTTACGCTGGAGATCAGCAACGAAGCCGGCGAGTTGGGAGAAGCCTATGGTGCGGTAGTCAGTGTTACCCGAAAGCTGTATCGCAGCGGTGACAGTGAGTACCGCATCAACGGCAAGAACGTCCGGCTGAAGGACGTGACGGAACTGTTCATGGATACCGGCATGGGTCGTGACGGCTATGCCATTATCGGACAGGGACGCATTGCAGAAATCGTCAGTGCCAAGAGTGCAGACCGGCGGGACATTTTTGAAGAGGCTGCGGGGGTTTCCAAGTTTCGCTATAAGAAACAGGAGGCACAGCGGAAGCTGGACGCGGCACAGGAAAATCTGGTGCGTTTGCAGGATATTGTTTCTGAACTGGAATCCCGCGTGGAACCGCTGCGAAAGCAGGCGGAAAAGGCGAAACAGTACGTGGAACTGGCAGGCAAACAGAAACAGCTGGAGGTTTCCCTCTGGGTGCGGCGGCTGGGTGCTCTGCGGGAAAAGCTGACGGGGCTGTCTGACGGCTTGTTACAGGCACAGGCGGAATACCAGAATGCCGAACGGGAGATCCAGCGGACAGATGCACAGGTGCAGGACGGCTATCGGCGTATGCAGGAAAGCACGCTGAAAATGGAGGAAATTCGCCAGCAGATGCAGCAGGCAGAGGAAGAAACCACCCAGCTGAAATCTGCGGTGGCAGTCTGTGAAAACGACATTCTCCACAGCCGGCAGATGCAGGAGAGCCTGCGGCAGCAGAAACAGGAAACGGCTCAGCAGTCCCGCAGTATGGAAAACCGCATGGAGTCCCTGTCTGAACAGGTGGTGCAGCTGCGGCAGAAGCGGGAAGCGATTCAGGTAGAAGCGGAACAGACCGAACAGAACTGGAACGCCCTGAAACAGCAGGCTGCACGGCGGGGACAGGAATACGAACAGGCAAACCAGGTATTGCAAAATCTGCTGGTGCGGCAGAGTGAACTGCGTGTCTTGCAGCAGACCGCTGCCGGACAGCAGGAAGAACTGAAAGCCCAGCTGGCAGAACAGGGCATGCGGCAGAGTGCACTCCGGCAGGCATGCACGGAGCAGAATGCCGCGTATGATGCCGCCAGAGAACAGGCACAGCAGGCACAGGAACAGTTCCAACAGGTGCAGAACCAGCGGGACGATTTTCAGAAACGCTACGCTCATGCAGTGCAGGCACTGGAAGCCGGCAAGAAGCAACAGGAACAGGCGGCATTCGCCCTGCGGGAAAAACGGCAGCGTCAAAGACTGCTACAGGATATGGAACGAAACATGGAGGGCTTTGGCGGCAGCGTCAAGGCAGTCCTGCGGGCAGACGGCGGCAGGCCCCGCGGCGTATTCGGCACAGTGGCACAGCTGATTACCACCGACCAGAAATACGGCGTGGCACTGGAAACCGCATTGGGCGGTGCCATGCAGAACCTGATCGTGGAAAACGAAAACGCTGCCAAGCAGTGGATCCGCTTTTTGCAGCAGAAGCACGCCGGACGTGCCACATTCCTGCCGCTGACTTCCGTGCGGGGAAAGACGCTGCACGAAACCGGTCTGGAACAGCACGAGGGCTTTGTGGATCTGGCGTGCAATCTGGTGCGGTATGAGGAACGGTTTTCCGGCGTGGTACAGTTCCTGCTGGGGCGAATCGTCGTGGCGGAAGATCTGGACACGGCGACGGCTCTGGCGAAAGCTTATCAGTACCGGTTCCGTATCGTCACGCTGGACGGGCAGGTCATCAATGCCGGCGGTTCTTTCACCGGCGGTTCTGCCATGCGTGCCGGCGGCATGCTGACCAGACGGGCAGAACTGACGGCTCTTTCCGGCGAGATACAGGAACTGGAACAGCAGGAACAGGCGGCTTCTGCTGCCCTGCAAAAGGCACAGCAGCAGTCCGCACAGTTACAGCAGCAAATGGATGCGTTGCAGCAGCAGTGCCGGCAGGCGGAATCTGAACAGGTTGCCGCAGCTGCACAGCTGGAAAAGGAACAGTATCTCCGGAAACAGACCACCGAGCGTGCCGAAGAAGCTGCCGGACAACAGGCGGCGTTGCAGGAACGCTTGCAGGAAACTGTTGACCGGCACACTGCTGCCGCAGAAGAAGCGGAAGAAGTGGAAAAGGCGATTCAAAAGGGACAGGAAATGCTGTCACAGGAAGCCGACCAGCGGACGGCTCTGGAACAGGAACAGTCCAGGCTGGCAGAACGCCGTTCACAGCTGAAGATCGGCATGATGGAACTGGAAAAGGACATGGACACGCTGGCGAAGGAAATGCAGCAGCAGAGCGACCAGCAGGATTCCATGGCGGAAAAACTGGTGCAGATCGACAAGGATATTGCCGTGCAGGAAGACCTGATCCGTCAGAAGCAAACGGAGATCACCGAGAATCAAGCCAGGCTGGAACAGATGCAGAACAGCCGTACCGACGGGCAGGCAGAGATCCGGCACTGGCAGCAGGTGCATGATGCACAGGAGCAGCAGATTCGGGAACTGCAAAGCGGTTTGCAGGAAACCAACGCCGTGCGGGAGCGGTTTTCCGGCGAGATCAGCCGGCTGGAGGAACGGAAAATTTCCGTGCAGAACGATTATGACGGCGTGATCCGGCAGCTGCTGGAGCAGTACGAACTTTCCCTCTCCGAAGCACAGGCACAGGCACAGCCGCTGGAAGACCTACAGACGGCACAGCGGGAACTGCAAAGCCTGAAAGCACAGATTCGGGGGCTGGGCACGGTAAACGTGGCGGCGATCGAGGAATATGCAGAGGTTTCCAAGCGGTATCAGTTCCTGTCGGAGCAGATGCAGGACGCGGAAACTGCCAAGCGGGAACTGGAAGACCTCATCACCTCTCTGACAGAGGAGATGCAGCGAATCTTTTCAGAAAGCTTTTCTGTCATTGACCGGAACTTTCAGGAAATTTTTAAAGACCTGTTCGGCGGCGGAGAAGCACGGCTGGAACTGACTGATCCGGAACATGTACTGGAATCAGGCATTGAGATCAAGGTTGCACCGCCGGGAAAAGTCATCAAGAATCTGATCTCGCTTTCCGGCGGGGAGCAGTCCTTTGTGGCGATCGCCATTTACTTCGCCATTCTGCGGCTGCGGCCGTCGCCGTTCTGCATTCTGGACGAGATCGACGCAGCACTGGACGAGGGAAACGTCCGCCGCTATGCACAGTATCTGCAAAACTTTACAGATACCACCCAGTTCATTCTGGTGACGCACCGCCGGAGTGCCATGGAAGAAGCCAGCGTACTCTACGGTGTCACCATGCAGGAGGACGGTATTTCCCGTCTGCTGCGAATGGAACAGGAAGAACTCGAGAAAACGGAATAAGGCAATACCGCACAAAGTCCGCTTTGTACGGCGATGTCTATGCTTTCAAGGAAAGGATCGGTGTAAGATGGGCTTATTCGGAAAGAAAAATAAAAACAAGGAAAAAGGCGTACCGTTCTGGCGGCGGAACAAGCAGCAGGCAGAGGAAGAAACGGTACTGGAACCGGAGGAACAGACTGCGGAAACGGCTGATGCAGAAGCAGAAGAAGACATTGCCGCGGCTGCCCTCAATGACTTGGCGGCACAGGAGCAGGACGAGATCGAAAAGGCTCGCCTTGCCGCACAGGAAGTTGTGGAGGAATCTGAACAGCATCAGGCTGCAATTGCGTTGGCACGGCAGGCGGCTCTGGAAGCTGCCGGCATTTTGAAAAACGAAGAAAAGGCAGAACCGGAGGAAGAAGCTGAACCGGAGGAAGAAACCGAACCGGAGGAAGAAGCCGAACCGGAGGAAGAAACTGAACCCGAAGCAGAAGAACCGGAAGAAGTAGAGCCTGTTGAAGAATCCGAACAGGAAGCAGAAACAGAATCAGAAACGGAACCGGCAGAAGCAGTTGAACCGGAATCAGAAGAAGCAGCTGAACCAGAAACAGAACTGACAGAAGAATCCGAGCCGGAAGCAGAAGTGGAATACGAGGACGAATCCCAGCCGGAAAAGAAAAAGGGCTTTTTTGCGAAGATTCGGGACGGCCTGCGAAAGACCAAGGACGCAATGGTTTCCCGTATGCAGCAGGTGCTGGGCGGCTTTACCAAGATCGACGACGACCTGTTTGATGAGTTGGAAGAAACCATGATTACCAGCGATCTGGGACCGGAAACTTCTGTACAGATCTGTGAAACCCTGCGGAAACGCGTCAAGGAACGGGGTGTTAAGGATCCGCAGGAGATCATGGGCATGATTCAGGAGATCATCGGTGAGATGCTGGGTGAGGACCAGACACTGGAATATCCCACCAAGCCTACCATTGTCATGGTAATTGGTGTCAACGGTGCCGGAAAGACGACCACGATCGGCAAGCTTTGCCACCAGCTGAAAGGCGAGGGCAAAAAGGTGCTGGTGGCTGCGGCGGATACATTCCGTGCTGCGGCAATTGATCAGCTGGAAGTCTGGACACAGCGTGCCGGTGTGGACATCGTCAAGCATGCAGAGGGCTCTGACCCTGCATCGGTGGTATATGATGCCATTGATGCCGCCAAGGCACGGGGCTGTGATGTGCTGATCTGCGACACCGCCGGACGGCTGCACAACAAGAAGAATCTGATGCAGGAGCTGGCGAAGATCAACCGCATCATCGAAACCAAGGCAGAGGGCTGCCATCGGGAAATCCTGTTGGTACTGGACGCTACCACCGGACAGAACGCGGTCAATCAGGCACGGCTGTTTCAGGAAGTGGCAGACATTTCCGGCATTGTGCTGACCAAGCTGGACGGTACTGCCAAGGGCGGTATCATCGTATCCATTCGCAACGAACTGGGCATTCCGGTGAAGCTGATCGGCGTGGGCGAAAAGATCGACGATCTCCAGCCGTTCCACGCACAGGATTTTGTCCGTGCCCTGTTTGAACCTACGGAGGAATCACTATGAAGAAGATTGTCATTGCATCGAATAACGCCGGAAAGCTGCGGGAGATCCGTGCAATCCTTGCCCCCTTCGGGCTGGACGCAGTTTCCCAGAAAGAAGCCGGCTTTAATGCGGAAGTAGAAGAAACCGGTACTACCTTTGCAGAGAATGCGGCACTGAAAGCCCATGCGGTCCACGAAGCCCTGCACTGTGCCGTCATTGCAGATGACAGCGGACTGCTGGTAGACGCACTGGACGGAGCACCAGGGGTATACTCGCACCGGTTTGCCGGCGAAAATGCCACTGATGCCCAGCGTTGCGAAAAGCTGCTGGAACTGCTGAAAGACACTCCCGCAGAAAAACGTACTGCACGGTTCCAGTGCGTGCTGTGCTATGTGAATGCGGCAGGGGAGGAGCAGTTCTTCTCCGGCGTTTGCGAGGGTGTGATCGGAACTTCTCCCAGAGGGGAAAATGGCTTCGGCTATGATCCGGTTTTCTGCGTAGGCGAACAGACCATGGCAGAAATGACTGATGCAGAGAAGAACCAGATCAGCCACCGGGGCAAGGCGTTGGAACAGCTAGAAGATTTTTTCAAAACTTTATAAGGCAACACCGCACAAAGCTTGTGCGTAAGGTGCGTTGTCAGATTTTTCGGCAGATTGCCCAGAAATTCCGCAGGCATACTGCCGTATGGCAAGGGATTTCTAGGCAATATGACGGAAAATCTGCACGCAGATTGCGTGCAAAGCCGTCAGGCGGGCTTTGTGCGGTGTTGCCATAAATTCAAAGCTTATAAAAATGATTAAGGAGAAAAATTGATGTTGACAAGTAAACAACGGGCGACTCTGCGGGGCATCGCCAGCACATACGAAACCATTTTTCAGGTGGGAAAAGGCGGTATCAGCGATACACTGGTGCAGCAGGTCAGCGATGCTCTGCGGAAACGGGAACTCATCAAGATCCACGTACTGGACAACTGTCCGCTGAGTGCCCGTGAAGCCGCAGAGGAACTGTCGGAAAAGACGGAATCCGATGTGGTACAGGTCATCGGCAGCCGGCTGGTTTTGTTCAAGCGAAATCCGAAAGAACCGGTCATTAAATTCTGATGCAGCGAATCGGATTGTTTGGCGGCAGCTTTAACCCCATTCACAACGGGCACCTGCATCTGGCACAGACTGCCAGGGAAAGTCTGGGGCTGGATCAGGTGGTGCTGATCCCCGCCAATGTGTCGCCGTTCAAGCAGCAGAATCCGGACATGGCTTCCGGTGCAGACCGTCTGGCGATGTGCCGTCTGGCGGCGGAAACGCTGCCCTTTTGCACGGTAGACGGCTGCGAACTGGAACGTGCCGGTGTCAGTTATACCGTGGACACCGTGCGGCTGTTCCGGAACCGGTATCCCGAAGCAGAACTGGTGCTGCTGGTGGGCAGCGATATGTTCCTGTCATTTCCGAAGTGGCACTGCTGGCAAGAGATTCTGGAAATGGCAGCACTGGGCGTGGTGTCCCGCATGGACGGGGACATGGCGGAACTGGAGGCACAGAGAGCATTTTTATTGCAATATGGCAAAATTTTTTTGTGTCCTGCTGAGGTTTGCACGGTATCTTCTACAAAAATTCGCAGGAATCGAAAAAATCATGCAGATTTTTCTTGCTATTTACCGCAAAAAGTAGTACAATATATAGTATCTCATAATTTATATGCATAAGATGTTCCCGAGGAAAGGAGCTCACATTTTTCATGGAGTCACTGGAGCAATATGACGAGTATCTGAAAGCCCGTCTTTCGCAAAAACGCTATATCCATTCCAAAAATGTTTCGGAGGCCAGTGTGATGCTGGCAAAGAAATTCGGCGGCACAGATGTGGAAACCGCCCGTTTTGCCGGTCTGGTACACGATATTTGCAAGGAAGAACCGGAAGACGTACAGTACACGCTGATGATGCAGTCCTCTATGGACGTGTGCATGGAAGAACGCAAGGCATTCAAGGTCTGGCACGGCATCGCCGGTGCGGAGCTGCTGCGGACGAAATTCGGTGTGACTGATGAAGATGTGCTGCATGCAGTACGGTTTCACACCGTGGGCAGAGCCGGCATGTCCAATCTGGAAAAGATCGTCTATCTGGCAGATATGATCTCTGCGGAACGGGATTATCCCGATGTGGACGTGATGCGGGAAAAGGCGGCAGAAAGCCTCAATGCAGGCATGGCATATGCCCTGAAATATTCCCTGATAAAGCTGGTGCGGCGGGAAGCACTGATCCCGCATCACACAGTAGAAGCCTACAACGAAGTTTTAACGGAGCTGCAACAGCAGGAAGGATGATTATTGCAGATGAGCAGAAAAAACTACTCAGATGAACACGGCTACTATGCCCCCAAAAAACGAAAGAAAAACAGCCCGCGGGATATTGCTGTTATGATTGCGGCAATCGTAGTCAGCGTTGTGCTGATCCTGCTGATGGTCCTGAATGCACCGATCATCAACTTTAAAAAGCTGGAAGGAACGACCTTGACCACCCAGCAGGTTTCGATCATGAAGTACTGGAAACTGTGGCAGCCGCTGGTAGATAAGGAGGGTACGCTGGCAAAGGTGGACTCTAACGATGCGGCACTGAACCTGAAAAGCAATCCGGATTCGGATGTAAATGACGGACTGGATTTGGAGCAGACCATTGAGGGACAGTATACCATCTTGTTTCTGGGCATGGACGAAAGCGGCGAATTGTCTGATGTAGACTGGGTATTGCAGTTCGACCTGATAGCAGGCAGCATGAACATTCTGCAAATTCCCCGTGACTCTTACATGCCGGATTATGCTTCCTATTCCACCACAAAGTTCAACAGCATTTATCACAGCGGGCAGGAAACCGGCGTAACACCGATCCAGCGTGTGGTCAATGCCATTCAGGAAAACTTCTGCATCTATGTCGATGCTTATGTGAAACTGAACTGCGTGGATATTGCCAATATCGTGGATTCTGTCGGCGGCATTCCCATTACGCTGCCGGAGCAGATCACCTATGAAGCAGATAAGATCCTGCCGGCAGGAGAACAGACTCTGAACGGTCAGCAGTCCGAATGGTTTGTCCGGTTCCGCCACGGCTATGCCGAAGGGGACATCGGACGTGTTAAGGCACAGCGGATCTTCCTTGCAGCAGCAATGGAGAAAATGCTGAACATGAGCCAGACGGAACTGATGAGTGCCATGCAGAAAATCTATAAGAATCAGTGGATCGCTACTGATCTGTCGCTGGAACAGATCAGCATGGTGGCAGACTTTGCCTCACAGCGTCTGACTATGGACAATGTCAACGTGTTTATGGTGCCGGGAGAAGGAGCAACTTACTATCCGGGGGACGGCTCTTCCCAGTCGGTGTATTCTATTCACAAGTCTGCAACTGTGGATCTGCTGAACCAGTATTTCCGCCCCTATCAGAACGAGATCTATCCGGAGGAAAGCACCATTGTGGAACTGGTGCCGGAAGGCGAGTATCTGGCAAGAGATTATGATGACACACAGGAAAATCTCGGCGACATCAACAAGGGCGACAGCAATGACGGAGCACAATAAGAATGAGAAAGGAACAAATATGACGCAGCAGGAAATTTTGGAAATCATTGTAAAAGCACTGGACAGCAAGCGTGCCGAAGATATTCAGGTGCTTCGGGTGCATGACCTGACCATTCTGGGTGATTACTTCATTATCGCCAATGGTACCAGTACCACCCACACACGGACACTGGCAGATGAAGTGGAATATCAGCTGTCGGAAAAAGGCGTAGAACCGCTGCACCGCGAGGGCCGCGGAAACGGCTCCAACTGGGTGGTGCTGGACTATGCCGATATTATCGTACACGTGTTCTGCAAGGACACACGGGAATTCTACCAGCTGGAACGTCTGTGGGCAGACGGGGAACCGGTAGACATTTCTCAGTGGACAAAGCCAAACGGCATTGCGTAAGAGCATATCGCACAACAGGAAAGGATTTGGTATCATGGAAACCACAGGAAGAAAATGGGTATTCGGGATCGGACTGTATCTCATCATCAAGGGTGCTCTGAACCTGATTCTGGGGTTCAGCATGTCGAATCTGGTGATGCTGATTGTAAGCGTTGTGGCATTGGTGCTGATGCTGAACCGCGTTCCCTACATCAATTACATTGTCGCCGTTTTTCTGGCACTGATGTTCCTGATGCATGTGGGAAGCAATATCAGCAATCTGGGCAGCCAGTGGATCTATCTGCTGGAAGGACTGCTGGATCTGGGTGCAGCAGCCGTGCTGGTGTTTGAAAAGAATGTCAAGGCATTTTTCGGTAAGTAAATTATATTCAAAGGAATGATAAATACATGAGCAACAAATATGATTTTGCCTCTGTCGAACCAAAGTGGCAGAAGTATTGGGAAGAGCACGGCTCGTTCCGTGCGAGCGAGGATCACACCAAGCCGAAGTTCTACGCACTGGTAGAGTTCCCGTATCCCTCCGGTCACGGCATGCATGTCGGACATATCAAGGCATATTCCGGTCTGGAAGTTGTCAGCCGGAAACGCCGCATGCAGGGCTACAACGTGCTGTTCCCTATCGGCTTCGATGCTTATGGTCTGCCGACAGAGAATACCGCGATCAAGACCGGCGTACACCCGCGGAAGGTCACCGATGACAATATCGTCAAATTCACCGGACAACTCAAGCGTGTCGGCTTCTCTTTCGACTGGTCGAGAGTGATCGATACCACTGACGAAAAATACTACAAGTGGACACAGTGGATCTTCCTGAAGATGTTCGAAAAGGGACTGGCATTCCGCGACAAGACACTGGTCAACTACTGCCCCAGCTGTAAGGTAGTCCTGTCCAACGAGGACTCACAGGGCGGCAAGTGTGACATTTGTCACAGCGAGATCGTCCAGAAGACCAAGGAAGTCTGGTATCTGCGGATCACCGAGTATGCAGACAAGCTGCTGCAGGGTCTGGAAGAAGTGGACTACCTGCCGAATGTCAAACTCCAGCAGCAGAACTGGATCGGCAAGTCTACCGGTGCATTTGTCAACTTCGCTGTCAAGGAACACGCAGACGAAAAGCTGCGGATCTATACCACCCGTCCGGATACCCTGTACGGTGTCACCTTTATGGTTATTGCTCCGGAGCACCCGATCATTCAGAAGTACCGCGACAGCATTGCCAATATTGCAGAACTGGACGCATACAAAACGGAATGTGCGAAAAAGAGCGAGTTTGAACGGACGCAGCTGGTAAAGGATAAGACTGGTGTCAAGATCGACGGACTGACCGGCATCAATCCTGTTACCGGCAAGGAGATTCCGATCTACATTTCCGACTATGTTATGATGGGTTATGGTACCGGTGCCATTATGGCAGTGCCGGCACACGATACCCGTGACTATGATTTCGCCAAGAAGTTCGGCATCGATATTATCGAAGTCATCAAGGGCGGCGACATCTCTAAGGAAGCCTATACCGGTGACGGTGAAATGGTGAACTCCGGTATCCTCAACGGCATCACCAACAAGAAAGATGCCATTGCGAAGATGCTGGAAGTGCTGGCAGAAAAGGGCTGCGGCGAAAAGGGCGTACAGTACAAGATGAAGGACTGGGCGTTCAACCGTCAGCGTTACTGGGGCGAACCGATCCCCATCGTGTACTGCCCGAAGTGCGGCATGGTGCCGGTACCCTATGACCAGCTGCCGCTGCGTCTGCCGCCGGTAGAGAATTTCGAACCCGGCAAGGACGGCGAAAGCCCGCTGGCAAAGATCGAATCGTTCGTCAACTGCAAGTGCCCGAAGTGCGGTGCGGCAGCAAGACGGGAAACCGACACTATGCCTCAGTGGGCAGGTTCTTCGTGGTACTTCCTCCGTTACTGTGATCCCCATAACGACAAGGAATTCGCATCGCAGGAAACCCTGAAGTACTGGATGCCGGTTGACTGGTACAACGGCGGTATGGAACACGTGACTCGCCATATGATCTACTCCCGTTTCTGGCACAAGTTCCTGTACGATCTGGATCTGGTGCCGACTTCGGAGCCCTATGCAAAGCGTACTGCACAGGGACTGATCCTCGGACCGGACGGCGAAAAGATGTCCAAGTCCAGAGGCAACGTGGTAGACCCGAATGATGTTGTCGATGTCTACGGTGCAGATGTGCTGCGTCTGTACGTGCTGTTCATGGGCGACTATGAAAAGGCCGCTCCGTGGAGCGACAGCAGCGTCAAGGGCTGCAAGCGTTTTGTAGACCGTATCTGGGCATTGCAGGATAAGGTAACAGACAGCGACAGCTACAGCGACGCACTGCGTTCCAAGATGCACAAGACCATTAAGAAGGTTTCCGAGGATATTGAATCCATGAAGTTCAATACCGCGATCGCTGCCATGATGACACTGCTGAATGACATTTACGATGCAGGCTCGATCACCAGAAAGGAATTCCGCGATCTGCTGGTACTGCTGTATCCGTTTGCACCGCACGTTTCCGAGGAATTGTATCAGCTGATCGGCTGTGAAGGCGTGCTCAGCGAACAGGAATGGGTGACTTATGACGAGGCTCTGTGCGTGGATGATATGATCGAGATCGTGGTACAGATCAACGGCAAGGTCAAGACCAAAATGAATATTCCGGCAGATGCGGAAAAGGAAGCCGTTCTGGAGCAGGCTGCGGCAGATACAAAAATAATGGAAGCTACCGCAGGGAAAACAATCATAAAGCAAATATATGTACCAAAGAAACTTGTGAATTTTGTGGTAAAATAACAAATTTCTAAGTTTGCAGAAAAAACCCTTGACAAATTCTGCAATATGTGGTACAATAAATCATATTGCAAAATATAGTTTGCAGCGAAAAAGGTTAAGCTGATACCCGATGTTCCCGAAAGGGATTGTTGGTGGTATAAATCAGAAGTTTGGCTGTATTATGGTTAGACGGAAGATTAGCCTCTGCCGTAGCGGCAAAGGGAGGGAAATGTAAGTGGCAGAAGTTCGCGTTGGTAAGAACGAGTCTTTGGACACCGCACTGAAGCGGTTTAAGAGATCTTGTGCGAAGGACGGCGTTATCGCTGAAGTTCGTAAGAGAGAGCATTACGAAAAGCCTTCAGTAAAGCGTAAGAAGAAGTCTGAAGCTGCTCGTAAGCGCAAGTATTAATAAAAAGTATTGCGATACACAGCAGGCGGGCACACTTGACAAGAGTGTGCCCGTTTTTTTGTGGAAAGAAACGGAGATTCGACATTTCCGGCGGGAAAAAAGACGTATAATGAAGGAAACACTGAATAAAGCCCGCCTATCAGCTTTGCACGCAATCTGCGTGTAGATTTTCCGTCATATTGCCCAGAAATCCCTTGCCATACATCGAGTATGCCTGCGGAATTTCTGAGCAATCTGCCGAAAAATCTGACTACGCATCTTACGTACAAGCTTTATTCAGTGTTTCCTGAAGGCACGCTGTAAGGCGGAGCATCGCGAAGATTTGCCGAAAGGAGGAGAAGCAATGCTGTTTCGTGCAAAAATTGCATTACGCAGTGTGTGCGACATCACGCCCCAGTTGTTGGAAAAGCTGGGCGTGTGCGGACTATTGCTGGATATTGACAACACGCTGACAACACACGACAACCCGGTGCCGGCTGCCGGCGTGGAGGCGTGGGTGGCAGGCATGCAGGCGGCGGGGATCTCGCTGTGTCTGGTGTCCAACAACCACCCGCCCCGTGTGGAACCTTTTGCCAAACGACTGGGGCTGGACTTCGTCTGCGAGGGAAAAAAGCCGCTGACGAAGGGCTATCGGGAGGCAGTGCAGAAAATGGGACTGTCCCGTAAAGAAGTGGCTGCTGTGGGAGATCAGATCTTCACCGATGTGCTGGGGGCAAATCTGTTTGGCGTGCCCTGCATTTTTGTCTTTCCCATGGAAATGGAGAAAACGAGATTTTTCCGATTCAAGCGGCGAATGGAAATCCCATTTCTGCCGAAAAAGATATATGAAGAAAACAAGGAGCTGAACTGACATGATGCAAAAAGTACTGGTCATTCACGGACCGAACCTGAACCTGCTGGGTGAACGGGAACCGGGCGTTTACGGCAATACCACATTTGCCGACCTGAACCGTATGATTCTGAGCAGGGCAGAGGGACTGGGACTGGAGTGTGAGATCTTCCAGTCCAACCACGAGGGAGCGATCATTGATAAGCTGCATGCGGCACGCACCACGTTTGACGGCGTAATCATCAATGCGGGAGCTTATACCCACTACAGCTATGCCATTCATGATGCCATTCACGATATTCGCATTCCCTGCGTGGAAGTACATATCAGCAATATCTATGCACGGGACGAGTTCCGTTCTCACTCGGTGCTCAGTCCGGTTTGTGCCGGAACCATTGCCGGATTTGGCATTAACGGCTATTTTCTGGCATTGCAGGCACTTTCAGAGATGTAAGGGAGATGGCTTGTCATGATGCAAAAGCGTATGGAAACCCTGATGCAAAAGCTGCCGGCAGGAACCGATGCGGCTTTGATTCAGTCTGATGTCAACCGCCGGTATCTCACCGGCATGCAGTCCTCCGCGGGAACAGTGCTCTGCTTCCGCGACGGGGCGTATCTGATCATTGATTTCCGGTATATTGAAAAAGCACGGGAATGCGTGAAAAACTGCACCGTTCTGGAACAGCACGACCTGTATGAACAAATTCGGGAACTGCTCCGGAAACACAACGCCCGCACCCTGTCCGTGGAGTCGATGACCATGACCTTGAGCCAGTTCTCCAAGCTGAAACAGCAGCTGGGGAATCAGGTGCAGCTGGATCAGAGCGATGCCCTGAGCCGTGCCATTTTCGCGTGCCGCACAGTGAAAACAGAAGCCGAGATCGACAAGATTCGAAAGGCACAGCGAATTGCAGAGATCGCCTTTGCGGACATCTGTAATTTCCTGCGGGCTGGCATCTCGGAACGGGACGTAATGCTCCGCCTGAACCAGACCATGATGGAGCACGGCTCCGAGGGTGAATCGTTCCCCACCATTGCACTGGCGGGAAGTGCTACCTCCATGCCCCACGGCGTACCCTCTGCACAGCGAATCATTCAGGACGGCGACTTTGTGCTGATGGATTACGGTGCAATGGTAGACGGCTATCACAGCGACATGACCCGTACCGTCTGCGTGGGACAGCCCAGCGAAAAGATGCAGCAGGTCTATAACATTGTGCTGAAAGCACAGGCTGCCGGCATTAACGGGGCAAAGCCGGGCATCACCGGCAGAGAGATGGACAAGCTGGCACGGGACATCATTGACGAAGCCGGCTACGGCGATGCTTTCGGGCATTCGCTGGGGCACGGCGTTGGCTTGGAAATTCACGAATTCCCCAACGCTTCGCCGGCGACACAGACCAAACTGGAAGCCGGAAATGTAGTCACAGTGGAACCGGGCATTTACCTGTCTGGCGAGTTCGGCGTTCGTATCGAGGACTTTGTAGTCATTCGGGAGAATGGCTGCGAGAATCTGACGAAAGCACCGAAGCAGCTGCTGGTGCTGTAAAAGGAGAATTGTACTATGGGTATGTATGCCGGCTATTACCAGATTTCCGACGCAGAACTGGAACAGCTGCGGCAGCTAGAGGAACGGGCACTGCTGGAACAGGCGGAAGAACTGACCGAGGACGAAACTGCGGAAGCGTGTGATCTGGATAAGATGTGGGATGCTCTGCATTTTGTGCTGACCGGAGATACTCTGTCAGATGCCGCAGACCATGATCCGTTGTCGGAGGCGGTGTGCGGCAGCGACTTTCTGGCACGGCAGATACATGTGGGCGGCATTCCGTCGAATCGCGTGAAAGAAATTGCACAGGCTCTGCACGAGGTGGACTTTGCCGCACGTCTGGCAGCCTTGCAGATGTCCGATTTTGCGGCGGCAGAGATCTATCCAAATATCTGGGACAGACCGGAGGAGGAAGATGACATTCGTGCGGAACTACAGGAGTGCTTCGCAGATCTGCAGGCATTCTATGACAATGCCGCAGAACAGGGAAACGCAGTGCTGGTGATGATCGGCTGACCGGTGCGGTGCTGCCGAAAGATTTTTCCAGTGGAAACGTAAATTTTTTTGCAGAAAGTCTTGCAAAGCAAGCAATTATGTTGTATAATAAAGTTAAGCAATGTTTTTTGAGGGGATTCTCTGCACTTATGCAGGGCGTTTCCTGTCGTTGCATGAAATATAGGGAAGTATCAAAGGGATCGACCCCCATTCCCTAGAAATAAAACGGAGGTTTCAATTTATGATTTCAGCAGGCGATTTCAGAAACGGTATCACATTCGAAATGGACGGCAACGTGGTACAGGTTATCGAATTCCAGCACGTTAAGCCGGGTAAGGGTGCCGCTTTTGTCCGCACCAAGTATAAGAATGTCATCACTGGTGCAGTGGTAGAACGTTCTTTCAACCCGACCGATAAGTATCCGACCGCTTACATTGAACGGAAGGACATGCAGTATCTGTACAGCGACGGCGATCTGTACTACTTCATGGACATGGAAACTTATGAGCAGCAGCCGATCGACAAGTCCAAGCTGGGTCCGGCTTTCCAGTTCGTCAAGGAAAACATGGAAGTAAAGGTCCTGTCCTATAAGGGCAACGTATTCGGCGTAGAGCCGCCCAACTTCGTAGAACTGGAAGTTACCGAAACAGATCCGGGCTTCAAGGGCGATACTGCAACAAACGCAACCAAGCCGGCAACACTGGAAACCGGTGCAGAGATCAAGGTGCCGCTGTTCATCAATCAGGGCGACATGATCCGTATCGACACCAGAACCGGCGAATACATGGAAAGAGCATAAGACAGTACAAAAAGTCTGCGGCTCTTGCATGATGTGATTATTTTCGGTGCTGCATGCAATGCACACCGTGTGCTGAACAGGAGGTATTTCAAATGAACCTGACAGATAAGATGGCATATTTGCGTGGTATGGTAGACGGCATGGAGCTGGATCTGACCACTACCAAAGAAGGAAAAGTACTGGGACAGCTGCTGGACGTGATGCAGGAAATGACTGCGTATGTCACAGACCTGCAGACACAGGTAGATGAACTGACAGAGGTCTGCGATCTGTTTGATCAGGATCTGGGCGATCTGGAAGACATTGTCTATGATGAAGATGATGACGATGACGCATACTATTCCTGTGACGACGACTTTGATGATGACGATTTTGACGACGACGATGATGAGACACTCTATGAGACAGTCTGCCCGTCCTGCAACAATGTCATCGCACTGAGCGAATCGATTTTGGAGAAAGGCGAAATGCCGTGTCCGTGCTGCGGCGAGATGCTGGAGTTTGACTACAGCGATCTGGACGGCGACACTTTTGAAGTGCCGATCGATGCCCCCACAGAGGACGGTTCTGCGGAATAAGATTCAACTGCTGCCGGAATGCATCGGCAGCGAAGGAAATGCTGCATAAACTTGTGCGGTGTTGCCTTTATGCAGTGTTTCCCTGAATATGGATCAAACAACAAGCCGGCGGTCTGTCGGCTTGTTTCATTCGGATTGTAACAGAATTGCTGTTATAGCCAATGCGATTGCATGAGGTGAAAGAATTGTTTCAAATCGTAGAAAAGAAAAAGCTGAACGACGCAGTGGTCATGGTACGGATCGCTGCACCGTTGATTGCAAAAAAAGTCCTGCCGGGACAGTTTATCATTTTCCGGCTGGATGAGTTTGGTGAACGCGTACCGCTGACTGTAGCAGATTATGACCGCGAGGGCGGCACGATCACATTGATTTTCCAGATCGCCGGTGAAACCACACGGCAGTTCTCTCTGCTGGAAGCAGGAGATTCCATTCTGGATCTGGCAGGTCCGCTGGGCGTTCCCACTGAATTGCCAGAGGGCACCAAGTCGGTTTGCGTGATCGGCGGCGGTGTTGGCTGTGCCATTGCGTATCCGCAGGCAAAGCACCTGCACAGTCTGGGACTGGAAGTGGATACCATTGTTGGCTTCCGGAACAAGGACATCGTCATTCTGGAGGACGAGTTCCGTGCATGCAGTGACAACCTGTATCTCTGCACAGACGACGGCTCCTATGGCACAAAGGGCTTTGTTACCAATGTGTTGCAGCAGCAGCTGGAACAGGGTAAGAAGTATGACGTTGTCATTGCCATCGGACCGGTTCCCATGATGAAGTTTGTCTGTAAGACTACCGAGCCGTTCGGTGTCAAGACGATCGTTTCCCTTAATCCGATCATGGTGGACGGCACCGGTATGTGCGGCGGCTGTCGCGTGACTGTCGGCGGAAAAATCAAGTACGCCTGTGTGGACGGACCGGACTTTGACGGACATCAGGTGGATTTTGATGAACTGATGCGTCGAAACGGTACCTATAAGCGGCAGGAACAGGAATGCAACCTGTTTCGGAAGGAGGTACAGTGATCATGGCTGGAAAGTTCAATATGGCTCCGAATAAGGTTCCCATGCCGGAACGCGACCCCAAGGAACGTGCAAGATGTTTTCAGGAAGTGGCTATGGGCTATACTCCCGAACAGGCACGGGAAGAAGCAACACGCTGCCTGCACTGTAAGGCAAAGCCCTGCGTCAGCGGCTGTCCGGTAGGCGTGCCGATTCCGGATTTCATCGCAGCAGTTGCTGCCGGTGATTTCTTACAGGCTTATGATATTATCCGTACCACAAACAGTTTGCCGGCAGTCTGCGGCCGTGTCTGTCCGCAGGAGAATCAGTGCGAGGGCAAGTGCGTCCGCGGCAAGAAAGGCGAACCGGTTGCAATCGGTCGTCTGGAACGCTTCGTGGCAGACTACGCCAGAGAGCATGGCTATACCGGTAAACAGGAAACGGCAGAGCCCAACGGTAAGCGGGTTGCCATTGTCGGCGGCGGTCCGGCTGGTCTGACCTGTGCCGGAGATCTGGCACGGCTGGGCTATCAGGTAACTGTTTTCGAGGCATTTCAGGTTGCCGGCGGCGTATTGATGTACGGCATTCCGGAATTCCGTCTGCCTAAGACGATCGTACAGCAGGAGATCCAGTCTTTGAAAGATGCCGGCGTAGACATTCAGCCGGATATGGTCATCGGCAAGATCCTGTCTGTCGATGAACTGATGGAATCCGGCTATGATGCGGTCTTTATCGGTTCCGGTGCAGGTCTGCCCCGCTTCATGAATATTCCCGGCGAAGGTCTGGTGGGCGTATGTTCTGCCAATGAGTATCTGACACGTATCAACTTGATGCACGGCTACGATCCGAAGTATGCGACACCGGTCATTCAGTCTAAGGCTGTGGCAGTTGTCGGCGGCGGTAACGTGGCAATGGACGCAGCCAGAAGTGCACTGCGTATGGGTGCAGAACATGTGTACATTGTATACCGTCGTTCTGAGGCAGAGATGCCGGCACGTCTGGAAGAAGTACACCACGCCAAGGAAGAGGGCGTGGAGTTCCAGAACCTGTGCAATCCGGTGGAAATTCTGGGCGACGAGAACGGCCGTGTCAACGGTCTGAAGTGCATTCGCATGGAACTGGGCGAACCGGACGAAAGCGGCAGACGCAGACCGGTGGCTATTCCGGACAGCGAATTTGTGCTGGATGTAGACACTGTAATTATGGCGATCGGCACATCTCCCAATCCGCTGATCTCTGGGACAACAAAGGGCTTGGACACCAATCGTTGGGGCTGTTTAGTGGTCAACGAAGAAATGGCTACCACCAAGGACAAGGTTTATGCCGGCGGTGATGCCGTTACTGGTGCAGCAACGGTTATTCTGGCAATGGGTGCCGGAAAGACTGCTGCTGTGTCGATCGATGAGGTATTACGCGGAAAAGCGTGAACCCCTATGGCAAAATCACACGGCAACGGAGAAAGGGCTTTTGAACATGAGTAAGAATTTCGCAAGACTGGGACTGGCTGCCAGCACGGCAGCACTGACAGGTGCGGTTTGCAGCGTGACTGCATTCGCAGAAAGCGGCAGCGGCAAAAGTGCAAGCGGAAGCGGCTTCGGCACAGTGGGCTATCTGATTTTCATGGTGCTGCTGTTTGCAGTGATGTATTTTATCCTGATTCGTCCGCAGAAGAAAAAGGATAAGGAAGCCAAGGCAATGCAGAGCAGCTTGCAGGTCGGTGACGAGATCGTTACCATTGGCGGTATCGTAGGTCTGGTCGTACAGGTCAACGAGGACAACATCGTCATCGAAACTACCGGCAACCGCAACAAGATTCGTCTGAAGAACTGGGCAGTACAGGAAAACCTGACCATGACAGAGAATGTGAAGCGGAAGCAGGAAGCACAGATCGCCGCAGCAAAGGAAAAGCGTGCAGGCAAGAAGAAAAAGAAGGATTCTGACGATTCCGATCAGGGTATGCTGAAAGACTGATCGGCAGATTCTCGGAACTCCCCAATACATGGAAACGGATCGCAGGAATTTTGCGGTCCGTTTTTTGCTGTTTGTACGCTGTCCCTGTTCTAATCCCGCTGCCGCAGGCATACACTGTCAGCAGACATCATGGCAGGGAGGTGCAGTGCAATGAGAACCAAACGGCAGCCGGCAAGGCAGAGCATCTGGGAAAACCGGTTCGGATATCTGCCGGCGGCATTGTTCGTGGGAATCGGCTTGCTTCTGGCAGGACTGGCTGCCCTGTCTGGTTTACTGCTGCTGTCTGACTTGTCGGAATGGATCTCCGCTTTGCTGCTGGGGCTGCTGTTGTTTTGTTCCGGTTACGGCATGGGACGATTTGCGGGATTTCACCGCCGCCGCAAGGGCTGGCTGACAGGGCTGTGCTGCGGGCTGCTGCTGTGCGGGATCCTGTTGGCTGTGGGGCTGTTCTGGCAGGGGACTGCCGGCAGTCCGGTGCGGCTGCTGCTGATCTGCGGCGGCCGGATCTTGGGGG
>OGRU01000244.1_pt1 | contig 53639 bp, 44 predicted proteins | sample 1553541 | NCBI WGS metagenome assembly OGRU01 (sample SAMEA2580068, study PRJEB22360) | human gut metagenome | biome: human gut; feature: human-associated habitat; material: faeces | place: Denmark | collected 2008/2010
CTTTGAGTTCCGGGGGGGCCCCCTTTGGTTGTAGCCCCGCCGCCGATAAGAGCTATCGGCTTGTTGCCAGCCATCTGCAGTCTCTTCATGAGCGTAAGAGCCATGAAATGACCTGCCGTGAGGCTGTCTGCGGTGCAGTCAAAACCAATATAGAATGTAGCTTTGCCGCTGTTTATCATCTCTCTGATTTCCGGCTCGTTCGTCACCTGCGCGATAAGTCCGCGCGCGACGAGTTCTTCGTAAATTCCCATAGTTATTTTTCCTTTCATTTTGTTCATAAAATTAAAAAGCCTCCGCACGGAGAACCGTGCAGAGGGCGAATTACCGCGGTACCACCTCTGTTCACTCCTTGCGGAGTCTCAGGAGCATTGCGCTCTGCGTATAACGCACGCCTGCGGCTCGACCTACTACAATTGTTCAGCCTCGCAGCTCGGAGATGTATTTCGCCGCCATGCCGCGTCCCCTCACAGCGCCCGGAGACTCTCTTTGCCGGCATAATACAGCTACTTCTTCCCGTCACAGCTTTTAAAATATGCAGTCATTATAAACCATACTTCAAAAGTTGTCAACAGTGATATGATTTGTAAATTATTTTATATGTATACTACATTTATTGCATACTTTCACAACTTGTGGTAAAATATGTTTGTTTATCCGAAAACTAAAAGCATCAAGGAGTTAATCGCAAATGGCTGAATACAACTTCAAAACAGGCGTGGATACCGGAGAATACAGAGACTTTCTCAACGCCTCCCCTGCCTATTGCTTCACACAGCTGCCCGAATGGTCTGAGGTCAAGGACAATTGGGATCACGACATATGCATGCTCTACAAAGACGGCGCGCCCGCAGTAGGCGCACTTCTTTTGATAAGGCATCTGCCGATGGGCAAAAAGCTCATATATTCCCCGCGCGGTCCCGTCGGCGATTTCGGCGACGCAGAGGCAATGCGCGAATTCTCGACTCAGCTGAAAAAATACGCAAAGAAGATCGGCGCGATTGCCGTTAAGGCAGACCCGTTCGTAATAAGAGAAAACTACGAAAAGCAGAATGCCGCCGATTTCGGCAACTCATTTGACGAGACGATAAGAGTCATGCAGGAGTGCGGATTTGTTCACAGGGGCTTGAGCACCGACATAAACGCATATTTTCAGCCGAGATTCAACATGGCTATCCCGCTCTTCAACGAAAACGGACCTATCGACAGCGCGGGATTTTTGAAAGCCGTTCCGAAAAAGACCCGCTATTATATGGGCTCGTTCCATAATTCCAAGGGCATCGAGTTCATAAAAGCCGACCCGGATGACGATCTTTCGGAATTTGTCCGCCTGCTCGGTCAGACCGAAAAGCGCCAGGGTATCTCGCTGAGAAACGAAGAATATTTCAAAAAGATACGCCATGCGTTCGGCGACAGGGCGGTCATATATTATGCGCGCATGCACCTTGACAGATATGTTGAATATCTCGAGGGGCTGATTGCAAAGAAGCAGAACATTCCCGAAAACACGCGCAAGCTCGATGAGGCAAAGGCTCTTATCGAAGAAAAGGGAAACACAGTGAATCTTGCCGCCAGCCTTGTCATTATGCCTGATCCGCAGGCGAATCTCAAAATTGCCGAGTATCTCTATGCCGGCTCCGATCTCTCTGTGCTCTCGACCCTCTGTGCATCTGTTGGGCTTATATATGCGGGAGTCTGCGATTCCATAGACGCCGGATGCGACTATTTCAACCTCGGCGGAGTTGACGGAAGCTTTGAAGACCATCTTTCAAAGTTCAAGATAAAGTTCGTTCCCCATATTTTCGAATATGTCGGCGAGTTTGACATGCCGGTTGACAAGGTTATGTATCTCGGGTTTGAAAAGCTTCTGCCCATGGCAAAGAAGGCAATCAAAAAGATAAAAAAATAAGGCAGGTAAAGAAATGAAAATAAAAAATGAAAAAGGGTCTGTTATCAGCAGAATTTTCAAAGACAACAAATACTGTTGGCTCGCTTTCGGCTGCTCGGCAGTTATAATGCTGATAGTTTATATCTGCTACAGTCTCATACCGTTCGGCGATGTGACCATTCTCAGAATGGATCTCTATCATCAGTACGGCCCGCTCTTTGCGGAGTTCTATGACCGTGTCACGCAGATGAAGAGCTTCCTCTACTCGTGGAATACGGGTCTCGGAGGCAGCTTCCTGGGCAACTTCTATAACTATCTGTGCAGCCCGCTCTCGATAGTCATGCTCATCTTCGGTCATAAGAATATGCCCGAGGCAATAGCGACAATGATTCTTCTCGCTGCGGCGTTTTCGAGCGCGACCTTCTGCTATTATCTCAAAAAGTCGTTCGGCGAGCATTCGCCCATAACCGCAGCGTTCGGTGTGCTCTATTCTTTCTGTGGCTTCTTTATAGCCTATTATTGGAATCTGATGTGGCTCGACGCCATGGTTCTGTTCCCGCTGATGATTCTCGGCATTGAGCGCATCATCAACGAGCGCAGACCCGCTCTCTACATTTTCTCGCTGTCGATGACACTGCTGACGAGCTACTATATGGGCTACATGGCGTGCATCTTTGCGGTGCTCTATTTCCTTGTATATTATTTCAGCCGTTATAACATCTCCGACACCACGAAAGCTCTCAAAGTTTACACCGACCCGGACGGCGAGCAGTACAGCAAGCTAAAAGATAAAATCAGATACAACTCATTCCTGTCCGACGGAATAACATTTGCTCTTTCGAGCATTGCAGGCGCGGCTCTCGTTGCGTTCGCGCTCATTCCCGTCTATTTTATTCTTCAAAGCTGCTCCGCGACGAGCGGAACATGGCCCGAGACCGTCAAGTCATATTTCAAGATATTCGACTTCCTCGCAAATCATCTTGCAAGCGTCACTCCCACAATAAGAAGCAGCGGAACCGATGTTCTTCCCAATGTCTATTGCGGAATGGCAACGGTAATACTTGTCCCGCTCTATCTTTTCTGCAAACGCATACCCGTAAGAGAAAAGATAGCAAATGTGCTTCTTCTCGGGCTTATATATTTCAGCTTCAATCTCAATGTGCTCAATTATATTTGGCACGCATTCCACTTCCCGAACGATCTGCCCTACAGATTCTCGTTCATGTATTCGTTCATCCTGCTCACCATGGCATATAAGGCGTTCCGACACATTACCGAGTTCTCCGGCAAAGAGATACTCGGCGCGGGAGTAGCTATTCTTTCGGGAATAGTTATAATCCAGAAAGTCGGTTCAAAGAACGTCGATGAAACAACTGTTATTATCAGCCTGCTGTTTGTCGTGCTCTATACGCTTATATTCTATCTCTTCTCGACTAAGAAATATCAGGCGTCGGCTATGGCTGTTCTGATGCTCTGCTGCGTCTGCGCCGAGGCTATAAGCGCCGACACCGACAACTACAGCATGGACAGAACAAAGACCGAATACGCCGGAGACTATCAGGATTTCAGAGACCTCAAGAATGAACTTGATGATATTGAGGGCAATGACACTTACCGTATGGAGCTCACCTCACTCAGGGCGCGCATGGATCCCGCATGGTATAACTATAACGGCGTATCCACCTTCTCGTCCATGGCATACGAAAAGGTTGCAAATCTGCAGGAGCAGCTCGGTCTCTACGGCAATTATATCAACAGCTACACCTACAATCCGCAGACCCCGGTCTACAATTCAATGATGTCGCTCAAGTATATTGTCGACAACAACGAATACAACCCGCCGCTGAGCGATGAGTTCTATGAATATGTCGGCTCATCCGGCAAGTTCCATGCATACAGGAACAAATACTGGCTCCCGATAGCCTACTGTGTGAATGAAGATATCACTGCATGGAGCTTCGATTCGGACAATCCGTTTGAGGTGCAGAATGACTACTTCTTCCGCGCAACCGGAATCGATGAAGTCTTCAACAGGCTTGATATCACAGATTCTTATTTCTATAACATCGATCCTATTTCGATAGGTCTTGATACGGGCTACATGAACTACTACAAGACTTCTTCGGACAGCACCGGAACTATTTCGTTTACCGTCTCGCCCGAAAAGGATCAGAATGTTTATCTGTTCGTTGAATCCGCGGGAATCGAAGATGTTCTTATCTCGGTCGGTTACGAGCAATATTCCCAGAACACGAGCCGCGAATATATCTATGACCTCGGCAAGTGCAAGGCGGGAACGCCGATAACCGTTGAAATGACCGTCAAGGATGATGTCAACAGCGGTGCGCTCAACTTCTTTGTCTACGGGCTCGACACAGACAAATTCGTTGAGGGCTACAACAAGCTCAACAGCGGTGCGCTGAATATCGAGAGCTTTACCGACACGGAGATAACCGGCACGCTGAACGCCGCAGAGGACAGCATTATTTACACCTCCATCCCCTATGACAAGGGCTGGAAAGTTACTGTTGACGGAAAGGAAGTCAGCGAGAATGACATTGTCGCCGTCGGCGACGCACTGCTCGGAGTCAGAGTTAGCGCAGGAAACCACAGCGTAAAGTTCAAGTACACTCCGCGCGGAATGGTTATCGGACTCGGCATATCAGTTGTTACAGCACTGATTCTTGTTGCTGTTGCGATTCTTCTGAAAAAGAGAAAGAAGCATCAGCCTCAGCCTGCCGCAGTGGCAAGCGGAAGCGTTGTGTCCGACACTGCATCTACGGAAATGTCGGATATCGGCAACGATTCCGCTGAAGAAACACCCGAAGCTTCTATAGATAAATCAGAATCAACTGAGAGCGACGAAACCGAATAATAAAAGCAAATGCGCTGCCGTATAAACTGCGGCGGCGCATTTTAAAAGAGGTAAACGAATGCTGAAATTCAACAGTGACGGCAAGTTCACAATAATGCAGATAAGCGATGCGCAGGACCTCCCGCTCGTTCGCAAAAGTCTTGTCCGGATGATAAACAGAGCCTGCGATGTTCTGCACCCCGATCTCGTTCTGTTCACGGGCGACAACATACTCGGCAATCATATAAACGATGCCGTGATAGGCACAAGGCAGGTAGCCTCCGGGCATGATGCGACGAGATCACGTGTGGAGCGGGCGATAAGTCATATTGTTCTGCCGCTTGAAGCAAGAAGAATCCCGTTTGCCGTGCTGTACGGAAACCACGATGACATGAACTGCATAGAAAAATCCGAGCAGTCGGAAATATACGGCAATTACTCATCGTGCGTCGGAAGCGGTGCGGACGTCGGCGCAGGATGCGGAACTTATGATATCCCGATAATGTCGTCGGACGGAACGCGGCGCGCTTTCACCGTGTGGATGCTCGACTCCGCAGGAAAAGGCGCAGACGGCAATTGGTACACGACCATAAGCCGCAACAAAATAGATTGGATGCTCCGAAAGAATGAGAAAATCAAAAAAGATTCCGGCATTCTCCCCTCTTTTGTATTTCAGCATGTCCCGATTCCGGAGACTGTGCAGCTCATACGGGAGTGCGAAAAAAGCAACGATTGTATAGAGCATGACGGGCGATTTTATGAGCTCGACCCCCAAAAAGCCCACGGCACTCTCGGCGAATATCCGGACGTATGCTCTGAAAATGTCGGCGAATTTGAAGCGTTGAAGGAAATGGGCGGCGTGCTCGCCGCAGTCGCGGGTCACGATCATCTAAATTGCTTTGAGGGCAAAGTCGATGACATTGACATAATCCAAACAGCCTGCGCGTCATTTCGATGCTACGGCAACAAGATGCGCGGCGTGCGTATCTTTGAGCTCGATGAAGCCAAGCCGTTTGAGTATAAAACAAGAACGGTAACATATTTCGACCTATTCAAAAAGACTCCGGTCTCAATAATGCGATACATAAACGATGCGGATGACAAGGAAAAGCTAAAATACGGCATATGGGCGGGAACCGCGGCGACCGCCGCCGTCGGTGCTCTTATGATAGCGCTCGGAAAAAGAAAATAAAAACAGGAAGTATGGCTTTGAGTCATACTTCCTTTGCTTTTAATCAAGATGATATCTCGGTTTGCCGACGCTCTTCTTGCCGTATTCAATGGCTTCCGTCGGGCAGAGGCAGATGCACGCCATACAGTGAGTGCAATTCTTGCCCCAGACCGGTTTACTGTTTTTCAATTCAATGTTGTTGAGCGGGCACATTTTTGCACACTTGCCGCATCCGACGCACTTGTCATTTGCCATAAAGGCGTCCGCCTTGACGAAAAATTTATAGAACACCGGGTTGACTATATCGCTCATAAGCTTATCATAAGCATTTCTGCGCGGCTGAGCAAATTTCTTTTTGGCTTTTATAGTCTCTGAAGCGTCTGCAATATCTGGCTGAGCCTTTTCAATTATCCGTGCAGCCTGCTCATCATTCGGCACACCGAACATAGCAACATAATTTTCAGGCATCACTATCTGCTTGACACCCATATAGTCAAATGACTTTCTTGAGCATAACTGCCTGATATATTTGTCCGCATCGCCTATCTCGCCGCCGCAGTCCATAACGAACCACACCTTGAAATTCCCGCTGAACCGAGTCTCGTCTATCCACTTTTCGACAATGCGCGGAATGCGCCAACCGTAAGTCGGAACGACAAAAACAAGACGACCGTCAGCGCTTATCTCAGATGTATCCCACGCTTTAATTCTTTCGTTCATATTCAGCAGCTCGTCGCCGAGCGAATCGGCAATCCTGCGTGCGATATATCTGCTGTTGCCCGTTCCTGTAAAGAACAAGATCATATTATCATCTTCCATTATCAGTCTTTTTCTATGTATCCGCTTATTGGCGTCGTATACATATTATCATCGGTGACCGGTTTATATCCTTTGCCTTTGTAACTGCTCGTAAATCCCTTCGCTGCGCGGTATATTTCTTTGGTTCTTGTGTCGTAAACTCGTTCATATCCGAGAGTCGCATCGCTCTGCTTTTGGCTTATTATATCTATGCTCTTGTTGCGGCTGTCCCATGATGACATGATACCGTCCATAGTCTGATTGAAATTTTGGTTTATGCATCGTGCCTGAAAAAAATCTCTTTCGATTGCACCACGAATATTATTTTCAAAAATGTCGGAATACTTAAGTGTTTTCAAGCATTCGGTGAGCAGGTCCTCCCACTCGATAAAAGTATCTTTAGCGGCTGTTATCGCAACAATATTATATGCCATGTAATAACCGCTGTCCACAGATTCCAGTCCATAGTCAGCAACCGTTCTGTCGGAGTACAAGGATTCTTTGAAATCAACTACGCTGGCGGAGAACATTCCCTCGCCTGCTCTTCCGTTATCAGTAAAGGTTGCTCTTAAAAACTCGTCACCGAGCGAATATTTGACCATGTCACCTGAGGCGGAGAAGCGATCGGTAACGGTAAAATTATCATAATGCGGGAAAGAATATCCGACATACGCCGCTTCAAACTTTGATGCCATATCTGCATATTGCGCAAATATCTTAAAAAAGCTTTCGGTTGACGGTTTTTCAAGCACAGGGGCATTTGCGAAAATAACTGCGTCCCGATTGCCCTCGTTATAAACAGCCTTCCATGCGTCCTTGCCCTCCTGTGAATGAAGAAGACAATCGGCTTTGAGCAGAACAAACATACAGTTAAGCGGCTCATCAGGATCGCTTATTCTTATTGAATGATATATGTCAGAGCCGCCGTAGGTTACTTTCCATCCCTTTGGGATAGTCATGCTGAAGACTGCGTCGTTGTATTCTTCTGTCTGCTCTGTTTTGGCGTCGGTCGCAGTTATTTTAACGCCGTTTTTTGCTCTATCCGTATTCCCCGCACACGAGAAGAGAAGAAACGCGAGCAAAACCGTCAGCATTATCGCGATGCCGTTTCTTATTTTTTTCATCTTTTATTGCTCCTTTATTTTTTTGCTCCCCCGTTCGGAGCATAATCCGTTATATCTACAAGAAAATTATATCAGAAACAGTACGCGTTTTGCAACAAAAAGTTATGCTTAAAATCGTTCAAGCCGAAATTTGCAGACCTTGACATGCAAAAAGAATCCTGTTAGTATAAAAACGCAGGCATTATATTTAAATTATTAATACAGCAATATTGCAAACCGATTGGAGAAAAATGAGCACTTTAAACAGCAACTCAAAAGAGCGGATATTTGCTTTCGATGCCGCTAAGGCTATCGGCATATTTTTTATAGTTATCGGGCATGTGTTTCACGACCAGGGAATCTATGCTCAATATGTATATTCTTTTCATGTTCCGCTGTTTTTCTTTTTGACCGGCGTTACATTTTCGCGCGGCAAGAACGGATTCTGGAAGTTTCTGATTCAAAAACTGACGCGCCTTCTCGTGCCGTTTTATATATTTGCCGCAGTCAGCTGGGGCGCATATGCTATTCTCGGCAAGTTCGTCTCGTCATTCGCGGAGAAGGCAATCGACAGCAGTGTTCCTGCCATAATCATAGGCATTTTAAAAGGATACTGCGCCGTAAATACTCCGCTTTGGTTTTTGCCGTGCCTGTTTCTTGAACTGCTGTTTTTGTATGCCATAACATTTATAATAGACCGAATAGCTTCAAAACACCGATTGTCATACGCCTTGTTCGGTGTATCTATAATTGCAGCAATCGCTATACAATATGTAATATATAAATTTTCTCTGTTTCCGACAAAAGCGCCGATATTCAAGGCTGATGTTGCCATAGCAATGCTCTCGTTTTCTCTGAGCGGGGTTTTATTCTCAAAATTTGCAGCACAAAATCAAAAAAACTTGCGCAAGCCATACATATTTATTTTATCATTGTTATGCGTCGCCGCCGGAGGATTTTCGGCACTGAAACTGAACATTCTCGTCGGATATCAGAGCAGCGAATACGGCAGGATACTGATATTTTATTTATCCGCTTTCATGTCCGTACTCGGATTCACCATGCTGTGTTTCTTCATTCCGAAGCTTAAAGTTATATCTTATATTGGCTCCAACACGATGCCGATACTCCTTATGCACAAATTCCCGGTAGTGTTTTTCCACACACTGTGCCCGTTTATATCGGAAAGACTCGCCGACAAATCTCTGTTCTGGAGCGCTATTGCGGCATTGCTCTCCATCGGGCTGTGCCTTTTGGTGGCTTTACCTATACACAAAATCGCACCATTTGTGCTTGGAGAAAAGATGCTGCCGAGAAAACGCTCAAAATCTTAAAGCTATATTTAAAAGGCTGCCCTTTGGGCGGCCTTTTTTAGCAAACTCGTTTTGAATTTTATTAACTTTGTATGAACATTTATATAAATATATTGACAAGTTTTTAAAATAGGTATATCATGGGAACAGAAAACAAAAGGAGTTGATACTCTTGAAGAAAACATTATACAGTTTGATGCTCAGCGACGAAGTCGTCCGCGAAGCGGATAGACTTGCGCATCAAAAGGGCACCAACCGATCAAATTTAATAAATCAGATACTTGCCGAATATTTCGGCATGGTCACGCCGCAGAGGCGCATAAACGATGTATTCCAGGCTATCGAAGAAGCGGTCGCTTCATACGGGCAGCTGGTGCCGTTCTTCACTCCGAACGACCTGACAATGTCGCTCAAGAGCAGTCTGGAATATAAATACCGCCCCACCGTCAAATATGAAGTGGAGCTGTATGAGAACGGACAGGATTCCATCGGCGAGCTTTCGGTGATATTCCGCACGCAGAGCGCCGCGCTTATCTCCGACATGACAGACTTCTTCCGCCTGTGGCACGGTATAGAGCAAAAATATCTCCCCCACTACGGAGTGGAGAATGTTGACTATGCCCTTTATTATAACAAGTTCTGCCGCAGTATAGTCGTACCGAAGAAAAATTCCTCAACCGAGGAGCTCGCACAGGCTATATCCGGATATATAGAGCTGTTTGACAAACTTATGAAAGGCTTCCTTGCCGGCAGATATTCTCCGGCAGATATCGAGCACTGCTACGCCGAATACATCGCGCGGCAGTCAATAATAATATAACTCAAAACTCAGACTAAGCAGGTGATTTTATGAACACTCAGAACTATACTCAGAAGACCGTTGAGGCAATACAGAACGCGCAGAACATAGCAAGAGAGAACGACAATCAGTCGCTCGTCCCCGAGCATCTGCTCTACTCTCTGCTTGATCAGGACGGCGGGCTCATCCCCTCCCTGTTCGGCAAGATGGGCATTGACTGCAACACCGTTCTCGGCGAGCTTGATTCTTATATTGCTACTCTCCCGAAGGTTTCCGGCGGCGAGATGTATCTCTCTTCGGAGACCGACCGCGTTATCCGCACCGCCGAAAAGACGGCAAAGAGCATAAACGACGAATATGTTTCGGTTGAGCATCTTATGATCGGCATATTCACGAACATGACTCCGGAAATCAGAAAAATATTCAATACTCACGGCATAACCAAAAACGCTTTTGTCGATGAGCTTTCAAAGGTCAAGACAAGCCCGGTAACCAGTGACAACCCCGAAGATACTTACGACGCACTTTCGAAATACGGCACCGACCTTGTCAAGCGTGCGCGCGAAAACGAGCTTGATCCCGTTATCGGCCGTGACACTGAGATAAGAAATGTCATTCGTATTCTTTCGAGAAAAACCAAGAACAACCCCGTGCTTATCGGCGAGCCCGGCGTCGGCAAGACCGCTATCGCCGAGGGTCTCGCGCAGAGAATAGTACGCGGCGATGTGCCCGAGGGGCTTAAAGACAAGACTGTTTTCAGCCTTGATATGGGTTCGCTTATCGCCGGCGCAAAGTACCGCGGCGAGTTTGAAGAGAGACTCAAGGCTGTGCTCGAAGAGATAAAGAAATCCGAGGGCAAGATACTGCTCTTCATCGATGAGCTACACACAATAGTCGGTGCAGGCAAGACCGAGGGCAGCATGGACGCAGGTAACCTTTTGAAGCCCATGCTTGCAAGGGGCGAGCTGCACTGCATCGGCGCAACTACGCTCGACGAATACCGCAAATATATTGAAAAGGACGCCGCTCTTGAGCGTCGTTTCCAGCCCGTTATGGTAAATGAGCCTACTGTTGAAGACACGATTTCGATACTCAGAGGGCTCAAGGAGCGCTATGAAGTTTATCACGGCGTTCGCATACACGACAGTGCACTTGTCGCCGCCGCTACCCTTTCGGACAGATATATTACCGACCGTTTCCTGCCCGACAAGGCAATCGACCTTGTCGATGAGGCGTGCGCTTCCATCCGCACCGAGATCGACTCAATGCCTTCTGAGCTTGACGATGTACGCCGCAAGATAATGCAGCTTGAAATCGAAGAGATGGCTCTGAAAAAAGAGACCGACAAGCTCTCCAAGGAGCGTCTTGAGAAGCTCGGCGCCGAGCTCGCCGAATACAAAGACAAGTTCAACGAGATGAAGTCGCGCTGGGAGGCCGAAAAGCAGAGCGTTGACGAGGTCAAGAAGCTCAAGTCGGAAATCGAGCAGACCCACGCAGATATTGAGCAGGCTCAGCTTCACTACGAATACGAAAAAGCGGCAAAGCTCAAATATTACGATCTGCCCTCTCTTGAAAAACGTCTCGCAGAAGCCGAAAAGAAGAGTGAGCAGCGCACCGAAAATACCCTTGTCCACGACACCGTGACCGAGGAAGAGATAGCGACCATAGTCGCAAAATGGACCGGTATACCCGTTGCAAAGCTCATGGAGGGCGAGCGCGAGAAGCTGCTCCACCTCGACGATGTTATCCATCAGCGCGTTGTCGGTCAGGACGAGGCAGTTCAGAAGGTCACAGAGGCTATCCTCCGCTCCCGTGCAGGCATCTCCGACCCCAACAAGCCTATCGGCAGCTTCCTGTTCTTGGGCCCCACCGGTGTCGGCAAGACGGAGCTTGCGAAGGCTCTTGCGGACTGCTTGTTTGACGACGAGCACAACATGGTTCGTATCGATATGACCGAATACATGGAGAAATACTCCGTCTCCCGTCTTATCGGAGCGCCGCCCGGATATGTCGGATACGATGAGGGCGGTCAGCTGACCGAGGCGGTACGCCGCAAGCCCTATTCTGTCGTGCTGTTCGACGAGATTGAAAAGGCGCATCCGGATGTATTCAACATCCTGCTTCAGGTGCTCGATGACGGTCGTATAACCGACAGTCAGGGACGCACCGTGGACTTCAAGAACACGATAATTATCCTTACATCGAACCTCGGTAGCCAGTATCTGCTCGACGGCATCGACGAGAACGGCAACATCTCCGAGGAGGCGCGCGAGGGCGTTATGAACGAGCTGCGCCGCAGCTTCCGTCCCGAGTTCCTCAACCGTCTTGACGAGACGATATTCTTCCGTCCGCTGACAAAAGACAACCTCAAGGGCATCATCGATATCATGCTCGACTCCCTCAAGAAGCGTCTTGCGGACAAGAGCCTCGGACTCGAGGTTACCGACGCCGCCAAGGAGCTCATCATCGACCGCGGATTCGATCCCGTTTACGGCGCAAGACCGCTTCGCAGATATCTGCAGAGCAGCCTTGAGACTCTCGTCGCGAGAAAGATTCTCTCCGGCGACCTTGACGCGGATTCGACCATAACCGTTGATGTTGAAAACGGCGAGCTCGTCTGCAAATAACAAAATTATAATGCCCGGCTGCATAGTGCAAAAACTGTGCAGTCGGGCAGTTTTTTATATCTAAATGCCGCTTGACCAAAATATACCTGTATGTTACACTGCAATTGATATAAAAAGGACCGAAAGAGGTCCTGATATAAAATTTTTCAAAAAAGTCGGAAGCGCGATACATTCCCGCGCTTTCGCCTACACGAGCTTTGTGCTCAGCGTCTGCGCCGCAGTATTTTTGAGCAGTGCGACATGGACATACGGCTGGATAGCAGATCTCTATACGCTCGGGGACAAATTCGTTCCAACTCTTCTCGGCGTAATATGCGCATGCACGGCAGTCAATCTTATTTATCTGCTCATCTGTGCATTTGCCGGAGATAAAAAAGACAGCCTATGCCCTGCTCAGCGGAGCGGGCGGAGTTATGGTTTTCCGAGTATGATGCGACAGGCTTATAGACGACCAGAATTCCGTCACCGGCGGCATTGAAGACACGCTCAACAGATATGATGTAACAGGTTGGTAAAACCAAAAGCAGGCGGGAATTTATCTCGCCTGCTTTTTATATACGCAAAAAGCAGAGGACTGCCGCCGCTTTCACGGTGACAGTCCAACTGCTAAGAGATATGAGAACAGAGGTATTCAAAATTAGTGGTATCGTTCAGGCGAGGCTGAAATCGAATTTCATCGCAAGAGTCTCGAAGAGCTTTTGCATCACGTCGTCTGCGATACTGCGCATATCAAGTGAATCGACATAGTCAACAACCTGATTCTGCTTATCTTTCGGGATATCAAATGAATTGAGAGTCATCCTGAGAAGTTTTTCGAGCTTTCTTTCGAGCGTAAAATACTTGTCGCACGGGCGAGCCATATAGGCACGCATTATACCGGCATTACCAATATCCGACTCGTAGAAATCACTCTCCGAATATTGCGGCATTATACCGCCGAATAATTTATAAAGCTCGGAAGATGTCTTTTGGCATATGTATTCGTTTATTTTCGGCTGCGTATAAGCTTCGACATATATCTGCCTGAGATTTTCATTCAGCTCCGCAAGAGTCATCTGAACCGCCAGTTCAACCGAATACAGAAGCACGGGATCGCTGCTTCCGCCAACAATGCTTTCAGCGGTACTGAACTGATTGTCAAACATGACATTGACGAGTTCTGTGAGTACTCCGTCCTTGGTACGGAAAATATTCTGAAATGTTCCCGCCGAGACTCCTGCTTCTCTGATTATATCAAGCATGGTGGTCTCTTTGTAGCCCTTTTCTATGAACATTTTCACGCAGGCAGAGAGTATTCTGTTTTTTGCTTCAATAACACTGCTTCTCTTTGCCAAAGATTTGCGCTCCTAACGCTTTCCTGAGTTGCAACCCAATTATAACATAAAATATTATTGATACAAGTCGTTTGGAGCAAAAAAGGCGAAAAAGCCGGAGCTTATTCACTCCGGCTTTCGCTTATTATACTATACCCTCAAGGAAGTTCGTCTCTTTTACATTGCCGTCTTTTGAAATGCGGAATGTCTTTATCTCATTGTGACCGAACTCGGCCTCAAAATCGGCATTGAACGATTCGCAGATAATATGCGCTTTTGAGTCCTCACCGCGAGTCTCATAGAAACGCATGATGCAGTCGCCGCTGCCGTCCTCGCAGAACTTGAAAGCAGTCATTATTATATTATCCTTGTCAACCGACAGATAGCTCTTTCTCTGCGGCAATGTGCCCTTGTGGAAGCTTTCCGGCACGGCCATAGGACGAATATTAAACTTTGCTGCCTCATTCATGATGCCGCTCTTCTCGGCTTCACCGTCGCAGACGAAAATGCCGTATTCAAATCTCTGCATTCCCTCGTCGGTGAAATTGAAGTTTGCCGCAGGGCGATCCGAATAGTGATCGGCAAAGATAACATTTCTGATAACCGTAAGACGCAGGTCGTTGTCCGGGCAGTCGTATGAATACTTCGAGTCGTTGACCACTGCGAGCGTTCTTCTGCCGCCGTCGTCAAAGCTTATCGCGCCCCAGCGTCCCGCAGGCTCTTCCTCGCCGTTTGTCGGGCGTTTGATATATGCGCCGGGAATCTCATAAGTATTTATTCTGTTCTCTCCGCCGACTGGGAAGCTCATCTTGAGCAGCGTGAAATCTTCCGTCCATAGTGCCTTGCATTTTGAGCGGAGAACTTTCTGTCCGATCGCAAGAATGAAGTCCTGAACAAGATACGATCCGCCGAAGCTGTGACGCGTTCTTATAACAGCTCTTGCGTTACCATTCTCAATAAGCTCAATTTTTTCGAGATTCATGATACCTTTGATATCATGGAATCTGAACACCATATGCGCCCATGTGTCGGTCTCGTGGTCATCTATAACAGTCGGCACCGCGATTGGCTTATCTGCGGACGCGTAGTTATATCCGCTCAATTTATCGACAAGCGAAGTTATGAATCCGGTGTGCTCGTCAAACTTGACTTTGAGATACTCATTCTCCATCAAGAAGCCGGAAGCGGAAACATCCGTATCGATATGTATCTCCGGCAGGTCGCGGTTTTCGTCCCAGCAGGATTTGAGCCAATAGACGGCATAGCCCATTGCGGGGACATCGGAAATGAACACCGTGTCAAGATGTGAGTCGTTGGAGCGCGAAGAGCGGACATTGCTGAAAATTACATCGTTGCCCGCATCATCGGTCACCTGCTTTGACGGGTGATATGTTCTGACCGGTGCTTTGACCGGGAAAGAGAGCGGGTTGAACACAACCACGGGACGCGGGAATTTGCCGCAAGAGTGACCTCTGACCTCGCAGACTGGGTCGGAAACGCCGTCGATCCAAGTATCTATTCTGCGCGCAATACGCAGGAACGCCTCATTCTGTATTCTGTCTGATATCGTCAGCGCGTGACCCATAGAAGCATTAACATCGTCATATGCTTCCATTATAGAGCAGCCGCAGAGTATATCGTGAAACTGATTGAAGCAGACGTCAAGCCATGCCTCTTTGAAATCTTCGGTTCTGTCGCGCATACCGGCAGTCTTCGATGCGACGGTCGCGAAGGCCTCTGAAAAATAGAGTGAATTTTCGAGTTTTCTGTTGAGCTGTTTTACAAGGCTCGTTGCGGAATAACAGCCGCTCGCATGATGCTGAAGGTCGTCTTTCCAGACCGGTAGCTCGACTTTTTCAAGACAATGCGCCTCAAAGAAGGCATCGGGAGAAGAGAATACCATATCATGATATCCGTCTCTTTTAAGCTGGGTCTGAACATACTCGATCAATCCCCTCGTCGGACCGCCGCCGTGGTTGCCGACGCCGTAGAAGATCATCATGCCGTGCCCCTCTTCGTTTATCAGCTTTTCCGCGAGGTCGCGCGACCTGTTGATAGCCTCGGCATTGCCCGAACCGTATCCGCTCGCATCCGGGATATGGAAAGTCGGTATCTGAGTGCCGTCAAGGCTCTCCCACATAAACATATTGGGTATCTCGGCATTTTCATGAGCACCGGGGCGCATCATGACATATGCGGTCATACCGCCGTTTTTTATAATCTGAGGAAGCATTCCGCTGTGGCCGAAAGAATCTACGTTGTATGCGGTTTTACATATCCTGCCGAATTTTTCGTTGTAATAGAGCTGAGAATAGAGCGCCTGACGGGCAAAGCTCTCTGCCGAGGGCATATCGCAGTCCGGCTGAACCCACCAGCCGTTGACGGGCACCCAGCGCCCCTCTTTGACCCTCTCTCTTATCTCCTCAAACATATCGGGATCGATTTCTTCGACCCACTTATAGTACGCCGCAGACGAGCAAGTGAACACAAAATCGGGATATTCATTGAGCCTGTCGAGCGCACTGCGGAAAGTCTGAAGCACTTCCCCGCACCCCTCCTGCCAACGCCAGAGCCAGATAGGATCAAGGTGTGCGTTGCCTATGAGATGAACTTTAGGTTCATTTGACATATATTTTCCTCCTCAAAGAAATTACTTCTTTTTATGAGTACGGTCTTAGCCGTTTATTCTGTCTATAAGCGGACGGGCTGCAATATCGGGCTTGTATTTTTCCGACTCTTTGAGCGCAAAAAGGCGCATTGAGTTCCATTTTTCAGGAGCAGCCGCAATATTTATAAGCTCCTCGGCAAGCCTTTCGGCATTGCAGTTTTTTATTATAACTCCTGTCTTTCCGGGAACGACAAACTCGGGATTATATTTCCAGTCGCTCGCTATCACCGGCACTCCGGCTGACATGGCATCGATAAGCGTTCCGGCAAAGCCCTCGCCTTTATAATAGGTCGGGAACAGCAGAGCAAAATATGATTTCAGCGTTTCAACGCTCTTATTCGCTTCAATAGCTCCGCCGTAGCTGATATAATCTGGGAATGACTTTTCAAGCTGTGAAAATCTTTCTTTATACTCGACATCAACCTGACCGAAAATATCGAGCGTGTATACCGTTCTTCCGAAATGGGCATTGACGCTCTCGACCGCATTTATCGCGTCTTCTATGCCCTTTTCTTTCATAACACGTGAAAAAGTACAGAGCTTATATGGTTCGCTTTTGGGATATTCAATATCGCTCTCTGCCAGCGGCTCAAGTTCTTTGAAATTGTACATAACAACCGCATTTTCAAAGTCCCGTCTCTGCAGAGCGGATTTCATCATATCCGATTCCACATATATAGCATCAAATTTTTTGAGCAGTCTGACAAGCCGTTTATGCTCATCCAAAAAAGAATCGAGCCATCCGCCGATGACCACATAATGTATCCTGCGGTGATAAAGCTTGTTATAGAACAAAAACAGCGGCGCAAAAACGCGCAGCCCCCTGTTTGCGGGCATCATTATTATATTTTCACAGTTTTTGAACAGCCTTAAAACATCGATTGCCATTCGCGGCATGGCTTTTATCCCGCCGCAGCTGTCAGCAACAGCCACCTGAGCATCGCCAAAATATTTTTGGAGCTCGTCGGTCACATTTTTTGTTTTCACTGTTTGACCGTTGAGCAAGCTGCGCCCAAATCCGAAGTGGCCGCAAACACCCGCTTTTTTCATTGTTACGCCATATCCTTTCGCCGTCAGGTAAAAGCCTGCGAGTTTTCCGAAAATATAAGTAAATGATAACAGAAATGTTGCGTTTACGCAACACTTTTTAGACTTAATCGTCAACGGCGCAGACAAATATAACACAAAAAAGTAACAGCCCCGAAGCGATTAAGCCTCAGGGTTGCCAATTAACTTTTAACACAAATTTACATGTACAGCACAGGCTGTATTTTGTCAGGCGAAATCAGTCGTCATCAGTTTCTTCGGTCTCCGCCAGCTCTTCCCAATCCTCGAGCTCACCGCATCTGCGGAGATATTCGCGTCCTCCGTCAACGGCACATGCGCCGCATGAGCAGAATTTGAAATCGTGTACGGATTTGCTCTCGATAACCTCGCCGCATTTTTTGCATCTTATTGCATTTCTGATTATCTTCATATAATATACCCCCTGTTATAATACATTTTCAACATTATTATACATCGCAGAAAATTCAAAGACAAGGTTTTGTTTTGTCACATTGGTGAGAAAAAGTCGACAGAAATATAATTTACGCCGCAGCGGTTATCTGCGCTTTTGCTTTTGTCGTTTTACTCAAGTGTTAGAAGGAGTGTTAGAAAATATGTGTTTTCTAATCGTACACAAAAGCAAAAAAGCCCCGAAACCGTTAAGTTTCAAGGCTTTTCGTTTGGTGGAGATAAGCGGGATCGAACCGCTGACCTCTTGAATGCCATTCAAGCGCTCTCCCAGCTGAGCTATACCCCCAAATATTAGGTTCGTTCGGAACGCTATCTATTATATCAAAAGAAGCGGATTTGTCAATAGTTTTTTCAAAAAAACTCGTGCAATACGCATTGTAAAAAATCGGACTGCGGTAAATATCTGCCGCAGTCATATTTTTTGATTTATTTGTCCTCGTAGTCAAGAACTTCTCTTGCGATATATATCGGTCTGTGCTTCGTTTCGATATATGTTCTGGCAAGATACTCGCCGACCATGCCGGTGCAGAAAAGCTGGAGACCGCCGAGCAGAAGAATGAGCACAACGGTTGTGGCGTAACCGGGAACCTTGATATCAAACGCCAGCTTCTGGATTATGACAACTATCATGTAGATTATGGACGCGGCAGAAGATGTCAAGCCGATATAAGTTGCAATTTTGAGCGGCGTAGTAGTAAAAGCGATAATGCCGTCCATTGCATATTTGAAGAGCTTCGCAAAGTTCCACTTTGAAGTGCCGTTTGCGCGGTCTTCAACGATATAGGGCATATAATATGTGTTGAATCCAACCCACGAGAAAATGCCCTTGGAAAAACGATGATATTCGCTCATGCTGAGCACGGCATCGACCACACAGCGTCTGAGAAGTCTGAAATCGCTTGCGCCGCTTTTGAACTCGATCTCCGAAGTTTTATTGATTATCTTATAAAAACAATCTTTGAAAGCCGAGAGAACTTTTGATTCGCGTCTGTCCTCCTGATAACATGCCACGGCATCGTAGTTGGGATCCTTGTCAAGTATCGCCATCATATCAAGTACCAGCTCAGGGCGCTGCTGCATATCGGCATCGATAAGGCAGACCATTTCTCCCCTGCTCTCTTTGAGCCCGGCATATATAGCCGACTCTTTGCCGAAGTTGCGCGAAAATCCGACAACTTTCACATTTTCATCGGCTATCTCATAGATGTGGCGGAGCTTGTCCATCGTCTGATCGCGGCTGCCGTCATTGACGAATATGAGCTCATAATCAAAGCCTTTGTCTTTGAAAACTTCAGTTGCGGTGTTATAAAATAATTCAACATTATCCTGCTCGTTATAGCAGGGAATTACTAAGGATAATTTCATCTTTCCCTCCGAAATTGCACAAATATAGCTTCTGAATTGTATCACAAATTTTCATTATTTGCAACAATTATTCACTGATCTCTATGCCGGCTTTCTTTTCAAGTGATTTAACAAAATCATTCAGCTCCTCATAAACATATCCGTTGACAAAAAGGTTCTTCGTTTTGAGACGGAGTGTATCGATTTTGAAGACGGTTTTGTTCACCTTTTCAAACGATTCGTATGATTTGAGCTCCCTTTCGCTGAGGCGCTTGACTGTTATCTGATCATAGGTTGAAGGATCGCCGTTGAGCTCCGCGCGAACCGTACATTTTTCAAAATCATCGTCAAACACGAGCGTGTTTCCCTCGAGTTTTACGCTGTCGCCTTCGATTATTTTAATTGTGTATCCGGCGTTCGGGTCGGACGCATACGCGCCGAGATTCAGAGACTTTTCATCGGGAGTGATAAGATAATTATATATATAATCGTCCGTATCGGCATTCTTAAGCTTTATAAGAGAGAAGCCCATATCATAATCGGCATTTTCAAAAGCTTCTATCTCATCGAGTCCCGCCACGCCCTCATACTCGGTCACTTTGAAAGTAAAAGAGGTAATGTTATGCTTCGGTTCAAACACAACGCGGGTCTCGCTGCCGTCGGCATTGAGAGCGGGAACTTCGACTTTGCTTCCGTCGCTGAAAGTGATTACTCCGCCGAGTATATTTGAATTGAGCCCGAAGTTGTCATACAGAGACACACATGAAACCGTTTTAGGGCTGTCAAATTTCACAGTCACAGTCTTTTGTGCATCATTTTTATCGAATCTTGACACACAGTTTTCGAGCTTGACATTGGGACCGGCAGTCCTGTTTCCGACACCGATGAGTCTGAAATCGTTAAGCAACGAAGCATCGCCGGAGGACACGCTGATATCGGCATTATATGTGAGGCTGTCCGTGCGGCGATTCCAATAGACCGAATCGCCGTTTATTATGCGCTCGGAATAGCAATAAGCATACTGTGAAAGATGCTCGCTGAGCGCTTTATATTCGGAACATCTGAGTATCGAATGGCTGAGAGACTTTTTATCTATCGGCAGTCTGATCCTGTTATTCCATCTGTATTGCGGAACATCGGTCTCATATGACGGATCGTTATTCTTCTCTCTGTCCTGCATCACGGTGCTCTTGATATTAAGTGCATAAAAATCCGGCTTTGATTTCCACGCAAGTGAATAGCCGAAGCACTTGAGCACTTTCGGAGTGTATCCGCTCTCTTTTTTCAGGATACGCTCCATCGCCTTTTCAAACGATATGCTGACTCCGCGGTGATCCGTGTGGGTATCGAAATCTATTGCTAAAATATAATCCGGGCGATATTCGAGAACAACACTTTCGATATCATCAACCATATTTTCGGCTGTATATTTGGCGTGAGTTCCGAAACGGTCGAAGTGATAATCTTTAAATCCCTTTCCCGCATAAGTATGATCCCATCCGGAAGAGAAAGAAAAAGCTTTTTTGCCGACGTAGAGCTGCGTTCCGTCGGGATATCCGAGAAATATTACTTTCTCTCTCGGTATACCGAGTTTTTCAAGCGCATTACAGGCTTCACTCTGACGGGTGTATGCAGAAACTCTTTTATCGCCGTTTGTTGCGAACACGACACGGACATCGGCGCCGTTTTTGTACATAGGCGGAAGCACCTGACCGGAGATAAGCAGATCGTCATCTTCATGAGGGACTATAACCATGACTTTTTTGTTCTTAAACTGAGAATCATAGAAGCTGTTATCTACGCCGTCGTTTGAATCCAGCTTATTGAGCTCGGTCTCATATACGCAAACCACAGCAAGAACGGCAAGCACAAGCGCCATGAGAACTATCAGCACCGCTCTTTTCTTCTTTTTCCTTTTCACATTTTCTGCCATGTTGTTACCTTAACCTTTAAACAGAGATTTTTGCTTATTTTTTTCGGCTTCTTCACCACGGTAACGCTGTCAACACCGTAGTACACCGCAGTCCAATCATTGAACCATTTGTTGTTCGCGTTATCGTTGGTAATATTTATCATATATGAATTCAGCGACCAATAAGATTTGCGCGGTCGACTGCGCGGTATTTTGACATCCTTTATGCCCGCCGCTTTCTGCTCATATATCGCCTGCTCAGCCTCTTCATAAGCGATGCTGTCGGACTTGAGCGCATAATATTCTCCGACATAGATAACGCCGAAACCAAGGGCAACCAAAACTGAAAGCACAACAGCGGTTTTCTTAATTCCGTCCATTTTGCCGTCAAGAAGCTGAGCCGCCAGGACAAATGCCGCGCATCCGAACATAATATTTGCGCCGAAGAAAGAGCGAGGAGGCGCTTCGGGCGAAACTATCAAAACTCCCGCAGCTGCCGCACCGGTGAGCAGATATATGCACGGCAGGAGCCAGTTGAGCTTTTTCTTTTTGATGCAAACAATTAACAGGACAATTACAAAAACTACAAGCATAAGCAGCACAGCACGCCAGATATTAAAATATATCTGCTCCGCCGACCACAGCAAATGCTTCATTATATTCCGCTCGCGGTGGGTATTATCGATACGCACTCTGTTGCCGGGAGCGAGAAGCAATATTCCGAATCCGGTTATGACTCCGAGAAGTCCGGTAACATGATGTGCTCTGACGGGCATTTTCTTTATCTTGAAGTAGATCAAGAAGAGCATAACAGCTCCCATCGTTGCGCCGCCCATATTCTCATTTGTCCAACCCGCAAAGACGCCGGCGACAAACATGAGAACCGAAAGAATAATTTCTTTTGAAGGCTTCGGCTTTTCGGACTCCGTATCATGGATGCGGTAGAACATAAGAAAAGTCAGTATCCACACGGTTGTCCACAGATAATTGAACGCTGCGCTGTACCAGATATAGGCCGATGCGGGTTTGTTCATTCCAAGCCACTCAAAGGCATAAATAAAGACCAGCAGCGGTATATTTATCGGTCGCTTGTAGTTTGCGTGAAAATATATCAGCAGGCCGAGCAATGTAAAGAACAGGGAGTTCACAACATTGAAGACCGATTTATCGAACAGAGTAAACAGCTGCAGGAGAAAATGCGCCGGTATTCTGCCATTGCAGATCTTGTAATGCGTCACCATGCCCGTAAAAATATCCCTTATTCCCGTCAGGCGTTCCGGCGTGCCTTTGACAACATGTCCAGTGTACTTGAAGAAATAGAGATAATCATCGGCGGCATATCCTATCATGCCGTTAAACACAAGTATAAGGCTGAACATAAGCGCCGCAATAGCGACTACAGCCGTAATTTTTATTACCGTTTCACGATTCACGGTTAATTTTTGACTGTTCAATACAATTTTCCTCCGATTTTTTCGGTAATAAACCACCGTAGGATAATATTACCACAAGTGTAAATATAATGCAATTAATTCCTGTTTACAACATAATGAAAAAATGGTTACATACGATAACAAAACTGTAACAATTGGTATATTACTTCAAAAACAGACAAAAAAGCTGAATAATATGCAAATTTTTTCACTTTATCTCAAATATATTGATATTATATACATTATATAGATTTTTCTTATAATTTTCAATCCGTTTCTTTTTCATGCATATAAAAATCCCGCCGTATTAAGCGGCGGGATAAAAATATTTAATTTCAGCACTTGATGACAACATCGTTGGGGAAGAACTCGGGAAGATAAGCCTTGTGGGCCCACTTCATCTCCTCGAAGCACTTGTGTGCCTTCTCCCAGTCGCCGACGAGCGGATGCACGAGCAGCGCATTGATAGCTGCTGCCTCAGAACCGGTGGTCGCGGCTTCTACGGTGTACTTCTCATACGCCTTTACAACGCGCATAAGACCGATGATATGTCTGTTATCGACCTTGTCGATAGCGACGGGCTCTGCGCCGTCCTTGCCGATAACAGCGGCTATCTCGAGAACATCGTCATCGTCCATGAAATCGACAGTGCCGTTATTCTTGATGTTGACTATCTGGACGTCGCGCTTATCGTTGGCGATGGAATCAATAAGAGAAACTGCGGCAAGAGAATACTTATGACCGCCGCGCTGATCGAGAAGAGCGGGCTTTGTGACAAGAGTCTCGTCCGAATACATCTCAAGCAGCTCTTCCTCAATCTCCATGCAGACGCGGGCGCGGCACTTCTCATCCTCTTTCTGATGCTTAAGCTTCGCATCTCTGCAATAATAATACTGGAGATAAGACGAAGGAATTCCGCGAACGGCGTTGAGGCAATCGAGCGAGAAGCCGTCGTCCTTTATGTTCGCCATAACTTTTGTCGAGAAGCCCTGAGCGAGCATATCGTCGATAAGCTCTTTGCCGTCCTTCTTGACGGAGGTTATCCAGCTGAGGTGGTTAAGACCGACATATGTAATATCGCAGTCGTCACCCATAGCCTCTTTTGTATCGTCGATCATGTTGATCGGGACATTGCAAAGACCCATGCACTTGACGTTGGTGTGGTTGAGCACGAACTCGGTGATGATGCCGGAGGGATTGGTGAAGTTGATGAGCCATGCGTTGGGGCAGATAGCCTCGATGCGGTCGCAGATATGCTGCATGACCGGAATAGTACGCAGAGCCTTGAAGAAGCCGCCGATGCCGGTGGTCTCCTGACCGATGAGGTCATATTTGAGCGGGATAGTCTCATCGAGATAACGGGCATGAAGCATGCCGACTCTTATCTGGGTGACAACAAAGTCTGCGCCCTGAAGAGCCTCGTCAAGGTTATCGGTGAGAAGAGTCTCGCACTCTATGCCCGCCTTCTTGAGCATTCTCAGGCAGAGGTTGCCGACTATCGTTCTCTTCCTCTCGTCGATATCCATAAAGGATATCTTCTTGAGCTTGAGCGAGGACTGAGCCTTTATGAATCCGTCCACAAGCTCGGGGCAATATGTGCTGCCCGAACCGATGACTGCTACTGTAATTTCTTTCATATATATTACTCCCTTTTCTGTAAAATCCTTATTTATACTGCCTGAATATCCAGTTTATGCAACCGGTGACAGGCTCTTTATCGAGCTTTATGAACTTCAGCTTTCTTCCGCTCATCTGCTGCGCATATTCGTGCAGCTTTTCGATATAAGCATCGTTCGGAAGCTTCGTGTGCATTGAACCGGAAAGAACGACCTCGATCTCGTCACCGTCAAACTCCATCTGCTTTGCAAGCGCCGCGATGAACTGCGCGCCGCGCTTTGCCATCTCATCTGTTTTGGCGAGCGCAGGGGCATCGCCCATAGCCGCCGCCTTGAAGAACGAGCCGATGAGAGTCTTGATATAGAGCGGAGCCTCCTCCGTCTCAAGCTTTGCAACGGTTCCGACGAACTCCTCGCGCGAAGTGATGCCGAATGCATCGTAGTACATCTTCGTGATAAGCGTAGGTTCAAGTCCAAGATAGACCTCATCGTATATGAGCCTGAATGCAGTCTGGGCTATCCAGTTGCCGTTGCCCATATCACCGGTGCACTCGCTGAGTCCGCCGAGCTGGAGCATATTGCCCTTTGAATCAATCGCGTTGCAGCAAGTACCCGTTCCGCAGTTATAGCCTATTGCCGCGCCGCTCTCGGAGCCCGCCTGAACGACGATAAAGCCGTCGTTATAGATAGCAAAGTTCCGAAGCCCCTTTTCCGAAAGCTTCTCGCACATGATATCATGCTGGAACTGATGGTCGATTCCCGCAAGACCCATCAGCGAAAAAGCAACATCGTCAAGAGATATTCCCGCCTCGCCGACAAGTTCGGTTATACCGTTCCAGATAACCGCGCTCGCCTCGTCAAACGCGCCCTCGAGATTCTCGTGGTTGCTTCCCGGTCCGTAGACCGTTTTGACTACATTTTTGTCCTCATCAAAAAGGGAGAACGCCGTTTTTGTTCCGCCTCCGTCAACACCGATGTAAAAGCTCATTCACCTTTCTCCTCATCACTGAAAAACTCTTCGCAGATTTCCTCTGCGTTATATCTGCTGCGTCTTGCCGGAGCTCTGTCGATCCACATGCCGTTTGTGAAATCGGGCACGGGCACAGGCATGCTGCCCATTGCTATCGACTGCTCCGAAAGGCAGGTTATAGCCATCCATGTTGCCGCATCATAGACATCTATCGGAGGCTCGAGGTCATACATAGCGCTCTCGACAAATGCGGAGAAAACGAGATAATCCATACCGCCGTGGCCGTGCTTCTCGCTCTCGGAAGCATATGTTTTCCAAAGCGGATGCTCATATTTTTCAAGATACTTTTCAAACGGCTCCCAGCTGTGCATCCAGTCGTCTTCTTCGTGCTTCGTCACGCCGTCGATATATATTCCCTTTGCATCCTCGTTATAAGCCGCGCGGGTGCCGTGAATCTTATAATTGCGCGAATAAGGCCGTGGGAGCGTGCAGTCATGCACAAGCGTTATCGTCTCGCCGTGGGCGCATTTTATCATAGTTGTAACTATATCGCCCTGGTTGAATTTGTAATCCGCTAGGTCATAATCCTCGCCCTGAGTGTTCTTGAGCCAGGTGTTGAGTCCGCACGCCTTGCTTGCCATTGAAGTAAGAGTGAGGAAGCGGTTGCCACGGTTGATATGCAGCGCCTTAGCTATAGGGCCGAGCTGATGGGTGGGATAAAGCTCACCGTTGCGGTTCTTGAAGTTATGTATTCTGCCGTGGCGGTTTTCGCGTCCTAGACCTATCTCGTCTCTGAGGTCATGCTCATAGCCCCCCTGCATATGCACAACTTCGCCGAAAATGCCCTCACGCATCATACGCAGAAGAGCCATTTCGTTGCGGTCATAGCAGCAGTTTTCAAGAAGCATGCAGAACTTGCCGGTCTCTTCGGAAGCCCTGACGAGCTGCCAGCATTCCTCGATAGACGCTGCTCCGCCGACTTCCATGGCGACATGCTTGCCTGCTCTCATGCAGTCGACCGCTATGCGGACATGGGTTATCCAAGTAGTCGCGACCATAACAGCCTTGATATCGTCGCGCTTGAGCAGTTCTTTATAGTCGAGATACATCTCGGGCTCCTCGCCCGTTTTCTCTTTGACTATCTCAACTCCACGGCGTGCTCTGTCCTCGTACTTATCGCAGACGGCAACAACCTTTACGCCGTCAATGCTGATAAGCTCGCCGAGGTTGCCCTGACCGCGTCCGCCGAGACCGATTATTGCAAAGTTGGTCTGTTTTATCTCCATATCCGATTCCTCCGTGGGGATATCTTTTACAACACATTCGCCTTTTCTGTCGAATGTTATTATAATACTTTATTAATGATACTTCAAGTGATTGGCAAAAATAAACAGCTTTTCAGAGAATATTATCGAGTATCTCTATCACATTTGCCACAGCGCCGTCGTTATTCGAGCGCACAACATAGTCGGCGTGCTCGAGCGCCTCCGGCGAACCGTTTTCAGGGACGAATCCTGCTTTTGCCGCGACTAGCATTTCGATATCGTTATATCCGTCGCCCACGGCAAAAGTCCTGTCGTGAGGAACGCCGAGAGCGTCGGCGAGGAAAAGCAGACCTGTGCCCTTGTCTGAGCCTTTCTTCATGACTTCTATATATCCGCCGTTTGTCGGCAAAAACGCGGGATCATCAAAATTCTCGCGCATAAACGCCTGCACTTCCTGCGATATTCCCTCCGCGTCAAACATAGCCTTCGCCCAGGGGAACTCCGTCTCGGACGGATCACTGACAACTTTATAGGGTATACCCTGACTTGTGAAATGACGGTGGGAAGTGTCATCAAGATGTATTGCATAGGTGCTGTCAAACGGATACATCTCTATTGAGACATCCGGAAATTTTTCCATTATAGCCCTGACGAACGGGATTCCGTGTTCGGCATCTATACCGTTTACGAACACAGGCTCGTTTTTTTCATAGTCATACGCCATGGAGCCGTTTGTCAGCAGCACGGGCGCATTGATATAAGATGGATCATAGAGATGAAAGCCCTGATATGTCCTCCCGGTGCAGACCGTAAAATATCCGCCCTCGGATATAAAATAAGCTATTGCCGAACGGACATCATCGGTTATTATTCCGTCGTCATTCTTGAGCGTGCCGTCAAAATCGCTCGCTATGAGCACTTTTTCAAACTTCCCCAAAGCACTTCCTCCGCACAATAAATTTCGCGCTAAAATGATAACATTTAAGGATAACAAAGTCAATTGAAACGCCTGTCTTTTTGCTTTTCTTTTTTGCGCGAAGTTGAAAAATCTGATAATAGTGATATACTATATAGTCAGGGACGAAGATAGAAAAATTCTTTGCAAAGGAGAAGTCATATGATAAAGGATATTCTTTCGCCGCACAGGGCGCTGCTCAGCGACCACACAGAGCTGCGTGCGCAGAAGAACACCTCGCGCGGAGTGTCTATGCTCGGCGGAAATCTCGTAGGCAACACGCGCGCCGAGAAGAGCGGCATCAATGCCAGAGTATATAAAAACGGAGTTTACGGCTTTGCTTCAAGCGCAGAATACTCGGAAGAGAGCATTAAAAGCGTACTCAAAGCCGCGAGCGACAACGCCGTGTTTCTGAGTTCGAGAGTCAGCCACGAGGCGAAGATAATAAGACCGATTCCCGCCGGAATAAAGACGATGAACGGCAACATAAACGACTGCGAGCAGAAAGTATATATTGAATTTGCAAAAGAGATCGACGAATATATCGCAAAGAAATATCCCGATCTCGTCAGCCGCTCGATAAGCATCCGGGCGGATTCGATGGAGAAAAGGCTCTGCGTCAACGACGGATTCGATTCATATTCACTCGTGCCGAGAAGTTTTGTCTATGTTTTTCTGACCGCCGAAGCCAAGGACGGCACAAATGTTGAGCTTTATAAAGTATTCGGCGGGCGCGGATTCTTCACCGAAGTATTTTCCTCCCCCGATGAGCTTTTCGGCGGCATAGATATGCTTTATGAAAACCTTATGAAAAAAGCTGATGGCGTATATGCGGATGCGGGATACAGAGATGTCGTGATGCATCCTAACCTCGCGGGAATACTCGCGCACGAGGCGGTCGGTCACACGGTTGAAGCCGATTTAGTGCTCGGCGGTTCGGTCGCGGCGCACTGCATGAACAAGCAAGTCGCAAGCGAGCTTATAACCATGGTCGACTTCGCTCACACCCTGCCGGACGGTTCCTCGGCTCCCCTGCCCGTTCTTGTCGACGACGAGGGCACGCCCGCGGAGGACGCAATTCTCATAAAAGACGGCATTCTCAGAGGATACATGAACAGCCGAGAGAGCGCGGAGCATTTCGGAGTCAAGCCGCAGGGCAACGCGAGAGCTTACGCATTCTCGGACGAGCCGCTTATAAGAATGAGAAACACCGCAATTCTCCCCGGCAAGGACAAGCTCGAAGATATGATAGCTTCGATAGACGACGGATATTTTCTCACGGAGACCAACAACGGTCAGGCGGACACGACCGGAGAGTTCATGTTCGGTGTCTGTATGGGATATGAGATAAAGCACGGCAAGCTCGGCAGAGCGATAAGAGACACGACAATATCTGGCATAGCGTTTGACATGCTCAAGACTGTCGATATGCTCTCCGATGACATGGTGTGGACCTGCTCGGGTATGTGCGGCAAGAAACAGCCGATGCCCGTCGGAATGGGCGGCCCTGCCGTCAAATGCAAAGTAAATATCGGCGGACGCTGAGAAAGGAGCGATGAAAATGACTGATATATATGAGATAGCGGAATACACACTCAAGGCGCTAAAAAATTGCGGCGCGGATGCGGCTCAGTGCATCGTCGGCAGAAGCAAAAAAGATGAGCTGAACGTTGACGGCGGAAAATTCAGCCTGATGCGCTCCACATTCAACACGAGCATCTCGATGAAAGCAATAAAGGACGGCAAAAAAGGCGTCACAAGCATAAATCAGGCGACAAAAGAAGCGATTGACGAAGCTGCGACTCAGTGCATCGCCGCGGCGGAATCTTCCGTTCCCGATGAAGCCGAGCAGATAGCGCCTTTCACTGCAAAAGTCGAATACAAAACCGGAGTTTTTGAGCCCGATCTTAACAAGCTGTTTGACAGAATAGAGGAATTCATGAGCCAAACTAAAAAAGAATATCCGAAAGTCATTCTCGAGCAGCTTATCTCCGACTATGAGCACAGCGAAAAGCTCTACATGAACACCAACGGAACAAGCCTCAGATATGAGCACGGCGAATACTCGTTCAACACGATGTTCTCCGCACATGAGGGTGAAAAAGCCTCGTCATTTAACGGATATTTCTGCGCGCTTGACAATCTCGACAAGCCGTTTATGGACGCAGGTATGCAGAGGCAGCTTCTCGAAGAGAGCGAAAAGCAGCTCAACACAGTCTCGCCGAGTGAAAAGTTCGTCGGCAAGGTAATTTATTCTCCCGACTGTTTCAACGAGCTTTTGCAGACGGCGCTCGAAAATTTTGCATCATCCGGCGTGCTTATTGACGGCACATCTCCCTGGAAAGACGCGCTGAACACAAAAGTCGCGAGCGAAAAGCTGAATCTCAGGAGCGTTCCGCTTGACGACAAAACGGTAGTCGGTCAGCGCTTTACCTCCGACGGCTATCCTGCCGAGAACATGGACATTATTGTTGACGGCGTTCTCAAGACTTTTATTCTTTCGCAGTACGGAGCAAACAAGACCGGTTTCCCACGCGCTCTCAACGGCGGCAATAACCTCGAAGTTCTCCCCGGCGACAAGACGCTCGAAGAAATGATATCCGGAATAGACAGAGGTCTGATAGTCAACCGATTCTCCGGCGGTCAGCCGTCATCGAACGGAGATTTTTCCGGCGTCGCGAAGAACAGTTTTCTTATCGAAAACGGAAAAGTCAGCAGTGCAGTCAGCGAGACAATGATAAGCGGCAACATTATCGACATGCTCAACAACATCGTCGCGATATCCAAAGAGCAGACCACGGACGGACTTTCTTTCATGCCATGGGCTGAATTCGACGGAGTCACGGTATCGGGCAAATAAGAAAAAATTTCCTGCGGCTTTTATGTATTTTAAGCCGCAGGATACACATAATGATACTGGCAGCCGGAGCTGATATTATTTCGGGCGCTTTTAAGTGAAGAAGCTATTGTTTATTGTCTTTTCAACAGCGCATTTCAGCACTTGCTGCCTTTGACGGAGTCGGAGCTCTGCGGGTGTGGTTGACAGCCCGCAGACCCGGCTCTTTCGCGTATATAATAAGAGAAGCTTTAAAAGCTCCTCTTATTTTTGTGCATATTATTTTTGTGCATATTCAGCATCGTTGCTGTTATCGGCAGTCGCAGGAATGTTATTTTCCTTTGTGCGTTCGAACGTTATATCTTCCGAAGCATTCGTTATTTTCACAGCATTTTCAGGATTCTTCTCAATATTTGTCAAATCAAGCTTTGATGTTTGTTTTGAATTGAAATTATTTCTGACCTTCTGAATTCTTTCATCGGTCTGTCTTATGGATTTAAAAAACACCAGAGACGCTATTGCGGCGGAGGATTTTATATTTGAGAGCCTTTCAATATCGCGATAAAGCTCCCAATAATATTTTATCAGTTTACTCTTGCGCGTGGATGAAACGGAACCGGCGCGGACGCGGTAGCTTGCGAGAACTTCGTCGAGTCCGTAAGCGCGGTCGCAGTCGTGCATTATTTTAAGCCAAAGTGCAAAATCGTTGCGCTTTTTTATATCGGGGACATAGAATTTTCCGAGCTTTTCTGCGTTATAGACAACAGTCAGATTGCCTATTGGGTCGCCCTGATAAAGCATTGAAGAATAATTTACGCTTTTCGGCGCTGAAATGACGACGCCCATATGCTCGCCGCGCTCGTTTATTTTTTCATACGCGGTGTATGTAAAATCATATCCCATTTGCTCCATGAAGCTTATCTGACGGCTCAGCTTGTCCGGATACCAGATATCGTCGCTGTCAAGAAATGCGATATAATCGCCCTGCGCCGCATTTATCGCCCTGTTGCGCATCGCTGCGGGACCGAGATTGATATCGGTTTCAAGCAGGTGTATTCTGTTGTCGTCTGCTGCCATACTGCGCACCGTATCAACTGTACCGTCCGTGGAATTGTCATCGGCAACGATAAGCTCCCAGTTACGGTAAGACTGATTCTGTACGGATTTTATGCTCTCTGATATATAGTCCGCGCAGTTATACGCCGGCATTATAATTGAAACCAGCTTTTCCACCACTCAAATCTCCCTTTTGCGGCTCTGCCGCACGCGCCCGATTGGCGCGTATGTTATGTCTACATTTTATCACATTTTGTCATGCTGTTCAACCGACAAAATCAGGCAATCTGTGGATTATTTGCGTGATTTTTCTGTCCACCCACAAAACGCCTATGTAAGACACCTAATATAATAGTACAACAAGCTATGCTCTTTTTCAACGCGCATAATATACAAAAAAATACCGCCTGATTTTACATACAGATAAGTGCCCGCACGATATTGAAAAGCTTATGTTCATAGCGTATAATTGAATAAACCTATGTCAACGGAGGAGAAGATATGAAAAATCCGGCAAAGGCAAGCGATTTAAGTCTCATCGAGCCTGTCATAAGTAAATATAAGAACACCTCAGGCTCGCTTATAACCGTCCTGCAGGAGATTCAGGATATTTACGGCTATCTGCCCGAAGACGCGCTGTGCCATGCGGCAATAGAAATGGGCATTGCTCCGGCGACCGTTTTCGGCGTTGCGACATTCTACGCACAGTTTCGGTTCACGCCTGTCGGCAGGTATTTTATAATGCTCTGTCAGGGTACGGCGTGCCATGTCAACGGCTCCGAGATGATAGAAAAGGCCGTGTTTGAAACGCTCGGCATACATAACGGAGAGACAACGCCCGACGGGCTTTTCACACTGAAAACAGTCGCCTGCCTCGGCTGCTGCTCGCTCTCCCCTGTTATGATGATAAATTCCGAGACCTACGGCAGTCTGACTCCGCAGAGGGTCAAAGAGATAATCGCCGAAAAGGCAAAGGAGGCAAATGCCGATGTATAAAATTAAAATCGGAGAAGGCAGCTGCGGTATATCGGCGGGAGCCGGAAAGATACATAAACTGCTCGACGAGAAGAACAGCGGAAATTATACGGTTCACTCAGTCGGATGCATCGGAATGTGCTTTCTTGAGCCTATTGTTGATATCTATAACGGCGATGCGCTCACAGCAAGACTCGTTAAAGTAAGTCCTGATGATGTGGATAAAATCATAAGCTTCACGGAGAGCGGCAACATGTCGCAGATAAGCTCTCTTGTTATATCCGATGAGGACAAGGGCTTTCTCGAAAAGCAGACCAGGATAGCCTTGCGCGGGTGCGGAATAACCGAGCCGGAGAGCATTGAAGATTACGAAAAGTACGGCGGATACACGGCGCTTTCAAAAGTTTTGAAAACAATGACACCCGAGCAGGTCATTGAAGAGATAAAAACTTCCGGGCTCGCCGGGCGCGGAGGCGCAGGCTTCCCGACATGGTTCAAATGGAACGCCGCAAGGCAGAGCGTAGGAGACGAAAAATATCTGATATGCAACGCCGACGAAGGCGATCCTGGTGCATTTATGGACAGAGCTGTTATTGAGAGCGACCCGCACGCTCTGATAGAAGGTATGCTCATCGCGGCGTATGCTATAGGCGCAAAAGAAGCAATAGTCTATGTCCGCGCTGAATATCCTCTGGCTATAAAAAGGCTTCGCAACGCCATTGAACAGGCTGTGGAAAAAGGCTATATAGGCGAAAATATTCTTTCTTCCGACTTCTCATGCAAATTCAGAATCAAGGCGGGCGCGGGAGCATTCGTCTGCGGCGAAGAGACAGCTCTTATTGAATCCCTTGAGGGTCAGCGCGGTATGCCGCGCCTCAAGCCGCCGTTCCCTGCGCAGTCGGGATATATGAACAAGCCGTCAAACATAAACAATGTCGAGACATTCGCGAATGTAACATGGATAATCAACAACGGCGGAGAGGCGTTCGCCGCCATCGGCACTGAGACTAGCAAAGGTACGAAAGTTTTTGCGCTGACAGGCAAGATTAAGCGCGGCGGACTCGTTGAAATACCGATGGGCAAGACGCTCAGAGATGTTATTTTTGATATCGGCGGCGGAATACGCGGCGGCAAAGAGTTCAAGGGCGTTCAGCTTGGCGGCCCGTCCGGCGGATGCATCCCCGCGCGACTTGCCGACACGGTTATAGACTACAAGGCTCTTTCGGCAACGGGCGCGATAATGGGCTCGGGCGGAATGGTCGTTATGGACGAGAGCACCTGCATGGTGCGCATGGCAAAATTCTTTCTCGATTTCACAACGAACGAGTCGTGCGGGAAGTGCGTACCATGCCGCATCGGTACTATGCGCCTCAGGGAGACTCTTGAACGGATATGCCAAGGCAATGGCAGAGACGGAGATATCGAGCTGCTCGAAGAGCTGTGCGCTCAGATAAAGGACGGCTCGCTCTGCGGACTCGGTCAGACGGCTCCGAATCCCGTGCTCACCACGCTCAGATATTTCCGCGACGAATACGAGGCTCACATAAAAGAACACCGCTGTCCCGCTGGAGAATGTCCGGAGCTTATAAGCTATCACATAGACTCTGACAAATGCCGCGGATGCACGCTGTGCAGCAAGAAATGCCCGGTCGGCGCGATATCCGGAGAAGTAAAAAAGCCGCATAAAATAGACAGCGGCAAGTGCATAAAATGCGGCAGCTGCAAGGTTGCGTGCCGCTTTGACGCGATATTTATAAAGTAAGGAGGTGTGACGATGAAAGAGTATATTACATTGACCGTTGACGGGAAAAGCGTAAAAATCGAGAAAGGTTCGACACTGCTCGAAGCCGCAAGGAAGGCGGGCGCGGATATCCCGACTCTCTGCCATGACGAGCGGATCAAGCCATACGGCGCGTGCGGAATGTGCGTTGTAGAGTGCAAGGGCAGTCCTAAGCTGATGCGCTCCTGCGCCATTGAAGCCGCCGACGGAATGGAAATTATAACAGAATCTGACAGAATAAACAGGGCGAGAAGATTCTCGCTCGAAATGCTGCTTTCGGATCACACCGGAGACTGCAAAGCCCCATGTTCTCTCGCCTGTCCAGCGGGCACCGACTGTCAGGGTTATGTCGGACTTATCGCAAACGGCGAAAACGCACAGGCTCTGTCGATAATAAAAGGCAGGATTCCCCTGCCCGCATCAATAGGCAGAGTATGTCCGCATCCGTGCGAGAAAAAGTGCAGACGCGGACTCGTTGAAGAGCCTATATCTATAGCCGCGCTCAAGGCTTATGCGGCAGACCGCGACCTTGAAAGCGGAAATATATTCATGCCTGAGGTTGCTGAATCAACGGGCAAAAAGGTCGCGATTATAGGCGGCGGTCCGGGCGGAATATCGGCGGCATATTATCTTGCGATAAAAGGACACGGCGTCACTGTTTTCGATATGATGCCGAAGATGGGCGGCATGCTCCGCTACGGCATACCGCAATACAGACTGCCGAAAGAAGTGCTTGACAAGGAATTGGCGCTCGTTGAAAAACTCGGCGTTGAGTTCAGAAATAATATAAAAATCGGCAGAGATATTTCTCTTGATACACTTAACCAAGAATACGACGCGGTAATTGCCGCGCCCGGTGCATGGTCGAGCACAAAAATGCGGGTTGACGGCGAGAATGCCGAAGGAGTATTCGGCGGAATAGATTTCCTGCGTTCCGTGATACTTGGCTCACCCGTTGATATCGGAAAGCGCGTAGCCGTATGCGGCGGAGGCAACACGGCGATGGATGCCTGCCGCACGGCAATCCGCCTAGGCGCGGAGAAAGTTTATATCACCTACCGCCGCACCCGCGATGAGATGCCCGCAGATGCACTCGAAATCGATGAGGCACAGGAAGAGGGCGTAGATTTCAGATTTCTCACAAATCCCGATAAAATATTAACGCAGGACAGCAAAGTCTGCGGAATAAAGCTCCAGATAATGGAGCTCGGCGAACCCGACGCGAGCGGCAGAAGAAAGCCGGTTCCGATAGAGGGAAAATTCGAAACTCTTGAAGTTGACAGTGTAATAATGGCTATCGGTCAGAGGCCGGAGCTCAGCGGATTTGAAGAGCTTGACAAGACCTCTCGCGGCACGATAAGCGCAGACGAGAGCACATTCAGAACGAATATAAACGGCATTTTTGCAATCGGCGACGCCACAAACAAGGGCGCAGACATAGCCATATCCGCTATAGGTGAAGCGCAGAAGAGCGTAGCGGTTGTTGACAGTTATCTTCGCGGCAATATTATCGGCTACAAAAAGCCGGTACTTGTCGAGCGCGAAATAAACAAGAGCGACCTTGCGGACAGAGAACATATCGCGCGCGAAAGGATGCGCGTTCTCCCTGCAGAAGAGCGAAAACACAGCTTTGACGAGGTCGCACTCGGACTCACTGACGAGCAGGCGCGACGCGAGGCTTCGCGATGCCTTGAATGCGGCTGTCTCGACTATTACAGGTGCAAGCTCATAAACTATGCGAATAAATACAATGCTGAATTCGAGCGCTTTGCGGGTCAGAAATCGCCTGCGAAGAAAGACACCGGGCACAAATACATTCTGCGCGACTCGGGCAAATGCATTCTCTGCGGGCTTTGCGTGCGTGTGTGCTCGCAGGTCATGGGAGTCGGTGCGATAGGTCTTGCCGGAAGAGGCTTCACGACTGTTGTCTCGCCGGAATTCTATAAATCGCTCGGGAATTCACAGTGTATCTCATGCGGACAGTGCGTATCTCTCTGCCCGACGGGCGCACTTGTTGAAAAAGTTCCATTCAAAAAGAATGTTCCGCTCCGCGAAATTTGCACCGCGACGCACTGCACCGGCTGCGCCGCAAAATGCGCGATAAATGTTTTTTCGAACGGCAATTCGATAACGCGGTGCGAGCCGGCAAACGGAAATATCATCTGCACATACGGAAAGTTCGGCTTGAGCAAGCTCGCCAATGTGGGCAGGCTGAAGGTCTGCAAATCAGGCGAAGAGACCATTTCTCTTGAACGCGCCGCGGAAATAATATCAGAGAAAACAGCTTGCTTCTCGCCCGCCGAGATTGCCGTCACGGTATGTGAAAATATGACAGACAACGAGCTTGAAAAAGCCGCAGGACTCAGCCAAAAGCTCGGCTGCGCTCTTGTTGACATGGGCAATATTGACCGGGATATCAGCGCAGATAACTGCGAAAGATTTGAAAAAATCTTCGGCACGGATTTTTATATCGGTGCAAACCGTGAAAAGACTGTTTCTCTCGGCGCAGTTGATTCGGATGCGATTGATTTTTCAAAAATCAAGGCTGTTATCTCATTCGGCGGCAAGACTTCCGAGGGTAATTTTGATTTCGCCGCCGTGCAGTCGGCAAAAGAAACAGGCGATGTTTCTTTACCGTTTGCGTTGTCCGTTGAATGCGTAGGTACAATCGACGAAGCAGATATTTCACCCGCGCTGAATCCGACATACAGCAACGAAGAGATAATCGACGCTATAACAGCAAAGATAAAATAAACACTGACGGAGCCGCCATATTTCAGCGGCTCCGTTTTTGCATAAATACACACATAAATTCATAGGATAACACCGAGGTGATATTATGAAATCATCGCGGCTCAAGCCCTTGATATTCTTGGCTATTCCGCTCGCGGTCGGCGGTCTTGCGGCACTGTTTTCAGCGGGCAGCATGGACAAATTTTCCGCATTAAATCAGCCGCCACTCTCCCCGCCCGGATGGCTGTTTCCAATCGTCTGGGGCATATTATATATTCTCATGGGCACGGCATCGTATATAGTCTACAGCTCGGATGCGCCGGAGATAAGCAAGAAGAAAGCACTCGGACTTTATCTCGTCCAGCTCGGGTTCAATTTTCTTTGGCCGATACTTTTTTTCACTTTCGGGCTCTGTACCGCTGCGGCGGTTCTTATCGTTATTCTCTGGGTTCTCGTTCTTTTGACGCTTCTGTATTTTTACAGGATATCAAAAACCGCAGGCTATCTGATTATCCCGTATCTTTTATGGGTGACATTCGCGGCGTATCTCAACATCGCGATATGCATTATAAACTAAAAACAAACCTCCCGCAGACTTTTGTAAGTCACGCGGGAGGTGTTGATTTTATCAGAAATATTTCGGCAGATAATCACCGTGGGCCTCGATGAGATCATCGCACAGGTGAACGATTTCATCTATTGACAGCTCGGACGAAGTATGTGGGTCGAGCATGGCCGCCTGATAGATATAATCTTTCTTCTGAGTCACAGCCGCCTCGATAGTAAGAAGCTGGACATTTATCATCAGATTGTTCATTGCGGCGAGCTGAAGCGGCAGCGGCTCCTGACGGCAAGGCTGGATTCCGCATTTGTTCACGAGGCACGCGACCTCGACGCAGGCATCGTCAGGAAGATTGGGAATGAGTCCCCTGTTTATGACATTGCCGCCTATCTTATACGGAACGTCTGTAACGATGGCTTCCATAATATAAGATGCATATTCCTTTGTGCGCTCATGTGAAACCTTGTCGTGGATATAATTATCTTTCTCGTTCTTCCAGTTCTTTATCTGCTCAACGCAGCGCCTCGGATATTCATCAAGCGGAATATTATATCTCTCGATAAGCTCGGGATACTTTGCCTTTATAAAGAAGTTGTTATATTCGGCGTTGTGCTCGCTCGACTCGGTGCAGTAATAGCCGAAGCGCTTTATGTATTCGAATCTCACGAGGTCGTTATGGTTCGTAACGCCGCTTTCGAGCACTTCTGTAGCTCTTTTTCTTATCTCGGGATAGAGATCCGTGCCGTCCGCATCCTCTATTTCAAGCAGCCAACCCATATGATTTATTCCCGCGATGCGCTCGCGGATAGGCTCGCTGTATTTGATATCAAGCTTATCGAGAAGTCCTCTCGAACAGGCCTGCACGGAATGGCAAAGTCCGACCGACTTCACGCCGGAATACCTGCCGAGCCAGCCTGCAAGTTGAGCCATGGGATTGGTATAGTTAAGGAAATATGCGTTCGGGCAGACTTCTTTCATATCGTCGGTGAAATCCTTGAGGACGGGAATAGTGCGCAGAGCTCTGAAAATTCCGCCGATGCCGTTCGAATCCGCGATAGTCTGGCGAAGTCCGTATTTTTTCGGCACTTCGAAGTCGATTATCGTGCACGGATCGTAGAGACCGACCTGGATGGCGTTTATAACAAAATCAGCCCCGCGAAGTGCGTCCTTGCGCTCCTCGACGCCGAGATATTTGCTGACCGACGCGCGGTTCTCGTTTATATTCCTATTGAGCGCCGTGACCATTAGATAGGACTCTTCGAGTCTCTCGGGGTCGATGTCATACAGCGCGATATCGCACTCGCGCAAAGCGGGAGTAAGCATAATATCGCCAAGGACATTCTTTGCGAACACGGTGCTTCCGGCACCCATAAAAGTTACTTTCATAAAGGACCTCTTTTCTGTTGTTTTTTATCCGCTTTTATTATAACTGCTGTTTTTCCCGATGTCTACATATATTTAAACTCCGCCGCAAATTTGCACGATCTGCGGCGGAGCTTCTGTTCAGTTGAAAATCACCTTGCGATTTCATTTGTCATCGTAAGGACTGCCTTTTGTTACGCCCGTTGTTCCGAACACAACGAGCACGACCGCCAGAGTCACGGTTATCACCCACGGTCTGATATCACCGCCGTCGAAAGCCATAACAAAGAAAGCCACTATCGCCGCGACACCTATCAAAAGCTGAACGGCAGACGCTATCTTGTACCAGTTAATTTTCATAATTATCCCCCAATTGAATTTCCGGGGTTTAGTATAGCATACCAATGAAGCGATTTCAATGAGTTAAAAGGCAAAAGCGGCAAAAAAATTTAAAAAATGATGATTTATTCATCAATATATGTATTTCCGGTCATTAAAATTATCTACAATATATCTTACCACTGCATCGTGAAACTCGTCCGGTGCGGACTTATTTTTCCATATGTTTTTATTCGCTTTATTGACACTTTCATACATCTGCTCAAGCTGCTCATCGTTTAGAGGTAGTTGAACTCCCGAAAAATACTTTTCAATGATATCAGAAATAACATCCGCTATCTTATCGGCGCCGATTTCGCGCAGGGAATCGATTATCTTATATACTCGTTCAGATGCAAGAAGCTCCTGAACATCATCAGCAATGTCGTTCCAAAATTCGAGGCAAAGCGCCAATGTCTGTTCATTGTGGGGCAACCGTTCAATATTTTCATTAAAAATCGCGTCAAAAAGCTTGTCAAAATGAAATGACGGCAACTGCTTCATTTGAGCATCTGCGCAAATATAAAATTCGCAATGCGCTTCTGTTCTCCAACCGCCTCGAGTTCTTAACGCAAGATTATATTCTGCTTTGTTTTCGTTGCGAATAACTGCATTTTGTTCAAAAGATCCACCGTCTATATAATATATCTCAGCCCTCGGAACTTCTGCTGAAATGGTCCTGCCGTTTTTTAACGCACCTACATACTGACCGTTGATATAAATTTTATATGGCAAAAGACTATCTGCAAGGGCGGGTTTTCTTTGTATGTTGAAGCGCACAGTTTTTTCTAAAAAAATTTTTGCCATTTTATTCTCTCCATTTGTTTTTTCACTAATGAGGAAAAATTGTGATAGTTTCTTTTCGGAGTTTACACGATTGTTTATGTTATAACTTTACACGATTTTTGTTTTTTGCAGTTTATACGATTTTTGTTCTATTCTTTTTCTGTTTTCCTTTGATAAAAAATAGAAGCCGAAAGCCCTACGGTTTAAAAAAGTCCTGTTTAGCCATCGGTCTTTTATACGGCAGTACAGGCATTCTCTTGTCATCCAATACTCTCTTGCTTATCCACGGTGTCTTGTATCCTGCATCCATTACTACTGCTTCTATTTCAGGATTCTTTTCTATGAGTCTTTCGTACAATCCGTCAAATGCCACACTGTCATTAACATTGCCCGAATTGACTGTTACATCCATTACATATCCGTTTTTTTCGCAACCTGTCTGCGCTGTATATGCAAAGCATTTCTTGTGTTCTTCTTTGTGAAACACTCCGCTTTCGGGGTCTGTTGTTGATTCGTTTATTGTTTTTTTCTTCCGTTGCTTTTGTTCCGTCAAACGGCTTTTTGCCGTGGTCTGCTCTGTCATCGTTGATTTCTTCCATCAACTGTTCTTCGTATTTCCTCGCTGCCCGCGGTACTGCCTTCTTGACTGCTTTTTTCATGTTCGCATTTGCCTTGATATGTGTTCCGTCTATGAATACCGCTTCAGGAGATAAATACCCTGCTTTGGATATTTCTTTCAGTATCCAGTAGAATATTTCTTCTATTGTTTTCTCCGTGTATCTGTGCTTGAAATTGTAGCTGATTGTTGAAAAGTGCGGTATCGGCTCGTTCATTAAATACCCCAGAAACCACCTGTACGCTACATTCATTTTGATCTCTTCTACTGTTCTTCTGAGTGACGGCAATCCGTACAGATGCTGTATCAACACCATTTTAAATATCACAACCGGGTCTATGCTCGGTCTGCCGTTATCCGAACAATACAAATCTTCTACTATTTCATATATGTAAGTGAAATCTATCGCACTGTCTATTTTTCTTAACAAATGGTCTGCCGGCACGAACTCTTCTATGCTGAATATTTCTACCTGTTCGCGGTTTTTCTCTCTGCTTTACTATCATTTTATCACCGCTTTTATTTTACCACATTTTTCAAAAAAAGCCCAGCTCTTGCTGGACCTTTTTCGACAGACTGAAACACTTGCAAACGCAAGTGTTTTTTTATGTATGAATTTCACCAAACAGCTGATGAAATATAGGCAGTTTTATTAGAGGTACATCGGGAGTCCTTCAAATTTTATATCAAATTCGTAGCTTGCATCCGAAATCCACTCTTGCTTTTTCTTACATCAAAGCATCATAGTCCCTGTACTCAATAAAAGTGCATTTTTTCAGAGCTTTAATTATATCTTCTGGCTTTCCTTCTGGGTACTTTGAACATGTGGCTTTACTGCACCCATGCTGATCCTTGCAATTGTATTTGCAAAAATCACATTGTGACGCTCCTATTTGGATATCGCCTTTTTGATAGATAAATCTGTCGTTAGCCATGCTTCCTCCTAGATAATTGCATTTACTTCAACTATTCTTCTGCCATTGCCATTCCTATGAGCTCCAACTATATGAAACATCTGTCCTCGATCAATCAGCACTTCTTCTTCGTATCTGCCAGCCGCACTTAAGGACTCGATATTGGCGGCTTGAGCTCCTGCTGGGAGGTGGATTTCAAGAAGCATATCTCCCCCAAATGCTAATCCGCGTGACATGCTTGTACTCGCATAGCCCCTATCAACAAACACCCCGTCCGTCAAAGCTTCATCTGGGGCGAATGCCAAATCCCCCAGGACATCGTTGCTACAGCCTCTATAAACCGTGATGTCACATGGAGTCCTTGCACTACTAAGCGCCTGATGAATTAATTCACTTCGTTCTTCATTTCCGGCGTCGTAGTTACTCTTATGCCCTCGTAGTACTCCATTGATGTTTTTATAGTATGGAGGCACTTCTTTGGTGTAGTCATGAATAGCGTCTTTTTGCCTATCGCTAAGGTTCGATACCCAGTTATTTGCATATGTTCGCATTTGTGATGCGGGTGGAGATGTAGGGCTGTTGTTAGATATTTTCTTTGCTTTTCCTTGTTCAGTTGCACCATTGCTGGAACTCGGCAAGGTAATGGCAAAATACTCTTCAAGTATTTGGATGCTCTTTTCCAAGGTCGAAGCGCCCTTTGCCACAGTTTCACTATGAGTTCCTGCCATTGCTTTTAAATGGTGTTCGAGTTCGCTTGAGACAGAGCCAAATGCTCTTATTAGGGATTTAAGATCATTCAACTCTTCCGTTTCCCGTTGCCGCTGCCGACTGTTTTCCGCTAATACATCAGCTCTAGAATCATCATCTGCGTTATATTCGGCCTGTCTGCGATATGATTCGTTGACCTCGAATTGCTTTAATCTTTTTCTCAGATTTGATTCTACTTCAGACTTTTTTTCGGCAAGATAACTTATTATCCCTGCAGAATTGCTTTGCATGGACGTGTTGAATTGCTGAAGAGCAGTCTTAATGTTTTGCAGTTTTTGCGTGTCAACTGATACATTTCCCGGCATTACTTTTTCCTCACTCTAAAACTAGACTTGCTGGGATAGGTATTCCTCCAGTTTGCCTTTGAGAAGTTGAAGCTTTGTGACACACTCAGAGAGAGAAGCCGATGATCCGGAAATAGCAGTAATCGCCTGGTTTAATGTTTCACCAAGCTGCTGGTATTTTGGATCATTCCATTCCTCTCCAACCGTAGCGTAATCATTCCTCAATGCGCTCATGAGAGTTTGCTGATTTGTCATAAATTTTGTTACGTTTCTAATCATTCGATCCATTGCTTCAACGGACGCTCTTGCTTGTGCCATTCGTATTCTCCTTTTTTACTCTAATAATTTTTATTAATCAATAAAATCATGGGAACATTCCCAATATCGGTCCTGATCTATACTTAATTGGACATTCTAAAACCCAATCTGAGATCTGATTCCAACTAATCTTTCTTCTGTCAGAGCCATCTGAATCAAAGCTAAATAATGTTCTCCCCTCAAAAGCCTGATCTAAGAGCACAAGCACTGACATAATATTGTGACATCGCAATCGAATATCTTCTAGTGAACTTCCAATTTCAAATGAATCTGAAATATAGTATTTATAATTTCCCCAATTAAACTTTAATACCCCCTTATCCAAGAAAACCAATGCAACCGTTCCCTGCTGGTGACGGAATGTAAGGATTCTTGGGTCAAAATCTTCGAACGACTCAAAATCTTCGAACGACCCAAACATTGCTTTTTCAGGAGCAATTTCAATAACGTCACCCTCTCGTAAGCGTTCTGCTATCTCTTTTCTTTTTTGGTCAAGTACAGTCTGATTTTCTTTTGTTTCGTTTCTGATGATATGCCTATTATTATCTATAGATATCATTTTAATTTTCCTCCACGAATACATATAATTGCCCATACGATATATACTGAGCCCTCACCTATAATGTGTAGAAAAAGGGCTTGAACTGAAATGATGGTTTTACGCCGTTGGTATACAGTAAAATATTATCCGGGAGATCCTGAATCTTGGCTTCGGGGATAATACGATCTGCATCAGTATCGCTTAGTTCAAAAATAATCCTCTCGGAGAATTTCGAGATAACGTCATACATGTACTCCTTTATGGAAGTAAGATCAGACGCTGTCAACACGATGTTGACGCCAAACATATATCCGAATTCAATTAATTCCATTAAAATCGATCTGTAATTTGGTCGAGTTGCAATAGAATTATTTTGAGATGCAACATCAGCGTTGAAATCATCAAACAAATCGGATAAATCATTAGGATTCTTCTCTTGTGGGATGAATCCAAACAAGTCATCCTGATTTCCGACCTGTGCCAGAATATCTGTTGCTTCCATCTTATATTCATCAACGCTCTTTCCCAAAAGCACTCTATTTATAGAGTCAATCCACTGCAAATTTTTGATAAAGAGCAGAATACGTTGATTCCCATTACGCATACCGGCGTGTTTTTGTTTAAGATACCAATCGTAAATCGTATCCAGCGCAGAAAGAGCTGCCGACTCGCTGTCTACGACATGAGCATTATTGGCTTTAGCAAGTATGCTTTCAGTTGATGCTGGGATTTCACCACCAGATATCTTCTCGCCATCTAAATAGTACAACTCAGAATCATCACTGAAGAACCGATTGAAACTGAGAATCGATAGATCTGTCAAGTGTGTCATTGTATCGTCATTGGAACCTACCATAAGCAGATTAGTTCGTTTCCTATTGGAAAAAGCGACTTTGAGATCTGTACCGATCATGATGGGTTCACCCAAAAGAGCAAATGGCTTGCTAAAATCTATTGCCATATACTCTTTGCTTTCTTCAAATCGCGGCACATAATTGCCAGAAAAGACTCGAGTATTTGCAGGCTCTTCCGAATACAAGTCAGCAATCTGCTCGAGAAGATCACTCTGCAAGTTATCAGGGCAGTAAGCACATTTGAAACCTGTTGGAATGCCCGTTGTGTCATCAACCACGTATGCGCCTAGTCCCTTTTCTTCACCATACTTGCTGAATGCGGTTTTCCCGTTTGCAGTTCCGAACAGAAGATCAGCTTCAGATTCGGTACCCTTCAGGCCGATCCTAACATGCATCTCATTCAATGTGGCTTTTCTGATAGAATATGAATCAGAATAAATACGTCCTAAAGTCTGCGTTGCGAAAATAAAATGAATTCCATAGACACGCGCGAGAGAAATAAGATTTGCTGCCATCTTTCCACATGAATTGGCGACACGTCTATTGGCGTCAGCATCAAAGAGCATTTGGAATTCGTCAAGAATAGTGAGTATTCTTGGGATTCTATTGCCAGTTGCTTCACGATATTGCGAAATGTTTTTGATGTCGCGCCCTGTGCTCTGTGATGCCTCCTTAAACATTTTTGCTCGACGAGTCATTTCGGCACAAAGTTCAGATAAAATGCTCTGGCCAAATTCCTGCATTGTATCCATGGAAAGAAGCTTAATGTGTGGAACTTGCTTCTCTGCATAAATCTTAAATTCCGTTCCCTCTTTGAAATCCATCAAATATATATTAAGTTCATCTGGTGGATATTTTGTGATTGCACTCATTACGATCGTATGAAGTAATGTTGACTTGCCAGACCCAGTTGAACCGGTAACTAGAGCATAGTGCGAAAGTCCAGAAGCGATGGGATCTCCAAATTCGAGGGATTTAATTCCACCAGTTTCATCAATGGCGAATGGGATTGATAAATAATCAGCAGAATTGCCCGTACCAATATTTGCAGTATCAATTACCTTGTCAAGCGAAATACCTTGCTTCTTTCTATGCTCATATTTTTCTTTGAAGTTCTTCGCAAACTCCGCAAAGTCACTCTCATCAAAATCGCAGGGCAAAAGAGTAACCTTGTTGTCGCTCAACCACATGCCGGAGGTTTCTTCGAAAGGCGTCATCTTTTTTTCTATTTTTTCCAGCAGAGAGTAATAGCGATCCGATGCTCTAGATTCTTTGAAACTATCATTGTATTGTAGAATTACTCCTACGCCAAATGGGTTGCCATTGTTTACAATGTTCCAAAGCGAGTCAAGCATTTGCTCGTCAAAGTACTTTGGGAAGTCCATCACAACAAGAGTTCTATAAGCTTCGGGCTTATCCTTCACAGTTTGATTGTACTCAAAGATATTAGCATAACCAACGAACTGCCTCTGGGCTGCGGAATCAATGTGTGCACTAAGCTCAGACAAAGCCTTCTGCATTTGCTCTTTAGTGGTTATGATTTTTTCGCCCATAACCTCAGGAGTATTGGAGATAAAATCCAACATCGGTCTGTAGCCATTAGTTCGATCTTCAGGATCCATCAAGGTAAATCTTTGGTATCCTGCTGGCATGTTCGCCAGGCTGGCAAACAAGATAGAAAGTACAAGCTTTTTTGCAAAAGATTCATAGCCGAGAGAGTTGCTCCTAATGCCAAAGTTATTTCCACCAGTAGCATCGAATACTGCTGGAAGAACTATGGTCGTGTCAGACATAATACATTCGAGCTTTTCCTCAACTATGCTAAGGATAGCATAATTATGGACGGTTCCACTAAATTCGTGTGCATAGTAGCCTACAGGGAGCAACGCATTAAAGGTCGCAACACTATTCCGGTCATTCACTCTGCCGGAGGATATGTAATCGCTCAGCTGCAAGAGAAAATCATCAGGGAAAGCACTGTCAAGTGCGGCACGAAATGAAGATAAAACCTGATCTACTTCGCCTTGTTTCTCATTATGAATTGATGTAATCAGATCTGCGCTCTCACGTTCAGCTTTAGCAATTTCTTCATCTCCGCCAGAGGCAACCGCATCCCAGTATTCAGATGTTTTTCTTGGCAAATCCTCACAAGCAATATCTGCGATCTGTTCTGCTTGAGAATAGTACCCAATCAAGTCTGCGTACTTTTTCTTTCGTTTTCCCAAAAAAGCCATTTCCAGATTTTGAAATGGGAATGCTTTGATCGTTTTTGAACATTCATTTGCCTCCAGACGAAGTTTGTCGCTCAAACGTCTGACTATAGCCAAATAATCGGTAGTCTCGTTCAAATCATCTGTGAGCAAGCTGCTGTCTTCCTTGTGTTTGGAATAGTACTTATCAAATGATTTATCCAGTCGAGCAAGCTCAGCGAGGATTGCCCTCATCCTAGTAAGCAAGGACTCAATGCTTTCAATTACAGTACCAGCCTGCTCACCAGACGACAGTCTCTCGTCATTTGCAAAATTGTTCCAGTATTCTCGACTTTCATCAAGCGATTCCATGACCTGTGCTTCCATAGAATCATAGTTTTGAATTGTCTCAGACAATGTTTCATCATACTGCGAAACAATATTTGCAAGAGATACGATCAAGCTGTTTAAATTACAAATGCTGCAGTGTGCCATATTCTACTCACCTTACTTCTCATTGATAAGATTTGCATCATCTAAGCGAGATAGGACTGCATCCATTCGCACAAGAAGTCCATTTATCCGTCCACACTCATTCGACACCGGGAGCATTACTCGCTCACTGAATTGCTTTGCTTTTTCATCCTGCCATCCAATGCTTTCCGTACGCCATGTTTGCGCTAGTCTCTTGGTTGCTTCATAGAAATCATCGGACAAGTTTTTGTATTTCGCCATATTAACCTCCTGATACGAGGCCTGCAATAATAGCAATTACAAAGCCAAAACATAAAATTCCGATGACAATATATACCGCAAACGCCAGCAGAAGCACAAGCAATCCAGTTACAGCCGCTCCCACTACTGCACAGAGGGGCGAAAGTATATATTCGTAAGCAGCATGCGATTTCTTTGTCGCTGCAATATTGTACCAAATACTACCGACAAGGGTTCCAATGAAAACTGTATATGGTGCCGTTTTAAAGATGAAGTTCGCTATAGCATCCGCAAAATTTGAACTGCTACCTCCCATAGTTCCAAATACCAACGGTACAACTTTTATTGACATAACTAAAGCGATTGCAATGGACAGGATTATAGTAACTGTCCAAAACACACCTCCTCTTCCATACCACGGAATAGATGTCTCTAAAATTGGTGTAGATGTTTGAGAATTTGTCTGTGCACTATCCACACGAATGAGAGATAAATCATCAGACACATTGGTTAGATTAACATCCGAGTTTTGAGTAGAACTAGTTGCATTGACCGACGTTGTTGTATCATCTCTAATGATATGACCGTATTCGTCAATTCGTATAGCCATATTGGTCTCTTCCTTTACTATGTTAATGATACTTAGTTATCGCTTTTTCTATAATCAAGCAGGACTGCTATAACCTTTATCAATTCTGGTTGCTATTACAAATTTCAAGGAAGTATTGGATAAAATTCATAAGACATATTTATTACATTTGTCAAGAAAAGGAACTAAAAAAGTCTTTCGCAAATACACTTCCCAATACATATATTGTCATTTTCAATAGCTTTCCCAAGAAACAAGATATCATAAATGTATACCACTTCATTTTGGAATAGCCTGATGCCATACCTGCTAAATCAAAAAAAGGCAATGGAATTAGGGCAAAAAGAAATACCGCAATAGCACCGTGACGAACAACCCAAGATGTGATGCGTCCATCCTTTTGTATGAATGTTCTCCCAAATTTTCCAGAAAAATACCCCACCATCTCTCCGATGGTCGTTCCAGATGCTCCTAAAAGTATCACTGATAGTGGTTGAAGCGTCTGAGCTGCTGTTACGGCAACAATGAGACTGGGGGCTGGCGCAAATACCGTTGCATTGCAAATAAAGCATAGTACAAAAACGCCGAGATATCCATATTTGTCCTCATAGACCAGGAGATCTCGTCTACAAAAAACAAGGACGGAAACAGTAACGACAGCTACGATAAAGACGCCGCTTATGAACATGTTTATAACCTTATGTTGCCTGCTTCCATCCTTCATGATTCCAACTCCGTCATTCAAACTTGCATGGAGGACACCCTTTACAAAAGCTAACCTTAAGCGATGTGGTCACCTGCAAAGGATAACTAAATATTTCGGCCATCTCGCCACCAATCTTCGGGTTGTTTGTATTGCAAACTAAAGTGTACTGTTTCAAATGATTCAAGAGCCGAGGGGTAAATTCTTCATTCCCCATGTTAAGGATATCGAGAATAAGCTTTATCCCTATTGTGGTAACAAAGTTAATGTCAACAGATATGCCGGGTTCAAAATTAACTTTAGCCAGATTCTCTTGAGTCGTATAAATCCTTCTGTTTGTAGAGGTGCGCTGAGACAAGTCCCCACCATCGCCCAATGCACATTTGTAGCACGGCATGTTGGCGTTTGGAAGCCAGTAAAAAATCTCTCCTGCAAACGCTCTCTCCCAGAAGCCAATGCTAATAAATGGGACTTTATAAGAAACTGCAATGGAATTAGAATAGACATCTGCGGTTCTATTGTCAGCACATCCCACCAGGATTGCTTCCCCAGGTTTGCAATACTCATCAAATATTTTACGTCCAACCTGCTCAACAATCTTCGGGAAACAGAAAACTTGTGCTGTAGGATTAATCTCCTTGATCCTTCGTTCCAGAGCGAAAACTTTATACTGACCAACATCCATAATGGAACACTGGTGTCTACAAAGATTATGGTATTCGAGTATGTCGTTGTCGATAAGGACAAATTTACCCACTCCGGCTCGCGCCAATTCAAGTGCAACCAGGCTTCCCACGGAACCACATCCGAGTAGAAAAGCGCACTTATTGTTCATAATGGTTGATTCTAAAATACCTGTGTTTCTTGAGAAAATGTTTTGCACGAGGTTATAGCATTCGATGCTATAATTCTCACCTTTATAACTGAACTTAAGTACATCTTGATCCCAATAGCCTATAAGATGATCTTCTTCAGTCTCCGGCTTGCAAGAGACTATCTCTCCAATGCAGTCCACAGTCTTATATGCATCCAACATGTCCGCAGAGAAGATATTAAAAACATTAGACTGTTCAAAGTGTTTTCCGTAGAGTTTGCCAATGTAATGGGTTTTAACGTAATCCTCCGGCAACAAAATGAGTTGTTTTCCCTTATTTGCAAACGGGATCATTACAAAACGCCTCCTAACAGGGTGTAAAATTCGCAAGCCTCTTTAAACATTCCCGAAAAATACTCAAATGATTTCTCGTTATAGTTAAAGAGCACCTTGCCATCATTTGTGAACATTGTTATCGCAATTGGTGTCGACCCAGTCATTACACAATTTTCTTTTAACTCTAGTCCACCAGAAGCGAGCATTGTCAGCGTTACTTTAATGCCGGTTTCTTCAAAATAATCTATATCTGTTTGAATGCTTTCAAGAACAAAATCTAAATCGGCATCAGTTAGGTCGTTCGGATCCATATACCTAACCTCGCACTTCTCCTTAGTCTTTTCCTCGTACAGGTACTCGTGGAGGATGTTGCTGAACGAGAACTTCCTATCGAGGTACTCGTCGGTAAAAAGCTCACTGGCGTCCTTACCGTTAATAAATCCTCCCACTTTTTTCAGCTTGGACAACAACCCGTTTTCCAGTCCATTGGGATGGTTAATCTGATTCAGATATTTCTTTCTTGTGGCATAAGCCAAGAATTCAGGCGGAAAATACTTGTCACCAACAGTGTACTTCACTTTACGGTAAGACAGCGGATCTGTTATGTGATACATTGTAATCCTAAAATTAGGGTCAATGTTTACTAGTGCGGAAACAGCGCCATCTTGATGTCTCCTGGCATACTTAATATTTGTTCCATCGTCAGTGCCGGAAAATTGATCGAACGAGCCTGGATGACGGTGCCACAATCCAATTATTTCCAAAGGCTTTTTATAAAGCCGGTCTACTTTGTTCATCAGATGATTCAAGTAAACATCATCGTATTCAAAGTAGGCAGGCCGGAAAATGCAGTTGAGACCCGGATCAATTGTTTCGACAATATACCAAATGTTGCCACAGCGATGCCCAAGAAATACACCGCCGGTTTCAGTCTTTATATGTTCCTGTGTCTCAGAAAGAAGCGCTATAATTGCACGCTCCGAGAACACTACTTTTTCCAGCATATTAATCCTCCAATAGCAATCAATAGGTTTCAGCAAAAACCTCGTCGCCGATGATCCCTTCCAGCCAATCTTCAACAAGTTTGATCCATTTGACAGCATGACCAATATGGGTTGCAGCAGATGTACTTACTTTTCCAACCAGAACATCCTGCGGACGGGCGGTACACATATACAGTGAACCATTGCTGTCTTGCAGAACATGAGGAAGTTTTCCTGCCGCAGCATAGAGTTCGTTAAGATCCGGCTTGACCGAATAGACCTTGACAGAACCACCGTAGGTGTTATTGTGCGGATGGTTATGGTCATAGACGGCCATAATTGTCCACGTGCCCCCAGACTTTCCGTTGGGATTGAGATTGCCGATCCAGCATAGACGGTCATCATCAAGCTTTTCAAGGCGGAAATTAGGGAAAACCTTCATTGCTTCAACTTCTGCGTTATAAAGATCCCTGTCTTTTTCATACCAATAAAAAGCCGCAGCAAGCTTGTCCTTATCAACCTTCAGCTTCGGGCCTGCGCTGGTTTGGGCGTCTTCGGAAGTTTTCATCTCCCCGTTGTTGCCTTCGATATCAACGGGTCTACCGTTTCTCAGCCGTTCTGCGATTTCCTTGCGTTTTTTTGCGGTAGCATCGTCCGCAACAAAGCCGCATTTTTCAACGAAAAAATTGTTCTGAGTCAGCATATATAACGCCTCCTAAATTATTTTTTGAACTTAGTGTTTTTCAGCTTCTATTTTTTACTCAGAGCTTTTACTACAAAACTTAAAATACTGGGAAGTGGATTTTTCCAACTCTTTTTTATGTATCAAGGTCAAAAAGCTAGAAATGTACTTGTCACCACTTGTTTCAGCCAACAACATTATAAATCTAACAATGCTAAAAATCAATATATTTCTTAAAACATTTAATTCCCCAATACTTCTCAATAATTAATTTGCGGTGACAAAGTTGCTCGTTAAACTTTGTTTCGGCGACTAGTTTTAATAATAACGAGTCATGCGACATATAGTGAACTCGAAAAATCGCGTTTTATGCATTTCCATCTTGAAACCCTTTTTACTACGGCATATATACATTGTGTCGATAACTTCATGCCCAAACTCAGCGTCCTGACATTGCTGGAAATACCCGTCCCGTGCAGCCGTTTACAGAACTCAATGCGAGATATAGGATATCATTTGTGTTACAAAAACGCAACAAAAGCAAAAAGAATTTTTAAAAAAGTTTCGAAAATGTTATGGTACACTTGATGAAGATAACTAAAAAACAACCACTTCGACCTCGTGGTCGCAGCGAAGAAAAAAGGCCGTCCACCAAGAATATTATCCGTGACGCATACACGAACGGTCCGCAAAAGGAAGTACAGATTATCCCGGCTAAACGGGATATGGAATCCGAGACCGAGAAAAAAGAAACTACGAGTATGTGCTTGTGATTTAACGAATACGCTGACAATTTAACGATTACCTCGGTTGTTTAACGATTGCAACGGCTCATACCGCTGAAACAACCGTAAAACGTGCAAAACCCTGCCGCAGAATTGCCTGCAGCGGGGTTTGTTTATGAGCCTGAACAGCCGAAAAGTCTGATTTCAAGCGGTTTTCGGGTATAGAAAAAGCCCACCATAATTCTATCAAAATTACGGTGGACTTATGGCAAATGACTCTAATTTTGATAGAAACCCGTTAAGGGGGTGCAATTACGGTTTGGAGGGGGGTGCATTTTTGATTTTAGGGGGGTGCAGTTCTTTGCCAAAGGAAGAGAAGCGCCTTCATGAAATAATGTGTTAAGGGAAATAATTTTTTGTTAAAATGCGTATGTTTTTCTCTACACCCCTTGCAAACCAGAAAAAAGCGCAGTATAATATGACCAGAAGAACCGAAACGGTCATATTTCATGGGGGGGGTGCGACCTTGGCTTTTACCGATTACGAGACTGAGCAGCTCCGCAAGGCGTTGCTGAAGGAAACGAGACATTGTGCTGTCACGCTGGGGATGAAGAAAACCTCCGTAGAGCAGCTGACGAAGGCGGTCGGGATTGCGAAGGGTTCGTTCTATAAATTCTACGAATCCAAGGAAATGCTTTTCTTTGCGGTTTTAGAGGGCATCCATGCCGAGCTTTACGGAGTGGCTGACCATGCACTGAGCGAAACTGACGGCTTGCCGCCGTCGGAGCGTGCGGCAAAGGCGGTCCTTGCCGTCTGCCAACGGCTGTCCGATACCGGCGACATGGCTTTCATTGAAAACGATGCGAAGCTACTTTTGCAGAGACTGCCGGAGGATGTCAAAAATGTCCATTACCACGATGACGAGACGCACATTCGTCTGCTTCTGGAAAAATATGGTCTTGTTCCTAAACAGGGGATTTCACTTGCAGCCGCGACAGTACGTGGACTGATTCTGACCGTCTCACACAAGGAGCAAATCGGAGAATTGTACCCGCAGGTGCTGGAAACGCTGGTGTACGGCGCTTGCAGGGAGCTATTTGAATAAGCGGAAGGCCGCAGAAATGCGGCTTTTCCAAGACACGATAGTTAGCTGCATCTAACCGAAAGATGTGTGCGCATAGGGTAGATACATCTAACGACTGGGGAGTGATAGCGATGCAGGAACACAAGGACTTCTGGGACAGAAATGCCGGACGTTACGACCGCTTCATGCGAAAAGACGGAGCGGCATACGAAATGATGTATGAGATGATCCGGCCAGTCGTGCGGCACAAGACGGTGCTGGAGCTTGCCACCGGCACGGGGCTGATCGCCAAGCACATCGTGAACGCGGCGGCTCTTGTTGAGGCGACGGACGCCTCCGCGGAAATGATCGCAGAAGCGAAACGGGACAATCACTCGGCGAAGCTTCATTTTTCCGCGCAGGATATGTTCCATCTGCCCTATGCGAACCAGTCCTTTGATGTGGTGATCGTGTCCAACGCGCTGCATATCGTGCCGCAGCCGGAGAAAGCCCTGCAAGAAATCAAGCGGGTTC
>OGRU01000246.1_pt1 | contig 53540 bp, 25 predicted proteins | sample 1553541 | NCBI WGS metagenome assembly OGRU01 (sample SAMEA2580068, study PRJEB22360) | human gut metagenome | biome: human gut; feature: human-associated habitat; material: faeces | place: Denmark | collected 2008/2010
TGGGCGAGATGGCCAACTTCGGCGGCCTCATGGGCTACGCGCCGATCATTCCGGTGAACCAGACCAGCTGCGAGGCCTTCGTGACCCGTGGCGGCCGCATTCCGGCGCCGATCCACTCCTTCAAGAACTGACGTTCTTACGAAGGAGCCCGACCTTCCTGCACGGAGGGCCGGGCTCCTTTGCGTTTGTAAAACTGTTTTTACTTACCGCCGGCAAAGTTCAACTGTCGCCAGGCTTCGTAGATGGCGATGGAGGCGCAGTTGGTGAGATTCAGGCTACGCAGCGAAGGACGCATCGGCAGACGCACCTGCTCGGCCACATGCGGGCCGGCCATGATGTCCATCGGATCGGGGATATTGCCCGGTTCCGGACCGAACAGCAGGATGTCGGTCGGCCTGTATTCGATGTCGGTGTACAGCTTGGTGGCGTGCGCGGTGAAGGCGATGATGCGCGAATCCGGCATCGATTCCACCAGATCCTCGAAATTCGGGTGCAGCACCACATGCGCCATGTCATGGTAGTCGAGCCCCGCACGGCGCAGCTTGGTATCCCGCAGATTGAAACCCAAAGGTTCCACCAGGTGCAGAATCGTTCCCGTCACGGCGCACAGGCGGATCGCGGAACCCGTGTTGCCCGGAATACGCGGGGAGTAGTAGCACAGGTGCGGGGTGGAGGTCTCCGCCTTCGCCGCGTCCTTCGCGCTCAGCATCGCGTCCACCACGGAAATCGGATTGCCGTGCGCGTCGGTCACCAGTTCGTCCGGGCCGTAATTGGACTTGCGGTACCCGTATTCGAACATCTTCTCGACCTTGGCTTCGGCCGCCTGCGTCTCGGCGTCGCGCGTTGCGCCCTGCGCGTTATCGGTATGTTCTTCGTTCGTCATAAATGCTAAGAATAGGAACGATGAACGACACGAACACCACATACGACACCGCCGTACGTGACGCCGACTTTGACGACTTTGCCGATTCCGCCACCGCCGTCACCTCCGATGCTTCCGATGCTGACGAAATCGCAACGACGCTCGCGCAATGGTGGCAGACCAACGCGCGCGACCTGCCATGGCGATTCGGCCGCACCACACCGTGGGGCGTGCTCGTTTCCGAAGTGATGAGCCAGCAGACGCAGATGGGCCGCGTCGTGCCGTATTGGACCGCATGGATGGACCGATGGCCGGACGCAGCCGCGCTCGCCGACGCCCCGAAATCCGACGTGATCACCGCATGGGGGCGGCTTGGCTATCCGCGGCGCGCCCTGCGATTGCAGGAATGCGCGTACGTCATCGCATACGATTACGCCGACGAGCTGCCGCATACGTACGACGAATTGCTTGCTCTGCCCGGCATCGGTGATTACACGGCAAGCGCGGTGCTGTCGTTCGCTTTCGGCGAACGTATCGCGGTGGTCGACACGAACATCCGCCGTGTGCTGTCACGTGCGTTCGTCGGCGTCGAATCGCTCGGCGGCAGCGCAAGTCCCGCGGAACGCGCGCTGGCGAAACGGCTGCTGCCGGACGATGATTCCGCGAAATGCCGTCGTTTCGATCGCCCGTCCGTCGTGTGGAACCAGGCCGTCATGGAACTCGGCGCGACGGTGTGCACTGCGAAATCGCCATTATGCGAAGCCTGTCCGATCGCCGGAAAATGCGCGTTCCTACGCAACGGAAGACCGGGATTGGGGCAGCGGCGTACGCGACCACGCCAACGATTCCAAGGTACGGACCGGCAGGTGCGCGGGCTGGTGCTGAACGCGCTGCGCGGCCTGCCGGATGGCGAGACGGTGCTTGATCGCAAGAGCGTCGAACGGCTGTGGAAAGACCACGTGCAGCTGGACAAATGCATCGCGTCGCTTGACGAGGACGGTCTGATCGAAATCCTGCCCGGGGGAGGGGTGCGGCTACCGGTGTAACGTACACGGCATGCGTGGTGCGTGCGGCCGCGGTGCCGCACGGAGGATGACACGCTAGACTGGGAGCCATGGCTTACAAGACCTCCCCGCGGACCGGTAAGAAACGTACGAAACAACAGCAGGCGATGTATCGCCGCCGCCGCATCGTTTTCGGTATCGCGACGGTGCTGGTGCTGAGCTTCATCGTATTCTGCCTGTATTCGCTGACGCAGGGCGTCGTCGCTGTCAACCGCGAAATCCACCATGCCGATGTTTACGCGATCTCCCGCAAGGAGGTGCCGTCGCCGACCCAACAGCAGAAAAGCAGCGTTCCCGATTGCGACGCATCCAACGTCGCGCTGTCGCTTACTCCGGCCGCATCGAGCTTCGGTGTGGGCGGCACGATGGACTTCACCGCTTCCGTGAAATACAACGGTTCCGGCAAGGCTGGCTGTCTGATCGACGTGTCCCAGGCGGGCATGGTGCTGACGATCAAGTCGGGCAAGGACGTGGTCTGGAAATCGAACGTATGCCCCGTGGACACGGATTACCGGCTGATAGCCAAGGGCGACGAGGTCAAGCAGACGATCACTTGGCCGGGCGTGCGTTCCGGCAGCGAATGCGCCGACGCGGCGGACCTGCCGAACGTGGACCGTGGCGTGTATTCGGCCCAACTGTCAGTCAAAGGACATGCGAAAACCAAGTCGGAACCGGTCGGTATCACGGTTGAGTGAAAATCTACAGGTTATGCTATTCTTATGACTTTGCGTACATGCGTGTCATATAGCGGGCACGCTGACAAGGAAGAAGCGCCCGCGTACTAGGCATATGGTGGCCAATGGGAGCGCTTCCGGGGAAACATATCGAAACGATTTAGCGAGCGATAAGGAACGTCCATTGGCTGAGGCTACGACGAACACCACCACCATCATCGCACGCGCCGACCAGCACGATATTGATCTGCACAAGGCGTCGGACCGTGTGAACTTCGGCTCCATCCGCGAGCCCATTGATGTACCCTACCTGTTGGGTGTACAGACTGACAGCTTTGACTGGCTCATCGGCAACGAGCGCTGGCAGAAGCGAGTCCAGGAAGATCTGGAGAACGGCACCAACACCGTGCCGCACACCTCCGGTCTTGATGAGGTCTTCCAGGAGATCTCCCCGATCGAGAACTTCGCTCAGACCATGAGCCTGACCTTCTCCGATCCGTACTTCGAAGAACCGCGCCACACCGTGCAGGAATGCAAGGAGAAGGATTACACCTACTCCGCGCCGCTGTACGTGAACGCCGAATTCGAGAACGGCGACACCGGCGAAATCAAGTCCCAGACCGTGTTCATGGGCGATTTCCCGCTGCAGACCCCGCACGGCACCTTCATCATCGGTGGTACCGAGCGAGTGATTGTGTCCCAGCTCGTGCGTTCCCCGGGCGTGTACTTCGACCGTTCCCAGGACCGTACTTCCGATAAGGAGGTCTTCGGCGCGAAGATCATCCCGAGCCGTGGCGCATGGCTCGAGTTCGAGATCGACAAGCGCGACGTCCTCGGCGTGCGCGTGGACCGTAAGCGCAAGCAGTCTGCCATCGTGTTCCTCATGGCCATCGGCATGACCAAGGATGAGATCGCCGACGCCTTCAAGGACTACCCGCTGGTCATGGACGCTCTCGCCAAGGAGACCGTGCAGACCCAGGACGAGGCCCTGACCGACCTGTACCGCAAGATCCGTCCGGCCGACACCCCGACTCCGGAAGCCGGCAAGAACCTGCTGGACTCCTTCTACTTCAACACCAAGCGTTACGATCTGGCCCGCGTCGGCCGTTACAAGATCAACCGCAAGCTTGGTCTGGAAAAGGACGTCAACGACCGCAGCCTGTCCCGCGAGGACATCATCGCCACCATCAAGTACTTGGTCACCCTGCATGCGGGCGAGACCAAGTTCCCGGGCAAGCGCGACGGCCAGGACGTTGACCTGCGCGTGGACGTCGACGATATCGACCACTTCGGCAACCGTCGTATCCGCCAGGTCGGCGAGCTGATCCAGAACCAGCTGCGCACCGGTCTGAGCCGTATGGAGCGTGTGGTCCGCGAACGTATGACCACCCAGGATCCCGAGGCCATCACCCCGCAGTCCCTGATCAACATCCGTCCGGTGAACGCCACCATCAAGGAGTTCTTCGGAACCTCCCAGCTGTCCCAGTTCATGGATCAGAACAACCCGCTGGCTGGCGTGACCAACAAGCGTCGTCTGTCCGCTCTGGGCCCCGGCGGCCTGTCCCGCGACCGCGCCTCCATGGAAGTGCGAGACGTGCACCCGTCCCACTTCGGCCGTATGTGCCCGATCGAATCTCCTGAAGGCCCGAACATCGGTCTGATCGGCTCCCTGGCAACCTTCGGACGCATCAACCCGTTCGGTTTCATCGAGACCCCGTACCGCAAGGTCGTCAACGGCCACGTCACCGACGAAGTCGAGTACATGACCGCAGACCGCGATGCCGAGCACGTCATCGCCCAGGCCAACCAGGAGCTCGACGAGAACGGCAACTTCGTCAAGAAGCAGGCCCTTGCCCGAGTCGGCGAAGAGGAAGCGGTCGATGTGCCGGTCAGCTCCGTCGATTACATGGACGTCTCCCCGCGTCAGATGGTTTCCGTCGGCGCCTCCCTGATTCCGTTCCTGGAGCACGATGAGGGCCACCGAGCGCTGATGGGCACCAACATGCAGCGTCAGGCCGTGCCGCTGATCGAATCCGAGCGTCCGCTCGTGGGCACCGGCGCCGAATGGCGCGCCGCCGTCGATTCCGGCGACGTCATCCTGGCCGAGAAGCCGGGCGTGGTGACCTACGTGTCCGCCGACATCATCCGTACCATGAACGACGATGGCACCACCAGCTCCTACAAGCTGGCCAAGTTCCAGCGTTCCAACCAGACCACCTGCTACAACCAGGTCCCGCTCATCCACGACGGCGAACGCGTGGAAGCCGGCACCGTGCTGGCCGATGGTCCGGCAACCCAGAAGGGCGAGATGGCACTGGGCAAGAACCTGCTCATCGCCTTCATGCCGTGGAACGGCTACAACTACGAGGATGCTGTGATCATCTCCCAGCGCCTCGTGCAGGACGACACCCTGAGCTCCATCCACATCGAGGAGTACGAGATCGATGCCCGCGAAACCAAGCTGGGCGCCGAAGAGATCACCCGCGACCTGCCGAACGTCGGCGAGGACGCGGTGGCTAACCTCGACGAGCGTGGCATCATCCGCATCGGCGCCGAAGTCGAAGCCGGCGACATCCTGGTCGGCAAGGTCACCCCGAAGGGCGAGACCGAGCTGACTCCGGAAGAGCGCCTGCTGCGCGCCATCTTCGGTGAGAAGAGCCGCGAAGTGCGTGACACCTCGCTGCGCGTGCCTCACGGCGAGACCGGCACCGTCATCGCGGTCAAGGAAATCACCCGCGAGGATGCCGAGGAAGACGGCGACGAACTGCCGAACGGCGTGAACCAGATGATTCGCGTCTACATCGCACAGCACCGTAAGATCACCCAGGGCGACAAGCTCTCCGGCCGTCACGGCAACAAGGGCGTCATCTCCCGCATCCTGCCAGAAGAGGACATGCCGTTCCTCGCCGACGGTACTCCGGTGGACATCATGCTGAACCCGCTGGGCGTGCCTTCTCGAATGAACCTTGGCCAGGTGCTGGAACTGCACCTCGGCTGGATCGCGCACGCCGGCTGGGACATCTCCCTGGATCCGGATGCCGAGGCCGCTTGGAAGAAGTACGTGCCGCAGGGCGCCGAAAAGGGCGCTCCGGGCACTCCGGTGGCCACCCCGGTGTTCGACGGTGTCCGTCCGGAAACCATCAAGGGCCTGCTCAGCTGCACCCTTCCGGACCGCGACGGCAACAAGCTCGTCGGCCCCGACGGCAAGGCGACCCTGTTCGACGGCCGTACCGGCGAACCGTTCCCGAAGCCGATCTCCGTGGGCTACATGTACATGCTGAAGCTGCACCACCTGGTCGACGACAAGATCCACGCCCGCTCCACCGGCCCGTACTCCATGATCACCCAGCAGCCGCTGGGCGGCAAGGCTCAGTTCGGTGGCCAGCGCTTCGGCGAGATGGAAGTGTGGGCCCTCGAGGCCTACGGTGCCGCCTACACGCTGCACGAAATGATGACCACCAAGTCCGATGACGTCGACGGCCGGGTGCGCGTCTACGGCGCCATCGTGAAGGGCGAGAACCTGCCGCCGGCAGGCATCCCGGAGTCCTTCAAGGTGCTGCTTAAGGAAATGCAGTCCCTGTCCCTGAATGTCGAAGTGCTCAACGCCGACGGCGTGGCTATCGACATGAAGGAAGAGGACGACGATCCGTCCACATCCTCCGATGATCTGGGCTTCAACATTGGTGCGCGTCCTGACGCTGCCGCCAAGGAAGATCAGGTTGCCGAGGAACCCGAATTCCAGTGATCGAAAGGACCGGCCGCGCTGCATGACACAGCGTGCGCCGCGGTCGGTCCCTGAACAACGTGATAAGCATTAAGAATCGATAGACAGGACAATAGAGTGCTGGACGTCAACGAATTTGACAAACTGAGGATCGGACTGGCTACCGCCGACGATATCCGCAACTGGAGCTACGGCGAGGTCAAGAAGCCGGAAACCATCAACTACCGTACCCTGAAGCCGGAGAAAGACGGCCTGTTCGGCGAGCAGATCTTCGGACCTACCCGCGACTGGGAATGCGCCTGCGGTAAGTACAAGCGCGTGCGTTTTAAGGGCATCGTCTGCGAGCGTTGTGGCGTGGAAGTCACCAAGAGCCGTGTGCGTCGTGAGCGCATGGGCCACATCGAGCTCGCCGCTCCGGTGACCCACATCTGGTTCTTCAAGGGTGTGCCGTCCCGACTGGGCTACCTGCTGGACATCGCGCCGAAGGACCTCGAGAAGGTCATCTACTTCGCGGCCTACATGGTCACCAAGGTGGACGAAGAGCAGCGTCATCAGGACCTGCCGGACCTGCAGCAGGAGTTCGACAACGAGATCGCCAACCTCGAGAAGCGCCGCAACGCCGAAATCGAGGAGCGCGCCAAGAAGGTCGAAGCCGATTTGGCCGAGCTCGAAGCCGAAGGCGAAGCCAAGGGCTCCGCACGCGCCAAGCTGCGCAACAGCGCCGAGCGTGAAATGGCCGCCATCCGTACCCGCTACGACGAGCAGATCCAGCGTCTGAGCGCCGTGTTCGACCGCTTCAAGACCCTGAAGCCGGGAGACATGGAAGGCGACGTCGACCTGTGGCGTGAGATGGAAGACCGCTACGGCGATTACTTCGAAGGCTGCATGGGCGCCGAAGCCATCAAGAAGCGTTTGCAGGACTTCGACCTCGAGGCAGCCTCCAAGCAGCTGCGCGAAGAGATCGACACGGGCACCGGCCAGCGCAAGGCCCGCGCCCTGAAGCGTCTGAAGGTCGTCAACGCGTTCCTAACCACCGGCAACAAGCCGGAGGCCATGGTGCTCGACGTGATCCCGGTCATCCCGCCGGACCTGCGCCCGATGGTGCAGCTCGACGGTGGCCGCTTCGCCACCTCCGACCTCAACGACCTCTACCGTCGTGTGATCAACCGTAACAACCGTCTGAAGCGTCTCATCGAGCTCGGCGCCCCGGAGATCATGCTCAACAACGAGAAGCGCATGCTTCAGGAAGCCGTCGACTCCCTGTTCGACAACGGCCGTCGTGGCCGTCCGGTCACCGGCGCTTCGAACCGTCCGCTCAAGTCCCTGAGCGACATGCTCAAGGGCAAGCAGGGCCGTTTCCGTCAGAACCTGCTCGGTAAGCGTGTGGATTACTCTGGCCGTTCCGTGATCGTGGTCGGCCCGTCCCTGCGCATGCACCAGTGCGGTCTGCCGAAGCCGATGGCCCTCGAGCTGTTCAAGCCGTTCGTCATCAAGCGCCTCGTGGACCAGGGCTTCGCGCAGAACATGAAGAGCGCCAAGCGCCTCGTGGACCGCGCCGACTCCGAAGTGTGGGGCGTGCTCGAAGAGGTCATCTCCGAGCATCCGGTGCTCCTGAACCGTGCACCTACGCTGCACCGTCTGGGCATCCAGGCATTCGAGCCGATCCTGGTGGAAGGCAAGGCCATCCACCTGCCGCCGCTTGCCTGCGCCGCATTCAACGCCGACTTCGATGGCGATCAGATGGCAGTCCACCTGCCGCTGTCCGCCGAAGCCCAGGCTGAGGCCCGTTCCCTGATGATGGCTTCCGACAACATCCTGAAGCCGGCAGACGGCCACACCGTGACCATGCCGAGCCAGGACATGATCCTCGGTCTGTACTACCTGACCACCGTCATCGACGGCGCCAAGGGCCAGGGCCGCGTGTTCTCCTCGCTGGAAGAGGCCGAAATGGCGCTCGACAAGCACGAGATCGACATGCAGGCCAAGGTGCTCATCCGCCTTCCGCAGGACTTCGTGCTGCCGAAGGACTGGGAGCCGGGCGAGGTCAAGGTCGTCGATCCGGAACCGGGCAGCCCGGACGTGGTCAAGGAGGAGCGTTTCCATGACGGCTCCGTCCTGTTCGCCACCTCCTACGGCCGTATCCTGTTCAACGGCACCTTGCCGGTCGACTACCCGTTCGTCAACGAGCAGGCGCCGAAGAAGCGTCTGAGCAAGATCGTCGACGACATCGCGACCCGTTACTCCACCGCTCAGGTGGCCGCGACGCTGGACGCCCTGAAGGATCTGGGCTTCACCCGCGCACCGTGGTCCGGCGTGTCCTTCGCGTTCTCCGACGTTATCCAGCCGCCGGAACTGGACGAGTACATCGAAAAGTACGAAGACGAAGCCGACAAGGTCAACGAGAACTACGAAATCGGTATGCTCACCGAAGAGGAGCGTCGTCAGGAACTGGTCGACCTGTGGACTAAGTGCACCAGCGAGGTCTCCGAGGCGGTTGAGGAACACTTCGATTCCAAGAACAACTTGGCCATCATCGTGCAGTCCGGTGCACGAGGAAACATGATGCAGATCAACCAGATCGCAGGTATGCGAGGCTTGGTGGCAAACCCGAAGGGCGAGATCATTCCTCGACCGGTCAAGTCCAACTACCGTAAGGGTCTGTCCGTGCTGGAATACTTCATCTCCCAGCACGGCGCGCGTAAGGGTCTGGCCGATACCGCACTGCGTACCGCAGAGTCTGGCTACCTGACCCGTCGTCTGGTGGACGTCTCCCAGGACGTGATCGTGCGCGAGGAGGACTGCGGCACCAAGCGCGGCCTGACCATGAAGGTCGGCGAACGCGATGCCGAAGGCAACCTGCACCTGGTCAAGGCCGCCGACGGTGGCCCGTACTCCCGTCTGCTCGCGGCCGACGTCATCGACCCGGCCGACGGCGAGACCGTGCTGTACAAGGCCGGCGACGCCCTGTCCATGGACGTGCTCAACGATCTCGTTGCCCACGGCGTGGAAGAGGTCAAGGCCCGTTCCGTGCTGACCTGCGAATCCAAGCGTGGCGTGTGCGCCAAGTGCTACGGCTGGTCCCTGGCCACCAACAAGCTGGTGGACGTCGGCGAGGCCGTCGGCATCGTGGCAGCACAGTCCATCGGTGAGCCTGGTACCCAGCTGACGCTGCGTTCCTTCCACTCCGGCGGCGTCGCTTCCGCTTCCGATATCACCCAGGGTCTTCCGCGTGTCACCGAGCTTTTCGAAGCCCGTACCCCGAAGGGCGAGGCTCCGATCGCGGAGTTCGCCGGCGTGGTCAAGGTGGAAGACACCGAGCGCGGCCGTCAGGTCACCCTGAAGCCGGACGACGACTCCGTCGAGCCGATCGTCTACCCGGTGACCCGTCGTGCGCCGATGCTGGTCAAGGACGGCGACCATGTCGAAGCCGGCACCCAGCTCATCGAAGGCTCCGTCGACCCGAAGAAGATCCTGCGCATCCTCGGCCCGCGCGCCGCACAGGTGAACATCGTGGAGGAAGTGCACACCGTGTACCGCTCCCAGGGCGTGGATATCCACGACAAGCACATCGAGGTCATCGTGCACCAGATGCTGCGTCGCATCACCGTGATCGACTCCGGCGACACCGACCTGCTGCCGGGCGAACTCGTGGACAAGGCACGCTTCAAGGCCGCCAACATGGAAGCCGTGAAGAACGGTGGCAAGCCGGCCGCCGGCCGTCCGGAGCTGATGGGCATCACCAAGGCTTCGCTGGCCACCGATTCCTGGCTGTCCGCGGCCTCCTTCCAGGAGACCACCCGCGTGCTCACCGAAGCCGCCCTGAACCAGAAGGTCGATGACCTGAAGGGCCTCAAGGAGAACGTCATCATCGGTAAGCTTATCCCGGCAGGTACCGGCCTCGCCCGTTACCGCAATGCCACGGTGGAGCCCGACAAGGCCATCCGCGACACCATCTACCCGAACTTCGGTTTGGGCGGCGAAGGCACCGACAGCTCCTTCGGCGACACCGACCTGTCCGATGTGGACTTCTCCAACATCGACTTCGGCGACCTGAAGCTGGGCGATGACTTCAACCCGGATGACTTCCTGGACGACAACGGCGGCCAGACCGATCTGGGCGACACCCTGTGAGATTCCCCTCACGATAGTCGACAGACGAATCATCTGACATAGCGAAAGGCGGAACCGACCAATACCGGTCGATTCCGCCTTTCGCCATATCTATATGTCGTGGGATTGCGAGGTTGTGGATTAATCGCGGGGGAGGGTTTCGCAGTCGTCTTTTGACGTTACTTGATCTTCTCCGAAAGCGTGGTTTCCAGATCCTTCAACGAACCGCTGAGATCGGCCTCCTTCGCGGCCTTTTGCAAATCGGACTGATCCAGGGTCGGCGAATCGATGTCGGACATCTTCGAATGAAAATCCTGAAGCTTTTCGTAATCGGCGGACCCATACTCGATATCGTTGAGATTCAGATCGGCCATCTGATCCACAATGTCCTTCTTCTTGCTGACGCTTTCCTGCATATCCGCGCCATACTCGGCATAGGACTTGACGGGAACCTTGGCCAGATCGCCGGCGTCGGCGGCACAGCTTTCGAGCGCCTTGGAAAGATCGCGATAGTACGAAGACATGTCGGCGGAGTCGAATTTCGGCAGCTTCGTGCAGGTATGCGTCATCTTCATGAGCGCGGGCATGGTCTGGGCCAGATCGTTCATGTACCTCTCGTATTTCACACGGTCCCGCTCGAACGTCTCGTACTTCTCCTTGACGTCCTTGTCTTTCTTCACGGCCTTCATGGCAGCCAGCTTGTCGCTGTCCTGCTTGAAGGTCTTCAACTTCTTCTTGCCCTCGTCATAAGCGGAGGATGAATCGTTGTCCGTTGCGCTCGCCGCCGAGCTGAATTCCTCATTGATGGCTGTATAGCTGCTTTCCAACGCCTGCGTTTGGACCAGCGCTTCCTCGTAATCGGAACGGCTGACACGATTCGTAAGGAAGAACACCGCTGCCAGCGCGATGACGACGACTGCGGCCACCGCGCCGATGATAATGGCGACCGGCGGCTTATTTTTGGCCGCGGCGCCGGCTTGCTGGGAAGGAAAGTTGCCGGGCATTGGCGGTTGTGGCTGTCCGTATTGAGGCCCGCCCGGCTGTGGCTGACTGTAGTTTGGCGCCTGCGGCTGCGGAGGCTGGTTATACTGCGGTTGACCATTCTGCGGTTGACCATACGGAGGAGTGTTCGCCGTGAGAAAAGTCCTTCTTAGCCTTTTTCCTTTTTTTGAATGTCGAATCCGTGAACACGGAGGGAAACATCGACGTGTCCGTCTCTTTTGACGAGTTACAGCATAATATTTTGAGATGGAATATGCGAGCATCGTATTGCAGAATGAGTATCGTCAGACGGCATGGACGCCACCTTCCTACAATGGGAATATGAGTTTTCTACCTTACCCGCCGCCGCCCGAACCAGGGTGGTATGACGATGACGTCACGGTGATGGCGCAACCCACAGCCGAACCCGTCGACAATGCCGCCGATTCCTTGGAAACACGCGAACGGCTCGCCGCACAGAACGAATCGGACGACCACGATATGCAGGATGTTTCCGTTGCGAAGGGCGACGCTGCCGTTTCGGACGAGGACGATATCGACTGGGACGGCACCGTGCTTTCCGAAGCCTTCACCATGAAGCAGCCGAAGCACACGTACGTGCTGGACAACGAGCAGACCGGACAGCAGGTGATCGTGGATATGGGCGTGCTCCTTGGCCGCAAGCCTTCGGCCGAAGTGCCCGCCGGCGCCAAATCGGTCAAGCTGGAGGATCCGACGCGCACAATCTCACGCAACCATGCGGCGATCAGCTTCGACCAGGATGGCACGCTGTGGATAGAGGATTACGGTTCGCTCAACGGCACGTACATCATCCAAGACGATGTCGAAACCAAAGTGGAACGCAAGCCGATGCAGCTGGAGGCGCCATGCACGGTGCGTATCGGCGACCAGTTCTTCCAATTCCGCAAACAGTGAGGGCGTTTGTCAGTGAAGACACGATTACGCTGACGGACTGCGTTGACGATTTGTGTTGACAGCGTCGGCGCGGACGGTTAGCGGTAAGACGATAAGGGGTTGTCACGGAGATTCCCGCGACAACCCCTTATGTTTCAAATGGTCTGATAATCGGCGTTAGCTCACTGCTGGCGCAGACGAATGGCCGCGTTGATGGCCGAATCGTTCAACTGGCCAAGCCAGGCAAGCAATTCCGGATAGATGTACGGATTGCGCGCAAGACACGGACGAAGCTCCGGCGCTTCGCTGGCGATACGGGCCATCAGCATCTGATCGGTGGTGGTCATGGCCAGTTCCGCGGTGAACCCCGCGTCTGCCGGCGATTCCTGGGCCGCGGCATACTGCTGTTCGGCATACTGCTGTTCCGGTTCGTTCTGCGGCTGGCTCGATGAATAATCGGCCACTTCGGACAAATCGGCGGGATTCATGTATGGGTCGACATACTCGGTCGAAGCCTCGTTAGACGCCGCATAGGCAGCGTCCTGACCGTATTGCTGGTTCACCGGCTGTTCCGGCTGATACTGCTGCTTCTGCTGGAACTGTTCCGCCACTGCCGGCTGATACTGCTGTTCCGGCTGGACCTGTTCGGCAACCGGTTCGGCCATTGGCTGGGCCGTCGGCTCGGCAATCGGCTGCGGCTGCACGCCATTTTGCGGAACCGGCCAGCCCATCGCCACCAGCTGCTGGCGGGCGCGCTCATCGCCGAATTCGGCGACCCAACGCTTCAGACCCGGGTACGCTCGCGGATTGGCAACGACATTCGCACCGAATTCCGGATTCTCGTACGCGATTTTCGCCAGGAACACGGGATCGGCGTTCGGATCCTGCACGGCCGCCACCGCGGCATCGAAATCGACCATCATGATCTCCTTGTCTCGTGGTCTGTAACCATCTTATTGAATGACTCGTAACGTTTGCAACGTACCGTCCAGCGCATCGTCGATATCCTCGTCATCGCCGATCTTGCTGACGTTCCAATCCTCGTCGCACGGCATATCGGAACGCATATCCACCACGATGACGGTGATGTTGTCGCGGCCGCCGGCGTTCAGCGCGGCATGTACCAGCATGTCCGCGGCCATCTGCGGGTCGGCGTGCGTCGCCGCGATCTCGGCAAGCTGCTCACGGCCGATCTGCGCATGCAGCCCATCGGAACAGATGATGAACCGTCCGTCCGCACGCGCGGCGTACCAGTCAGGCTGGATGCCGGCAGGCGCGCCGACACATTGCGTGATGATGTTGTGCGGAATGCAACGGCTCGCCTCATCGGGCAGCATCTGCCCCGAATCGATGGCGTTCTGCCGTTCCGAATGGTCGCGGGTGATGCACGTCAGCGAATCCGCCAGCCACGCGCCATTGCCGTCGGCGCGCATATGGTACGTGCGGGAATCGCCCACATTGACGATGTAACACCGTTCGTCGGAACATATCGCGTCATCGCCGACACGCGTCGGCAGCAGCACGCCGCTGATGGTAGTGCCCGCAACGCCGCCGAGCTGCTCACCCAGACGGAGCACCTCCTGCTGGGCAAGGATCAGCGTTTCGTCAATCGCGTCAAGATCGCGCGTCGGCAGTTCGGCCAAACGCGCGAACCGTTCCGCAACATCGGAACTGGCCTGCTTGCCGCCCTTGCCGCCACCCATGCCGTCGCACACCACATACACGCCGTGGCCTGCGCAGGCGCTGTCCTGGTTATCTTTCCTACGCAAGCCGATATTGCTGTTCAGACCGACCTCAATATGTTTGACGTTCATGAGTCCCGCCCTTTCACACCGATTTTCCGCAAGCGGATTTTCCGGAAGTGGAACATGTCTGCAAGCGATAGTTTCGCCCGCCACCTGCGGAACGTCGGCAGCGAGCCGAGCATGAACTTTCGTTCTTCGGCGATGTCATGCCAGTAGCGTTCCGCATGCTCCTGCGTGACATCGCCTCCGGAGAAGGCCGCGTAATCAGCCTCCCTGCCCAGCGCGAGCAGTGTATCGGCTTCGAAGCCCATCTGTTCGGCGATGGCCTGCGCCTGCTCGTTTCTGGTGCCTTGGACGTCAAGGCCGCTTTGCCGGGCAAGCGCCGCGACCGCCTGCCATCCGGCAGCGACGCGTTGCGATGCGCTGCCATGCCTGCGCGCCCGAGCCAGGGCGATCGCCTTGATGGCGAGCAGCAGGCCGCAGACGATGAGCACCGTCCACAGAGGGCTGCCGTAGATGGCGACTTTTCTGACGATTCTGCCGAAACGCTGCCAGAACAGGCTCGTCGGCGTCTCGTCGGCCATGCTGCCGCCAAGCGACGTTTTGCCCTTGGCTTGGTTGTCGTCACGCAGCGGATCGGTAAGCGGCACCGGAGGCTGACGCACCAAGGTCTGCGGATTGGGCGGAGTGAGATTCTGGTTCTCGTCGGGAACCTTCGTTTCCTTCGGTGTCGGGTAGAACGCCACCCATCCGTAACCGTCCAGCTTGATCTCCACCCAAGCGGTCACATCGTTGCCGGTGAATTTCGTGGTGGTGGTTTTGCCATGCTTCTCGGTGCGGCTGTCACTGATCTCGCCCTCGTCGTTCTTCGGCAGGAAGCCCAGCACCACGCGGCTCGGCAAGCCGAGACTGCGGGCCATAAGCGCCATCGCGGAAGCGTATTGCTCGCTGTCTCCGACCATCGCACTGCCGGCGAGCAGCTGGTCGATGCGATAGTTGCCGTGACCGGCTCTGGACGGGTAATCGCCATTCAAACCATGGGAGAACCAGCCGGATTCCCTGAGCTTGTCGGCAAGAGCCTGCGCGGCCTCGCCGCCCTTGGACTGGCCGCCCGCAATCGCGGTGGCCAGCTTATCCACGCAATCGGGCACATCCTCCGCCTTGGGCTGGTTGATGGAGGAAGCATTCGCCTTGGCGATCTCCTTATCCGTCGGCGTCCGTGGAATGACGCCGGTTTCCGTATAGGACAATCCCGGAGAGGTGCGCGAAGGGTAGATCGCCGACATGGTGTCGGTGTTGTAGTAGAACGAATCGGCGTCCGACGATGTGGCGAACTTCACGCTGGAAGCCGCGCCGGCCATCGGCAGCCAATAGTCGCTCAAACCGTCATCGACCGTGAATTTCGCGGTGAACCGCTTGCCGGTGGCGTTGTTTGTGATGGAATCGCCCACACGATGGTAGTTGGAGGAATCCGAAGCCATGGTGGAATCGGACAGGTTCCACACATTGCCGTCGAAACGGTCCATAACCGCCAAACGCACCGTGGAACCGGCCGGCAGATCGTCGACGGTCAGCAGCACATCGTCCTTATGGTTCTTGATATACGAACGCATGCCGCTCAACGGGCTGGTGTAATCGTACGGGCTCAGCGGCGGATCATAATGGTCGCGCAGAATGGTGCGGTTTTGCCCGACCACCAAGCATCCGCCGATCGCCACAGCCGAAGCCAGCAGCACGATGACTACGGAACTGAGCCAACGGCCCAATTCCAACAGTTTCCAACGCGCGCTGACCCAGACCACCAGCACGACCGCCATAATCGTGCCGATCGCCATACGGTAGAAGCCGCTCGACGTGCCAAGCAGCGCGCAGATCGCGAGATTCGCCACGACGGGAACGACCGCGACCATCGTAAGCCGGCCATCCTCCGCAACCGCGAAGATACCGGCCAGCAGCGCGGCCCACAGGCAGATCGTCCACACGGCGAGCAGCGAGCCGTCGCCGGTGCCGGTCGGCGGGTCGATGGCCAGCAGGTATTTGAACGAGCCGAGCATCCGCATCCACCCTTGCGTCAACGTGCGCAGTGTGGGAATGACATGGGCGATGGTGGTGCCATTCAGGAAGATGACCGGGCCGACCACCAGCTGCGCACACGCCATGAACAGCATCTGCCACCACAGGCGCAACGCGGGAACGAGACCGGCAAGCGCCACGAGCGAGCCGATGATGGTGGCGGGGATTGCGGCGCTCGTCCAAGACAGGGCGGAGCCGTATACGTCGATGAGGTTGCTGGCTGCGGCGATGGTCAGCAGGGCGGCGACCGTGAGGCTTGCGTATTGCGCGGCGTGTGGCTGGTTGGTGTTGGGCATGGCTGGGGACTTGCCGCTGCGGGACATCCAGATGACGGAGTGGGTGGAGTCCGCCCATGAGCCGGTGCCTGTGCCGGTCGCCATGCCAGTGTTGGTGTTGGCGGAGTTGGTGCCTGTGCCGGTGAGGTTGCCGGTGAAATTGTCGGTGTTGGTGAATGTGGTGCTCATGCCAGCACCCCCATGATCATGGGGAGGTCGTTGAGGTCTCCCACGGTTGCCAAGGTGAAGTCGGAGTAGCGTTTGATGGCGCGCGGTTGGCCGGTTGCGGCTTGAAGCACCACGCAGGTTGCGGAGCGGGGGAGTGCGAGGACCATGTGTTTGATGTCGTCGATGGTTTTGAGCCTGCCGACGGTGAAGAAGTAGAAGGATGCGTCGGGGGCATGTTCGAGAGTGGTTTGCGCGAGGTTGGGATTGTCGTCGATGTCAGGGTCGATGCCGCTGCAGCCATCGAGAAATTCCGTGGCGTTGCGCGGAATGGCGTGCGTGGAACCGGCATGCGCGGTGACTGGCCGGTTCTGCTGCAGGCATTGCACGCCGATGGAGGTGTGGACGGATACGGCCAGTTCGAATTCCTGGGAATCGATGTAATCATCCGGGTTCACGCTGATGGTCAGAGCGGTGTCGGTACGGCGGGTGGCTTCGTATTGGCGGATCATAAGCGATCCGGTTTTCGCGGAGCTGAGCCAATGCACGTTGCGCACGTCATCGCCGGGCTCGTATTCGCGCAGGCCGTAGAAGTCGAGGTCGTCGTCGACGATTTCGCCGCTTGGCTGACCTTCCAAATCGCGTGGAATGCCGGCGTTCAGGGTACTGAGCAGCACGGTCTGCGGATGAATGAACACGTTGATCTGGTCCACGAGTTTCTTTTCGTGGCGGATCAGACCGAACGGGTCGCCTTTGCGGATGGATAGCGGGCCGATGGGCAGCACCGCGCGGCTGACGGCGGTGAATTCCACAGTCGTCTGGCGTGACTGTCCTGCGGCGAGCATGGGAATGGCGAACCGTTCGTGGTTGTCTCCGATGGGCAGGTCGCCGCACGCCGACGTGGTGGGGGTGCGGCCTGGATTGTCCACGCAGACGTCGACTTTCACCGTGTCTGACACCGTGACGCGTCTGCTGGACACGTCGATGGTGGCTTGGAACGAGGTGTTGCCAAGGGAAAGCATGACCGCCGCGGCCAGCATGACCGCGAACACCACCGCCATGGCCAGCAGCTCATGCCACCCCAGCAGGACGAACGCCACCAGCGAGGCGACGGCGAGCGCCGTCACCGCCCAGCCAAGCGGCGACACGTATGAGGTGGCCAGTCGCTTGATGCGATGTTTGAGGCGGCGTAGGGATCGTTGGATGGTCCGTCTGCGCTGCACTGTGTGCGAATGCCGCATTCCTTGACCTTTCGGATTGTGTGGTGCGTATGCCGGGGTGGATTGTGTTTCAGGCGTTGGCGCCCAGGGTTGGGGCTGGCACGTCTTCGAGGATCTGGCCGATCATCTGTTCGGGGGTGTTTCCGGCGAAGGTGGCTTCGGCGGTGAGGGTGATGCGGTGCGCGAGCACGGGTACGGCGAGGTTTTTGACGTCGTCGGGCACTACGTAGCCGCGGTTGTCGGAGGCGGCCCATACGCGCGCGCAGCGGGTCAAGGCGAGCGCGCCTCGCATGGAGGAGCCGACTTGGATGCGTTCGTTGTGGCGGGTGGCTTCCACCAGTCGCACGATGTATTCGAGGATCGCGTCGTCGAGATGCACGGTTTCGCTGATGTTGCGCATGCGCAGCACGTCTTCGCCGGTGAGCACCGGATGCACGGTGGCGGCGCGGTCGGTGACGTTGACCTGTTTCAGGATGTTGACGCTCACGTCGTGGCTTGGATAGCCGATGGTGGTTTTGATGAGGAAACGGTCCATCTGCGCTTCCGGCAGCTTGTAGGTGCCGAGCTGTTCGATCGGGTTCTGGGTGGCGATGACCATGAACGGCTGCGGCACCGGGTGGGTGACGCCGTCGACGGTGACCTTCTGCTCTTCCATGACTTCGAGCAGTGCGGACTGTGTTTTCGGTGAGGCGCGGTTGATTTCGTCGGCGAGCACGATGGACGCGAAGATCGGGCCTTCGCGGTATTCGAATTCGCCGCGCTTCTGGTCGTAGTAGGTGACGCCGACCACGTCGGACGGCAGCAGGTCCGGGGTGAACTGGATACGTTTGAACGACATGTCGATGGAGTTGGCAAGGCCTCGCGCCAGCTGGGTTTTGCCGGTGCCCGGGTTGTCTTCGAGCAGGATGTGCCCGCCGACCACCATGGCTGTGGCGCATTGGCGGATGGGTGCTTCCTTGCCGACCACGACCTGGGAGACGTTGTCTACGAGCTTGGCGAACTTCTCATGGAATTCGGTGATGTCTTTGCTGGGTGCGGTCATCATGGACGTGTCGATGACCGGCTGGGATTGTTTGACGGGCTGTACAGGCTGGCTGGGCTGGACGGGTTGGGTTGGCTGGACGGGCTGCTGCGCGGGCATTGCGACTGCCGGATTGGCGGCCGGTTGGCGAAGGTTCTGCGGCATCGGCTGACGGAACCGCGGCTGGTTCGGCATTGCCGGGGCGGGCTGTTGCGGCAACGCCGGTTGGGTGGTGCCGTGCGCGCTCAGCAGCGTGCCCTCCGGATCCTCATCGGCTTTTGGCTGCGGCCCCCGGCTCCGGCGGCTGTGGCATCTGCTCCGGCAGATTCGGCGTGTGGAACGCCGGCTGCTGCTGGCCGGGTTGGTTGGGAACGTTTGGATTATGGCCGATGGAACCCAGCTGGGTGACGTCATCGAAATCGTTGCTCATGGGTTGCTCCTTGCTTGTTGTGTTGCTCGTGTGGATGGTTCGTTGTGTTTGCGATTGCTGTGATCGTCCGTTTCACCATCTGGCGTAGTAGGCCAGGCCGCGGATCCAAGGCTTGGATGCGCCGTCGACGGTGGACAGGGCGATGGAGGATGCCACAGGCCGGTCATTCCGCGTGGCCGCTTCGCCTTCCGTGGACGCGTCAGAATCCGATGGCTCCGACGGTTTTGATGGTTCTGAAGGTTCCGACGGTTCGGGTTTCGGCGTGGGAGCCTTGTACCTGTCATGGTCCAGCAGTGTGCCGCCATTGTCCTCGTTGTTGAGCGCGGTGTCGGTGCCCACCACCTTCGCCTTCCACGCGTAATCGGCTCCGGTCGGCAGCACGTCCTTGACGTTCAGTTTGTTGGAGCCCAATACCCAGGCGACGTCATAGGATTTGCCGTCCGCGGTGAAGGTGATCACGGTTTTGCCGGGCTGGCCGTACATGTTCACCGATCCGCCGCTGACCTTGATGATGTTCGGATCATTGGCGTCCCACGTCAGCATCGGCGCCTTGACGGCGGCCTTCACCTTGCGGACGTATGCCGGATCGGCCCTGCCGGACTTGGAGGTGCTTGCCGCGCCATTGAAATGCTGCGTGACGGAGCCCGAGGAACAGGACTGCCATTCCTTGAGCGGGAAATCGTGCGATCGTTCGGAAGCGCCGGCATGGTAGGAGCCGAGTCCGTCCGCGCTCACCGTGAACCCGTCGGCGTGGCCGTTCTCCTTCCAACTGACTACGCACACGTCGTCATGCCCCTTGACGCTGACCGATTCGGGCGCCTTCACCGCGTATTTCGGTGTGAAACGTACGGTCGAATCGTCACTGGTCGTTTTCTCCTTGCCGACCACCGCCGCCTTGATGGTGTATTCCCTGGTGTTGAGATCATGATCCGGAATCTTGAAATCGTAGGATCCGGAACATCCGTCGATGCTTGCGCTGACATCTCCGGAAATCTCGACGGCCTTGCATCCCGCGTTGCGGGTGTTGCCCACGGATTCGACGGTGACGGTTCCCGTGGTGTCGTCGTTCGTCACGGAGATCTTCGGCGCATCGGGCTTGCCCCACGGCTTGACCGCGTCGGACGCCTTGGACGGTTGGCTCCAATTCACCTTGTTGTGGGCGCGTACCGTAGCCGTGTACGAGTCGCCGTCGGAAATCGCGTTGTTATCGAAAACAAAATCGATTCCGGTGGAATTTGTCGTCTGCTTGGACGGTGCGTTCCTGCCGGACAAAGTCACCTCGTAATTGTTCACCGACGAGAAATTGCCGTCCGGAGCCTTCCACGTGACGCTCACCGTGTTGCCCTTCACACTGGCCGTCACATCCGTCGGCGCATCAGGCAGCTTGTCCGGCGTGCCCTCGACGGCGTTGGAATCCTTGGACCAGCCGACCTCGTTCCTGGCCTGCACCTTGAACGAGTAGGTCTTGCCGTTCTTCAACCCGTCGATGAGACAGGAGGTCTTCTGCCCGCACGAGCGCTCGCCGGACGCGTCTCCGCCCCACATCACCTTGTATTCGGTGATCGGGCTGCCGTTGGCCGAACCGGCCGTCCAGCTCAGATTCACGGCGCCATCCTGCGGGTCGCCGGACACCGCGGAAAGCAGCGGCGCATCAGGCTTGTCCATCACCGAAACGCTGATGGTGCCGGTCACCTCACGTTCCTTTGTTTTGGTGGCGTCGCGCACGGTGGCGACCACCTTGTTGGTGCTCGCGCCGATGTCGGAAGCCGCCCTGATGGACACCACGCCGTTGGACGGGCAATCCACCGTCAGCTTCGACGCGCCGTCGGATGTGCATCCGGTCACCGTCAGCGGAGTGTCGGGGAACGGATTGTACGCGTCGGACAGCAGATTCACCTGCTCGCTGGAACCGGCCTTGATTTTCACGGTCTTCTCGGTGACACGGGCGAGCGGCCTGTTGGACGCGGTGACGCGCACGGTCATACCGGCGCTCACCGTACCCTTCGCATATTTGATCGAGACGGGCACGCTCACCGTGGTGCCCGGCGTGGCCGTCTTGTCCGCGGACACGGTCAACGTGCCGGAGGGAGACACTCTGGCATCCACACTGCCGGAATTCACGCCGCCGGAATACGAGTACTGCTTCTCATCCTCGTACAGGCCCGACGTCGAATGGGTCAGCGCCGTCAGATCGATGGTAGTGGCCTTCTCGCCGGCCACCACATCGACGGTGGAGGACGAGAACGTCGGCGGCGGAACCTCACGTCCGATCACCGTGATCGGAAGCGTGAGCACCGCCGAATTGACGATCTTCACCTTGTCGTTCTTGTCTCGCTTGCCGTCCACCGCGGTGAAGGTGATGGACGCGGGACCCGCGTAATCCTTCGGCGCGGTGAACCTCAACGTCTGGTCGTTGACGTACAGGTCGCCGTCCGCGGCCTTCGTGGCGCTCACCGAATCGGCGCCGTCCACATACGCGGTCTTGCCCGCGCCCACACGCACGTAGTCGGCGATGTTGATGGTGATGGTCTCACGCGCATTGACCTTCAACGCCGGCGCCTTCGGACGCAGAACCGGCGGAAACACGCCATATGCGGGCACTTGGATGAACGCGGTGGACGTGATGCCGTACGTCGTGTTCGTGACGGTGTACGGCACCGCGCGCGCCTCATCGGTCAGATCAACGGTGATGATGGTGGAATCCTTGCCGCCCTTGACATGCGCATGGTCGGTCGCGGAAGGATCCACGCCCACCTGAAGCTCGTCGGCGGTGCCGGACGGATTGGCAATCCACTGCGAAACGTCCACGTCCACGGATTTCTTGTCGATCGTGGCGGCGGCCGGAACACGGTAATCGTACGCGGTCGGCGGGTCGATGGCGGCGTTCTCGTCGACATTCACCGTCAACGTCGCCGAATCGGACAGGCCAGCCTTGTCCTTGACGGTGTAGACCACGTAATACGTGCCCGCCTGCTTCGGCGTGGTGAACGACAGCATGTTGTCAACGACCTGAATGCCGCCGATGCCTTGCGATTCCACGTCCTTGGCCACGGTCAGATCAGTATTGTCCCCGGAAATGTCGTTCTGCGCCACCGGCACGGTGGCCGCGGTGTTCGGACGCAGCGTGATCTCGTCGTCGCGCGCGTACACACCCGAATCGGCTCCGGATTTGAACACGCCCACACGCACCTGCGCGGTGGCCCTCTGACCGGTCCAATCCTCCACGGCGTAGGAGAACGTGTCCGTTCCGGACGAATCGGCATACGCCTCATACACCAGATACGTGGCGCCCACCTCGCTGATACGGCCCAGTTTCGGCGCTTTGTTGCCCAAGCCGAGCAGCTGCACGTCATCGCCGTCAGCGTCGATGCCGGTGAGCGTGATCGGAATCTGCACCTTCTGCCCGGCCGCCACCTGCGCCTCGACGTCGGACGGTGTCGGAGCCGCCTTGTTGGACGCGTCCTTCTGATGCACGTTGATGGTGATGGTGGCCGAGGCCGCGTTGCCGAGATTGTCCTTCACCGTGTAGGTGACGGGGAAGGAGCCGGTTTGTCTGGTGGCCTGATAGCGCACGGTGTCGCCGGACACGAACACCAGACCCTTGAACGTGTTCTTGTCATACTGCAAGTCGTTCTGCAGGCTCACCGTGGTGCCGTCGGAATACGTGACATGGTCGAGCACGTCCACGGACACGATGCCTTCGGTGCGCACCTGTGTGGTGATGTTCTCGGCCTTTGGCACGGAATTCGACGTGGTCAGCGCCGGCGGCTGCAGGACGATGACGCCGGTCGACGATCCGGCCGCGTTGGCCACGGTGTAGGAGATCCGCACCGGCTCGGTCGGCACCTGACGCGCGGTGATATAGACGCGCTTGTTGCTCACCACACCGGTTTTGATGCCGCTTTGCGCGTCCGCGGTGACGCTGGTCACCGACAGCACGCCGCCCATCGGGTCGACGTCGTTGGCAAGCGGCTCCACAATCGCGGTATTGTCCGCGCCTAGCAGCGCCACATCGTTCGCCGCGATCGGCTTGGCGGCGTCTCCGGCCACCGCCTGCACCTCCACACGAGCCAGACCGGTCGACGGAATGGAACCCTGCGTGATGGTGTACGGCACATAGTAGGTGCCGGGATTGGAGGCGGTGAACGTGATCGACATGTCGGTGGCGTTCATGGTGGTGGCCGCGCCGGACGGCGTCTCCACCGCGGTCAATTCGGCCGGTTCGACGGACGTGCCGTGCACGTACGGTTTGAGCGCGATGGTGGTGCGGGTGTCGGGCGTGGTCTGTTTGACCACGGGGTCGATGACCGCGCCCAGCGTGTTCGCCGGTTTCACGGAGAAGTAGATCATGCCGGTGCCGGTCTGCTGGCCGTCGGACACCGTGACCTCGATGCCCGCCCTACCGGACGACATCGAACCGGCGTTGAAGACCAATTGTCCGTCGGCTCGCGTGGACACCGTCACCTGATCGGTGTTCTGCGGCGATGCCGACACCAAGGTCAGCGGATCGCCGTCGGGGTCGGAGAAGCTGCCCAACGCGTTCGCGGTGTACGAAGCACCCTGCTCCACGTCGATTTCCGGCGGAGTGTCGCTCTGCAGCGGCGCATGGTCGTCGCCGCCGGCCAGCGTGAGCGACACGGTGGCGCTGGACGTCTGCCCGCGTCCGTCGGAAATCTCATAGCTGAAGGACACGTTGCCCGCGGCGGCACCGGAGGCGTCGAGCTGCAGATACCGGCCGTCATAGACGGGGAAGACGGTGATGTTCGCGCCATCCGGAGCGCTCACCGACGTGATGCGCAGCACGGAACAGTCGGTCTGCTCGTCGTTGCGCAACACGTCGAGAATCTGCTGCGATCCCACGCGCGCGCCGAACGAATCGTCCACGGCCTTGATCTGCCCCGACTGCGCCGAACAGTTCTTGCTGAAATTGTGCTGGTTGTTGGCGCTGTCGTTGTTTTGCTGCTGTTGCTTCGACTGCTTGGTCTCCACCTTGTTCCACTGGATTTTGATGACCTTGGTGGACTCCTGCGGATTCCACACATTGCCGTTGACCACGTCGTTGAGCACCACCAGACGATGGTTGGTGCGGAACACGAGCTGCGAGGTGGGATTGACATCTTCCAACGAGGAAAACTGTGCGTCCTTGTCGTTCGCCGCGCACACCCTGATGTAATTGTTGGCCTTCTGCGCCCACGCGGCGAACACGCAGCCATTGGTGGACACCGGCTGCACGGCATCGCCCTTGCCGGCATTCGGCAGCTGCGTGACCTTTTTACTACCCAAATCGACCATGGCGATGCCCCGCGGCGTGGAAACCGCCACCCAGCCAGTCTGCCTGCCATCCGTGGACGGCGCCTGCAACGTCGCCTGACCCTGCAGGCCGATATCCGCGCTGCCCTTCGGCCAGAACACCTTGCCGGCACCGGCTACGACCGGCGTCTTGCCGACCACGGTGAACGATTCGACATTCGTGGCGCCCTTAATCGTCGCATCCTTGCCGGGCGTTCCCTGAGGCCCGTCGACACTGAGCACCGCGCCGTCGGACGCGCGATAGCCGTAGACGACACCGTCATGCGTCACCGCGATACGGCCACCCGACCCCAGCTTCATCTTCGGCGAATCGGTGGTCGGATTCATGGATTTCACATCATCTGCTGACCCGACCCACACATTGCCCGTCTTGACGTTGATGAACGCCGCGGTGTTGCCTCCGACGACGGTCCGCATATCCGATTTGATGGTGGTGTTGCCGCTTTCGCTGACGGTGGAGGCCTCGATGTTGCTGGCCTTCGTACCTTCGGAGATCACGGTGGAGCCATCATGCTGGGCCACGTCGAACCGGGCCGCAGTGGAGGCGACGCCCGCATCGGCGTCCCGGTTGCGCACGTTGAAACGGGCGGCCTTGCGGTCCTTGAGCGAAGTGACCCACACGGTGCCATCGTCGAGCTGCACGTGACGTTGCGTCACCGAACTGACGATGACGGCCCCGGCGACGATGCCCAGCAACAGCAGCAGCATGACGATCGGCGTGATCCACCGGCGACTGCCGGAAGGCAGCAGCTTGCGCAGCATCGACCCGAATCGCAACTGCCGTTCGTACGATTGCGCCGACTGGTTCTCGGCGTTCCTATGCTTGCTCATCGACTGGCTCTTCCCTGATTGTGCCCAAACTTTGCTTGACCGCGCATCCAACCGCATGCGCCTACCTGTTTGCCCGCATGCATGCCGGGCTGTATTGGTTCGTATCGGTTCATGTCACCCGCATCCGGCCGCAAACTCACGGCTTGGCCGCGCACGCGATCATGGGATTCTCGGACATCTGCCGGTCCGCGCGAACCAGACTCACCTGCACGCACGTCTGCGCGCCGTCGGCCGGATCGATTTCGATACTCGTCGACTCCGTGGTGGTGCCCTGTGCGTTCGGGTCGGTTCCCGAATCGCCGACCAGCGACCACGCGTACGAATCGCCATCCTTCGGCGAAGGATTGACCCACGTGAACCGCACTTTGCCGTCGGCGGTGTATTCGCCCGTAAGATCCTGCACGCTCGGCACACTGCCCGACGTGATCGCCGAATCGGGATCGTCCTCGGCATGGTTCTGGGCGCCATGGTTCTGCACCTGCACCTTGCTGTTGTCGGAAGCCGCATCCATATTCGGCATGACGACGGTGACGAACGCCAACGCCATCACGACCACGGCGGCCGCCGCAGCAACCGTGACGGCCAACGGCTTCGCCCACCGGGCATGCTGTTTCGCAACCGGGGCGGACTGGTCGAATGCGGAAGTCTGCGCGTACATGTTCTGCGGATAATCCGGCACACCCTCGACGGTGGTCTGCACGGCACGGCCATACAAGGCCTGTTGCACGCGCTGCATGTCGCGCGCGAACTCCAACGCGGAATAGTAACGATCCTCGGGCGTACGGCTCAAGGCCTTACGCAACACCCGTTCCACTTCGGCCGGCACGTCGGGACGGTTGAGCTTGGGCAGCGGATTGTTGAGAATGACGGACTTGAGCCGTTCGGCCCGCACCTGCCGTTGGGAATCGCCCAGCACATCGGCGTAGAAATACTCGTACGGCGATTGGCCGATCAGCATGGCGAACAGCGTGGCGCCAAGCGAATAGATATCGGACGATTCATTGCCGCCACCGCCTTGGGCAAGCACCTCCGGCGCGGCCCACGCGATGGTGAAGCCGACACCCGGACGCCCATAGACGGACCCGGCGATGCCGAAATCGGCGAGCATGGGCATATTGTGCGCGTTGATGAGAATATTGCTGGGCTTGATGTCTCGATGGATGATGCCTTTGCGATGCGCGGTGAACAGCGCGCTCGCCAGATCGATACCGACGGTGAGCATCTGGTCGGCGGTGAGACGGCCATGCTCGAGGAACGTCTTGTAATTGCCGCCCGGAGCGTATTCGAACACGGTGTAGCCGCGCCCGTTGACGGTCACGCCGTTCTCATAGACGGAAAGAATGTAGGGGTGTGTGGAGATCTGCCCCATGAAATTCGCTTCGGAACGGAAGCGGACCGCGGCACGTGGGTCGAGCGTGTTCTTGCTGATTTTGATGGCCACCTGACGGGCCGGGGAAAGCTGCTGGTACAGGTACACGTCGGCTTCGGAACCGGAGCCCAGCCGTTTGATCAGTGTGTAGCCGGGAATCTGAGGGGGAATGCTCCTTGAGGCTTCCATGCTTCCTCTTTCCTGTAGTTCCTGCCCGGTTCCGTGCGTTGCGTCTATGCTTCGACCGTACTCGTCGTCATGGGCAGGCCGTCTGTTCGCTGTTGAACCTTCCCGGGCTGCGCCGCTAGTCAATCTTATTGGTGGCGGTGTCCGAAAAACTTTGTAGAGGGTATCGATGTCCATATATAAAGATGGCGGTGTCCACGATGACGTTTTCAGGACGGCTTCGGACGATGATATGCGATTCGTGGCCGGACCGTTCGGCTAAGCTGGGGAGACATGATGGATGTGGACGATCTCGATGACGCGACATTGGTTGCGGGGGCACCCCGCAGCGGCAAGACCCGGTTCGCGCTGGACATGCTGGTCGCCGCGATGAAGCGGCATGGCGACGCGTACGCCGTGATGACGGTCTCCGGCAGACAGGTGGCCGACCGGCTCGGCGACACCGTGATCCGCGAACTGTCCGCGATCTCGCAGGCACGCCCCGTCACCACCCTGCCAGCCGTCGCGTTCCGCATCATGACCGCCGTGCGATCGCATGCCGGACAACCCCTGCCGAAACTGCTCAACGGGGCCGAACAGGACGTGGTCATCCGCCGTGTGCTCGCCAAGCATGCCGAACATGCCGAGCACGGCGACGAATGCTCCACCTGCGCGCTATTGCGCACCTACTTCGTGGTCGCCGACTGGTCGGGCATGGTGGTGGACGACGCCACCGACGCCTTCGCCAACCAGCTGCGCGACATGCTTGCCCGCATGAACGAGATCGGCGCGAAACCGGAACTCGAAGACGCGCTGATTTCCCGCGCTGCCGACGAACACGGCACGCTTGACGAACGACGCGAACGACTGCGCGTGCAATGGCGGCTCGCCTTCGCGCTGCGTGCCGAATACAACCAGGCCATCAACGAGGCATATCCGGACCAATACCGTCTCGACGCCTCGCAGCTCATGATCGACGCCGCGGCCGCCGTGAACGAAGCCGAAACGTCCGACCTGCCGAAACTCGTCATCGTCGACGATTTCCAGGACGCCACACTCGCCGGCTTCGACTTTCTCACCGCATTGCGCAACCGTGGCGTGCGACTGTTGCTCGTCGGCAACCCCGACGAGGCGGTGCAGACGTTCCGCGGATCGTACCCTGAATATCTGTTCAACATGGCGCAATCGCGATTGGGCGCGCGACTGGTACGGCTGGAACCGTCCCATATGGCCGAAGGCACGGACCTGGCCGCGGTGGCGAGCCGCGTGAGCCTGACCATCGCCAGCACGGAATCGACCGACGACGCGCTGGCGAACCGCCCCGGCAAAATGCCGGCCATCGCCATACCGGAGACGCACGACGGCAGTCTTGAAGCCGCGATGTACCGTTCCACCGTCGAAGAACTCGACGACGTGGTGTGGAAAATCAAAACCGAACATCTCGAACACGGCCGCGACTGGAACGACATGGCCGTGATCGCCCACGACAACGCCACCGTGCGCACGTTCGGCGAACGGCTACGCGCCGACGGCGTGCCCGTACGCTATTCGAGCGTGACCCGCCCCCTCAAGGACGAACCGTTCGTGCAGGGCCTGTTCTCCATGATCGAACTGGCCGAACTGAAACGGCAAGGCATCGCCACCTCGTCCATGAACCTCGACACGGCCGGCGCATACGTGCGCTCACGCGTCGCATCGATTATGAACTCGCCGCTGATCACCACCCCCGGCGAACGTCCGGCTCGGCTGTGCGTGGTCGAATCGGCGATGAACGCGCTCGGCTCGCTGGCCACGGTTTTGCATGACGATACAGCCGATCCGACCACGTCCGACACGTCCGGACGCGCGCTGCTGCCACAGCTGATCGACGATTGGAACGATTACGTCGAAACCTTCCACACCGCACGCGTGGCGGCATCGGCGTCGGACGCGGAAAACGCTGCCGACATGGGCCTGCCGGCAATCGACACCGACGACCGGCTGATGACGGGAGAGCGTGCCGCTGAGGACGCGGACGAACCATCCTTCGGCATGAACGCGCTGTACATCCTGCTATTGGAAGGCGACACCGACCGCGTGCTCGACGCGATCGCCTCCGTACTGGGCCGCAAAGACCCCCAAGCGCAAGCCTTCGCACGCCTGTGGAAAACGCTTGACGATACCCTGCGGTCGGAGGCACGCCTGACATCCCACGAACCGCAATACATGCTCGACTGTGCATGGCAGGCGTTCGGCAAAGCCGAAATCTGGCAGAAAACGGCGTTGCGCAACAACGCCGAAGGCCGCGCGGCCAACGACCGGCTCGACACCGCGATGCGCCTGTTCAGCTACGCGTCCGGCGGCGAATCGAACGGCGTGACGGCAGCGCACACCATCGACGCGTTCATCGAACAGGTCCGCGCGCTCGCCATCGAAGCCGACTCCCTGGCGCACACCGCGCCGATCGATCAGGCCGTGACGCTCACCACGCCCTCCGGAGCTGCCGGAAAACATTGGAAACTCGTGTTCATGCCTGCGTTCCAACAAGGCCAATGGCCGAACCTCGCGCCGCGCAACACCCTGTTCGGCGGGGAGGAACTCGCCGACATCATGCTGCATGGACGACTGTCCGACGACATCGTCACTTCCGCAGGCCGCGAAAACGCGCAGCTCGCCGCGGTGCTCGCCTCCGAACAGAAAAGCCTCCTTGTGGCGCTCACCCGCGCCGATGAGCGCGTGACGGTAAGCGCGGTCCTCAACGAAGACCATGTGCCGTCCGACTTCCTCTACGGCTACCTGCCGGAATGGTTCGACCGCGACCGGGATGCCGATGCGGAAACATGCGTGTACACGGCGGTCGGCGAGGCCGGCGAATACGCGGGACTGGAGGCCGACCCACGTGGCCTGGTCGCCGCCTCGCGAAGCGTGCTGGCCCATGCGCCGACCGATTCCCCCCAAGCGCGCGATGCCGCGCAAGCCTTGGCGTTGTTGGCATCGCATGGCATCGCCGCCGCGAATCCCGACAATTGGGCGTTCCTTACGGAACATGCGGGAGCCGACGATATGACGGAAATCGACGGCAAGATGGAATCTGACGGGAAAACGGAGCATGCCGACAAGGCGAAGCTTATCGAACAACCGGAATCCATCGAAAAAACAGACGGCCAATCCGACGTGGTCACCCTTTCTCCATCCGCCGTGGACAGTTTGTGGGCGTGCCCGGTGTGCTGGATGCTGGAGAACCGTTTCGCCGGCCCACGCATGGGCAGCGCGGCCACCAGCTTCGGCTCGCTCATCCACGCCGTCGCGCAACAGGCCACCGAAGCCGGCCTCGACCTGCCCCAAAACCGCACCGCGGTAAGCGACGAGGACAACATCGACGAAATCACCCAATGGATGATCAGCCGATACAAGACCCTACGTGGCGACCTCAACGCCATCGACGACCCCGAGGAACGGTACAAGGCGCTCGGCAAGGACGCGAAAGCATCGGTCGCATTGCGCAACATCGCCACATATTTCGTCAAGTCGAACCGTACGGGATACCCGTCGAACAACACCGAAACCATCACCGTGGGAACATTGGACCATGCCGAAGCGGAACGGCAGTTCGCCGCGCAATTCGACTTCGACGACATCCTCGACGCCTACAACGCCATCGACGGCAACGCTCCGATCTCCCGCGACGAACTCATCGCCATCATGGGCGCGCTCGTCGACGGCTGGCCGGAAACCGGCATGAGCGACCGGCTCACCGTACGCCTGTCGGGCAGAATCGACCGTCTTGAACACCGCCGTACCGCAGACGGCCGCGAACAGGTACGGCTGATTGACTACAAAACCGGCAAAGTGCCGAATGGACGCTCCCTGTTCAGCGACCTGCAGCTCGTCTGCTACCAGCTGGGCCTCGCATTCCCGGAACACGACGGAAAACGCGGCGCGCAGGCGATCGCAACCATGCCGGACATCACCCAAAGCGCCCTGTTCCACGTCATGGAATACGCGGCACCCGCGCCACGCAAAGGGCAAGGCGACGAAGCGTACCACCAGCAGGCGCTGTTCGCCGGCGGAAGTATCAACGCGGGCGATTTCATACCCCGCAAATACGTGCCCAAAATGGCCAGCGTCTTCACCAGCGGCCTCGACGACGTCGAACGGCCGGCGCAGGTCAGCGAAGAACATTGGAAGCAACTTCTGGAATCGCGGTCGAAGATGACGGTATGGTCGCTGACCATGATCTCCCGCGTCTTCTATGCGGCCGCGGCGAGCCGGGCCACCCGCATCACCGCGCGTCCGACCGTGGAACACGTCGGATACTGCAGAACGTACGGCAGTGGGGTCTGCCCGGCCTGCCAAGGCGAGCAGAACACCGTATTCGAAAGGACCGTGGCATGAACGGGAGCAACGGTATGAACGGAAGCATGTCAACGAACGGGGCCACAGCAAAGGGCGATGCGATGGGCACTGCGCCGGCCGCCACGCCGAAATTCACCGACAGTCCGGAACAGGCCGCCGTCATCCAAGCCCCCTCATACGAGGACGTGGTCGTGGTGGCGGGCGCCGGCTCCGGCAAAACCTACACCATGACCCGCCGCATCATCACCCTCATCGACCAGGGCATCAGTCCCGAGAAGATTCTGGGCCTGACCTTCACACGCAAAGCCGCCTCCGAACTGCTTTCGCGCGTTTCCGCTGCCGTGACGCGCAACCAGGCCGGACGTGGTACGCGCGTCGCCTTCCTCAAACCGGAAGTCTCCACCTATGACGCGTTCTTCCAAACCATCGTGCGCCAATACGGCCTGCTCGTCGGCTTCGACCAAAACACGCAGCCATTGAGCGAAGCCGGAGCGCTGCAGCTCATCCACACCGTGCTCGACAAGCACATGGACCAGCTCATGGCCTTCGACCAAGGCGGCGACGAACTCGGCAAATTCTCCACCATCGCCGGCAACGTGTTCACCCTATCCAACGCCATCGCAGGAGCCATGATCGGCAGCGACTGCACCAGCTTCGACGAAGCCGTGGAACGCGTGCGCGCATGGGATAAGGCGTTCGTGGCGCAAGTGGCCAAAGCGCTTGAAGACGAGGACGTTCCCGATGACGAGCCGAAAGTGGGCAAGGCTCCGAAACAGAAGAAAAAGGAATCCGACACCGCCTTCGAAGCGCGCAAACGCGAATACCGCGCCCAATGCCACCAACTGTGCGTCCACAACACCGCGAAGTTGGCCGGCACGGCCCGCAAACGCGACCTGCTACTCGACCTCGTGGCCGACTACCACGCCGAAAAACGCGCCCTCAACATGGCCGAATTCAGCGACTTCACCATCGCCGCATTCCAACTCGTCACCCGATTCCCCTCCATCGGAGCCACCTACCGCAAACGCTACACGCACGTGCTGCTTGACGAATACCAAGACACCTCCACCACGCAGGCGGCCCTCCTGACCGCACTGTTCCACGCCGATTCCACCCATCGCAGCGCGGTGAACGCCGTCGGCGACCCCTTCCAATCGATCTACGCATGGCGAGGAGCCAGCCCAGGCGCATTCCGCATGCTGCAACACGACTTCGGCCACGACGCCACCGACAAGCCCTACACGCTGACCGTCACCCGACGTAACTCGCGCATGGTGCTCGAAGCGGCCAACAATCTGACGAAACCATTGCGCCTGCCCGCCAGACGTCGCGGCAGCTCGCTTATGCGCGAAGTGGACGTGCCCCCGCTCGCCAACATCGACAATGCCCCCGAAGGTACGCTCGGCGTGCTCGGCTACGCCACATTCGGCCAGGAAATCGACGCCATCGTACGCTTCGCCAAACAAGCGATCGCACTGCACACGCCAACCGAAAACGAGCTCGCCGACGGAGCCAAAGACAACCGTCCGCACGTGGCGCTCCTGTTCCGCTCCAAAACGCAGATGCCAGCCTACGAGGACGCACTGGAACAAGCCGGCCTCACCACACTCGTCGTCGGCCAGGCCGCACTCCTGGAACGTCCCGAAATCAAAGACATCCTCGCCCTGCTGCACGTCGTATGCGACCACACCGACAGCGCCGCGCTCATGCGGCTGCTCGCTACGCCACGATTCGGCCTGTCCGCCGACGATCTGCAGGCGCTCGCCGGCATCGCCGAACGGCTCAACACCGCGCAACGCTACCGCGCGCTCGTGTCGGCCGGCATCGTGGAGGCGGATGCGAATCCGTCCGACGCCGACATCCGCGCCACCGTGCGCGCCTACCGCGACCAAGTGCCCAACGCCGTCTTCCTGATCGACGTGCTGCTGCGCGGCGATCTGCGGCACCTCGTCGACGGCGTATTGAGCCGTACGGGAGCCGCGAACGTCATCCACGCCGGTCGCGTCATCCAACAGGTGCAGCGCACGGCCGGCCATCCGTTGCCGGAAGTGGTACGCACGGCCATCACCGCGCTCGGACTGGACATCGACCTGCTGCTCGCCGAACGGATGCGGCATCCGGATGCCGGCAATCGTGCCACATCGCATGCCGCTTCGTCACTCGACGCGATGCTGTCTCTGGTGGACACCTACTTGCAGGAAATCGCCGCGCAGGGCACGCCAAGCCTGCGCGCGTTCATCTCGTGGGTGGATTCGCTGCGTGACGCGTCCGACGACAACGCCACCGCACCAGATACCCCCGTCGATGTGGTGCTCATGACCGTGCACCAGTCGAAAGGCCTGGAATGGGACGCCGTGGCCGTGGTCGGCATGCGCGACGGCACCTTCCCGTCCAGTCAAGGCGACCGCCTGAGCGTCAAAACGGACGAAGACCATCCGGGCGGTCGGCGCGACGGCGTATGGGAGCCGCCGGAATACTTCGAAAAAGCCCACACTTGGCTGGAAGACCCGTCCGCGGTGCCGGTTCCGGTGCGCGCCGACGCGGATATCCTGCCACGATTCCCGCACGACGCGCCCATCGGGGGCAATCCCGTGGAATCGCTCGACGGATTGGACGATGCGGAAGTGATCGACGACGAGGTGTTCGGCACCTTGCGAACCATGGCCGTCGACGATATGGAAGGAATGGATCCGGCAAGCCTGTACCTGACGCAACAGGAGGAATACGGCCGCCGACTGCACGCCGACGAACGCCGTCTCGCCTACGTGGCGTTGACGCGCGCCCGCTACGAGGCGCTGCTCGTATACAGCGGATGCAACGAGACGAGCCGCGACTCCCGCCTGGCGGAGGGAAAGAAAAGCGCCGCGCCGTCGAATTTCTGGCTGGAGACGCGCGATTCGATGAACGGAATCGTCACCGCGGTACGCGAACCGGACAACCTGTCCGACGATGTGGACGGCTCCCCGCACACGCTGGGACTTGACCTGCCCGACGGCTATTTCGTAGGCGAACACGCCCGCGATTTCGAGAATGCCGTGGTGGGCGATGCGTGGAACACGCCGCTCGAACCGGTCTCGGACGACCATACTTTGCCTTGGCCGTGCGATCTGAGCGCCGATGTCGCCGACAAGCTGCGTGCCGCGGCCGAACAGGTACGTGCCGTCGAATCCGACGAACCGAATATCGCTGAATCCACGGGAACGCAGGGCGACGTTGCCGATGAATCCGCCACGCCATCGCCGGAAACCGGAAACTCACTGCTGCGTCTCGCCAAACTGCTCGTCGCCGACGAACATCTCATGCCGGAACCGGACGCGGCTGACGCAGGCGAATCGCAGGACGCCTTCGACGAGGCCGTGCGTGCCAAAGGCGAACGTATCCTTGCTGCCGGCCGCCAAAACGTCACCTCGCTGCAAGCGCGCGCCGGCTCCATGGGCGAGCGTGACTCCCGCGCCTACTGGCGTGGTCTGGTCCGTCCGATTCCGCACGTCGCCTCGCCGGCGGCACAGCTCGGCACGCGGTTCCACGCATGGGCTGAGCGTTTCATCATGGCGGATGCGGACGTCGACGGCATCGGCGGTACGGAAGGTGCTGCCGGTATGGCCGCGCAGTCGCGTGCGGAACTGATCGCATTGATAGGTGATACGCAAGTCGACGCGGACAACGGCGGCGTGCAATCGCAGGACGCACCATCGCAGGACGCCCAATTGCGAGACGAACGGAAACTGGCCGCTTGGCAGCGTCGTCTCGTCGCTTCGCCGTGGGCAAAACGACGTCCAGCATGGGCGGAACGCCAGCTCGTCGTCGACATGCCCCAGCTCGGCACCATCGTCAACGGCAAACTCGACGCGGTGTTCTTCGGCGGTCTCGACGAAACGGACGAGACGAAACGCTACACCGTGGTCGATTGGAAAACCGGCGTAAAACCACGCAAACCGGACGAAATCAAGGAGAAGCTCGCACAGCTCGACCTGTACCGCCTGCTGCTCGCGGCGATGGAAGGGGTTCCGTTGGATGCAATCGACGCCTGTCTCTACTATGTGAGTGAGCCTCACGAGGCCGACCGGGAGCTGGATGCCCCCGACAAAACAGAAGAAGAGATCCTTGCCGAGTTGAGCTACGGAATTCCGCAGCAATCCGACAACGACTAGTGCCGGTGCGCAATGGCTCCTTGACCGAAGAAAGCGGGGGAGCGGCGCTTTCCGGCCTGCCTGCGGGAGAAACCGCTATGCAGGCAGCGTTGTGGAGGAACGCCGCTACCCTCGTGCAGCATGTGTGGGCGGGCGCACATGCCGGACGCAACGACAGTTAAGGAGTGTTTGATATGGCTGCGAACAGCGCAACCGCAATCCCGAACGCCGGCATGGGTGCCGGAACAAACAACGCATCGGCAATCGTCTTCCGTCCCATCGTCTGGGGCGATCTGGACGCGGTGGTCGACCTGTTCGACCGTACCTGGCCGCAGGATGTGGACAAGGTCGGCGCGGACATGTCGCGGCTGATCTCCCGATATTTCGTGCTGCACTACCTGCTGCCGACCACGTTCGCCAACGGCGCGTTCGCTGCCGACGGCACACTCGCGGGCGTCACGTTCATCCGCGTCGCCGGCGAGGCGCCGCAGCTCGACGAAATCGAAGTCGGCGAGGAAATGAAGGCCTTGGAACGCCGCATCGACGCCGATCCGGAGGCCGCCAAGCATATGGCGGCGCTGAAATCCGGCTTCTCGGTGGAACTCGATCTGGAACGCGAAGGGCGCGCCAACGAAACCACCATGGGCGAGCTGGAACTGTTCATCGTCAATCCCGACGTGCGCGGCCACGGTGTGGGCGGGCAGCTTTGGAGACGCATGCAGGAGCATTTCGCCGCATGGGACGTGCCCGCGTTCTACCTGCACACCGATTCCGACTGCGACGTGAGCTTCTACGACCACAAGGGGTTGGACTGCATCGCGCACCGCACGGCAAGCGAGACGGTCGCCCGGCTCGGCGGCAGCGCCGACGGCGAAGTGCCGCCACTGTTCGACGACATGTTCATCTACCGGGGAAAGGTGACGGCGTGACGGGCGCGAAACCGCAATCGCAATCGCACGAACCGCACGAATCGCAGAAAACGCAATCGCCATACGCGCAGCTTTTCCGCATTCCCGGCACGAAGGCGTTCTGCGTGTCCGGAGCCATCGCGCGACTGCCGATGTCCATGATGGGCCTCGGTATCGTGCTCGCGCTCAACCACATGTACGACAATTGGACGATCGCCGGCGTGATGAGCGCCGCATACGTGCTCGCCACCGCAGCCGTCACACCGTTGTACGCGCGCCTGTTCGACCGGTTCGGCCAACGCAAGGTCGGTCCGGTGGTATTGACGGTGCAGGTCATCGTCATGCTGGGCTTCGCGTTCGCCGCGCTGATGCGCGTGCCGATTCCGCTGCTGTTCGTGCTTGCCGTGGTCATGGGCATGACGCAGTTCTCGTTCGGCGCGCTTGTGCGCACCCGTTGGGCGTACGTGCTCGACCGCGCCGACAAGGAGGACCTGCTCAACACCGCGTATGCGCTCGAATCCGCCATCGACGAGATCGTGTTCATCTTCGGGCCGATTCTGGCGGCTTTCCTGGCCGCGTCCGTGCATCCCGTATCACAGCTGTTCGTGCCGACCCTCGCCTGCGCGTTCGGCGGTGCCGTGTTCTTCGCATTGCGTGACACTCAACCGCCGGTATTGCGCGAAATCACGGTCGTCGCGGCCGATACGGACGATGCTGACGTGCGATTGGCGGCCGGCGGTGCCGCTGGTGCCGCGGTTTCCGCGGACCGTTTCGATTTGGATCGGCTCAAGACGGGCGATCGCGACCGCAACAAGCGCAATGTGCTCACCTATGCGGGTGTGCTGCCGCTCCTCGCCGTGTTCATCGTGTTCAACATGGCGTTCACCGCGTTCGACACGTCCATGACCGCCGTCATGAAATCGCTGCACCTCGACTCCGTGCTGGGCGTGCAGCTGGCCATGCTGGCCGTCGGCTCCTGCATGGGCGCGCTGGTCTTCGGCTCGCGCGAGCTCAAAGGCTCCCGTTGGCGTCACATGATCATGTTCCTCGCGTTGATGACCGTCGGCTTCGTGGTGATCCACCTGTGCCAGGGCAACCTGATCGTGATGGGACTGGTGGAGATCCTCACCGGTCTGACCATTTCGCCGGTGTTCGCCTCCGGCAACCTCGTCGTCAAGGAGACCGTGCCCGAGGAATCGCTCACCGAAGGCCTGTCCTGGGTGAGCACCGCCGGCACGATGGGCGCGTCGTTCGGCTCCATGATCACCGGCATCGTGCTCGACCATTTCAATCCAAGCGCGGGATTGAGCCTGCCCGCCGTGTTCGTGGGCTGTTCGATTCCGTTCGCGCTGCTCGGCTGGGTGCTGGTGCGCCGCCGCGGCTGACCGACGTTCGATCGTCAAGCGTCATAGCCGCCTGCCTCCGCGTCGAAGCGTCTCTTTAGATTCATAAGTGGAACACGTTATGGACGCGGACACGCGATTTCGAACACATGCGCACGGCAAACGTACGACATGCGCAACATGCGCGTCCGCGAAAACATCAAGGAGCTGCAATGATCAAGGTTTCCGTAGTCGGCGCCAAGGGCCGTATGGGCTCGCATGTGGTCGACGCCGTCAATTCCGCCGCCGACACCGAACTCGCGCTCGCGCTCGACGCAGGCGACGACCTGACCGCAATCACCCCCGAAAACACCGACGTCGTGGTGGAATTCACCGTGCCGAGCGTGTCGCTGGGCAATGTGCTCGCCCTCGTCAAGCAGGGCGTCGACGTGGTGGTCGGCACCACCGGCTGGACCGAAGAGAAGCTCGACCAGGTGCGTGCCGCGCTCGCAGCAGCTCCGCGTGAGGGCCAGAGCGTGTTCATCGCGCCGAACTTCGCCATTTCCGCGGTGCTCGCCGACCATTTCGCAAAGGTCGCGGCGCCGTATTTCGAATCCGCGGAAGTCATCGAACTGCACCACCCGACCAAGGTGGACGCCCCGTCCGGCACCGCTTTCCACACTGCGCAGGGCATCGCCGAAGCGCGCAAGGCGGCCGGCTTGGGTCCGGTTCCGGACGCCACCGAAACCGATGGCGGTTCCCGCGGCCAGGTGGTGGACGGCATCCACGTGCACGCCGTGCGTCTGCGTGGCCTCAACGCCCATGAGGAGGTGCTGTTTGGCAACTCCGGCGAACAGCTGACCATCCGCGCCGACAGCTTCGACCGCATCTCCTTCATGCCGGGCGTGCTGCTGGCCGTGCGCAAGGTCTCCACCGGAACCTACCCGGGTCTGACCGTCGGCCTCGACCACTTCCTCGACCTGTAATCGTAATTCTTTTTTCAAACTGCCGACGGGTGCATGTGTCTCCCGTCGGCAGTTTTTTATGGCGGATCTGTTCCGATTATTTGGCAAGGCGTGCGATGGCGGCGCTGACTTCCGCCAGCTTTTCGTCGGCGACGGTACCGCCCTCCGCCGCGGCTTTGGCGACGCAATGGTGCAGATGGTCGTCAAGTAACAGTAGCGCCACCGACTTCAGCGCGCTGTCCGCTGCGGAAATCTGTGTCAGAATGTCGATGCAGTATTCGCCGTTTTCCGTCATCTGCCGAATGCCGCGCACCTGCCCTTCGATGCGATTCAATCGTGCGATGATCCTCTTCTGGTCGCTTGCGTACCCGTGCTGTGTGGCGTTCATATCGTCCTCCTCGCTGCGCTGAAAATTTTATCTACGGCTGAAGTTTGCTCGTCCCTCTTGCCAATATACCCTATAGGGGTATATTGTGATGGTGTTTGCCGAAATCGAAGGCCAATCACGGACGGAAGGCGGCTGGAATATGCACATCGCAATCGCGCTTATTGTGGCGCTGCTCGTCACGGCGGGCGTGCTGTGGTTCTTCTTCGCACCGCGCAAAGCGTATCGTGCGCCGTTGCGCGACGGCGTGCAGGAAGCGGTCGTCGAAGTCAAAGGCGGGTATAACCCAGCCGTCATCGAAGCCGAAGCGGGCATGCCGTTGCGGCTGATTTTCGATCGCAAGGAAGACGGCGAATGCTCGTCGCATGTCGTGTTCTCCGATTTCGGGGTCGATCTTGCGTTGCCCGCCTTCCGCACGACCACGCTGACGCTTCATCCCGACCAGCCGGGCGAGTATCCCTTCGCATGCGGTATGAACATGCTGCACGGCACGTTGCGCATACTGCCGGGAAAGCATGCAAGTGTCGGTGCCGCCGCCGGTTCCGCGGTTGGTTCCGTCGGCGCCAGTATGTCCGATTCCGGCGATTCGGACATTCGCGCGACTGCTGACGGTGCCCACGCATCCGGTTCCGCGGAAACAGGCGTGCAATGCGCGCAAAAAGGCGCCGTCCAAACGTCCGGTTCGGGTGATTCGGGCAAATCGCGCGGATCGGAATCGGGAATTCGCGCCCTCATCACCCGTCTTATCGTGGCGGCCGTCTGCACGATTCCGGTATTCGGCTCCACCATGCTCATGCTGTATCCGATGCCGAACTGGCTGCAATTCCTGCTGATGCTGCCGATTGTCGGCTATGCGGCATTGCCGATTTTCCGCAGCGGTTTCGCCGCGATCGCCCACCGCTCGCCGGAGATGAACGCGCTCGTCAGCCTTGGTGCGCTGGCCGCATTCGCCTACTCCTGCGTGGTCACCTTCGCACCGAACGTCCTGCCCGAGAACGCGCGCGAACCGTATTTCGAAGCGGTCGGTGTGGTCGTCACGCTTATGCTTGTCGGCCAGCTGCTCGAAGCGCGCGCCCGCAAAGGCACCGGTGAAGCCATGCGCGCATTGGCGGGTCTGCAACCGAAAACCGCCCGCTTGGTGCGAGACGGCAAGGAAACCAGCATCGCCATCGATGACGTGCGCGTCGGCGACATCATCGCCATCCGCCCCGGCGAGCAGCTGCCGGTCGACGGCATCGTCATATCCGGCAGCTCCACCGTGGATGAGTCGATGATTACCGGCGAAGCCATGCCGGTTGCCAAAACCGAGGGCAGCGAAGTGACGGGTGCCACCATCAACGGTGGTGGCTCGCTGCGGTACCGCGCCACGAAAGTCGGCAAGGACACCGTGCTCGCGCAGATCATCGGCATGGTGGCCGCCGCACAAAGCTCGAAAGCCCCCGTGCAACGATTGGCGGACCGTATCTCCGGCGTTTTCGTGCCGGCCGTGGTACTCATCGCCGTATGGTCGTGCGCGCTGTGGTTCGCGTTCGGCCCCGAACCGCGTGTCACGCACGCGCTGGTTGCCGCGGTGTCGGTGCTGCTGATCGCCTGCCCGTGCGCGCTCGGACTGGCGACTCCGTTGTCGGTGACGGTCTCGACTGGCCACGCGGCTCGCATGGGGGTGCTGGTCCGTTCCGCCGAAGCGTTGGAAACATGCAGCAAAGTCAATGCCGTCGTATTGGATAAGACCGGCACGATCACCGCCGGCAAACCCACCCTTACCGATGTGCTGCCGTTGGGCGTGCGGCATCGGCGTCCCGATGATTTGCTGACGATTGTCGCCGCCGCCGAACGCGATTCCGAACACCCGCTCGCTGCTGCGATCGTTGCCGCAGCTGCGGAAAAAGCCGGCGTCGCGGACGTTGCGGAACTCGCGCAAACCACCGATTTTCAGGCGATTGCCGGCCGTGGCGTCACCGCGCGTGTCACCTTCCGCGGTCTGCCGCACACCGTCGCCGTCGGCAACACCGACCTGATCGACGACCTTGACGTCGACATGCCCGACGTTACGTCCGATACCTCCGAAATTGCCTCCGAGACCATCCACGATACGAACCTCGACGCCATCATCGCCGACATGGAACTCCTGTCGCAGCAAGGCAAAACGCCGATCCTAGCGGCCATCGACGGCCATCTCGCCGGCATCGTCGCCGTCGCCGACGTGCCGAAAGCCGACTCGCGCCAAGCCATCGAACTGCTCCGCAAACGTGGCGTCGAAGCCGTCATGCTCACGGGAGACAATCCGACCACCGCACGCGCCATCGCAAGCCAGGTCGGTATCGACGAACGTCATGTGATCGCCGGCGTGCGGCCGGAACGCAAGGCCGACGAAATCGCAAAACTCCAATCGCAAGGCTATACGGTGGCGATGGTCGGCGACGGCATCAACGACGCGCCCGCCCTCGCCCGAGCCAACGTCGGATTCGCCATCGGCACCGGCACCGACGTGGCCGTCCAATCCGCGGATGTGACACTGATGGGCGGATCGCTCATGGGGCTCGTGCACGCGCTCGACCTGACGCATGCCGCCATGCGCAACATCGCGCAGAACCTCGGCTTCGCACTCGGCTACAACAGCATCGGCATCGCGATCGCGGCCGGCGTGCTGTATCCGTTCACCGGAACGCTGCTGAATCCGATGATCGCCGGCGCCGCGATGGCGTTCTCGTCGTTGTGCGTGGTGACGAATGCAAGCCGGCTGCGCCTGTTCGATCCGGACGCGGAGGCGGCGAAAAACAAGACGTATCGGGTACGCAAGCCCGATCCGAGCAAAAATAATGGCAACCAGCACAGTCGGAAAGGAACGATCATGGGACTGTTCAGCGATCACAAGGCCAAGAAGGAAGCCGAGAACATGGGCGCGATGGGCGCCGGACACTGTTGCGGCGGTCATGACGGCCACGGCATGGCTTCGAATATGGGCGATTCCGCGGCGAACGTTGCGAAGGACCCGGTTTGCGGCATGAGCGTCGATCCGGCCACCGCGGCCGCAACCCGCGAATACGGCGGCGTCACCTACTACTTCTGCAACCCCGGTTGCGCCGACAAGTTCGCCCAGAACCCGGCCGCCTACCTGGGCTGAGACCTGATTCTCGTCCGTCCCCAATCTGCCGACATCGAATGACATCCGGCCGTCGGCGGGTTGGGGATTTTTGTTGAATGGTTGATTTACGGATTCCGATTCACGGACGAACGATAAGATTCCCCTCCCGCACTCCGGAGAGCGCGTCCCGCCCCGCTACAAACGTGCGCGTGACGACGCCGTTAAGCGTCATGCCATCGCAGGCGCAGATCGGATTGCGGCTTTCCAAAGCGGTAGCATCCACAACAAACCGTTCGTACGGGCGAATAATCGCCAAATCGGCCCGCAATACCGGCGTTATATCGCCACGATCGTCAAGTCCCACAAGCCGTGCGGTGTTGCACGACATCCACCGCACGACGTCGGCCAAACTCAAGCCGCGCCGCATCGCACCCGTCAACACCGCGCGGAATCCGACCTGCAGACTGGAAACGCCACCCCACGCGGTGGCGAGCGTGCCGGCTTTCATATCCGCGCTGGCCGGGGAATGATCGGTGACGACACCATCCAACGTGCCGTCGGCAAGCCCCGCCCATAGCGCGTCCTGCTCATGCAGATCACGAATCGGCGGACAGCATTTGAACGCGGTGGCGTTGTCGGGAATATGGTCGCAATCCAACGTGAGGTAATGCGGGCAGGTCTCCGCGCTGACCGGCAGTCCTTCGGCCTTCGCCCGCCGCAGCACGTCCACGCTCAGACCGCTGGACACGTGCAGAATATGCGTGCGGCAGCCGGTGCGTGCCACCAGCCGTACGATCTTGCGCACCGCGTTCGCCTCGCATTCGGCCGGGCGTGACGCCTCGAAACTGCGATAGGACGCATCCACGTGCCCGTCATACCGCATCAAATCGTCCGGATCCTCCGCATGACAGACAAGCAGTCCGCCGAACGAAGCGATTTCGCGCATCGCGCGTTCCAGTTCCTCATACGACAGCGAACCGTATTCGTCAACGCCGCTGGGGGAGAGGAGGCATTTGAAACCGAACACCCCCGCATCCCATAATTCCCGAAGCCGCCCCAGATTCGACGCGTCCACACCGCCCCAGAAGCCAACCTGCACATACGATTCATGCAATGCGCATGACCGTTTGCTGCGCAACGCCTCGACGGTGAGCGTCGGCGGAACGGAATTGAGCGGCATGTCCAATATGGTGGTCACGCCTCCGGCCGCGGCCGCCCTGGTGGCGCATGCGAAACCCTCCCATGCGGTGCGGCCCGGCTCGTTGATATGCACGTGAGTGTCGACGATGCCGGGAATCAGTATTTCGTCGTTACGCAGCTGGATGGTTTCGACCGCGTCGATAGGCGCCCGTCCGTTCGCGCCGGGACCGTTCGAATCAGACGCGACCGATGCGATACGCCCGTCCCGTACGACGACGGTACCGTATGTTTCGACGCCATGCGTCAGTATGGTGCCGTGGATGGCCAAATCCGCACGCGGACGGTCGTGCTCGAAATCGTTGCCGAAGTCGTTCCCGTATCCCTGTTCAAAATCGCGCCCGTAATCATGGCCGTGACCATCCACGCCTGTTCCATCCATGCCATGCGCCTCCTCGCGTGATGACTTTGGTTGGGTTCGACGCCCTTCCTGCTTCAAGACTACGCGATGCCGCGTTCAACAGTGTTCGCAACAGTCGGGGATTTTGTTGCCGCGTTAGTCGCCCATTTCGCTGGTTTGGCACCGTTTCTTCTATGCCGAATCCGCCCGATATGCGATGTTGATTGTGTGGGGTAAGCTGTTTTTGCCATGGTCGGTCATCTCCTGATGGTGGGTCGCGTTGCCAAGAGGCGCCGCCACTGCCTGTGATGGATGCATTTCAGTGCTTACGGCATCTGAAATTCTTCATTCGTCGTGACGGTTGTCGGCGGCCAAACCTGGTGAAACCCGGAAAGCAAGGGGTAGCATCGTCAGGAGAGCGGATGCGCCGCGTGAGAATGTACTGCAGGGAAGGGCGATGAGCGTGACTTCTGGAATTATGCTTTCAGACAATATGGGGGCTTCGAAGGACGCCATGGACGAGGAAGGCAATGCTGCCGCGGACCTCGGCTTGGTGGCGCGCATCCGGGAATCCTTCGATTCGCTGACTGCGACGGAACGTGAGGCTGCGCAGTTCATTCTGGGTCATCTGACCGACGTGCTGGTCTGCAATTCCGTGGAATTGTCGCAGTTGAGCGGCATCTCGCAGCCGACGCTCAGCCGCCTGTACCGCAAGCTCGGCTATGCGAACGCGGGCGAATTCAGACGTGACGTGCGTCGCGTCCATCGTCCTGGCTCTCCGGAGCTTTCACGGCACACCCAGTGCGACGATTTGGTCGCCGACCATCTGCGCCGTGACGAGGAAAGCCTGAAACGCACGTTTGAAGGCATCGACCGCGCGCAACTGTCATCCGCATGCCAAGCCATGGCCACGGCCCCGCATGTGGCGGTGGTCGGGTACCGCAGCAGCTATCCCGTGGCGCTGCACATGCGCGAACAGCTGATGCGGCTACGCGGAAACGTTGATATTCTGCCGAATCCAGGCCAGTCCATAGCCGAAAATCTGGTTGATTATGCGGCAGGCGACGTAATCGTCATCATCGGCGTGGGCCGGCGTCTTCCCTTCTTCTCGCGGCTCATCGACGTGATGCTTGAGCGCGGCCTGACCGTGGTGGTGATTGGCGACATTTCGGCGCGCAACGCCGTCATCGGCCGTAACGTCGCCTTCTTCAAAGTGGTGCTGAACTCCCACGTGCTGACGAGCTTCACCGCGGCGTTCGCCCTGATCGCCCTGATGATGGACGAAGTCGGAAAATGCCTCGTCGATACCGAAGACGAGGTGCACGCGCGTATCGAAGGCATCAACGATTGCTTCGATGCGCTCAATGAGCTTGAAGATTGATAGGGAAAATCTAGGCGCGGCACGTCCCGTTGGAACGGCGGTAAACGGAAGTGGAAGCGGGAATGGGAACGGAATGAATTCAAAACGAAACATGCTGGCGTACGACCGGTCCTCCACCGGATTGTGGGTGGCTTTGATCTTCCTCGTATCGCTGAATCTGCGGCCCGCCATCGCCGCCGTCGGGCCGGTCCTCGCCCAAATGGGAACCGACCTTGCGTGGGGCGAGGGCGTGCAAGGCGTGCTGACGGCGATTCCGCTGATCGCCTTCGCCGCGGTCAGCCCGCTGGTCACGTTCCTTGCACGCCGCATCGGCATCGACATGTCGATTCTGCTGGCCCTGCTGTGCATCGCGGCGGGCGACGCCATCCGCTCGTTCGGCGGCGGCGTTGGCATCTGGCTGGGCACGGTGGTGTTCGCTTCCGCCATCGCCGTCGGCAACGTTCTGGTTCCGGTAATCGCAAAACGTGACTACGCCGGCCATGTCGCGATGGCGACCGGCGTCTATTCCGGCTGCATCACCGCCGGCAGCGCCACCGCAGGTTTGCTGTCCGCGCCGCTTGCGCAGATGTGGGGCGGTTGGCGTGCGTCACTCGCCTTCTGGAGTGTGCCTCCGCTGGTTGTCGCCGCGCTGTGGGCGTTGCGTATCCTGCACAATCGCAAAGTCGTTATCGCTTCCGCCGGCGGCACCATCGAAACCAGCGATACTGGCGATATCGATGATATTGGCGATCGCAGCACGACGGCCAACGCACAAAACCCGCATTCCGCACAGCGACCGGCATGTTCCACGCAATCGTCGCATGGCGTGTTCACCCGCGTGCTGCGCCGTCCGATGACGTGGTACGTGACGGCCTTCATGGGGCTGCAATCGTCCGCTTTCTACACCATGTCCAATTGGATGCCGTCCATCTCCGCATCCATCGGCTACGATACCTCCACCGCCGGCGTGCATCTGTTCATCTTCCAAGGCATCGGCATCCTTTCCGGCTTGGTCATTCCTAAGCTCATGAACGTGCGCGGCAACCAGGTCTGCGCGGCGCTCACCGCCAGCGCTCCCATGCTGATCGCCGGCCTTGGCATGCTGCTGTTGCCTCACCTCATGCCGGTATGGGCGTTCGTCGGTGGTTGCGCGCAGGGCGCTTCGCTGGTCGTGGCGCTCGCACTGATCGCGCTGCGCGGGCATGACAGCGCCGAAACCGTGGTGCTGTCGGGCGTCGCGCAGTCGTTCGGCTATCTGATCGCGTCGCTCGGCCCGCTTATGTTCGGCGTGCTGGTCCAGGCCACCGGCGGCCACCATGTGCCGCTGATGGTGTTCACGTTCGTCGCTTTCCTGCAGTGCGTCGTCGCGGTCGTCGTCGGCAAGCCTTCCAAAATGTGACTTTTCGCGTCTCATGAAATCGAAAGCGTCCGCAGAGGGAAGTACCGTTAGCCGTATGACAAGCCCTAAGACTGACGACGGTACAATGCATCTGCTCGATCCTGCTCCCTTCGGACGTATCCTTCCGGCCATGGTCACCCCCATGAAGGCCGACGGAGCCGTAGATTTCGAAGCCGCGCAACAGCTGGCGAGGCAGCTCGTGGCGGATGGTGCCGACGGTCTTGTGGTCAACGGCACCACCGGCGAATCGCCGACCACCCATATGGAGGAGAAGGTCGAACTGGTCCAGGCCGTCAAGGAGGTCGTGGACGTGCCGGTCATCTCCGGCGCAGGCTCCAACGACACCGCGCACACCGTGCGCATGGTGGAGCAGACCCAGGAGGCGGGCGCCGACGCGGTGCTCGTGGTCGCCCCGTACTATTCCCGTCCGTCGCAGGAGGGCGTGTTCCGCCACTACAAGGCGGTCAATGACTCCGCGGACAAGCCGATCATCGTCTATGATGTGCCTGGCCGTACCGGACTGCACATCCAGCTGGAAACCTACCGTCGTATGGCCGAGCTCGACCACGTCAAGGCCGTCAAGGACGCCACCGGCGACATCGCAGGCGCGGTGCGCAAGCGCATGGAGACCGGTCTGACCTGGTATTCGGGCGATGACGGCCTGTTCCTGCCGTTCCTGTCCGTCGGCGCCGTCGGCATCATCTCTGTGATCGCACACGCGGCCGCCGGTCCGATGCGTGACCTCGCCAACGCGTTCGATCGTGGCGATATCCACGAAGCGCAGCGCATCTCCGTGCAGCTGGCGCCGCTCGTCGAAGCGATGAACGGCAACGGCTTCCAGGCCGTGATGGCCAAGGCCTCGCTGAAGGTGCGTGGAATCCTCGACTCCACCGAAATGCGCCTGCCGAACGTCGGTCCGGGCGAAGCGGAACTCGTGCGCGCGGAAAAGGGCATGCGCGCCGCGGGACTGCTGTGAACCGAATCGCATGATGCGACTGGCCTGTCGCGCATGAACGCCGGCAGGCACCCAAATTCCTCGTTTCCGCATAGGCGGAGACAATTAGTAATAGAAATCCAACTAGGAAATGGCTACAGAAGAAACCACAAAGACAACAACACACAAGCGCGGCAGCAAGGCTGCCAAGCGCACTGAAACCGCAGTCAAGGCATCCAAGACCACCAAGGCCGCGAAGTCCGAGAAGACCGCCACCAAGAAGGCCAAGTCCTCCACCCGCAGCCGTGGCAACGGTGGCTCGCGCAACGGCGGCTCCCGTGGATCCCGTGGCGGCAACGGTTCGAACCGTCGCCCGTCGCATTCCGCTCCGCAATCCACCGCGCCCCAGCAGGACGAAGTGCTGATCGCCCCGCCGAAGTACCGCAAGGGCTCCATGCGCATCGTGCCGCTCGGCGGTCTGGGCGAGATCGGCCGCAACATGAACGTGGTCGAATATAACGGACATATCCTGCTCATCGACTGCGGCGTGCTCTTCCCGGAAGAGGAACAGCCGGGCGTGGACCTCATCCTGCCTGACTTCCACTACATCAAGGACCGTCTCGACAAGGTCGAGGCGCTCGTGCTCACCCACGGCCACGAAGACCACATCGGTGGCGTGCCGTACCTGCTCAAGCTCCGCCCGGACATTCCGCTGATCGGCTCCAAGCTCACCCTCGCCTTCGTTGAGGCCAAGTGCAAGGAACACCGCATCAACCCGACGCTCGTCGAGGTCAAGGGACGCGACAAGCTCAAGGTCGGCCCGTTCAACCTGGAATTCGTGAACGTCACGCACTCCATTCCGGACGCGCTCGCCGTGTTCGTGCAGACCCCCGCCGGCTCGCTTATCGACACCGGCGACATCAAGCTCGACCAGCTGCCGCTCGACCACCGCATCACCGATCTGGTGGAATTCGGCAAGCTCGGCGAAAAGGGCGTGGACCTCCTGATGATGGACTCCACCAACGCCGAGGTCCCGGGCTTCGTCAAGCCGGAGACCTCCATCGGTCCGGCGCTCGACCAGGCGTTCGCACAGGCCACTCGCAAGATCATCGTGGCCAGCTTCTCCAGCCACGTGCACCGCGTACAGCAGGTCGTCGACGCGGCCCACAAGTACGGCCGCAAGGTCGTGTTCGTCGGACGTTCCATGGTCCGCAACATGTCCATCGCCGCCGATCTGGGCTACCTGCGTCTGCCCGAGGACACTGTCATCGACCTGAAGCAGGCCCATGACGTGCAGGACGACAAGCTCGTCTACATGTGCACCGGATCCCAGGGCGAGCCGATGGCCGCGCTCGGCCGCATCGCCGACGGCAACCACCGCGACATCACCATCAACGAGTTCGACACGGTGATCCTCGCCAGCTCCCTGATCCCAGGTAACGAGCATGGCGTCTACAAGGTCATCAACAAGCTCGTGCAGCTCGGAGCCCGCGTGGTCAACCGAGACAACGCCGCCGTGCACGTCTCCGGCCACTGCAACGAAGGCGAGCTGCTGTACATGTACAACATCGTCAAGCCGAAGTGCGCCATGCCTATCCACGGCGAAAACCGCCACTTGGTGGCCAACGGCATGATCGCCGTCAAGACCGGCGTCGATCCGCAGAACGTCGTGCTGGCCGAAGACGGCGACGTCGTCGACCTGTACCATGGCCAGGCCGCGGTCGTTGGCTCCGTGCCGTGCGGCTACGTCTACGTCGATGGCGATTCCGTCGGCGAACTGACCGACGAAGAACTCGAGAAGCGCCGCATCCTCGGCACCGAAGGCTTCGTGTCCAGCTTCGTGGTCGTCGACACCGAAACCGCGGATGTTATCACCGGCCCGAAGATCTACCTCAACGCGGTCGCGGAAGACGAAAGCGAGTTCGACAAGGTCCGTCACCAGATCGTCGAGCAGCTGCAGGACGCGATGATGCAGGGCACGCGCGACACCTACAAGCTGCAGCAGATCATGCGACGCACGCTCGGCGGCTGGGTGGCACGACAGCTGCACCGCAAGCCGATGATCGTCCCCGTCGTCGCCGACATCGCGCAGGACGTGGACGACGCGATGGGACTGAACGCCGCGAAATAAGCCGTAAATTTACCATAAATTGAATCAAGGCGACGTGATCGGCACAACTGATCGCGCCGCCTTCTGTTACCAGAAAGAAGGAGTGACATGCCAGGAGCAAACCTCACCCGAATCGAAGCGGAAGAACGCAAAAGCATCATCGCCGCGCCAATCCATTACACGGTCAAGCTTGACCTGACCCGCGGAGCCAAGGATTTCGGCTCCGAAACCACCATCACCTTCGACGCGAAGCCGGGGGAGTCAAGCTTCCTTGACCTCATCGCCAACGAAGTCAGCGAAATCACCCTCAACGGTGAAACCCTCGACCCGGCTGAAGCGTACGTGGACAGCCGCATCGAGCTGAAGGGCCTCAAGGAGCACAACGAGGTTACCGTCAAGGCGATGTGCCAGTACTCCAACACCGGCGAAGGCCTGCACCGCAGCGTCGACCCGTCCGACGGCAACGTCTACCTGTACACCCAGTTCGAAGTGCCGGACGCCCGTCGCGTCTACGCCGTGTTCGACCAGCCTGATCTGAAGGCCGTGTTCGACTTCTCCGTGCTCGCCGCCAAATCCTGGATCGTCACGTCCAACATGCCCACCTCCTCCGTGACCGACAACGAAACCGTCACCGAGGAAGGCACGCTCGGCGATCACGCCGCCGAAACCACCAAGCTGTGGGTGTTCGAACCGACCCCGACCATGAGCTCCTACCTCACCGCCATCTGCGCCGGACCGTACGCCGAATGGCACACCGAATACGCCAATGAGGACGGCCGCACCGTGCCGATGGCCATGTACTGCCGCCAGGCGCTCGCCAAGGCCTTCAGCAAGGACGTCGACTACCTGTTCGACATCACCAAGAAAGGCTTCGCCTTCTACGCCAAGACCTGGGGCGTGCCGTACCCGTACGCCAAGTTCGACCAGATCTACGTGCCGGAATACAACGCCGGCGCCATGGAGAACATCGGCATGGTCACCATCCGCGACCAGTACGTGTTCGAATCCAAGGTCACCGACGCCTATGCGGAACGCCGTGTGGTCACCGTGCTGCACGAGCTCGCCCACATGTGGTTCGGCGACTACGTGACCATGAAGTGGTGGAACGACCTGTGGCTCAACGAATCCTTCGCCGAGTTCACGTCCACCCTCGCCACCGCCGAAGCCACCGAATGGAAGGACGCCTGGGCAACCTTCAGCTCCGGCGAAAAGAGCTGGGCGTTGAATCAGGACCAGCTGAGCACCACCCACCCGATCGTCGCCCCGATCAACGACCTCAACGACACCTACGTCAACTTCGACGGCATCACCTACGCCAAGGGCGCCTCCGTGCTGAAGCAGCTCGTGTACTACGTGGGCCGTGAGAAGTTCTTCAAGGGCATCAACAACTACCTCAACAAGCACGCCTACTCCAACGCCACCCTCGCCGACCTGCTCGCCGAACTGGAACTCACTTCCGGCCGCGACCTGAAGGCGTGGAGCGCCCAGTGGCTTGAGGAATCCGGCATCAACACCATCGCCACCGAAGTCGAAGAGAACGAGGACGGCACCATCAAGCGTCTCGCCCTGCGCCAGACCGCTCCGGCCGAGCATCCCGTGCTGCGCGCCCACCGTCTCGCCGTCGGCTTCTACAACGAGGATCCGGAAACCGGCAAGATCGTGCGCACCGACCGTTTCGAACTGGACGTCGACGGCGAACTGACGGTCGTCGACGCGGCCGCGGGCAAGGCACGTCCGTCGCTGATTCTGGTGAACGACGACGACCTGACCTACACGAAGCTGCGTTTCGACGACAAGAGCCTCGCATTCGCGACAAGCAACCTGTACCGCTTCGACGATGCACTCGCCCGTTCCGTGCTCTGGCTCGCCCTGTGGGACATGACCCGCGACGGCGAACTGCCGGCACGACAGTTCATCGACACCTCGCTGGCCGCGCTCGCCACCGAACACGAGTCCACCACCTTCCGTTACGCGCTGGCACAGGTCAGCACCACCGCATGGCATTACACCGCTCCGGCAGAGCGTGCCGAGATCGTGAAGCATGTGGCCGCCGAACTGTTCAAGCTGGCGGGTCAGGCCAAGGCCGGCTCCGACGAACAGTTCCAGCTCGTCACCGCCTACCTGGGCTACGGCGAGCCGGGCGACGAGGCGTTCGTCGCCAACGCGAAGGGCCTGCTCGACGGTTCCGTGGCATTCGACGGTCTGGAAATCGACAACAACTTCCGCTGGACCATCATCAACGCGCTGAGCACCGTCAACGCGATCGACCAGGCGGGAATCGACGCCGAACTGGCCAAGCGCGAAACCACTGAGAACCGTGAGTTCGCCTATGGCGCACGCGCCGTGGCCGGTACCGCCGAAGCGAAGGCATGGGCTTGGAACGAGGCCCTGCACAACGACGAGCTGACCAACATGCAGCTCGAGGCTGTGGCCGGTGGCTTCGCAGCCACCCCGCGCGCCGACTTGGCCGAACCGTACGCCGAGAAGTATTTCGAGGTCGCCGATTGGATTTGGGAGCACAAGACCTTCCACATGGCGGAAGCGCTGCTCGAAGGCCTGTATCCGGGCTATGCCGATCCGGCGAAGCTCGTGGAGCTGGGTGACGCCTGGCTCGCCTCCCATAAGGACGCGGACAACGCCTTGCAGCGCATTGTGCGTGGCAACGTCGAGGCTTCTCACCGCACGCTGAAAGTGCGCGACTTCAACGCCGCGCTCTGATAGCAGGGGCGACAGGAACGTTCCCGCTTAAGAGCCGTCATGTCGTCGCACGACTTTTGATTTTGGGTGCGATTTTCAAAGTCGTGCGACAGGCGTGCTGGCTTTCATACCCTCTAACTCTTATTTTTCGCTGGTTTTCAACGGAAAATGATAGTTAGGGGGTATTTCTTTATCAAGTGTTGTCGCACGACTTGATTTTCCGCCTTGAAATCAAAGTCGTGCGACACGAAAAGGGCATTGCGCGCCGTGAAATGCTTTGAATTGTGAAGTGTTATGCGATTGCGTCGTCACCTGCTGGTTTCGGCGGCACGGTTGAGTACGATAGGTCACGGAAATATCGTTTGCAGATAGCGAGGATTTGAGACTCATGCCACGTATGTTCGGAACCGACGGCGTTCGAGGATTGGCGAATAGGGATTTGACGGCACAGCTGGCGCTTGATTTGGGTGACGCCGCGGTGCGTGTGCTGGGCGATGACGAGCGGAGCGAATTCGAAAGCCGTCGCCGTGCGCTGGTCGGTCGTGATACACGAGTTTCCGGCGATTTCCTCGCCGCCGCATTGTCCGCTGGCATGTCCGCCGGCGGCTTCGACGTGATCGACGCCGGCATCATCCCGACGCCGGGCGTCGCATACCTGACGTCCGTGCTCAACGTGGAAATGGGCGCGGTGATCTCCGCATCCCACAATCCGATGCCCGACAACGGCATCAAGTTCTTCGCCCGCGGCGGCTTCAAGCTGCCCGACACCAAGGAAGACGAGATCGAAGCGGTGCTCGGCCAGGATTGGGATCGTCCTACCGGCGCCGGCGTGGGTCGTGTCAGCCATGACACCGCCACCGCAACCAACCTGTACATCGACCATCTGGTTTCCGCCATCGCGCCGGTCGGTCCGGACAAGTCGCAGCCGACGCCGCTGAAGGGCCTGAAGATCGTGGCCGATTGCGCGAACGGCGCCACGTCCGTGGTCGCTCCGGAAGCCTTGCGCCGCGCCGGCGCCGACGTGACCGTCATCAACGCGTCGCCGGACGGCTACAACATCAACAAGAACGCCGGCTCCACCCATCCTGAGCAGCTGCAGGCCATGGTCAAGGCCTCCGGCGCCGTCATGGGCGTTGCCTTCGATGGCGATGCCGACCGTTGCCTTGCCGTGGATGAGGACGGCAACATGGTCAACGGCGATCAGATCATGGGCATTCTGGCGCGCGCCAAGAAGAACGCGGGCAAGCTCAACCATGACACCCTCGTCGTGACGGTGATGAGCAACCTCGGTCTGAAGTTGGCCCTGCGTTCCATGGGCATCAAGACCGTGCAGACCAACGTGGGCGACCGTTACGTGCTTGAAGAGATGCTGCGAGGCGATTATTCGCTCGGCGGCGAGCAGTCCGGCCACGTGATCAACCGCGAATTCGCCACCACCG
>OGRU01000252.1_pt1 | contig 52817 bp, 52 predicted proteins | sample 1553541 | NCBI WGS metagenome assembly OGRU01 (sample SAMEA2580068, study PRJEB22360) | human gut metagenome | biome: human gut; feature: human-associated habitat; material: faeces | place: Denmark | collected 2008/2010
TTTTTCAGTAATAATTTCTATAATCGAGTCAACCAAAATCAGGAAAATACAACTTTATCCCGATTAAAACGTTTTCTTACGGACGAATTGTTAACTCGACCTAACTTGTCCGGAAAAGGACTACTTTCCACGGACATTTTGCAAGTGACCTGCCCCCAAATGTTTGAAAGAAATCACGGCCGACTCTCTCCCCCCCAGGCTGTCCGAAAACTTCTTGCCAGACTTAAACACTCCGTACCCCTATTCAAGGCCAGAAGCGGATTCTCGATTCTCACTGAGGAATGTTTGACTTTTCAGACGACCTCTCCCAGTCCGAAAACTCCTCACGAGCCTAAAACACTCCGCACCACTAAACAAGGTCGAAATCGAGTTCTTGATTCTTCTGGCAGAAGTTTGACTTTTCACAAGCGTCTTCCCTGTTACGCATTGATGAGCATTCACTAGTTCCGACCCTCTTGACAACTGCTGATTTTTATTATTTGCTTCTAAAGTGTTGAATATCAATGTTATACTAGGCTGAGATAGCATGACGAACCTGTCAAGCACCCCTTTCGAAACCACCTCTTGACATCCATTGTGTAGCGCAAGTAATTGATTATTAGACGATAAGATAGATACATTACTGCCAAGAGGGTCGAAGGTATGACCATTTCTTTTGTCTCCATTTTTACTTACGTTTGGACTTTGGAAAGCAAACCGCTGGCAGCGCGTCAATACGTAACTCCAGAGACGCTTACGAAAAACACGTGAGAGTCTACTCAATTGCATTCTTTCGGGAGAAAGGCCAGTTTTCACGGACGTTTCTTGGTTTCAAAATAAGGAACTCGAGCAGTTCGGTTGCGTTTCTGTAGAATCATTATGGAACTGCTATTTGGTACCGTCTAAAACGTTTCTGCAGTACCAAATCCCTTCAAAAGAGCCAACGACAGGTCAATGCAAACAATCTCCGGAGGAAGACCAATGCAAGGAGATGCCAAAGACAGGCCAACGCAAAACAACTGGCGACAGGTCAATGTAAGGAAGCACAGGGATGCTACGACCACGCTTTAATCAATCTGGAATCATGCACATCCTACGGTCTGGCGCCGCACCCAAAGCGCAAAACGGGATAGAGGACAGCCAATGCAAAAAATCTCCGGAGGAAAGCCAATGCAAGGAGATGCCAAAGAAAGGCCAACGCAAAACAACTGGCGACAGACCAATACCACAAAAAGACGACGACAGACCAATGCCACAAAAATCCAGTTCAAGCCAATGCTAAACAGCCCCTCCCAAAACCCATAAAAACGGGGCTCCACAACCGTGAAACCCCTTCTGTCAATCTTCCTCGGCCGGCATGTTCCCGGCATAGTCACGCCACTTGGAAATCAGGGCGGACATGTCTGCCGGCAAGGCCGAATCGAAACGGATGAACTCCCTTGTGCGGGGATGCACGAAACCCAGCGTCTTGGCGTGGAGAGCCTGGCGAGGACAAAGCTCGAAACAATTGCGGATGAACTGCTTGTACTTCGCGTAGATAGTGCCCTTGCGAATCTCCGAACCGCCATAGCGCTCATCATTGAAAAGAGGATGGCCGATATAATTCATATGGACACGAATCTGATGAGTACGGCCCGTCTCCAGACGACACTCCACTACCGTCACATAACCGAAACGCTCCAGAACCTTGTAATGAGTGACAGCATGCTTGCCCTTGTCACCATCCGGATAAACCTTGAAACGGAGACGGTCATTCGGATCACGGCCGATATTGCCGGTAATCGTACCCTCATCCTCCTTCAGATTGCCCCAGACAACCGCAACATACTTACGCTCAATGGTATGCCTGAAAAACTGCCCGGCGAGGTCCAGCTGAGACTCATCATTCTTCGCGACGACAAGAAGACCGGAAGTATCCATGTCGATACGATGAACCAGCACCCCCATACGCTCATCCTTTGCATCAGGCCCCTGGGAAATGCCAAGATGATAAGACAAGGCATTGATCAATGTCCCCTCGAAATGGCCATGCCCCGGATGGACAACCATACCCGCAGGCTTGTTAACAACAAGAAGGTCATCATCCTCATAGACAATGTCCAGAGGAATATCCTGAGGAAGCACCTCGAAACCACGCCTCTCATAAGGCATCACGAAACGGATGACATCACCAGGACGTACAATGAGATTGGCCTTCGCAAGTTTGTCATTGACACGCACATACCCGTTCTTGATGGCAAGCTGCACACGATGGCGCGACGTATCCATAAGATGACACGCCATGTACTTGTCCACCCTCAGCGGCGTCTGCCCCTTGTCCACATTGAGCCTGAAATGCTCGAACATCCCCTGCTCATCCTCCTCGGAAGCACAGTCGGCCCCCTCCTCGATTATAAGTCCGTCACCTGATGGCTCCTGCAGCTCATCATCATTGAAAATCTCGTTCTCTGCCATCGTAAATTATTTATTGTCCTTTGAAAGATAAAGAGTTACCTCAGTTCCCATAAGAACAGACATATCAGAAGCCGAAGGAGTCTGCTTGTAAACCACAGCATCCAGAGAATCACTGTAAGTGCGGATATCCTTGTCGAAACGGAGCTTTGCCACATTCAGAGAATTGTCATGCAGCGCATCCACAGCCCTCATATACTTCATACCCGTAACATCCGGCACATAAGTCTGGCCATCAGTACCGAGACCGACAACAAGGTCGATTTCAGAACCGCTGTCAATGGACTTGCCCGCCTTGATGTCAACCCCACGATACAACTGCCTCAGCACATTATTGGTCGCAATATCATCCACATAACGCAGCTTCCTGAGAATCAAGCCCTTGGACATAAGCTCAGCCTTAGCCTGCCTCATGGAAAAGCCGACAAGGTCCGGCATGGTAGTCTTCTTCGGAGATACCGAATTGATAGTAAGCAAGATACGGCGTCCGGTCTTCACATGGCTGCCAGCCTTCGGCACCTGGGAAAACACCAGACCGCGCCCCATCTTGCGCACATACACAGAATCAGTCACATCGATTCTGATATCCCTGTCAGACGCCAGATAAGAAGCGTCACTCACACTCATATTGGTAAAGTCAGGCACCTCGATCTCCTGACCATGATGAGTTCCAATCTTGAGAAAAAAATTGGCCACGAAAACAAGAGCCAACACCACAACACAGGCCGCAATCACATTCCTCACGAACCAGTTGCCGAAAAATCCCTTAAAATCCATATTCCAGAATAAGTTTGTTCAATGTTACACTACTTGGTGAAAATCAGTTCCATAACACCATCCGTCAGAAGCGCGATTCCGATGATGGTCACGATGACACCCGTGATACGGTTAATCCACAGGATGGTCCCCAACTTGAAATTCTTGCGGATTTTGCTGAAAACCCACGAAAAGAAGAACCAATAAAGAGCCGAACCCGCACTGAGCGAAAGCAGAAGAGGCGCAACCCTGAAATCATGAGGTTCCAGTTCAATGCCGAAGAACGCAAACAGAGCGAATATCACGAAAATGGCGCCCGGATTGGAAATGCCCATGAACACGGCCTGAAAGAAATCCTTCAAGGAATAAGAAGAATGGGCATCCTCCCTTTTCATCTTCCTGAACGGGTCCTTCAACGTCATACTGCAGCCAAGGAGCGTAACCACAATACCGCCGCCGGCCATTATCAAATCACTGTAATTTTCAATGAAAGTCTCCGCGATTGCCAATGCAAAAACAGCGATGACCGCAAAAATCGTATCAACGAGACATGCACCAAGCCCGGCAAAAAAACCGGCCTTATGTCCATCACTCAAAGACTTCTGTATAACGAGAATAGCAATCGGCCCCAAAGGGACAGACGCACAGATGCCTATGATGAAGCCTTTTAGAATATCAAGCAGCATATGAATCAATTTTTGTCATGCCGGACTATACGCAAAATACGCGTTTCACACATGACCATAATCATGCAAAGATAACAATTAATTCATATCTTTGCACAAGCAGAATGGCCTACCGTCAAAAAGCAGGCCCTCAAAGCATTAAAAAACAGACAAAATGAAAAACAAAAATACACTTCTTGCAATTCTGGTCCTTCTCTTCGTCGTCCTGATGTCCATCCCTTATCTGGTACCCCACACCGGACTGCTGGCCCTGTTCGGACTCGTGCCGCTCCTCTGCATGGAAAGAATCGCGACCATGACAGGCACACGCAGGATATGGCTCTGGCACTACAGCGCCTTCGTACTCTGGAACGCAGCCACCACATTCTGGGTCTGCAATGCAACCATCGGCGGAGGAATCTTCGCAGTACTGGCCAATGCCTTCCAGATGTCCATCATATTCGGACTGTTCAGATGGAGCCGCAAAATCCTGAAAGGCTCCCTGCCGTACATCCTGCTTGCAATGATGTGGATTGCATGGGAAAAATACTACCTCACCTCCGCACAAATCTCCTGGCCATGGCTCGTCCTCGGCAACGCCTTCGCAAGAACACTGTCAATGGCGCAGTGGTACGAGTTCCTCGGCACCCTCGGAGGATCCCTCTGGATCTGGGCCTGCAACCTCGGACTGTTCGGCATAATGGTCTCATTATCAGACGGAAGCTGGTCAATGTTCAACGCCAAAGCCAAGACCGCCGCAGCCGGAGGCTACCTCCTTCTGCTCGCAGCCCCGATCGCACTGTCAATGCATATATACAATTCCTATGACGAAGTCGCCGACAAGACCATCGACGTAGTGGTGCTGCAGCCTAACATTGACCCGTACCAGAAATTCCAGGCATTGAGCCAAGACCAGCAGGACGCAATCCTGGCAGGCCAGCTCACAGAAGCATTGACAAGAACAGATACCGGCAGGATGGTGCTGGCGGTAGCTCCGGAGACGTTCACGAGCCACGTCTGCCTGAACAATCTGAGCTTCAGCAGAACCCTCAGACGCTTCGAAAGCATCATTGAAAAAAGGCCTGACGCGAGCCTCCTGATGGGCGCATCGACCTACGATCTCATTGAATCAGAGACCGTTCCGTCACATACCGCGAGGAAGGTCAGCGACGGAATGTGGATAGAGACGCACAACTCAGCATTGATGCTCACTGGCAACAGACCGGAACAGATCTACCACAAATCCAAGCTCGTCGTAGCCGTGGAAATGACTCCGTACCCGGCATTCTTCTGCAAGATTGACGACCTTCTGGGCGGAGTGATGGGAAGAAATATCGGCCAGGACGAAGTGACGCTGCTGAACTGCGAGAAAAGGGATTCGACGGGCAAGGTCAATGATTCTGTACCTGTCGGCTGCGCTGTCTGCTACGAGTCCGTCTATCCGGAACATTTCGCCGAATATGTGCGCAAAGGTGCTGAACTTATGACAGTTATCACCAATGATGCATGGTGGGGCAACACGCCGGGATACAGGCAGCACCTGAGTTATTCATCGCTCAGGGCCATCGAGACAAGGCGCGACATTGCAAGAAGCGCCAATACGGGAATCTCGGCATTGATAAACCAGAAAGGCGATATAGTCACGGAAACCGAATGGTGGGAACAGGCGGTACTTACAGGAAAAGTCTGCCTCAATGACCGTCAGACGTTCTTTGTGCGTCAGGGTGACATTGTAGGCAGACTCTGCGTATTCTTTTCCGTTCTTCTCCTGCTCGGCGTCGCCGTCAGAGTGAAAGTCAGAAAATAAGTTTATTCATTTTCCAATGCTGCTTTCACGACCGGATCAATCCTAAGATAAATGCGGTAGAAAGCATTGTCGCTAAGTTTCGAATAACGTCCGATCAGCGCGCGGAGCTGAGGAATCAGATATTCCTCCGTCTCGTCCCACTCCCCTGCAGCCGGCCTGATGCCGTCAACAGAAGCCGCATAAGACTGGAACGCAGAAGGAATGTTCAGTCCGTCAAGGAAGGCATCCAGCTTCTTATAGTCGTCAATTTCAGAGAGTTGCTTGGCATACTTGTCGAAAATGTAGGAAGCGAAACGCATCTGCGTAGCCTTTTTGTTGCAACGGATGAAGAACTTGGAGGCCAGTGTCGTATCCACAGGGACAAAAACATCCGGCACGATTCCGCCTCCGCCATAAACGGTACGGCCTCCGACTGTATGGTAAACCTCTTTCTTGTCCACCTTCATGCTATCCTTGTCAAACATCTCGCCATCAGCATACCTCTTGTAAATATCATACTGGTAATCAGCAGAATAAGGTTTCTGGATACACCTTCCGGAAGGAGTATAGAAACGGGCCACCGTAAGCCTGATACCTGAACCGTCATTGAAATAGACAGGTTCCTGGACAAGGCCCTTGCCATAAGAACGGCGCCCTACAATCGTTCCCCTGTCATTGTCCTGAATCGCACCTGCAAAAATCTCACTCGACGAAGCAGAATTTTCATTGATAAGGACAGAGAGGGTGATATCCTTCATAATTCCCTTTCCATCAGCCTTATATGCTTCACGTTTGCGATGAAGTCCCTGAAGATAGACGATTTCATCTCCCTTCTCAAGGAACATGTCGGAAAGCATCAGGGCCTGGTCGAAATATCCGCCTGAATTGTCTCTGACATCGAACAGAAGGTTCCGAAGACCCTGCTCGAGAAGATTTTCAGCTGCTGCCTTGACTTCCTGATAAGTGGTGCGGCTGAACTTCGAAAGACGAATGTAACCAGTAGTATCATTGATCATGAAAGCGGCATCCACGCAGTGGACAGGAATCTTTCCGCGCTTAATCTTGAACGGAATCCTCTCTTTGCCTCGCTTCACGAGCACTTCCACCTCGGTTCCCGCACGGCCTTTCATGTGGCGGACCATGCTGTCCTGAGGAAATTTCACGCCGGCGATGACAGTGCTGTCCACCTTCAGGAGACGGTCGCCAGGCTGGAGACCGACCTTTTCGGACGGGCCGCCAGGGATGACCTCCAGTACAATGGCAGTGTCATTAGGGACATTGAACTGAATACCGATTCCATCGAAATTTCCGGCGAGATCAGACTCCGATTTTTCCAGATCCACAGGCGGAAGATAGATGGAGTGAGGGTCAAGAGAAGCCAGGGACGCCACCACAGCAGCATCCGTAACTTTCTTTACATCAACGGTATCCACATAGTTTTCCTGTACCTGCTCAAGAATGAGATTCAGTTTGCGCCAATCAGAATAATCGCCATTCAACTTGTGACTCGGACGAGTTACTGAAAAGAACAAGACCGTACCCAGAATACCGATAACGATTCCGAGTACGGCAGATAGCGTGCTATATTTATCTCCCTCTTTCATAAACCACTATTGTTCGTCAACATTGACCTGTTCGACCTCGATTCCGGCCTGCTTCAGAAGGTCCGGTCCGTCATGCAGCCTGTACTCGTCACGATAGACGACCCGCTTGATTCCGGCCTGGATAATCAGCTTGGCGCACTCGATGCAAGGCGACGCCGTCACATACAGTGTCGCATCCTCGCTACTGTTTCCTGACTTGGCCACCTTCGTAATGGCATTGGCCTCAGCATGAAGCACATACGGCTTCGTAACCCCGTTCTCGTCCTCGCAGATATTTTCAAACCCGGACGGGGTTCCGTTGTACCCGTCCGAGATGATCATATTGTTCTTCACGAGAAGCGCACCGACTTTACGCCGTTTGCAATAGGAGTTTTCGGCCCATATCTGAGCCATCCTGAGATAACTGCGGTCGAACTTCTTCATATATGAAATTAGTTTCTCTGATAAAGATATCTCTTGATACTTCTCTTAGGAGTCCTTTCGAAATCCTCCGGCATGAATTCCATCTTGGCAATCTTCGCATAGTTAGGAACCTGCTTGTTGATTTCAGGAAGTGTCTCCTGCAATTTCGCCTCAAGTTCAGCCTTGCTGAGTCCGTCAAGCTCTGCCTGATGATAATCAGGATAGATAAGGGCAACAAGCGAACCATGGTCTTCAATTACCAGTGAGTCAACGACATAGGTAACATTGTTCACAACTCCCTCGATTTCCTCAGGATAAATGTTCTGGCCTGAAGGTCCGAGAATCATGCACTTTGAACGGCCTTTCAGGAAGAGATAAACCTGCTCGTCCAGAACTCCCATATCACCGGTATGGAACCAGCCGTCCGGCTCGATCACGCTGTTGGTAGCCTCCTCATTCTTGAAATATCCGAGGAAAACATTAGGTCCCTTCACGAGCACCTCGCCCGGAATATTGTGAGGGTCAGGTGAATCAATGCGGACAGACATGTTCATCGCAGCAGGTCCGCAAGAAGCAAGTTTAGCATCCTTCCAGTCAGAATAACAGATGATAGGAGCGCACTCGGTCATACCGTAACCCACCGTGAAAGGAAATCCTATCTTGCGGAAGAAGCGCTCAACCTCAGGATTGAAGGCTGCACCTCCGATGATAACCTCATAGAATCGGCCGCCGAAAGCATGGACCAGTTCATTGAGAATCTTCTTCTGAATCACTTTGTCAATGATAGGAAGATTCATCACCATCTTGTTCCTGTCAATGATAGGCTTCAGCTTGGACTTGTAAACCTTCTCGATGATGAGAGGAACGGCGATGATGATATGAGGCTTGATGTCGGCAAACGCCTGCATAATAATCTTCGGGCTAGGCACACGTGTAAGGAAATGCACATGGGCACCGATGGTCATCTCGAACAGGAACTCGAACATCATGCCGTACATGTGTGCCGATGGCAACATTGACACGACCTCTGTAGTATTGTCGAGCTGAGGCATCGCCTGCACGTGCGCGAATTCGATGTTGGAGTAGAGCGAGCGGTAAGGCACCATGACGCCCTTCGAGAATCCGGAAGTACCCGAGGTGTAGTTTATCAATGCGAGTTCATCGGCGCTGTCCTCATAGTAATTCAGGTCCTCAGGACCGAAGTTGTTCGGGTATTTGTGGCCGAAACTTTCATTCAGATGCTCACGAACCTGGGACATCTCCTCAGTCTTGGAATAGAGGAATCCGAAGGTATTGATCTGCACAACTACATAAAGACCAGGCATTTCAGCCTCTGAGAGGTTTTCCCAGATGACGTCATCCACGAAGAGGACCTTCGCCTCCGAATGGTTCACGAGATAGTGGATATTACCGGGCTTGAATTCATGGAGAATAGGCACCGGAACTGCTCCGTAGGTCAATGCCGCGAGGAAGCTGACGCCCCAGTTGGCCTGATTTCTCGAGCAGATGGCAACCTTGTCACCTTTCACAAGTCCGCACTGCTCGAATGCGATATGAAGTTTTGCGATTCTTCTTGCTACATCTCTGTAGGCGAGATCCTGTCCTTTGTAGTTCGACAACGCGGGGCGGTCCCAGTTTTTCTTGAAACTCGTTTCAAGGAGTTTGTTTACTGAATGAAATTCCATATTTTCTAGTTTAAAATCAAAGTTTCAGTGACCTCTCTTTGCCGTCATAGCAAAGGGCTGACACTGTACCCTTGTCATTGACATTGATCTTGCTGTCGGGCAGCAGCATCTTGTTTCCGTTTCCGCTGTACAGAGGCTCGCCTCCGTCGAATCCGAACACAAGTGTACGCACTGAGGTCCTGACTACCCAGAACCTTTTGTCCTTGACTTTCAGCAGTTCAGGCAATGACTTGATTGTTTCTTCTGTTTTTATGCCTTTCCACGAAGAAGGTTTCTTCCCGTGGAGATCATACATTCCGACAGTGTTGTCTTTATGAAGCACCTGCACAGTGTAGCCGTGCGCTCCGGTAAAGTCATAAGCGGCCGGGCCGAGAAGGATTTCCTTTCCGAGTTCTACAGGGAATGGCTTCACGAAGCGCCCGAGCCTGTCGATGAGATATAGTTTCGAACCGGAAGCGAACAGGAACTGCAGCTTGCCGTTTCCGAAGTAGTCAATGTTTTCCACAGCCCCGCAAATCGGTGCGCCGAATGGAACGCCCCAGATGCCTTTTCCGTTTTCCTCCTTGAGAACCAGGTAATTATTTGACTGCTGAGCGAAAAGGTTTGTCTTGCCGGTGCCGCAGTTCTTGACCTTGAACGGACCCTTAGGGACATTGACAACGGTATCTCTGAGAAGGGCCGGCATGGTGTCTTCGCTGCCCGCGAATGCTATACGGTTCACATCGAGTTTCAGTTTCGGCACAGCGCCCGGCGCTATCGAGAAGAATACCGGACATGCGGAAACGCCTTTCAGAATCGACTTCGCATCCTTCGCCATATCCTTGCTGAACAAGTCAGATATAACCTCAGGCGAGACCCTGCAGTAAGCGCTGAACACCGTTCCCTCTGTCGGCATACGGGATGAAAGGCCTGAATCCGACAGGAAGTCCTTCAGCCTCCTGCGTTTCACATCTGACGAAAGCAGTGAAACCGTATTTCTGTCGCCGGCGATTATCCAGCCTTCCGAATATGCGAATGTCGAATCCGGGAGGTCGAAGAGTTTTCCGAAAAGCGCTCCGGCAAACCCGCGATACGGATTGGACTTCACTCCCCCGTCGTAATCTTTCAATGATTTGTAGGACATTCCCCTGAAGAGAACCGAGATGTCCTGCTTTCCGGGCATTATGAAAAGAACCGGCGAAACGCCTGTCTCCGTCTGGATGGCAGCGCGTACAACTTCCTTAATATCAATTGCTTTAGCCCAGACATCCGGAGTGATTTTCACCCTTCTGCCCAGAGTATCTTTCCTGATTCTGTTCTTGTCTCCGCCACCGGCAGCGTCGATGTATTTGGAATACAAGTCGCATGAGGTCTCCGCATCCGCTATCTGGATTCCATAGGCCGCAACCGTTGCAGCCGGCAGAATTTCCGCCATCCTGGAAGCGGAAGGCTGCATTGACCTATACATATTGCTGAAATATGCCGGACTCGGATAGGACGCGACCTGTCCCCTCATGACCAATGATTTTTCGCCGGCCTCCTCGACTGCGAATGAGGTCCAGCCCGCGAAATTTTTAAGGAAAGACGAATACTTCCTGAAATTCCTGGACAGGAACGAACTTGCCAACTTTCCGCAATAATCGCCGTTGACCATAACAGAAACGGCTCCGGAAAACTGCGCTGCGATTGCCGCGCATTCGGTTTTTTCAAGCACCGACTCGCCCGAATCCACATGCCTCAGGCATGATTTGACGAGCGGAAGGGACGGCGAGAACACGAGAAGTGTTTTTCTTTTCAATGCTGCCGCATGGTCCGGGGATTTGTCAATGACAGCGTGAGCAACTCCGGTAGAGTCCGCGAAACGTACCAATGTCCAGGCCCCGCTGGTGCTGTCTGACGGCATCTTGCCCGAGTCAATGACCAGAAGCGGGACAAGATCACCGCTGTAATGCATTGACACAGTGGCTTCTGCATTTTTCAATGCACCCGGCAGGTTTGCGTTTACGTCTTTCAGGAATCGTGCAAATGACGACCTTCCTGTGCCCCGGAACAACGGTCCGACGAGCGTTGTCGTATCGCATGCAGCCTGTATCACTTGTCTGAACGACTCTCCATGCAGTATCATGGCGGCATCTGACGGCACTGCACAAAGGACAGGGCAACGGGATGAGGCTTCCGCAAAGAGTTCCTCCTGTGATATGGTGGTATCGCCGCCTTTATCTCCTGAGTACAAAACTGTTATCGCACTGACGCAGAACACTACGAGTGCGGCCAGTACGGACAGACAGATTATGAGCGATTTCCTGTTCATTCGATATTCAAGTTTCGCAAGTTACATAACTTGCCGAGTGTTTGTGTACGTTACCACATACAACAAGTTGCGGGACTACTTACGTCAAGTAACTATCCCACAACTTACAAAGATACATATTAATTTTTTTAATGTGAAGAATACCTCAAATCAGTGTTCCATTTGGAAATTATTTTCGGGTCTTGAGGATAATTTTTCTACTTTTCCGACAATTTTATAGCCAAAAAGACAACAAAATCAATAGTTGTAGAATTTCTTCTGACGGTCGGCTGATTGTACTGTCTGCGGCTGTCATCTGAAGACAATCACCCCATAGAGTCTCTGACGATATATAACTCCGGAGACGCTTGACTCCGACACATCCACGTCGGCGGATTGAAGTGCTCCAGAACATTGACTTTCAATAACTTATAAATAAGCCATCCGCCGACCCCCAGGAGGCCCGGACGTAAGAGCATCCTCTGTCAAAACGAAACTACAACGCGTTCAATGCAAACGCATCTGAAAATGGAATCCGACTATGCTCTTGGTGACAATCAATCCATGCTTTTTCCATGTGACTTATTTCTGAAATATCCCTGGATGACATATTACGGAATCTTGAACATACCAGATCCATAATTTGGATTTCTTCAGCAGAGAAACAAGATTTATCCGCAACTTCAGAAGCAGTCAGCACACTCCCCTCATAACTCCCGACAACACGAATATCTTGTTTAATCTCATCAAACTGACTATAGACACGATCCCAATTCTCAGGGACAGGTCCATAGTTAATAGCCTTGTATGACAATCCGCTAATTGCAATTCCCCGTTCCCTATACGAAAGGAAATCAATATAGAACAGCAACTTATTCATCTTGGTATAGAAAATATCCCCACATTGCTGTATCAAATATAACAAAATGTTTTTCAGGCGGTCCAATGACAAAGGTGCAAATCCATTTTCCTGTGAACGTGAACAATTGTAAACATGCAGTATCTCATAATGCTCAATGGGATAGCCCTCATAATCACCTATCACTTCATTGACCTTGGACTTGATTCTGGAGTAGTCTTTTTCACTCAGAAATCCTCTGGCACTTTCCACCAAATCAAGAAATGATTTAGGATTTGCTATAGAGCGTATCATTTTACCATTTGAAAGGCTTGGAATTTCTCCCTGCTCATATTTCCGCCACTGGTTTTCTCCAAATCCGAGAATCAGTGACATCTTGGATGCAGAAAGCCCATAACGCTCCCTGATTGCACAGATCTCGTCGGTATATGGAATACCATATTTAGAACAATACTGATTGTGCATCTGCATTACCCACACATTATCCGATTCGGTGCTGGTAAATTGCTCTTTAGTATCTTCACAAACATAATAAGGAACCATTACCCTGAACGTTTCTTTACGAAACTCGATTTCCCGCCATTCCCAATGTAGGGTAACTTTTCCGCCCGTAAGAGGGCTTATCATATTTTTAGGGTCCTGTAACATAACTACTCCTCTTTTTCATCAGTTTTTAACGGATAAGTCATAGGATATTCAGATCTATGGAATGAAATACAAATCGTTTTCAAGTTTGGACGTCCAATAGTAACCTTGATATAAGTCTCAACACCGTTGATGTCCTTTCCGAATACCCACATTTCACCATAGTCATTCAATAAGTCTCGGACAGGTCCCTCAGAATAATGTTCCACCTGAATAGTCTTAATTTCTTCAAGTCGCTGGACAGGGGTTATATTAATGTCGGCAAGAGCCTTCATATTCTTTTCTCGACCATCCAGAAAGACTATTCCCCAGACCTCAAGTTTCACCTTGAACTGACTCAAGAACTCCTCCACCTCTCTACGCGTTGCCATAATGTTTGTCCTTAATCAATTTTTCTCAAAGATACAGATTTTTTTTCAACGCGCAATACATATTACACCTTAAGGTTGGATTATTCGCATATTTCCAAATATATATCCAACGTTAACATCAGACATTAAAACTACAAGACTGTCTTAAAAGTCCTCTCGAGACTGAAAAACCCCTACCCATAATACAAGACCGAAAGCGGATTCTCGATTCCCACTCAGGAATATTTGACTTTTAAGACAGCCGACCCCCCAGAGGCCCAGACAAGCCAACATCCGATTGCCAGACGAGAAGCCGCACCAGTTCCCGGACAGGACTCCCGTCAACGCCGACTATCCAAGTCAACACAAAACCGAAGAGACGCCTTACGCAGACTCGCTGCCGTCCTCGCCGAACCGACCGTCCTTAGCCTCGAAAATCACCGACGGCTCCAGCACCTCCACCGTATGCCAGGCCCCGGACGGAACCACGCACCCGAAATTCCCCGCCGCCGGATCCATGCTGAACCTCTCCACCTCACGGAACGCCCGCTCCCCCGACTCCGACAACACCTCCTCAAAAATCACCTCCGTCACCTTCCCGCAAAGAAGCATCACACTCTCATTCGAATTCGGATGCCTGTGAATCGGCACCACCGTCCCCGGCATCAACGCATTCAGCATCCGCTGACTACCATCCCCCGCCGAAGTCCTCAAATCGAAATTCTGCCTCAGCCTCGGATTCACCGCCGCCTTCCCCAGCAGCTCCGCAACAAGATTCTTGTCAATGTCAATCATAATTATCAATGTTAAAGTCAATGTCAATGCTACCGCCCAGTTCCACAATTCCCATCAATGCCGCCACACCCGCGAAGCGCACACTACCCCACAACCACATAAGTCTTATTCCCAGATATCATCAAGTCCTGACTCCCAATTCGGGAACGGAGGATTCTTCAACAGCTCACCGTATATAATAGCCATCTTGTTTCTCAAAAGCATAGCTTTCTTGACGACATCCTCATTCAGACAAAGCAACAAGGGACGATTCTCAGGAATAGGGATCTCCAGACCGAAACCATGATCACAATCCTGTGGTGATGCTCCGAAATCCAACTGAACAATTCCGTTCTTGTCCTTACGCAACAGCAGTTCATACAACACCGGACACGTCTTTGCAACCTTAGGCAACTGCTTTTCCTCATTTGTCAACCTCTTCCAATAGTTGCCCCATCCGGCGAACAATATACCTCTGCTCCCTTCAACCCTTGTAAAGTTGACAACAAGATATATTCCCGGTTTCATCTTAAAGACGATTTCGACCGCATCCTTACGCACAACGTAAGTAAAATCAGGACACTCAAGATTGAATGTCCCGCCCGCTTTTGACGACAATAACTTTCTCATATATTCCTTTAATGTGTTATTTCACTTTCACCTCACATATAACTCGCTCCGGAGCCTCCCAGAAAACTCTTAAAGGTACTACAAAATATTGAAATTTCCTGCGAGCGAAGACACAGGAAACGGTATGAGTAACGAATTCCATCAGGCGGGACGACGCCACAGCCCCCTCTGTAACACATTGATAATCAAGTGCCAATTATTTTAAGCGTGGATTTCCGCCGAATTTTTGCCCACTAATCCACACCGAATTTAACAACTCACTATGAATCAAACAATTGCAAAAATCAATGTGGCACCGTCCCGACAACATCCTTGTCAATGCTACAGCTCCAACATCCTTGTCAATGCCAATCCCTCACATCCGACACCAATCCAAAACCGCCCCACTCTACTCTGCCATTTCGCGACCAAAACCGTACCGGCAAAACGTTCTAAGCGGTACAAACCACATCAAAATGCACATTTTGCACTGACTAAATCGTTTTATCGGTACGAAATGGCAAACCCAAGACATCCAACTACTTTGCCCCAAAAAATACAAAAGCCAATATCACTACACATCTTCCCCCCCCAAGTCACACAATCACACAACACTAAATCTCTAATACACCACCCGCCAAAAAAAACGGAGCCATCAAGGCTCCGCCTATCCTAACATAAAATACTACCGAATAATAGCCTCCTTTATGCACTCCACACTCCCTCCAGTCCCAACGACCTGAACTCAACTACAAAGATAAATCATTCAATCTTTTTCTACCCCTCCGTGTCTGCTTTTACGAGTGCAGCAAGGTCATACCTGTTCCCTATACGAGGAATGGCTTTGAAACGTCCTAGAAGATAGTCTTTTCGGATCTCCTTGTCGAAGCGGACATTATAATCTTCCAAAGAATGCATTCGGCTTGTTCCATTGTCATCCTTGACAACAAACCATATTTCATCCTTCCTGAACAATTTCTGAGTGAGAAGAGAAGACTCATGCGTCGCTACAATAAGCTGGCTGCGCTGACTCGATGATGAACTGAGGAACAAGTCGAATATGTCATATATCAAATTAGGATGAAGACTACGCTCCATTTCATCAATAATAAAGACATTATTACCCTCAATCAAGTCTATGAGCAGAGGTATAAGGTCAATGATTCGATTCGTTCCATCAGATTCATCCTTCGTATCAAACAGGATCTCTTTCCCATCATTTGTGAGGTGCTTTGTCTTAAGTTGCTGGAACTTCAGACCGATCCCCTCACGTGACAGAACGTAGGTATAGTTGTTGATGCCCAATATGCTCCTCACGTTTTCACTCTTAGAATTCATTAGGCGTTCTTTAATACCGGAAAGGATAAAATCCGGTATAACTACACTGCTCGGCTCGACATCCTCCAGGCATACTCCTACAATCCCTGTCCCAAAATACTTGAGCAATTCTTTATAGATGGTATTTAACCGCTCATTGTCATTGACCTCGGACTCCAAACCGACATTATACTTATCCTCAGGAAAGACGATTTTCAGCGTATTGAGAAACCAGTTGTAAACCGAAGTTATATCGCTCAGGCAACTTACATTCTCCGCAACTTTACGCACGATCAGTTCCCTCAAAAACAATTGGTTATCCGGAGTTCCCTTCGCTGTAAAACGGATAAACTGCTTATCTTCCTCCTTCTCGTTCAATTTCAGAAGCAGAGCCAAATCATAGTTGCCTGCAAATTGCGGATTACGTTCAAATATCTTTTTTTCCGAACGCTTTGTGACTTCATATAGCCATTCCTCAACAATCCGAGTATTATTGAACACAAATCCATAGGCGTAATTCTTGCCGTCAGCCTGAATTTCGAATTCCATTCTAGAATTACTTTCAGCTGAAGATCTGTTCAAACGATATTTTTCATAATCAATCATCTGTCCGGCCGGAAATCCTTTCACGACCATAAATCGTCCGAAAGCCATGGCCTTGATGAGATTCGATTTGCCAGATGCATTGGCTCCAAGAATTATACTGGTTTTAAGCACACTGACGCCATTGATTGCCGGAGCCTTATGCTCTTTTTTCAAAGAGCCTTTGCCAGGAATCATCGAAAATTCAGTTCGCTGATTGAATGAAAGAAAATTCTCTACCGAGTACCTTATAAGCATATCTTCAGATGTTATTTTGGACAAATGTAGTGATTTTTTCACATCTTAGCGCAAAGGAGCAATAATTTTCCTCAATATCTCTGGCACCTCCGTATAGTCTTCATACCAAATCACCTGTACCCCTAAGTCGCATAATTGGGACTCTATCGTATTGAAGTGCAGTTTATTCTTCTCGACCTCATTAGATTTAAATAGGGATTGTAGTTTAATGTTTTCAATCTGAGCAAAGCAGTGACCAGTCCCTTCAATTTCTGCATTCTCATAGTCTCTCTCGATTTCACGTATCTCCTTCAGTATCTTGCCGAGCAGGTCAAGCAGCCTGTGTGTAATCTTCCGCGTCTGGCTCCTGCTGTGCTTGTGCTGTTTCCTGTATGTCAGGTTCGCCTTCTGCACGTCAAGGAACTTTGTCCAAGGATGGTGGATCCCCAGTCTGCTATTCAACTCGCACATCATCGCATAGCTCTTCTCAATCCCTTCCAACAGCAACTTCGTACAGCTAAGTCCCGTGTACATCTTCAGGAACATCAGGGCCACTTTCCCCTCAGGCGTGAAGAACGACTTGCGTCCCAGCTTCGGCCTCATGCTCTTCCTTACCAGACCGAAGTTCTCTGCCTTCTCGCGGAGATGGAGCAGCTTCTATATCCTGCCCGATTCGCCAATCCTTTTCTTTCAAATACGGTTCCCCGAACATCGCTTCACAGCGAGCAGGAATTTTTATCCATCCTGAATTAAATGAACGTCCAACCTTATTTTTTGAACATGATGTCCCCATATAATTCTTCCATTCTGCGCCCTCCAGCCCTTCAACACATTTTATCAGCTTGAGCGTTTGTAAGTATTCCATTTGTTTAAGCGATCTGTAGTCTCGCTCATTCCTAATTTCCTTGTACCTTTCTTTCCCGTCCTCATCCACTGCCACACCACCATGTTCAAAGTTTCTTTTCCGAAAAATATGACTGGCTGTTTCTGCCCCGAGAGAATTGTTCCATCTCTCGATTATCTCTTTCTTCTCATCATCGGAGAATAGCACATCTGGCACTCTCACGCGCAAAATAATATCATCAGAGAGACACCGTTTTAATAAAGACTTAGAATAGCCCTTAGGTCTATAGTTTGCAAAGGCCTCATTAAAGACGTCAAACGAAAATACGTTTTGCTCCGCTATGGACTTCGCTTTATCCACGAGTTCATCTTTAACCCAAAGACATTCACCAGCTCCAAACTGCCTATGATATGACTTGGATTCTTCGCAATTGAACGAAAATCTATACATATAAGCCTTGATACTTTCGCCATGCTTTAAATGTAAACCATAACCTTGCTGATTCCCAGGTCGTTTAAAGGCTTGCAGCCCAATGGGACGGATACTCCCATTCAAGAGAGTTTTACCAAAATCAGCCGGGCAAGGTTCATTGTCAAATAACGGGTTGAACACATAGAGAATCGCTTCATGCGAGAGGCCGTCATCATGAAATGTGTAAACATCATTTGCTCTGTCGTATGGACACATTGCAAAGAATAACGCAATATCGAGGCTGCTTGTCAAATCAAGCACTGAAGTCTTTAGACCATAATGTTGCGCAAGCCCTTCTACATCTACCAGAAAGTTATGTCTTCTAAAGAAATGTTCAACAACTGGATGTGAATCCAAAAGGCGCTTGAATACTGTCAAACGCATCCGCTCGACAAAGATTTCCTCTTCCCTAAGATGTCCCCGATATAAGACAGGTAAGCAAGGCGAAAACTCACAGCATTGACCACGGAACAAAAAATTTAATGCTGCTACTTGCGGGATCAAGCACTTCTCCCGTCCATTACCAGTTTCCACAGCCTCAAATGTCCCCTCGCACATTTTCTTGAACACAGACATGTTCCCCGTCGAGTGTTCATATAAAAGATCCCTCTTTTCCTCTTCCTTAAGGATAAGAGTCTTTAGTTCTGACAATGTAAGCATCAGGCTCAATTCATTTTTCCTACAGCATCCATAACCACACTATTCCCTCTGTATATGTAGTCATCAAACAAGTCCATAATCTCATTCATGGATTCGTCATCCCCATTCTCACTCAATTTGTTGTAAATTTGCAGCAACACCCTCACCACATCGTTATCAGCATTCCATTGTCCCTCTATTTCAGAATACTTTTGATCTAATATAAACCTGCAACACTTCTCCGGATATTTCGAAATACATTTCTGAAGATATTCGAGTTGATCATGAATTATACGATTCTTCTTGCGGGGCAATGTTTTAGTGATATCACAATAAAAGCCAAATGCTTCAACGGGAAGCCTATTGCAGTACTCACAATAAGCCTTTACGACAGAGTCTCTGTCATCAGCTGAAAAACGACGAAGCAATTCAGCAGAATACTCTCTCATTTCTGAGTCGTCAAATGATTCCATTGCTGTTTGAATCATTATGACAATTACATCTTCCTCATTATATGAGAGTATTTTCTCCAATCTCAAACGGCAATCCTCCCGAGGCTTATCATTACGTAATCCATAAAAGTAGATTTGTGCTAAAATCTTGTGACTGACAGGATCAGGTTCAATCCGGTCAATATATTCTTTCACGATTTCATTCTTACAGTAAAAACAATGTTGGATTGCACCCGCCCTTATGAACAATGCTTCCGGTCCAAGACCTGCAAGAAGTTCTTTCATCAGATGAAAATAAAGCGACTCATCAAAGGCACATTTCACAGACAACAAGTACAATGGCAATGTTTTCAATGATTCAGAGAAACCCGCTTGAAGTTTGCTGAGAATCCCGTAAATCTGAGACTTTCTTTCCGGCAAAGAGCAAATCTGTATCAATAATTCGACAGATCGTCCCTGATATGAATTGATTGCCTGTTCAATGAGTTTGCTTGCCCTACGCTCAACGCTATTTGTGTCATCCTCATAGATGCAGTCATGCTCATCTGAAGGCAAGGCTGCAATTGTCTCTGCAACCGCTATAACCTTATCCAAATATGGATTCTCTGACTTGACGAAGTATTCTGCAATCTGTTTGAATGAACTGCTGTTTGTTTTGGCATATTCAACTGAGATATATGGCTCAGCCAAATTCCATAGAGACAAAGGATCTTCCAATCCAGCCAAAAGTCCCTTAATCCCTGCTACTTTATAGATAGGCCTCACATCATTATTCGAGGCTATGCCCTGGATAAAGTCTCTGAATTTATTCGGATTTGCGGAGACGCATTTTTCAAAAGCATCTGCATGACCTTCCAAATCAAATGGATGTCCGTGATGACGCCAACTACGAGACTCATCAAGTTTCAAGAAAGAATTTAACCAGTTCTCTAGCGAAAATCTCGAATATGTATCATCGCTTACAAGTCCACCACCATAATATGTTGCAACAGTTCTGTCTTCTGGACGTTTGACAACAGTACGTTTTCCAAACCTGCGCAACAACTCCTGCGAGCATTTCTTCATTTCAGGAATCAGTCCATCTTCCGGCAACGTATTACAAATCAAATCCCACTTGCCCCTCCAAAGATGAGGACAGAGATAATAATCCGGACTATTTTCCCTGTCATAATAAAGATCGGCTGGCGACTTGAACGATAGTACTTTTTTCTGATACATAGCCGCATCGTGAGCATCTATATTCTGATACCAGGATTTAATCAGTTTCAGATAAAAGAACTCAATATTACAAGACAAGTACTTGTTAATTTCATTGTCATCAGCAATAAGCTGTCGTATCAGCTCATCATATGCCTTCGGATTTGCTGCCATGGCTGCAAATGCCATTGAAATAGACGTCTCATTCCTCAACTCCATCAAACGATCCACTATCGGCCTCATAATTGCCAAATCAGAAGAGAACCTGGTCAAGAGTTCTTCATATATAGTTAATAGCTTTTTCGAGTAATTATCCGAAGTGTAGCCATAAAATGACGTTGTACAGGTAAAACCATGAAAGCCCTCATGTGAAGTCCGTTCGATGATTTTAACAATAGCACTATTAATGGTCAAAAGGAAATCCTTAGGGTGGTTTTTTAACAGAAGCGGAAAGAGGACTTCAAATAACTCATATTCGTCATTTCTGTATTTCTCCTCTTTTGACGTAAAATAATTCACAAGTGAAATTTCAGCCTCTTCAAGCGCGAATTTTTCATTTGTCAGTAACGCATCTTTTATCAACTCAATAGAGTAAAGCTGATTATGTGGCCTTATTTCTCGATATGCATCTAAAACACATTGCTTACCATAGTCGTTGTGGCCCCTCAATATATATGCAGTAGAGAACAATCTTGTATCTGAGTCATTGATCATATTGACAAGATCATACACATTTTCCGGATGTTCAAAGACAAATTTTGATAAACATCCTGTAAGAGGGAAACAAATTGGGCTGTCTTTCGTTAAATCCACTAATACCGGCTTGACGATATTGCATACTGTAGTAAACCATCCATCCGCTTGCACTCCTCGAAGAAAATACACCAGAAGTCTATAATCTTTCTTGCAGAAGTCCTTGATCAGTCGCATTTCTGCAAGTTTAGGCTCTTGAATAGATGCCAACACTGATATCGCCAACAACTTAACATGAAAACGGACGGATTCTGATGAAAGTATCGAGCGAACTTCTTCGACAAAGAGCACCCCGTTATGACTGCGCTCATATTCCAATACAGCCTTTACAATTGACCTCAATTCCAATCCTTGAAAGTCATTCTTAAAATCATCCACTAATGACTTTCCGGAATAAGCATATTGTCTGGCAAGAATGTATTCGTAAAACGACTGATGAAAGAAGGACACAGAATTGCTGTCAATGTTTATCAGCCCATAACTGGCCAGATAATCAAAGAATTTCTTTTGCGTTGTCGCTGGAGTCAATATCGGTCTCAATGTCCCGGCAGCCCTTGCCGAGTTTGCAATAAGATACAATGTATCCTCTAAAGTTCCGCTGTCAATGTGATTCGGCGATTTGCAGATATATTCTTCCCATATCGCGTCATATAATTCTATAGGATTTCCAAAATGGAGACCGGCAGACCTTCTTTTGTACAATATGCAGAACGCATTGAGATATTGCACGGTCTTTAACATTCGGAACGTAGCATCATCAAGTTTGTCCCGAAGGCCTGCTTCCACCTTTTCCAATGCACCTGCAACCTCATTGTCCGTCAAATTGCCAATTTCAATCAGGTGCGCCTTATGCTTGAGGTTACATAAATCAGAATCATAATTCAAGTCATAGTTCCTGCAAGATACTATCGCCCGGACATTAGGCCAATTCTCCAAAGAAGACAGCAAAGTCATCATCACATTCAAATGACCTCTGTCATTGGACATACATTGGGAAAGTGCGTCAATTTGGTCTATAAACAGTAGAATCGCCTTCTTACCGATGCTATAGAATTCTATAACACCACGCATCTTCTCCAATGTTATGTTATTGCCAAAGTCATCGATGGCGTCAGCTTTGATGCAGAGCAATCTAAACGTATCCGGATTCAGAGAATCTACGACTTCTTTCAAAACTGCAGATTTCCCGACTCCCGCATCTCCTACAAGAAGGCAAATTCGTGCATCACCGTCGCCATGAGAATTGGATATCCATTCTTTTATTTCATCTACCTGATGCCTGACAATATGAGAATCCGATATTCCATGTAATTGCGTAGATATTATGTTGAAATATGATTTCTGCAGAGCAGCGAAATCTTCGGCCAATTTCTTATCATCTTGGATACTCGACATCTTCTGGTTGTAAAGTTCTCTCCAAGCGTTTACTGTCTCAACCACAGAACTTTCGGAACATTTTTCCGAATCACGGAAATAGTATCTGGCACTACCTTGAATGTGGTCAGACTTGTTCTTGAACTCTTCGATTGCGATTGAATCAATGTTCCGCCAATAGAACTTTTTGTTTACATCATCACAGGCGATAAATAAAACCAATTCGCCTTTATGTCGCTCCGCGTATGCATAAATCGACATCGGTATAGGATAGAAAACAGAGCCATCTTTCTCTGGACAAGTAAGGTGTTTTACCTGAACTACAATTTTTCCACAAGAAGTATCGTCTTCGCATAGGAGATCCAAATACCCATCAATATTGGGGAGTGTCCCACCTTCCTGAAGTTGTTGGCAGTCAACCAAATGATCTGGGAGCATTGCCTTAAGCAGCAGAATTGAACGGCTGTCAAGTTTTCTTGACTCACTCTGATTTATATTTGGAACTAATTCACCCACACTCATTTCCTTCGATCTACGTTTTACTGAACACAACTAATCTTGTCTCTCCAACACCAAAAGTATCATCATATCTGCAAATTCGCTATTTTTCATCCGAAATGCAAATATATTTTGCAATTCCTCACGTTGGGTGGAGTTAGGATTCAAATATCGCTGGACGTTAGCCTGGCAATACAGTTTTTTCTATGACAAACTCTGTAACTTCGCATTGTACAGTCTCAATGCCAAGAAATTTGGCTTGGCAGACGCGATGATTTCCGCCGCCGTTGATGAAGTAGATGTCGCCATACTTGCTGAGATGAATAGGTTCAAAACACTGCGTATTTGCGTATTAAGAATAGCCTCTTTCACTTTCTCCACGTCAAAGTCGTTCTTGTGCCGCTGCAGGCTCATCATCATAACCAACCAATTGTTATCATAATAACTCGCATGAAGCGTTCCCTTAATGTCTGCGACGGAAACGCTGTCTCGATAAGTCTTACCCTCAACATAGTACGCGATGTTCTTAACCAAATCTGCAGGATGATAGACCAACTCAAAGTATTCTTCCTTCAGATCGAAGCCTTTTAGCTTAACGAGACGCTTTGCCGCCGACAAGGTTTGAACCTTTTCAGGAGCAATCTTGATGGACTTCAATTCAAGGATATTCCGGATCATAAAATTCCAATTCTATATCTGATTCCGGTCGTTTCGGCCGGTTTTTTTTGTCTGTTTCTCATGGCGTACCTAGTCACCATATAAACCTATAGTTGAAGGTGTCAACTCTCGATTCATTGCAATCTCAACTATCAGGTCAACTATATACCAGAAATTAAGATAATCAATGTTTGTTTCTTTATCTGGCCACATAGTTTTATTATCATTCTTTTGAAGTCCGTAGACGCCACTCCTCCTACTTCGTAATCTCTCTGATTATATCAAACAACTTATACATCTGCGTGTATGACTTGTACACCTCCGGCTCTGTCGCGTGCAACTTATCCAGTTCGCGCGATAGCTCGACAGCCCGCGCCATATCACCCTTTTCCTTCAGTTCACGGTAGATATGAGTCTTGTTGAAGAAAGCCTCCGTCTTCTCGTAGTTGGGAATGTGTTTCTTCAGTTCCTGCGCCACGGTATCATAGTCCGCATATTCTTTGCTCGATGGACCTGGCATATAATGCATCAGGAACCAGTATTCCGTACAGGGACTCGACTCCACAAAGATAATCTTAGGATTATCCTTCTTCAACGAACGGTAATGCGCCATCTTGTCGTGGTTACCTTCAAGCACATCCATATCTATCAGGCACAACACATAATCATATCCTGCGGTCACTCGTTCTTTTGCCAGATTTACAATGTCATCAATGTCCGAATGCTTTGGGATACCGGGCACCAGACTGAACCTGTAGCGTTCAGTTGTGCGCATATCATCCACATATCTATACTCCGTCAAGCCTTCACCGATGATAGCGATGCTCTTACGTACTCTTCTATTCACCTTTCTCATGCTCATAGTATTCATCCATATCCATATAAATACTGTCCAGAAAAGGCAGATTCACAAGCTTTTCCTGCCTATAAGCATTATAAACCGACAGCGTCTTGTGCAGACCAAGGGAGGAAAGCCTTATCAGTTGCGTTTCTCCGCAATCATTCTTGTCTGTAAACCAAATCACATCCCTTCGGATATAATCCTCATCCAGCAGATTGATGTCATGTATAGAGATAATCAACTGTGCGCTTCGCTTGCTATTCACCAGAAACACCTTGATAAAGTAAGAGAGTAACTCATAGTGAATACTTGACTCTATCTCGTCAATCGGAAGAATGACTCCGTGAACCAACAGGTCATAAAGGATCGTAGCAAGCCCCATGTATCTCTTGGTCCCTCGCGACTCCAGTTCCTCGTCAAGTTCTTTATCCCCGTTACTGGTATGATGCACAAAGAACATTTCGTCCGAATGCAAAGTGCCTTTTTTAAGGATCTCTTCCTTTGCTTTTTCCGGCATACCCGATGTATTCTTAATCACCAGTTCCATCTCAGGGGTAATGCTCACTTCCTCTTCATGGATAGCAATATCTGAGATGTTGAAGTCAGATGCTTTCAAGAAATGAAGGATGAATCTTTTTAGCCGCCCATCTCTATCTCTAGTTATACGGCGTTTGGTAAAACCCATCAGACTGCTCTGTGGATACATAATAGGAGCAATCCTTTGGGAGAAGAAATCATATACCAGATTCAACCTGGATTTCTCAACATTTGACTTTCCAAATGCAGCAATAACTGTACGTTTATTAAAGGTATTACCCTCAATAGCCTCTCTGCTTTTCTTTACCAATCCCACTTTGCCGCCAAAAACGATGTCTGTTGCATCTTTTTCAGGATTATACGTGCGCTTGTACAATAAAGTTGGCTGAACAGACGAATAAACCTGAAGGGTCTCCTCATAAATAACCTTGTTATCCAACACTAGATTAAGCTTATACTTCTCCCGGTTCAGATAGAAAGACATTTCAAACTGCGTCCGTTCCTTGTCCGACACATCATCAAGCAAGAAAGGCACAACTCCAATCTCGTCGCCTTTGTTCAAACCATCATTAACCATGAACTGAGAAAAGAAATCGAGTGCTTTCAAGATGTTTGTCTTACCTGAAGCATTAGACCCATAGATAAAGCCTATCTTCAAAAGCGAGACACCGTCAGCCACCTCTTCGGTATAGATATCACGAGAAGTATCATCATTCGTCGGGATAAAGCTCAGCGTCTGCTCATCCCTCAACGAATAGAAATTCCTGATTTTGAATTCCGCTATCATAATTGTTCAATATTAAACGACAGTTCAAAGATACAACATTTTTTCAAACCAACGATTTTATTTTTAATATTCGTTCAAATTTCACAAAGTATTAATATAAATTCTGCCAATTTGTCATTTTCCTATCTTCTGGCAGCGTATTTGCCGTAGAGAAGAATAAAGGGATAGTCCGAATCCCTTGTCTAACCCGAGAACCTTGGACAAGTTCTCACAGGGCCTGAAAAGGAGCAGGCGTTAAGCAACCAAACCAATGGCAAAAAAGATACTTACAAGTATGAACTGCACAATGGCCATAAGACGGTTTACGTGGGCACTACAAAAGACCCAGAACGTCGTGAAGCGGAGCATCGAGCAGATGGTAAGGACTTCACCAATATGACCATTATTGGGCGTCTCTCAACACCAGAGGGAGCGGGCAGGTGGGAGGAAGAGCGAATCGACACTTACAAGCGCAATCATGGTGGTGACAGGCCTAAGTACAATCGGAATGATTCCGGCAAGTAATCATTCTCTCACCTAATTCGGAGTGCTGCGACAACGGCACTCCGTTTTTTATCTTCCCTGTGTCATTACATCTCCATAACCTCAATCGTAATCCAACACCACACCACCACCTCCAAACGTCTAATCAGAAGATTAAAGTCAATGTCAATGCTACAGCTCCAACATCCTTGTCAATGCCAATCCCTCACATCCGACACCAATCCAAAACCGCCCCACTCTACTCTGCCATTTCGCGACCAAAACCGTACCGGCAAAACGTTCTAAGCGGTACAAACCACATCAAAATGCACATTTTGCACTGACTAAATCGTTTTATCGGTACGAAATGGCAAACCCAAGACATCCAACTACTTTGCCCCAAAAAATACAAAAGCCAATATCTCTACACATCTCCCCCCCCCACAGTCACACAATCACACAACACCAAATCTCTAATACACCACCCATCAAAAAAAACGGAGCCATCAAGGCTCCGCCTATCCTAACATAAAACACTACCGAACAATTGCCTCCTTGATGCACTCCACAATATACCGAACATCCTCATCCGTCACATAAGGACCTGCAGGCAAGCAGAACCCGACCTTGAACAAGTCCTCCTCCACACCATTCGTATAGACAGGAGCGCCCTCATACACAGGCTGCTTGTGCATCGGCTTCCAAACCGGACGGCACTCAATCTTCTTGGCAAGCATGAACACGCGCAGCGCCTCAACATTCTCATTAGGCTGACAATCCGTCGTAGCGCAATCCACCGCATGGATTACACCTGCTGCACCACCAACGGCCGTCTTGATAACCTCCTTATACGCATTCTCCTGACCGGCAATACGAACCTCAGGGTCCAACGTCGCCGCACAAACATTCGACATACGATAATTGTAACCGATAGCCGTATGCTGATAATAAGGATACTCATCACGAGCCTGCGTAGCATACCACATAATCTCATACCGGAATCCCATACTTCTCCGCAATCGCCATGATCTTGTCAATGTGATAAGGCATACCATAAAGCGCCACCGGCACAATAGCCTTCTTCTACAGCGCTTTTTCTCTATCCCTATAACATACTCGAATGATAATGATTACATAGTTCCATCTATTCAACCCCACGCGTCAATGATAACCTTTCTTTTTATAATAAAAGCACAGATTAAAGCTTTAGTAGGTTTAGTTTTGAATAAATTTATCTAAATTTGCAATAACAGAGGTATAATAACTGCAGATGCTTAATTAGTGCCATCTAGGTCAATCAAGATATCATATCTCTTTATGTATAAATAATTAAACGTAAGTTAATGCCCGGAGCGAACAACATACATCGATCACCTCTCCGATACCCAGGTGGGAAGAATTGCATATTTGCATTCATGAAGGCACTCTTGGAAGAGAATGATATGATAGGTACGAACTACGCCGAACCATATGCAGGCGGCGCCGGACTTGCACTACGACTTCTTCTAGAAAATGTAGTCAATGATATTTACATTAATGACTACGATGTTTCCATTTACGCTTTTTGGCATACGGTCCTCAATCAACCGGATGAATTGTGCACTTGGATAGAAACGGTTCCAGTAAACATTCAAACATGGGAGCAGTACAAACAAATTCAAAAGAATCGCACAGATGTTGATTATCTTGAGTTAGCAAAATCCACGTTTTTCCTGAACCGAACAAACGTTTCCGGCGTCATCTCAGGAGGTCCTATTGGCGGCATGAATCAGACAGGAAAATACAAGATTGATGTTCGCTTCAACAAGAAGGATCTCATTCACAGAATACAGAATATTGCAGCATTCTCTGATAGAATTCATCTTAGCCATCATGATGGGATAGAGTTCCTCAGAGATTTGGAAGGTCACATACGAAATCTCTTCATCTATCTAGATCCACCTTACTACAAGAAAGGAGCTTTCTTATATATGAATGCATTCAATGACGATGCCCATACAGCCTTATCGAATGAGGTCGAACAATTGAACAGCAGATGGCTTGTTTCTTATGATTATCAGGATTTCATTTTAGGATTATACCAGAACAAGCGAAAGTTACTTTACCAGTTATCACAATGTACTTCTAACAGGGTCGGCGATGAGGTCCTTATCTTTGACAACAGGCTGACATTTAAGAACGCGCAACACAAGTTAAATTCGCCACAGACTTTATAACAGAAATATGGAAAAAGAGCAGATGACAACCATAAAAATGATTAAATCAGAAGACCTCCATTTCGACGTGAAAAATCCTCGTCTCGTAGAATATCAAGGTCTTACTGATGACGAGACCATATTGAATATTCTCTGGAAGAATATGGACATTGGAGAACTGGTCATGTCGATTCTCGCCAATGGTTTCTTTGAGAGCGAAGCACTTTACGTTGTCAAAGAAGAAGGAAAACTAATTGTTATAGAGGGCAACAGACGATTAGCAGCCATCAAAGCTATACTCCACCCTGAACTAATTAAAGGTAGTGGAATAAGCAAATTCGGAAAGGTCAGCGAAAAGATTCGAGAGGAACTCACGAACTCCATTCCAGTCATTGAAATGTCTCATAGACAAGACGCATGGAGATATATAGGGTTTAAGCACGTAAATGGACCAGCAAAATGGGACTCATTCGCAAAAGCGCAATATATAGCTCTCGTACACAACGACTATGGTGTCAGATTGGAGGATATTGCTGCACAAATTGGAGATTCCAATAAAATCACACTACGCTTATATCAAGGCCTTATGCTCTTAATGCAAGCAGAGCGCGATACTGATTTTAAACTCGACGATGTTTACAGCAACAGAGTGTATTTCTCGCACGTCTATACAGCAATGAATTATGAAAGCATGCAGAAATATCTCGGACTTGACTTGACCAAGGCGGACAAGAGCCCTGTACCCAAAGAGAATTTGGACAAACTAGAAGAAGTGCTGACTTGGATTCTTGGAAGCAAAAAGAAGTCTCTTCCCCCTGTAGTCAAGAGTCAGAACCCTGGCATAAGACAACTTTGCCAAGTCCTTGAAAAACCAGACGCTGTCCAGTTGTTGCGTTCAGGAACCACACTTGACGTAGCTTTTGAAGGAAGCAAGGATGGGGCAGATGTGCTCTATACCGCTATTATCGAGGCGCAGAATAAGATTCAAAAGGCTCTTAGCAAGATTGCTTATTATGACGGCAATGAAGATTTACTGCGAACTATGCTCAACCTTGCAGATTCCGCGGATTCTCTTTTCGAAAGCATGAAAGAGATTAGACAAGTGAAACTTGGAAACAGCAAGCAAACACGTTCGATAGACTAGACCGCCCATGCCATATAAAATAGGACAGTTGCCATCAGAGATGGCAACACAAGATGAGATAGCAGATTATTTAGAAGTGAAATGCCTTCTATCGGCAGATAATAGTTTCTCAATAGTAGAAGCTGCTGAAGATAATGGGTTCGTTGAAAATGAAGATACTGTAGAGGCATCAGAGATTGATGCGTATATCAGTTATGCAGACGCTCTTTTACAAATTGACGAAAGATACCGGATTATCACAAATAATAGATATCCCTTCGTCGGGGAGCAGAATTCTATCTCGCTATCCGATGATTGTTCAGAATATTTCAAAACAATTTACACCTTCCTTCTGTTCGCAACGCGTTGGAAAATGGGAGCAGAAAGAATTATCCACAAAAAAGATGGGACATTTCTATTCGAGCGATTATGCAATAGTGTCCTAAATAATTTTTTCGGGCAGCACTCCAAAGGTATGGTCTTTGGCACAGGGGAAGAATCTGATGAGAAAGGTTTTGAAGCAAAGATTAAGAGAATGCTGGATAGTTTTGCGGAAAAAGGCTACATGTTCCGCAGGCCTGACGGGGATCGGAATCACCAGAAAGACGGAAAAGTGGATCTTGTGACTTTCATCCCTTTCAACGACAGCAGAAAGGGGCATTTTATAGCTTTTGGACAATGCAAAACGGGAACCACTTGGCGAGAGAAACTTGGACAGTTAAATCCACGAACATTTAGTGACTTATATATTCAACCACCATTGGCTTTTCCTCCAATGTGCATTTACATGGTAAGCGAAGCCTGCAATGATGACTGGGAAAGATTGGCTAAGGATTCACAAGGTGTTTTATTTGACAGAATGCGCATAATGCAATTCGTTCCGGATTTCAACTCAATAGATGAGAACTTATACAACGACATTACAATTTGGGTTAATGGTGTAAAAGAAATCGCTAGCCAATAATACAACACCCGTTCAGATAATTCAATCGTAAGCATACGGTAAACCACGTATAGTGATTTAGGAGACTTCGAAGGCTCTCCTAAGATTTTCGGAGAGTCTTCGAAAAATATTGGAGACTCTCCGATGTCTTTAAAAGACCTTTGGAGACTAGGCTGGACGGCAGGAAGTCGACAATGTCAAGACTGCAGTCGTTGTCATACTCGTGGACATGGTCAAGGAAGTACGTCAGCCATGCCTCGGCATTGACTCCGGCAAGTTTGCAGCAGCCCATCATCGTGTACATCACGGCGGCATCCTCGGCCGCATCGTAGTTCTTGCGCGTCAGCGCAACTGGACGCTGCTGGTTCTCAACAAGATTGGTGTCTATCCTGTATCTGCCGTCGATGACATAGCGGCACAGGCGGTCGTAGTGGGCAATCGCATAGTTGATGGCCTTGCCTTCATAATAGTCGCACACGGCATAGCCGTCCATTCCAAGATGGTTCATCATCTCTATCTGCCTGTAGAACGGAAGGCTGTCAACATATTTGCCTACCATCAGGTTGGCCAGAACGGTTGAACCCGCATAGCTTTTGGCAACTGGGGTCTGCGGAGCGGCTGCGCATCTGATTGTCCTTTCGATATCTTCCCTGCGGACCGCCTTTGTGAAGAACGTATTCGAAAGCGACATACTCGGCAGGTTTGCGATGAAGGACGACCTTCCCCGCGTGGTTGCTGATGCTCACTGGAAGAAACTCACCATTTTGGCACGCCGCTTCCTTGCAGATCTTGGCTTACCAGTAGTAGAAGTAGCTTTCATTTATCCCGATTGAAGCGGCTTTCTTGACAAAGCGGTCGAACTCAGTAGTAGAAGTAGCTTTCATTTATCCCGATCTGTCCGCAGAAGGCACTGGCGGACATGTTGCTCTCAAGGAAGGCCTGATACTTCGGCCTGAATGTGTCTATCGTTTCCATACGGTTCTTTTTTATGAACCGCAAAGTTACTCCAGAGGCGATATGGGGAAAAGACGGGGTTCACCGAATGCTTACTATCCATTCAAAAGGTACATACTTTTTAGCTATCCTAAACACAGGGTTTTCCCCCTGACCATAGATGATTCGCTGGCATACAATTGCAGAAACTCACCCTTGGCTTCTGAAAATTCCTGTCCAAGAGCATATCGGGACTTGCTGTCGTAGAACTTCCATGCTGGGATGTCAAGTTCCGCCAGCCTCGTTTTGTAGGAGATGTCGTTCATCTTGCAGTAGGTTATAACCTCCGCACCTTCTTCGCGTGCCATCATAAGAAAAATGTTTTCCGCAAAGGTAACCCTGATGTTTCAGGATTCAATGACGAGCGCCACCGGAGGCCTACTTTCAATCTTGGTCATTTTCATACTCGCTTTATATCTATTGGCAAAGTTGCTATTGTGTTCTCGTTCTCTTGCGATAATGTTGGAACACAGATTGCCAATCTCTTAGCGGCACGACTGACTGCAACATAATATACTCTTTGTTCATCTTTTGCGCCGTCAAGTTTAGGTTCTGTTAAAAATTTAATGTTTGCTTCTTCTTCCAATACAACTAGAACGTTTTCGAACTCATCACCTTTTGCTTTGTGAATAGTTTTATCTTTCAAACTTTTTATATCTGGCGATGATACATACAAAGCAAAATCCGAATAAGATTTACTTGAATAAAAGTTTTTGGCAGCACCACTTCTTAGACCTGTTACCTCTATTTTTAAATCGTCTTTTAGATAATTCAAAAAGAATTCAAGACTTTTATTTTTATAGGTGTCATAATCTTTAAGCATTTTACTAATCAGCATTATTTGTTTATGTTCATCATCTACAATTTTTTTCATTGATTTTAGTGCATCCTTAATGGCGCCTGTCAAAGCATATTCTATGGCTGTTACACTATTTCTTAATACTTTTATTCTGTCCCAATTACTATCTTGTATAACATTGAACAGATCTTCATTTTGTGGTATTTGTCCGATTTGCTTTCTCAATGCATTGGATGTGACTTTTGCATATGACAATGTTGTTATGTTTGTATCATCACATTGCGTTTTGAAATCATTGTAACATGATATGGCTTCGCCAACATATAAAATAGGTTTTTCTGAATGTATATTATTTACCGAATGTTGCTGTAAGTCGGAGCGTATCTTATTCAGTAAGGCTATTATCTCTTCACTACTCCTTCTGTTTCCTTGTATTTCATATATTTTCATTCCCTTTAACGAGAACTTGTCAAACAATTTCGGGTCTGTACCAGCAAATCCATATATTGCCTGTGCCTTATCTCCAATTACACCTATTACAGAAAATGTAGTTGAAGCAAATTTCTTTAGTAGCTCTACCTGAATAGGTGTGGAATCTTGGAACTCGTCAATGAATATATATGGATATTTCACACTTATAGCATGAGCTATAAAAGGATATTTTTCAATTAGCTTGTATGCAAAATACAACACGTCGTCATAGTGCATAACACCACGCTTCCATGTGTATTTTTTGTATTCATCATAAAAAGATTGCGATATAGGATAGCGAGAACTCTTTATTGGATATGGTGGTTTAAACTTCAGAATTCCGTTTGCAAATCGCCATGTAGAAAGAGATAGTGCTTCCTTTAATTTGTCATCATCATAGAAATATTTATTGATAGTGACTTTTATATCATGTAGGGTTTTACTTCCCTTCATTATTGTATCATCAATAACTTTCAGTTTGTCTATAGCAAAGCCCTCTTCTTCTGCAATGAAATGAAAATAAGGTCTGATAATATTATCGTACAGAAAACTATGTATGGTGCAAACATCAACCCTTCCTGCACAATTAGGTAAGCGATTATGTATGGTTTCAACTCCTATATTCGTATATGTGATACAAGCTATTTTCTTAATCTTTCCAAGACGATTAGACGTAGATAAAACATGTTTTATATGTTGAATTAACCAATATGTTTTACCAGCACCTGGGCCAGCCTTAACAAGAAAATGTTGCTCAGTATCTATTGGAGTGTTTGACTCGATTACTGTAACAGCCATATTAATGCCTCTTCTATATATTTAGGTACTATAAAATCCTTGCGTTTTCCTCCTTGTTTAGATAAGTTATCTCTCAATACAATGGATAATTCCAATGCATTTTCGCCCTTGCCTACAGAATTTAGATAACGTGAGGCCAATAATGCTTTCTTTTTGTCTTCGTCTGACCATGCACAATCTTTCAAGGCTTCTTTAATGCGGTCATTTTCTTTTGATTTACGCAATTTTTCCAAACAGGCTGGGTAGTCTGTTGCTTGAATTTCTTTTATCTCATCTTTGTTTGACAACCCTTTTACCAAAAGTATCTCTGATGTGGAATTATGCAACATCAAATCATATTCCAGAGTTTTGCCTTTATTTGCGTCCTGGCTATATATCTTTATGTTGGGATGATCTTTGTATGCATTGATTAAATCGTCAGAGTGTTCTTGGTATTCATAGCCATCTTTATCCTTTTCAAAAGGATAACAGCACTCAAATGAGCCACTGTCTCCTTCCCTCCATACTGGATCTCTATCTGTAAGGCAGACCACTTTCTTGGATATTGCAGAGGTATCACGAATTGTATCGAACAATTTTAGGAAATGAGTAAAATAACGTCCGCCTGTACTTATTACTGCCACATGTCCATCTTCAAGACTTTTGCTCATATACTCTGCAAAAGCAGGAACGAGTAGTTCTTCTGCCTTTCCTTCAACAAAACACACTTTGTCTGCAAACAACATATCTGATTTTATCGCATCTAAGAATCGTTGCACATATTGTTTAGATTCTTTGTCATCAGAATTGTCTCCAAACAATTTGCCTGGATATGCTACAGAAACTTCACCATTCATGTCATTGTACAAACATATTAGTTCATCCAATGATACAGCAGAAGTTATTTCTGTAGAATGTGTCGTAACAAACAACTGACGAACTTTCTTTTTATTTACTTGTTCATTTATCAAGTATTTCAAGAATTTATACTGAAGGGACAAATGCAAATGAGCTTCAGGCTCTTCTATAGTCAATACCGAAAATACTTTGGCATTTTGTCTATAATATCCTTCATCCGCATTTGCTTGCATCTTTGCTAACAATAACGACATATATATAAGGTTATTATATCCTAAGCCATTGTGTGTAGCTGCAACATCTATTCCCGTTTCATGCTTTATCATCAGTTGAAGAGCTGCCAAAAAATCAGGCTCTGATAGCGTTCCACTAAAATCAGGAACAGCCCCATGAAAATCTGAAGCTCCAGTCTGTTTTGCATAGTCAAGTATTTGTTCTTTTCCTTTTATCAGACGCTCTTTTACTTTGTCTAAGGATGGTTCAACACTTTCCATGAATTCAATATGTTTGTTCTTTAGTTCTGTTTTCTGTTCATCCTTTGACTTCGTCTTATCGAATTTAATTTCATAATCAATAAAGAAATTCAAGACTTCTCTAAGTAATGGAAATTTACCAGAGAATAGATCTCTTTCAACATCTCTTATAGGACCAAGAAACTCAAAATCGATTTTGTCAACAGTGTCTCCATCCAATTTTGTTTGATTTAAAGGATTTCCCGCCCATATACGTGGAACATATTTCCTCAGATATTCATCTCTTATAATATTCCAAATCACATTTGGATCTGAAACGCCTATGACTGACTGCAAATATTCTGTTTCGTCCTCCTTTGGTAATAGGTAATCAAATGTTATCTGAGCTTCGTATGGATGTTCTAATTTTATCAAACATGGAGATACCATTACCAAATCCTCAGAATCAGGACTTTCTCCAGTACTTTCACAAAAGAATACTTCAATTCTAACTTTTGGAGCAGCAACTTTCAAATCGTCAATAGTGCTATTTCTACAAAAGTCGAACAATGTAAGTTTCTTTGAAGTGTCGATATTCAACACCAAATCTAATGCTCGTAACAAATTGCTTTTTCCTGCATTGTTGGGACCAATAATAACATTGATCCCTTCATGAAATTCAACGGTCTTATCCTTGAAGTTTCTGTAGCCTTTAATATGGATTTTTGAGATGTACATAATTCTATATTATTCTTAAGTTTATCTACCACTCTGTTCCTTTATATCTCTTTTCAACTTATCAAAACAGCGTGCCTTATCTTCTGTGTATTCACCTCTGAATATTTGGTTCTCAATCTCATTACGTTTTTTGGCACCGCCAAACAACTTCTCTAATTGACTTATATGCCCAGGTGAAAAATCTTGATATAGATCATATTGTTTCAGTGCTATTTGTTTGTGGTAATTATATCGCTCATCCAGACGAAACTCGTTAACGATTGTTTGGTATTCACTGCCTTTAGGAGTAAATTCTATTCTGAAATCATCAGGATGCTCTTGCATTCGTAATGTCGAGACTCCAGCATTGTATGCAATTCTGATTTTTATGTCTTTATCAAAATTATACATGTCACTTGTTGGAGAAAGAGCCAAAAGTTTAGATTTGTCAGTTTCTCCTATCATATCAGCTCCTTTCAGTTTTTCATTACATACAGAGCAACTTGGCACAAAATTATAGAAAGAAAGGGCTACTAAAGGACATATACTTTTGGGAAGGAAATGATCCAAATCAAAATGATTGCGCATATTCCCTTTTAATAATTCACTTTTCTTGGATTTTAATCTCGGAAATCTTTTATGGCAATATCTGTCAAATTTATCAACTACAGTCGCAACATCTTCACCATGACATAAATTGTAAATATCTTTTATAACAGCATCACTGTATGGATTATCATCTGATTTACGAATGTATCTTTTTAAAGTATCAATATCTGCTGCTACCAGAAATGTATCCAGATTCTTGTATATACTTGTTAATCCATATGTGTTTATAAAACTTGTTTCGCAATAGTGGCATACGGATATACCAAGTTCTCCAGAATGTTGCATAAAGAAATTTGCAATTTTCCGTTGATATGCGGACACATAAGGATTTTCTTGTCCTGAGTAATGGAAAAGTTTACTCAAATTTTCGTGCAGTACCTCTTCGTTCTTATTTTTGCCAGTTCCTCGTATTTGTACGTAATCTAAATACATTTCTACAAGTGTAGGATATGGCATCGTAAAAACATCCGTAATATTGTCAGGGTACAAAACGTTTGGAGAAAGGCTCGTACTCAACCTCCTTAGTTTGTCTCGAAAATTAACCCATTTATTCTGCATTGTTGTATTATCTAAAGAAAAGATGTTTTTATATTCCTTCAAGAGAACTGCCATCTTTACCGTGTCTGGATATACAATCTTTCTCATACTAATTCCGGGCCAATATATTCTCTATTTGTGCTAATCTTTTCTGCAATCTGTCACGCTCTGATTCTATTTCATGCTTATCGCTTGTTCTCAACATTATCGTGTCGAGCATATCTATCAGTGTATTTTGGAGATACTTCTCGCCTATATAATCCACTAATTTACGGTAATACCCAACTTTTTCATAGAATAGTTCTTTGTCCTTTTGTGATAATTTAGTTTCTTCATTGTACATATCAATAATTTTCTTTACAGAGGAATATGCCACTTCACCAATTGGATTTTCAATAAAGAACTGATTATACAGTAAATCATGTATGTTTGCGGCAAATGTTTGATTCTGCTTTTTCTCAACATTACCATCTTTCAGATATAATATTCTATCCTTAGGTACATCAGACAATACAAATGGCGAGTGGGTGACTATCATTATATGTACAGAACGAATTTTGGTGTTGTTAATGTGACACCAAGAAAGCATCTTGATAATATTTGCAATCATCGTTCTCTGCATTTCTGGATGATAGTACAACTCGGCTTCGTCCAATACAATATTTATGTGATGATATGCTTTCCTGTTTGAGTCTTCTTTAACGCTCTCTATATTATTTATGTGATACAGTAGGTAACTGGCACTTTGCAGCATTTGTTTTTCCCCACTACTCATTTTGCTCATCAATATACCACCATCCATTGTGTCTTTAATCGGTTCTGATCTTGGTAAAAGATATAATCTCCATTCGTAGAAAGCTGGTGGTAAGATTTGAAATACCTCATCGTATGTATTATAACGCCTTTTCTGCTTTTCTGGATTCCTCTCATTTTCTATATCAAGGTTGTCTGCTATTAGCTTTTTTACAGATATTTTATGAACGGAAGTCAAGTACCTTTCTGAGTCTTTGGATTCAACTTCGTGGTGATAGTACCCACGATCTATAAATTCTAATACTTGTCTTATTTTCAATGTAATATGAGTCTGTTCTTCTAAAGTAAGGATTTTATCCACGACCTTTTTGTCCCATTCTTTTGGAAATGTGGCCACACTCATATACCGAAAATCATTTTCTGTTAGTCTTCTTTGCGGTCCAATAATCCTCCATTGCTCTCTTACTCTTCCAACCTCATCTTCCGCAAGTTTTCTTAATCCGAGCATTACACCAAAAGAAGGATAGTTGACACAAACTTTCATTGTCTTATAAGTTAGGTATATCAAAATGGTATCTATAACATCTTGTGGGTAAGCATCAATATTCGTGTAACCATTTCTTAATACGCTGAGCCAGTAATCTCTCAACTCACCAAATCTTTCGTCACATTCTTCTAAATTCAACGGCATACGATTTTGAAACAAGCTATGGTATTTGTTATAAAACCACGCTGAACTTCTTTCATCAAACCGATATTCTATGTAGGCAGGTTTGTATTTTTCCATGAAGGTTTTTCTTTGTGACCAAAATAAAATGCTCAGAGTTGCAAGTCTTTGGTCTGCCAGATTCTTTTCATTGGAAATATCTATATTTCCCCATGAGTCTCTATAGGGTACAACTACCATTGGATCCAAATAACCATCATTCTTATGGAGTAATCCCTTTACCCATTTGCCATCAACGTCATTATCACCTTGTGGATTCAATATAGAATTTGAATTATAGTCATCCTCGCAAAAAGAATGTATGCTATAGTTGGTACAGATTGTATAAAAGAACCCTGCAAGTAATTTCTTTTTTAGGGTAGGAGAAATTGTCGCGTCTTTAAATCTTTCCAATTCAATTCGAGAGTATTCTGTTGTTGAAAGATAACTATAATTCATATTACCATATGAATAGTCTATGATGCCAAGATTACCATCTGTCTCAAAGAACAATGTTGCTGCAAAACCTCCTGCTTCACATAAGTTTCTTCCTGTTTGTGCCAAAATCTCATTTTCCTCATTATTCCGTTTCTTATCAAGTACTGTATATGCAAAATTATTGATTATGCGAAACATCAATTCAAGTAAAGTCGTTTTTCCTGACCCATTTTGACCAACAATACAAGAAACAGAAATACTCAATTTTGTGGGGAATGCTTCTTCTGTTGCAGCTTTGTATACTGATGACATAAAATCATCGTCATCTTCATTTGACCATTTCCATTTGTTCTGTTCCGTTGGCTCATTATAGTTTCCAAATGGATACCATGTATTCGGTTTTAAATTCTTGACTACCGAAGGTAAACCATCTTTCAGCTTTATACCGATAATTTTCATACAACTATTCTGATAAATAATCTATTTCTTCGCTTGTTTTCAAGCATCTATGTCCTTCATCACCTTCTCCACCTCTTCCAATGGCACATTCAGCACACGAGATACATAAATAGGAGTTATCTCATCCATTCTACCAGATTGGCGTTCCATGCCAATCAAATACTTGATATTCTTTCTAAGGTCGCCAAAACTGTTGGAGAATGTAGAAACTGTCTTGTCTTCTGTTTCATTTGTCTTAAAAGCATCAAATGTTTTACTCCCAGCTTCTCTATACCTTCCATCCTTTGCCTCATAAATGACAGACGGTTCTAAGACTTCCACTGTATACCATGCACCAGAAGGTATCACACAGCCATAATTCCCAATGTTAGGGTCAAGATGGATGCGATCTATTTCCTTGCCATTTTCGTCATAGATTACCTCTACAAGTTTACCACACAACAGCAATACATTCTCATTGCTATTTGGATGTCTATGAATGGGAACAACGGTTCCTGACAGCAATGCATTCAGAATACGTTGCGAGTTATCATTTGACGATGTACGTAAGTCGTAGCTCTGACGTAAGCGCGGATTTTCTACAGCCTATTCAAAGAGCTTGCCTAAAAATTCTTTGTTTATTTCCATTATCGTTAGTCATTAGGTAATATGTTTGCTTTACGAGGTACAAAAAGGAAAGAACAGAATTGCCAAAGCAGTGAGAGCAAACCAAACTTGTTTGAGGTTTGCCGAGTCGTGATGAGGCTGAAGTGTCAGTGTCAGGCAGCCGCCAAACGCGCCCTTCGTTCTATCCTATCCGCCAGCTACCCGCCACCATGTGGCTGCCGAACAAGAAGCACAGGATTTCCGTCCGTGTCGTCCAGCCTTGACCCTTTTGACACCATATCACTGTCCCGAACACATCCGCAACCTTCCGAAACCACCACACACCCAGATCGCCCAATGAAACGTTTTAAGAAAAAGGCCCTAAACCAACCCCACAAAAACCTCAATAATACAACTCCCTCACCCAGCTTCCACCGCCCAAACAAAAAGCCCCGCAAACAACACGCACCTCCAAACTTCCAAGCCGAAGATTAAGGTCAATGCCACTGCAGACCACCCACCTCCAAGATACTTGTCAATGAAAATGTTCGTAATCGTCTCACCGCCACCTCCAACCCCCACTACTTCCTCAAAGAAGCCAAATACTCCTCATGCAAATGATAATACTTCATCTTAAACAACACATACGCCACAGAAAGCAGCGCCAATGCCACAAACAAGTAAATCCAATGGCAAGCCACAAGCGAAAGCCCACAAGCAGACTCAAGAGCCGGACAAAGGAAGATGAACCCAACTGACACAGCAAGCTGCAGCAAAGCATAGAACGAAGACACCTTGACATGCCCAATCTTCAGTTCATTCGCCATCAGCTGATAAACATGCTTACGATGCGCCTCGCCCAAATTCTCATGCAGCATAATACGATGACAAATAGTCAGACATCCGTCCACGCCATACACCAGCAAGAAAATCAGCCAGGTAATATCACCAGTTGCAAGAATAAGAGAACCTATCAGAAACAGCAGGATATACGCCACACCTATCGAGCCCACATCACCCGCGAAACACTTCGCCTTACCCTTCGGACGGAAATTGAAGCAGCAAAACACAACATCAGCGAGAATCACAACATAAATCAACGACTGGTCCACAAATCCCATTGACGAATTAAGCAACGCCAGCGGCACAAGCGAAGCCAATGCATACGCACCGGTAATGCCATTCACACCATCCATGAAATTGATAATATTGGATGCACCCACACAAACAACCAACGCCACAATCACCATCCACCACATATCCCAGTGCAACAAATCCAGCTGATAAAACATCATAGCCATCGCCACGAACTGTGCGGCCAGACGCACACTATCAGGAAGCGAATGGATATCATCAATGAAACTCACACCGGCAACCAGCGTCACCGCAAGCAAGAACCATAAATACTGAAACCCGAAGACCGCGCTCCAAATCCACAACGACAATAAGAAAATAATCCCCCCGCCCCTGAGAACAATCGACGAATGCGATGAACGCTCATTAGGTTTGTCAATGATATTGAACTTGTCAGCCACCTTGAAATAGGCCAATTCCAAGACAAGAAGAATCAAAAAGATGATTCCGTAAACTAGGGATTGTCGTTAAATGCTTTCACTCCGAGCGGAGCAGCGACCAATCCCTTCAATTTCTGCGTCCGACGCATCAAAATTTCATTTTTATATCTGTTTCCGGTCGTTTCGGCCGGATTCTTTGTCTGTTTTTCATGGCGTGGATACAGTTCCTCCACAAGAGCTCCGCATTGACCGCAAGTTTCATGTCAGGCAGCCGCCAAACGCGCCCTTTGTTCTATCCTGTCCACCAGTTGCACCACGTTTGCCGTGTGGATGCCGAAGAAGATGTACAGGATTTCTGTCCGCTTCGTCCTGGCCTTGACCCTCCGGAGATTGTAGTGCTCTTTCTGTGTCCCGTACGAGCCTATCATCGCAGTCGCCCTCACTCTGGCAAGTTCCAGCACAATGTAATCCAACAAATTATAGTTCGTTAATAGCCGTGGGAGCTATTGCCACGTCGCAGAATATCTGCGGATGTTGCCGTTCAGCTGTTCCCGCAGTTTCGGGCAGCTGAATCCCGTGTACATCTTCAGGAACATCAGGGCCACTTTCCCTTCAGGAGTTAAGAACGACTTGCGTCCCAGCTTCGGCCTCATGCTTTTCCTTACTAGAGCGAAGTTCTCCGCCATCTCGCGGAGAGGAAGCAACTTCTTTATCCTGCCCAATTCGCTCTTTTCGAAAGTTGAATAGTAGAGCTCGTAAAAATTGAACTCCAGAAACGCAATGTTTGGCGCTATTTCAGAAAAATTTCGTACTTTTGACATGCAGATTAATTTTGCGATTCCCCCAATTTCTCACTTTCGACGGTGATTGGGGAAATTCTTTTCCCCTTTATCAAAGTTACGAAATTCCTATCACTTTATCAATCAACTTATTGGGTAATTATTGGGCTTTTCCCGACAGTCCATAATTATAAATATCGCTTTCTGTATAATTTGATCTCCACTTATAAGTGAAGAACCAATCAAAGTCCATTAGAAGGTTCCAATAAGTACTATCACCATCTGGCATTCCTGTGTACTTGTGGTATTCATTAGGAATATTTTCAAAATTATTCTGATTGAAAATCTTCTTAAAGAACATGATTCTATCTTTCAACGGATAATCTCTAACCGTCTCAATGTCAAACTCTTGGTTGAATTTCCATATTTTATACCATAAGATACGGATTTCCTTATAGGTGTCATCGTTAAGCATTTGCAACATTTTCACCCATGATTCGTCTTGGGGGTATATTGCAACTGCACCGGAAATACCATCATAGACTATTCGCTCTTTAACCTCTGGCATAAGCATCAGCGGTAACAAGTAGTCGTTGCTTCTTGCATTGTTGCAGCAACATCCACTGCTGACTTCTTCAAATTTTCCATTGCATGAGACCAACAGATTAGCAAGAGCAATACGATGTGGAAATATTTTCATTCTTTCGATGTCTTGGACTGACTTGAAATTCCTTTTAGCAAAATCAGAGTCCAACTCCACATTATCCGCTAACAATTTTGAGTTTTCTGTATATTTAGCGAACTCGTCGTGAGTGTCATTAACTTTTAGGTTTCTGGGAATAACATGCTCTATGTTAAGTACAGAGCTTTTGAGCCTCCTCATACAATAGCAACACCTGTCGTGCTGCTCTTGCAGAAGCAGGTTCTCCCAGCCAGCAATACCCTTACGGTATTTCTTGGATGAGAAATCACTATATGACTGATCGGTGTTTACACATGGATAAAAAGATTGTGTATCTTCATTATAGCAGTCTTTTAGAAACTCCACATCCAATTTTTGCTCTTGCTCCAAAAATGGCCTTTTATCTATGAACTCCATACTCCGCCGCCTTCTTTTTTATATCGTCAAGAACTTTAGCGTCAGTTCCGACAAGATCTACTATCTTATTGTAAATAGTTCGACTCTCTTCTTTCAAATCCATAGAAAGATAAGACAGATACAAGTCTTCCAATTGTTTTAGATTCTCATTTTTTGAAGGAGTTTCCATGAAATCCCTAAGAACAGCATTGTAATCAACCCCAATCAGATTTGGCAGGGCGTGAGGTTCTTCTTCTCCAGTATTCATTACAAGTATCTGATTGGCTTTTACGTCTGTACTATACATAACAGAAGTGTCCAAATTAGAGATTACAGCAACGGAATGCGTAGATACAAAGAATTGGATATTAGGGAATGTTGTACAGAATGCATTTAATACGACCTGCTCCAATGCAGGATGCAAATGCAAATCAATCTCGTCAATTACAACTACACCTGTTGATTCTATGCCTTGGTTGAGGATATATGAACGATATGCCATATCTATTACAATGGAGAACAATCGTCTATAACCTGCGGGAAGATCTTGAAGAAGGCTCATTTTGCCATTTTTGAAATTTATGGTCAATTTATACCCATCTTCAGATTGTGTTGCAAAGAAAAAGCCTATGTCATAACCGTCAGATTGCGCCTTAGGCAAGTGAGATATGAAATTAGACAATCGTTGCTGAACATAGTCAACTTCATCATATAAAGGAATAAACACCTCGCTTAAACGTTTTTGATCTTCTAATAGTTTTTTATATTCAGCATCTTTTTCACGTTCTTTTTCGTCCAAGACCTCTTCCTTTTCAATAATGGCAGACACATGTCTTAAAGTAGGTGTGTAAAGAGGCTGCATCTTAGCCAAGCAATAGCAGAGCCTTGTTTCCCAAAGAGATGTGCATGCAGATTCTTCGTCCCACTGATAATATCCAAAATTACGAGGTATCGAGTTTTGGTTAATGACTCTCAGCGTAGTTTTTGTTATTTTTGAATACACATGAGGATAAGAATCCGAATAATATGCCAACAAAGGCCATTGGCTATTATGGGCTTTGGCTGAAGACATAAATGCCAGAAAAGCATCTTTGTATAATGAAGGATATAATGAAGCCTTGGGGAAATTGCGCTTAAAGAGCGTCCATGTCAAAACCTCACCGTAAAAAAAACCGTCAGCTTCTATGCTGGCTTCATCTGCATATTCACGAGTTTCTGCATCGAAATGAAAATCAGATATGTCAAACCCTCTCACATTAAGAGTGTTATTACCAGCCGATAGAAAATCTGTCCCTAATGATTTATCATTAGAGAACACAAAACTCAAGGCCTTAACCAAGGCGTGTATAAGTGTACTTTTACCAGTTCCATTCCGGCCAATCAGCACATTCGCTTTAGGACAAAATGTCGCCGAGTAACGATTAAAACATTTAAAGTTCTGTATCTTTATATGTCTAATGTTCATAATTCACAAGTTTAGCACATGATAAAACTAAAAAAATATCATCTTAATTTATTGATTTTCAAGTAATTATATCTGAAAAGAACCTCGATTTTTCGTAACTTAAGGTAGTTTAACCTCCACATTAACACCATGTTACGGAACACCAAGGTCTCGCACAAAAGTAGTGAAATTTTCTCGGTAATCCTACCGATATTCAAATCTACCTTGAATCTTGCCCACATCAAATGCCTTTCCATGCTGCTCGGAGCACTCTGCACCATGCAGACGGTCTGCTTGTCTAAGTTGGCTGCAGCATTTGACAACAGAGTCTCCAGTGAGTCAAGCTTCCGGCGCATCCAGCGCTTCCTGGCACAGATGGCACTGGACTTGGATGCCGTGGCCGGATACCTGAAGTCTCGTATCCCGTTCGACGGACCATACACTCTCACGATGGACCGCACGAACTGGAAGTTCGGAGATGTGAATATCAATGCGTTAGTACTGGGCATAGCGTATGATCATATGTCGTTCCCAATCCCGTTCAGACTCCTGCCCAAACGCGGGAACTCCAACTTCAAGGAGCGAATCAACATCATGGAGCGGCTCATCCGATTGTTCGGACGTGACAGCATCAAGTGTCTGGTTGCAGACCGTGAGTTCGTCGGTAACGAATGGTTCAAATGGCTTAACGACAACGCTATCCAATACCACATCCGCATCCGAGACAACTTCTGGGTGGAAGATCCCAAAACAGGTAGAAAGATACGGGCCCAGCATATCTTCGCAAGCCTCAAACACGGAGAAGAACGTATCCTGTACCGCATCTACCATGTCTGTGGAGAACTCTGCTATCTGGCTGGTGCCGTCATCAAAGACAAGACCGGGAAGCACGAACCGCAGATCCTCGTTTCCTTCTGCCGCCCGGAGGAAGCCATCGCGGATTACAAGGAAAGGTGGACCATTGAAACGATGTTCAAAGGTCTGAAATCCAGCGGGTTCAATATTGAGGACACACATATGGTTCATATCAATCGTATCGAGCAACTCTTCGGGGTTGTCATTATAGCCTACACCTGGGCCTACCTGGTTGGCATCGCAGCCAATCTCAAAGTCAAGGCCATCAGGACACTCAACAATGGGAGGCGCGCCATCAGCCTTGTCAAGTACGGTCTGAACTTCATCGCAGACACCCTCTTCCTCTTCAATCCATTCAGACCAATCAAAATCAATGTGTTTGATTTTTTGTCATGTACTCAAAAAAATTTCAATTCTACGATCTCCCCCCCCCCACAGTCCACTCCAGATTTCAGTCTGTTACCCCACAACAAACACCATCCAAGCCAACTGCCCGCCACCATGTCGCTGCCGAACAAGAAGCACAGGATTTCCATCCGCGTCGTCCAGCCTTGACCCTTTTGACACCATAGCACTACCCCGAACACATCCGCAACCTTCCGAAACCACCACACTCCCAAATCGCCCAATGAAACGTTTTAAGAAAAGGCCCTAAAACCCCACAAAAACCTCAATACCACAACTCCCTAACCCAGCTTCCACCGCCCAAACAAAAAGCCCCGCAAACAACACACACCTCCAAACTTACAAGCCGAAGATTAAGGTCAATGCCACTGCAGACCACCCACCTCCAAGATACTTATCAATGAAAATGTGCCTCATTGCTCCCAAACGAAAAAAAATTCGCCCGAATCCGGTATAATCCCACAGATTACGCCAAAATTCGAGCGACTAATTCATCTCTCTCCCCTACAGCCCCCTAACTATCTCCACGAAATTCTCCATCACATACTGCACATCCTCCAACGACATCCTCGTATTCAGCGGAAGCGTAATCTCATTCTCGAACAAATGATAAGCATTCGGGAAATCAGCGATATCGAAGCCATGAGCCTTATATGCAGTCATCATCGGGAGCGGCTTGTAATGGACATTCGTCGCAATACCGCGCTCGGCCATCTGCTCAATCACCCTGTTGGCCTCCTCCCTGGTACGTCCCTGGAGACGGACAAGATAAAGATGATGAGAAGAACAATGATCTGGCGCCCTGTGATTCAGATACTTCACCTGATGAGCCGCATCAAGCTCCTCATTGAGAGCATCAATGCCAGCATTATACATCGAAACCATCTCATGACGCTTCTCCAGCATTGAAGGATAACGCTCGAACTGCACAAGACCGAGAGCCGCCATAATATCAGTCATATTGCACTTATACCACGGGCCAATGATATCGTACTCCCACGCGCCTAGCTTCGTCTTCGCGAGCGCATCCTTGTTCTGGCCATGAAGCGAGAACAACTGGGAAAGACGGTAGATAAACTCGTTCCAAGTCTCGCCCTCAATGAAAGGAACCGGACTTCCGCAATACACCTGCTGACGCTCCACCTTCTCATTTCCGAACGGAAGATTCCAAGTCAATGCTCCTCCTTCAGCCGTTGTGAAATTCTTCACGGCATGGAAACTGAACGAAGAAAAATCAGCAATCTCACCAGCCATCTTGCCATGACGAGAAGCACCGAAAGAATGAGCGCAGTCATTGGAAATGGCAATGCGGCCCAGAAGCCTCTGAATATCATTCGCAGGACGGAACTTCGCCAAAATCTCAGGACGATTTATAATTTCACGAACCTTGTCAACGTCAGCACATATACCGGCGATGTCCACAGGAACAATAACTTTGGTGCGCTCAGTAATCGCAGCAGCAAGCTTGTCATAGTCCATCTCCACATTGTCCTTCTGGGAATCGACCAAAACAATGGTCGCGCCCACATGAGCAACAACCGATGCAGATGCCGTATAAGTATATGCAGGAACAATCACCTCATCACCAGGGCCAATGCCTAATATATGAAGAGCCATCTCCATAGAAGCAGTTGCCGAATTCAGGCAGACCGTCTTCTCCGTATGGACATATCCGGAAATCTCTTTCTCAAGTTTTTTTGTTCGCGGACCGGTAGTAATCCAGCCACTAAGAATAGCATCACGAACTTCATTGGCCTCGGCCTCCGTCATATCAGGCGGGCTGAAAGGTACATTTCTTCTTTTCAAATCTGTACTCATCGTTTTATAATTTTAATAACTGAATCCAATATTTGGACCTGTGTGACTGCATCAAGCATTGTTGTCATTTCATCAGCTATTAAAAACTTTGTTTTTGGATTCAGTGATCTTAAAACAGAGTATCTTTGCAGTTCTCCACCTGAAAGCTCACTTGGATATCTGCTCATCCATGACTGCTGAATACCAAATTCACTTATTAAATCATCACTGACATTCCAGGATTCTTCTAAAATATCTTTCATTTTCCATTTTGGATTCATTACTTTTTCAGGGTGCTGAAAAATTAATTGAACCGGGCAAAATCCATTTTTAGGAAGTATCTGATTATCTAGATAAACTTCTCCATCATATTTTGGAATATAATTAGATAATATTTTACACAATGTTGATTTACCCTTTCCGCTTTCTCCAATTAGTCCAGTAATTTTATCGCTGTTTAATGTGATATCCACATCTTTTAAAACATATTTTTTTGAAGAAGGATATTTGTAGGTTATGTTTTTTCCAATTAATTCCATTTTATTCCTCCTGATTGTATTTAAAACATCTGATGTTGTTAATTAAGTTAGGTCTTTTTTCATTACAGTATTCTAAAGGAGAATCACACCTGTCATAGTACGGACATCCGTTTGGAATTTCTCCGTGTAATGGCTGATGCCCTTTAGTTAGTTTAAATCCATTTTTAGGTAATGCTTCATATAATGCCTGAGTATATGGATGTAATAAGTTTTTACCTTCTTTAAAGTCTTTTGTATCAACTATTTCAATTACAAAACCGGAATAAAATATACAAATTCTGTTGGCAACTTCTAAAGCTGCATAAATGTCGTGAGTAATTAACAGTACTCCTACATTGTCATCAGCCATCTGTTTTAGATAATCTAAGGTTTCTTTAACTGATTTTTGATCTAATCCTGGAGTTGGTTCATCAGCAATTATTAATTTAGGGTTTGAAAGAAGAGCTGTTGAAATTAAAACACGTCTTGCCATTCCTCCGGATAATTGGAATGGATACATATTGTCAACATCTTCACTTAATCCGTATTTTTCAAATATTTTTCTTTGTTTTATTTGTTTTTCACGGCATTCCTCTTCAGTTTCACATTCTCCAATAACCTGGTCAGCTATTTTCATTAAAGGGTCTAGAAAATTAACGGACTGTGGAATTAATGAAATTTCTTTTCCCCGAATTTCTTCTTTTGCTTTTTGATTTAAAACATTTCCGTTATATTTTATTTCTCCATTTAAATCAGCATTATCCGGTAAAATGCCTAATATTGCATGTGCTAATAAACTTTTTCCAGATCCGCTTGAACCTAATACTGCTAAAATTTCTCCTTCTTCAATATCCAAGGTTAAATCTGTAATTACTTTAAGATTTTGCTGTTTTAATCCTTTTGTGTATTGTATAAATGAGATTGATACATTATTAACGTCTAATAGTTTATTCATCTTGACACTTCCTAGTTATTTGCACTTGCCGGATTAAGTAATTTTTTAATATTTTCTCCAACTATATCAAAGAGCAATACAATTATTAATAAAGATAAACCAGGGAATAGTGCTAACCACCAGTTTCCAGTTGCAAGATATTTCATTGATTCAGATAAGATAACTCCAATAGCAGGTTCGTGAGGAGATAATCCGAATCCTAAAAATGTAACACTGGCTTCGTGCATAATTGCATGAGGGAAAATTAATATAGTTCCAACTATTATCTGACTTACAATTAAAGGCAATATCTGTTTTGTAGCTATCCAAAGTTTAGATTTTCCAAGGTTTTTAGATAGTTTTACATATTCTGAAGTTTGAATCTGTTTTATTTCAGCTCTAAGAACTCTTGTTAGGGATGTCCAATGTGTCAATGCAACACCGACAGTAACTCCAAATGCCCCTCCTCCTAATGCAATTGAAATAAGAATTATTGCCAATATGTGAGGCACAGACAGGAATAAATCTACAATCCATGAAACAAAAGTGTCAAAATATTTGTTGAAACTGGACAATAATCCAAGAATCACTGCTATTATACTACTTAATATTGATGCAACAATTCCAATCTGGATACTTAATCCTAATCCTTTTAATGTACGGGTAAACATATCTCTGCCTATCCAGTCAGTACCGAATAAGTGTTCAAATGACGGAGCCTGGTTCATTAGCTGGAAATTTGTTTTAATATCTCCTGGATTTATGGATAAGCTGGTAATTATTACTAAAACTAAAAGTAATACTATTAAAGATATAGTCAATAATGTTTTTGTTCTTAGATTCATATTTAATTTTGATGTTTTTTTGTTTTTATTGACCATCCTCTTCACCTTCTTTAATTCTAGGGTCTACAAAGTTGTAAATAATATCTGCTATTAAATTACCTACATAAACGAATATTGCACTGAATATGACAATTCCCAATAATAATGGAACATCACTTCTTAAACCTGCTGAAACTGCAGCCTGTCCAATTCCAGGATATGTAAATACTTGTTCTACAAGAACTGCTCCTCCAAACAGTTCACTGAAACTTAAAAATTGCAGTGTAATTGCTGGCAAAAGAACATTCCTGATTCCGTGTCTTTTAATAAGTGACCATCCGTGTTCTCCTCTTGCTTTTGCAAATAAGAAATAATCACTGTTCATTTCTTCAATTAACTTATCTCTGGTATACAATGCAATTTGAGCTACACCTAAGATACTTAATGTAAATGCCGGTAAAATTAAACGGTTTAACCATTCCCATATAGTTACATCCTGGCTTAAACTTCCAATTGGAACTCCAAGTCCTGAAGGGAACCATCCAAGCTGAATACTGAATACCATTAATATAATTAATGCAATCCAAAATGTTGGAGCAGACTGTAAAATGTAACAGTAAACTTTGATTGCTTTGTCAATCCAGGTATCTTTTTTATACCCTGCAACAATTCCTAATAAAAATCCAAGAACTCCTGATATTGCCCAGGATGTCATCATTAAGATTAATGATGCGAAAAATTTTTCTTTAATAACATCTATAACAGGTATTCTAAATATTAATGAATTTCCTAAATCACCATGAATAATATTACCTAACCAATTCATTATTTTGGCAGTTATAGGTTCATTAACACCCCAATAGGCTTCCAATGCTGCAACTTGTTCTGGACTGACAATCATATTACTGATATAAGTCTTTACAGGATTTATTGGTGATAAATCGACCATTATAAAACTGATTATAATAATTGCAATAAGTAGGATGATAAATCTTACCCCCCAGCCGATATCCTAAAAATTTGAGTATTTTTTCATGATTTGACATAATATCGTTGTCCAAAAAAAGTAATAAAATGATTTTAAATGATTTGAATCATTTAAATCATTTTTCTATTGATGAAACACGTTTCCAGTCATATATGTTTCCAAATATGTCTCCTCCGTGAGGTTGTAAAAGAGCAGTATCGTTGGATATGTCTAAGCTGTCATCTACGAAATATCCGTATTTGATTTCACCGATCCATAACCATGATGCGTCACCTTGTGGTGAAATACCATGACTGCCGTCCCAAACTGCATTAGACCATTCGGAATATGAACTTTCACGTGATTGTTTAAATGCATTGTCAATATGTTGATCAATAACACTGTCGTTTACATATGATGGGTTATTGTATCCAATACCTGCCTGGGAACTGTGGTATTCTGACCAGATTGTTGACGGGTCAGTACTTCCGAATCCCCAGACAATTGCCTGTGAATTTTTAATTCCATCCATTTCATCCCAATTAGAACCAATAGCTTTTACTTCAATACCCATTTCTTTTGCTTGTTCAGAAACAGAAACTGCAATTGCTTGTCTTTCAGGAGCATCAGATGAGTAATATAATTCGAAGGATGCTTTGGTTCCGTTTTTCTCACGGATTCCGTCACCATCACTGTCAACCCATCCTGCTTTTTCCAAGGTTTCATTTGCTTTTGCAATGTCTCCGTCTTCAATAGCAGTTGCATTGTTTGCCCATGGTAATTGGTGAGCAATTCCATCGTAATTAGGATATCCTATTCCGTTTAATGCACCTTCACAAAGGCTGGTTCTGTCAATACCATAGTTTAGAGCTTTTCTAATTGCGATATCTCCAGTTACATTGTTACCTACATCTCCACCGTCAGGATTCTTTTCACCAGTATTCATTTTAGTTGGTAGGGAAATTCCTCTTACATCAATAGTGTCCATGAGATACATAGTGTATCCGTCAACATTTTCTTTTGCATAAGCTAAAGGTACAGCAGATACATCCACTTCTTTATTTTTAGCAGCATTAAATGCGGCTTCATTTTGAGCAAAAAGAATAGTTAATTTTTTGAATTCCGGTTGGTCTCCATAATAATTGTCATTTCTTTCTAAAATTACTTGCTGACCTTTATCCCATTGAGCAAATTTATATGGTCCTGATCCAACAGGGTTACTTCCATAAGTTTCATTGTTGTAAGAATCAGAAGGTACTATACCAATATATGCTAATTTATCTAGGAAAGTAGAATCAGATTTGTTTAAATCAAATTGTACTGTAGTTGGATTTACTGCAGTTGCATTATTCATATTACTTAAGTCTAAGCTAGCTCCAGTTTTTTTAGCTTCATTATATGTAAATGCAACATCTTCAGCATCTAATGGTGTGTTGTCGGTAAATTTAACATCATTTCTTATTTGAACAGTGTATGTTTTATAATCATCACTTATGGTATAATTAGTGGCTAAATCATTTTCATAACTCATATTTCTGTTCATTTTTAATAAAGTACTTTGTATTAAAGGTTCTGAATAATAGTTCCAACCTAAAATCGGATCAAAACCAGATTCTGGTTCTCCTCCGTGACTGTAAGCTGCAACTACAAGTTCGTCATCAGCACGTTCTACATGTGACTGTCCGAGATAAACAGCACATCCTATAATTATAACAATAATTACAAGTATTGCACCTATAAGATATTTTCTATCCATTTTTTTCACATTTCATTTTTATTATTAAAAAAGTAGCTTGTTAGTAATA
>OGRU01000266.1_pt1 | contig 51436 bp, 47 predicted proteins | sample 1553541 | NCBI WGS metagenome assembly OGRU01 (sample SAMEA2580068, study PRJEB22360) | human gut metagenome | biome: human gut; feature: human-associated habitat; material: faeces | place: Denmark | collected 2008/2010
CGATGTAGCGGAACTCGCCCAACTTGACGACGAGGACAGAACCAATTACATTAAATCCATGAATACGGAACGGGACACATACAATCAGATTGAGTACGCGCGTGAGACCGGGCGAGAAGAGGGACACAAGGAAGGCAAAGAAGAAGGTCGCAAGGAAGGGCGTGAGGAAGGCGCAAAACAGAATAGTTTCGACATTGCTAAAAGAATGTTGGAAAAAGGAATTGCCATTGAGACAATTTCAGAACTGACATGTCTGACGGAAAAGGAAATTTCTGAATTGAATCGGATTGATGCCTAAGATGTTGCGGAACTCGCCCAGCTTGACGACAAGGACAGAATCAAATACATTAAATCCATGAATACGGAACGGGACACATACAATCAGATTGAGTACGCACGTGAGACCGGGCGAGAAGAAGGGCATAAAGTGGGCAAAGAAGAAGGTCTCAAGGTAGGGCGTGAAGAAGGACGTGCTGAAGGCGTAAAACAGAAGAGTTTCGACATTGCTAAAAGAATGTTGGAGAAAGGGATTGACATCGAGACAATTTCAGAACTGACAAGTCTGACAGCAGAAGAAGTATCCAGGCTAAAGAAAGAGATGAGTAATGCATAGCACTTGGTTCATATCATCCTGGTACCGCACATCCGGACAACTCGTATGGACTTCTGGCGGGACGATGCCACGACCAGTGTCGTAACGCATTAATTATCAATGCTATCTGATTCCCAGTGTGGATTATCGCCTGTTTTTTTTCCTGATAATCCACACTAAAATACCTATCTTGCTAATTATCAGTCAATTAACGAGTAACAATGTGGCGCCGTCCGGCATAACAGTAAACATCTGTGTAACTGCCTGGCATAAAAACTTGAGGATGACAGAAAACAATGTTTCGGCCACCCTCATAAATTTTCTACGGAGAAATATTAGAATCTCTCTTCTGAAGAAACAGTCAGCTTCTTGCGGCCATGACGGCGGCGAGCAGCCAGTACGCGACGTCCGTTAGGAGTTGACATACGTTCACGGAATCCGTGCTTGTTAACGCGCTTGCGTACAGATGGTTGGAATGTTCTTTTCATTATCTTACTTTTTTATATTTTTCACAAATAGGATTGCAAAGGTAGTCTTTTTCACTATAAATACAAAATTTTTTCAAAGTTTTTGTCTATCTTTGACCAACGGAGGCCTGTGATTGGTACTGAAGGCCTTCTGAACATTATTCGCGAACAATGAAAGACAGACTATATCTGATTGACGGACATGCGCTGGTATTCAAGATGTACTATGCATTTCTGCGCCGTCCCATGATCAATTCGAAAGGGGCGGACATGTCCATCCTTTTCGGATTCACTAAATACATTCTGGAACTGATAAATAGAGAACATCCTGAATATCTGGCAGTTGCATTCGACCCGCCGGGAGGGACGTTCCGAAATGTCATGTATCCTGAATACAAGGCGACCAGGGCCGCGACCCCGCAACTTGTCATTGATGCTCTTGAACCTCTCACGGGGATCTGCAGAGCATTGAAAATACCGGTGCTGATGGTGCCCGGATTCGAGGCGGACGACGTCATCGGCTCGATGGCAAAACGTGAGGCGGCATCCGGCAAACTTGTCTATATGGTCACGCCTGACAAGGACTACGGCCAGCTCATCGAAGAAAACATCTTCCAGGTCAAGCCGGGAAAATCCGGAGGCGCCGACGAAATCGTGGATGTCAAGGCAGTCTGCGAGAAATACGGCATTGACAATCCTGCGCAAGTCATTGAAATGCTTACACTTTGCGGCGATACAGCGGATAATGTGCCAGGAGTCAAGGGCGTAGGCGAAGTAGGAGCCGGAAAACTGATTGCAAAGTACGGCACAGTCGAGAACATCTACAGGCACATCGACGAACTTACGGCAAGACAGCAGACACAGTTCCGCGAAGCCGAGGGGCATATTGCATTGAGCCACGACCTCGTGACCATCAAGACGGATATGGAACTGACTGTCAGCGATGACGAAATGAAGGTTACAGCGAGCTATACTCCTGAAGTCGCAGACCTTTTCGAAGAATACGAATTCAATTCATTGAAAAAACTTCTTCCCGATGCCGCCGGCGTGGAACGCCCATCCGTCGAGGCGAAAAAGATGAAGATAAATGAGGTTAATGCTGATGTGCTCGCAAAGAAAGCGACTGAGTTACACAGAGTTGCAGTAGTTCAGGCTACAGAAGGAACCGGAGTTTTCGCAGAAGTGACAGGAATGGCCCTTGCGGTATGCAGCGACGAAGAAGCGGCCAATCTCGAAGTCAATGTCGCCTACGGCAGTCCTGCTGAATTCAGGAAACTCCTTTCGGACACCGGCATTGACAAATACGGCTATGAACTTAAGACGATGGCCGGACAGTTGGTCAACATGGGGATTGAATTGGGCGGCAAGCTCATGGATATCAGCCTGATGCACTACCTCATCAATCCGGAAAAGAGCCACAAGAGCGAAATCCTGGCAAAGAGCTACATCGGCATTGGCATTGAAAACAATGCTGAGGAGGCTGAGGAACAGGATGCGCCGTTGTCACTTTTCGATGCGCCTGCCGAAGATGACGGAAAAGGATGCGTGACAGAAGCCGCTGCTGCGATGCTGACTGGCCTCAAGGTGAAAGAGGATATGGCAACCAATTCTGTCTCAGGACTTTATGATGAGATAGAAGAACCGCTCATGCACGTTCTCGAAAAGATGGAACTGACAGGAGTCAAAGTGGATTTGGCACAGCTCGGAGAGTTTGCTGAAGAACTTCGCAAGGAGATGAATGAGAGGGAGGCAAGAATCCGTGAAATGGCGGAGATGCCAGAACTGAACATCTCATCACCGCGGCAGATTGGAGAACTGCTCTTCGACAAACTGAAGCTGGACCCTAAGGCCAAGAAGACTGCAAGAGGAAGCTACACGACAGATGAGGCAACATTGACAGCGCTCTCGGACAAACATCCGATAATTGAGGAAATCCTCGAGTTCAGGGCTGTGAAGAATCTGCTTTCGACATATATCGAACCGTTCCCGATGTTCGTAAACAAGCAGACGGGACGGGTACATACGACTTTCAATCAAGCACTTACGGCTACAGGCCGGCTTAGCTCATCGAACCCGAACCTCCAGAATATCCCTATCAGGACGGAGCGCGGAAAGGAAATCAGAAAAGCCTTTGTGGCAGGTTCTGCGGACGGCCTCATCGTATCGGCTGACTATTCCCAGATAGAACTGCGGATCATGGCCCATCTCAGTCAGGACCAGCATCTTATACAGGCATTCAGGAATGGCGTGGACGTTCATGCCGCCACTGCCGAAAAGATATTCGGGGTACCTCATGAAGAAGTCACGGCAGAACAGAGACGAGTGGCCAAGACGGCGAATTTCGGAATCATGTACGGAATCTCGTCATTCGGCCTGTCCCAGAGGCTCGGAATATCCAGAAGCGAAGCCAAGAAACTCATTGACGATTACTTCAATGCCTTTCCTGCAATCCGCTCTTTCATTGACGATACGATTGCTGCCGCGAGGGAGAACGGCTACGTCGAGACTATCTTCGGAAGGCGACGGTATCTGCCTGATATCAATGCCAGAAATGCGACGGTCAGGGCGCTCGCGGAGAGAAATGCCGTTAATGCCCCTATACAGGGAACTGCAGCGGACATCATCAAGCTCGCGATGATTGGAGTTGACAGGAAAATGGCTGAGGAGGGACTTAGGAGCAAGATGGTCTTGCAGATTCATGACGAACTTCTCTTCGACACGATATCCTCTGAGAGAGAAAAACTGATGTCCATCGTCAAGGAACAGATGGAACATGTAACAGAATTGTCGGTTCCTTTAACAGTAGAATGCAATTATGGCAAAAACTGGCTCGAAGCTCACTAGTATTTCAGACGTGGAGCTTGTGAAAATGGCGCTCGGCGGAAATCAGTTTGCATTTACGGCCATTCACGCCAAATACGAAAAAGCTGTCTATGGAGTCGTGTCCAAAATCGTCACCCATCAGGAAGACATAAAGGACATTTCTCTTGAGACATTTGAGAAAGCTTTCCAGAAGCTCGACACGTTCGACATGGAAAAGCGGTTTTCCACATGGCTGTTTACAATTGCACGAAACAGCGCCCTTGACCATAAAATCAAGTCGGAGAACAAGGGCAAGGTGCTGGTGGATACCACGATATCAGTTCAGGGACAGGACAAGCCGGACAATGTTCCGGACGAACAGCCTACGCCGATAGACTCCATTATTTCAGCGCAGAATCATGAGAAATTCCTTGCCTGCATCGAAGGCCTGCCGGAACTTTATGCGCAAGTCGCTGAGAAATATTACATCGCGAACCTCGGCTACAAGGAGATCTCCGAGCAGCTGGAATTGCCGATGGGAACTGTAAAAACACGTATCAATAGGGCCAAGACGCTCATTATCAATAAAATGCTGGAGGAAGACTAGATTATGGATTTCAATGGATTTCTAACTGTTGCAAAGGAGACCTTTCCTGATATGACTGAGCGCATGGAGCCGAGGTTCCGTGCCATGGAGGGGCTTTACAATGATTGGAATGCGAAAATCAATGTCATTTCGCGCAAAGACATTGACAGTCTCTATATCCGTCATATCCTCCATTCTCTCGCGATTGCGGCCTATCTGAAAGAGGTACGGCCCGAAGTGATGGAAGAGTGGAAAAGTGCCGGCAATGTCAATGTACTGGACCTCGGGACCGGAGGCGGTTTCCCGGGCATTCCTCTCGCAGTCCTGTTCCCCAATGTGAACTTTACCCTTTGTGATTCGGTGGGCAAGAAAACCATTGTAGCTCAGGCTGTTGCAGAAGCCTTGGAACTGGAGAACGTGAAAGTTGTCAATGCCAGGGCGGAGTCGCTTCCCCAGACTTTCGACTATGTGGTTTCCCGTGCTGTCACTGCGCTGGATAATTTCTGGCCGTGGGTGTCAGGAAAGTTTACTAAGGACATTTTCTATCTGAAAGGGGGAGACTTCGCTGAAGAACTCTGTAAGATGATGAAAATGGCTCGTCTGCGCCCTGGTTCCGTAAGGACATGGAAAATCCAGGATTGGGTGGATGACCCCGTCTTCGATGAAAAGTTTGTGATAGACATTCCTGCCAGATAATGGGTTTTCTTGAGGGACTTGGGCTGTTGGGCCTTTTTATCGGGACATTTCTTGCTGCTACGGTTTTTCCGTTCAGTTCGGATGCATTGTACCTTGCCATTCTGGCTGCAACTAAAGACACTTTCGGCTGCCTTGTAGTAGGAACTCTCGGAAACTGGCTTGGGAGCGTCGCTACCTATTGGATGGGATGGATAGCACGATGGGACTGGCTGGAGAAGTGGTTCAAGGTACGCCCGGAGACTCTTCAGAAGCAGAAAGAGAAGATAGACAAATATGGCGTGTGGCTGGCTCTCATATGCTGGGTGCCGTTTATCGGCGATGTCATCGCGATAGCGCTCGGATTCTACAGGACACCTCCGGTCAGGACAATGTTTCTTCTCCTTGTGGGAAAGTTCCTGAGATTCCTTTGCTGGAACTGGCTCTACGGCTTCGTGGCCTTTGGTTGACAATTAATTGAAATTTGGAAAGTTATCATCAATGTGGCGGTTCGTGTCAGATAATCTTGCTGTCGGGTATGACGGTGCGGCATTGGCTTGCGGCATCTCTTTCAGCATCGGTCCGGGGGAGTGTGTGCTTCTTTGCGGTGCCAACGGCATTGGCAAGAGTACTCTTCTGAAAACGATGGCGGGATTGTGTTCTCCTCTTGGCGGAACTTGCAGATTTGAACCGGATAATGCTGGACATCATTTGGTTATGGTGCCGCCGAAGATTCCTAAAGTACCCGGGTTTACAGTGGAAGAGTTTATCGCGGCGGGCTGTTTCCGTGAGACCGGATGGTTCGGCCATGTGCCGTTGAAAATCAGGAAAAGGATCGGCGAGGCCGTGACGCGAATGGGAATCCAGTCGTTGTCCGGGCGCGACATCTCGTCTCTCAGCGATGGTGAGTTCCAGAAGGTTACGATAGCTTCGGCTCTCGCGCAGAGGGCAGACATCATCCTTCTGGATGAGCCGACCGCATTTCTGGATGTTGACAGTAGGGAAAGCGTCCTCTCGGTTCTTCAGAACCTTGTCTCACAGGGCAATGTCTCCGTAGTGTTTTCTTCTCATGATATCGTCTCGGCCTCAAGATGCTGCAACAGGGTATTCGGAATGTTGAGGTCAGAGAGCGGGATTGTTTTCAATGATTCCGGCAGAGGCGCATCTGCAGATGTCATACGCGAAACCATAGAAGGCTGCTTCACGTCTTTTAGAGGATTCTCTTGTTTCTGAGTATAAGGAAGATGACGGGGATGCCAAGGAACGCAATCGTGCTTCCGGCCGGAAGAGGAGTGCTCCATATCATTGAAAGTATGTCTCCCGCGAGGCTGAGTATTGCTCCGCAGAGGAGGGAAAGCGGCAGGACAGTCTGCATGGATGATTTTCCTGAGAAGGCTCTGACTATGTGCGGCGCTACTATCCCGATGAATCCAATCGGCCCGCAGAAGGCTGTCACTGAGCCTGTTATGAGACAGCACGATAGCATTGACAATGCCCTTGTCCTTCCGGTTTTTACTCCCGCGGATTCTGCATATTCCTCTCCGAAAAGCATTGCGTTGAGGCCTTTGCCCACTACGGCGGCCAGCACTGACCCCGCCACGAGGCAGCATGTCATTGTCCCGATTCCGCTCCATGTGTTGCCGCTGAAACTGCCTGCCGCCCAGTTCCAATACATTTTCAGCTGACTCTCGCTTGCCTGGTACTCTATCATTGATGTCAATGCGCTCATGACGAATCCGGCCATGACTCCTGTGATGAGGAGCACGGAGGAACTGCGGACGCGCGAGGAAATTCCGAGGATTATCATTGACATTATCAATGCTCCTGTGGCGGCTGCGGCCGTCATTCCGATTGCGGATCCTGTGGTGAATCCTGCGACGGCGGATGCGATGGCTGCGCCGGTACCTGCGCCTGCGCTGATTCCCAGAATGTGCGGGTCTGCAAGTGGATTGCGGAAAAGTGCCTGCATCTGTGCTCCGCAAATCGCGAGCCCGCTGCCGGCGATGATTGCCGTCAGGATGCGCGGAAGCCGGATCTGCCAGATTATTGTCAATGCTGGATTGCCATCTGCTGCCGGGCCTGCCAGAAGGGCATTGCAAATGTCTCTGCCTGAGAGGTTTGCTGACCCTGTGAACAAGTCGATAATGGCCAGGGACAGGAAAATGGCAATGCCGGCAATCCACAGGCAGGTTATGCGTGACCGGCTGCTCATTCGCTCTTGATGTTCGTTGCCACAGGTATCAATGCCATGATGAAGCCTATGGCGGTTATGCATGCTGCGGTGACCAGAATGTCCGGCCATGAGATGATTATCGGGTAGGAACTTGCCGTGAAACCCCCCGGCATTTTTATGAAGCCGAAATGCTGCTGGGCAAGCGCGAATCCTATGCCGGCAATCAGGCCGGCAATCAGGCCTGAAAGGGATATCAGCCATCCTTCAGTGACGAAGATCCGTCTGATCAGGCTGTCCTGGGCTCCCATGCTCCGGAGAGTGGATATGTCTGTCTGTTTTTCGATTATGAGCATGGACAGGCTGCCGAAGATGCTGAAGGCTATGATAATCACTATGAATATGAGTATCAGGAAGATAGCTGCCTTTTCGTACTTCATCATCTTATAGAGGGCAGTATTCTGCTCGAACCTGTCCCGTACCAGATAACCTGGCCCCAACTGTTTCTGGAGTTCGTTCTGAACTTTCCGGATTCCCTTTTCGCCGTATTTGCCGTCAATGCGGATTTCTATCGCCGATACTTCATTGTCATAGCCTAGCAGTTCACGCATCGTCTCGAGAGGAACTATCATCAGGCCGGCATCCACCTGGGCATTGACACTGAAGATTCCAGCCGGGAAGACCTTGACCATTTCGATGGAGGCGGCAGGGTTTGACATTGATATTTTCCTGTCGCGTGCCGGGAAGTAGATTTCTATTGGGGCGACGAACCGTGGGCTGATGTTCATCGTGTAGGCGGTTTTCGCTCCTACCACCGCAAGCGGAACCTCTCCGCGGTGGAGGGTGAATTTTCCGTCCTTCAGGTGGTCTTTCAGAGGGGATTCCTCCTCATAGACCTTGTCCGCACCTTTGGCTTTGATTACCCCGTTGTGCCCGTCATAGTTTATGAATACGTTCTCTTCCAGGACGCTGCACATGTTCAGGACTTCTTCCTGGTCATATGCCCAGTCGAATGCCGGGGAGTCCGGGACGAAGACTTTCCCTTCGGCGGGGGTAACAAGAATGTCCGGCTCAATGTTCCCGAGCGAGTCCTTGACGAGACTGTCGAAACCATTATAGACGGACATTATTATTATCAATGCTGCTGTGCCTGTCGCCATGCCGACCGCACTTATCGCGGATATAATGTTGATGACATTGTGTGATTTCTTCGCGAAAAGGTATCTTACGGCAAATCTTAGCGGCAGATTCATTGCTTTTTCGTATTTCAGCCTGTACGGCTTATTTTTTCAGGAGTTCATCAATGTGCTCCGCGTAGTCGAGTGACGTGTCCTGGAAAAATACGAGTTCAGGGACGATGCGGAGCTGTTTTGCCACGACGTGGCCGAGTTCTCCGCGTATAGCGCGCGAATTGTCATTGATAATCTGCATCGCTGCCTCAGCCTTTGCTGAAGGGAAGATGCTTACATATACTTTGGCGACTGAAAGGTCAGGGCTGATTCTGACTTCAGTAACCGAAACCATGGCTCCGCCGAATGCAGCCATGCCCTTGCTTCTGATGATTTCAGCAAGGTCTTTCTGCAATTCTTTGGCTACTTTGAGCTGTCTGGTGCTTGCACCGTTCTCCATATCAGATTATTCTTATAAGGTTGTAATTCTTCTTTCCTCTCTGGGCGAGGATGTACTTGCCGTCGACAATGTCTTTTTCGCTTACCTCGTACTCGATGTCAGCGACCTTGTCCTTGTTCAGGCTGACTCCGCCGCCCTGAATCATCTTGCGGCACTCGCCCTTGGACGGGAATACCTGTGTCTTGACTGCAAGAAGTTCAATGATGTTGCATGGGAGATCCTCTTTCTTTATGTCGAAGGTAGGGACGCCTGAGAATACTGCGAGGAAGGTTCTCTCGTCGAGTTTTCTGAGCTCTTCAGAAGTGGAGTTTCCGAACAGCATCTTGGAAGCTGAAAGTGCATTCTCATACTCTGCCTCTCCATGAACGAGGATTGTAACTTCCTTAGCCAGAAGCTTCTGGAGTTTTCTCTGTCCCAGGTCGAGCTGATGGTCTGCAACTGCAGCCTCTACCTCTTCCTTGGTAAGGAGTGTGAAAATCTTGATGTAGCGCTCGGCATCTTCATCGGATACATTGAGCCAGAACTGGTAGAACTCGTAAGGCGAGGTTCTCTCAGGATCGAGCCAGATGTTGCCTTTCTCGGTCTTGCCGAACTTCTTTCCGTCAGCCTTTCTGATGAGCGGGCAGGTCAATGCGTATGCGTCGGTCTTGCCGAGCCTTCTTCTGATAAGTTCAGTTCCGGTAGTGATGTTTCCCCACTGGTCGCTTCCGCCCATCTCCAGATGGCAGTTCTTGTTCTCATAGAGCCAGAGGAAATCGTATCCCTGGAGCAACTGGTAACTGAACTCTGTGAATGACATGCCTTCTCGTGACTCGTTGGACAGTCTCATCTTTACGGAATCCTTGGCCATCATATAGTTCACAGTGATGTGCTTGCCGACGTCTCTGATGAAATTCAGGAAACTGTAATTTTTCATCCAGTCGTAGTTGTTCACAAGCTCGGCACGGTTAGGAGCATCTGAATCGAAATCCAGGAATTTGGAAAGCTGCTTCCTGATGCCCTCGATATTGTGATGGAGCGTCTCCTCGTCGAGGAGGTTCCTCTCCTGTGACTTCATGGAAGGGTCTCCAATCATACCTGTCGCGCCTCCGATCAATGCTATCGGCTTGTGGCCGCATTCCTGGAAGTGTCTGAGAATCATTATACTTACGAGATGGCCGATGTGAAGAGAGTCGGCTGTCGGGTCAATGCCGACGTACGCTGCTGTAGGGCCTTCCATCAGTTTCTCCTCTGTTCCCGGCATGATGTCCTGGATCATGCCTCTCCATTTGAGTTCCTCTACGAAATTTTTCATCTGTATATTACGTTTTTTATTATTCGATTTAGTAACTGCAATTTGCAAATATAATGAAACTAGTCTTAAGTTAGAAATTTTTTTCGGAGGGTGTCTTTTTCAGGCGGATTTGGACAGTCGGGAGCTGTTTGTGTTTTTTGAAAAAAGTGTTGGATTTGTGATTTACAAATACTATCTTGCCAAACGTTGAATGAGCGGACAGATATAGGAGCGTTACTTATTACGGTTAGGCTATTTTTTTTGTTATTATGTACCTGAAACGATTGCTCTGGGCTTTGGCGGCCCCGCTTTTTTTTGTTTCCTGTTCTGAAAAGGAAACGCCTGATACAGAACCTGAGGTCAAGATTGATTTTGCTGTGACAAATGTCTCAGTCCCTGCAGGTACGTCATCTGAATTGGCATTGACAGTGGAGCCTTCCGAGAAGGCATCTCTCGTATCCGTGTCCATTGCTGACGAGGAAGTGGCAAGCATTACCGGAACAAGGGTTGATGGAGACAATGTTTACGTTGCGCTCCAGAGCAACTCTCTCGGAACCACCACTCTTGTGGCTGTCCTCGAGGACAAGATCGCGGAATGCGCCGTCACGGTCGCTCCGATCGCAGTTGAGAGCATTATCCTCGACAAGACCTCCATAGATATCAATATGTATGATACCTATACTCTGAAGGCTGAGGTCAAGCCTGAAAATGCCACGAATCCGATAATCGACTGGACTTCAAGCGACGACAGAATCGCTACTGTTTCCCGTGGTGTCGTTACCGGCATCAGGGAAGGAAAGGCTACCATCACAGCCGCCTTCGGAGGCGTCGAGACCAAGTGTGAGGTCAATGTCCACATGGTTCATGCCGAGTCCCTTACACTGGATGTCACTTCCAAGGAAATTGCTGAAGGTGAGACCTTTATCGTGACTGCTACAGTGCTTCCGAAGAATGTCACATCCAAGACGATGACATGGAGTGTGAGCAAGACGTCCGTCGCCAGCTTCGAGGTCATCGATGTGGACATAAAGGATAACATTGTCGCTGCACGAGTTGCCGGACTTGAGCCTGGTGAGGCTGTGCTTTCTGTCGAGTGCTCCGGATTGACTGCGGAATGCGCAGTTGTCGTAAAGGCTCCTGTAATTCCTGTTGACCCTCCTAAGGTTGGCGACTACTATTATAGTGACGGCACCTGGAGTGACGGGGGATTGCTTTCTATCAATGATGATGGAACTGACCCTGTATGGAAGGATGTGAAGCCTGCTCCTGAAGAGGGCAAGACCGTGATAGGCATCGTGTTCCAGACAGATGCGAAAAGAATATCTGCAACTGAAAAGGCTGCCGGCCACACCAACGGTCTCGTGATGGCTGTCAGAACGGCGCATGGAGAAAAGTCCATGTTTACGAGATATTCTTTCGACAGTGATTTCGAGAAGATACCTAACAAGAAACTCGGAACTTCCTGGTATGGTGACATCGAAGGCTACAACTGGACTGAGGAAATCAAGAAGGCATATCCGGGAGACAAGTTATCACAGTGTCCTGCATTCGATTTCACGACAAGAGACTTCCAGCCTTCTGCTCCTGCCGGAACATCCGGATGGTATGTTCCTTCCATCGGACAGGTTTGGGATATGATGGCCAATCTTGGAGGCGGTGAGGTTGCCGCTCAGATCAAGGAAGCAAGGACATATACAGCAGACATCTCTTATTATTGGAGAGATCATGGCAGAATGAATCTGACATACGATCCGATAGAGAAACTCAATTCCTGCATGTCTCAGATTCCGGATTCGGAGAAAGAGAACTTTACCCACAGCAACAAGCGCGGTGAAAGTAATCTTTGTGAGATATTGTCGTCATCTCTTTATGATAATGCAGATGGAAACGTATGTGTATTCTGGCTTTACGATGACGGACAGATCGAATTCGAGATTGACTGGTCCGACAATACCTATGTGTGCCGGCCTATACTATCATTCTAAAAATCTTAAATCATAAGTAAATATGAGAAAATTATTTTTATCAATGCTCGCCGTTGCATCAGTGTGCTGCGCCTGCGGTGATTTGAAGGACAGAGTGGACGTTCTCGAACAGAAGGTTTCCGCTCTCGAATCCAAGGTTAATCAGAATGTCAATTCTATCAATGCGCTTGTGGACGCTGCCAAGAAAGCTGTGACCATCACCAAAGTCGAAACCTTGGCTGATGGCTATAAGATTTATTTCAGTGACGGCACAATTTCGACTATTTCGAATGGTGTGAATGGTACAGATGGTAAGGATGGAGTAGATGGAAAAGATGCGGTTGCTCCTGTAATAGGTATCAAAGAAGAAGAGGGTGTTTATTACTGGACTATTGACGGAGAGTTTGTTCTCAACAATGGACAGAAAGTGCCAGTGACAGGAAATGATGGCCTTACTCCTCAGTTCAAGATTCAGGATGGCAAATGGTATGTGTCTTTCGACGGAAACACTTGGGATGCAGTGCCTGTGACCGGCACCGAAAAACCTGAGCTCGTAATGTCTGAGACCGATGACGAATATGTATTCACACTTGGCGAGACCACTATCCGCATTGCTAAGGAGCATGCGTTCATGATCAAGGTTACCAGTGATGTCCAGAAAGTAACTCCTGACGAGGTTGTCTCCTTTGGATATACGGTTACTGGTGCAGATGCTACGACTCACGTCATCATTGAAGCCAATGGCGTAGAGGCTCAACTTGACGAAGAGAAGTCTTTGGTAACTGTTACAGTTCCATCAGTAATTGAGGACAATTCTTACGTGATGGTCAAGGCTATCCGAAACAGTGACGGAAAGTATTCTGCACAGTATATCACTATCAAACTTAATCAGTACGGCACATTCGGCGGTGTCATTGTGGTAGATGAGGATGAATATCTTAACTGGTAAATAGAAGTTAATTATGAGAAAGACATTATATATGGCAGCAGCGCTGGCTGTATTGGCAGGCTGCGCAAAAACAGAAACTCAGCCGGAGAATCCTGCAGGCAGAAATCTTGACCTTACCGCGAACGTTGAAGGTGTCGGCACCAGGGCGGTTTTCGATGGAGATTCACATATCAAGTTTGAGAAATTTGATGCTTTCCGCGGAGCCATTGCTCTTCCGGCAAGTCCTACTAAGGCTGTGAAGGTAGGTGAAAGAAACTTTGCAGTAGCAAGCAGCTATGCTGTTTCTTTCAAAGTGGAGGATCCGGAGGCTGCATCTCCTGTATTCAAGGGCTCGTTCTACAGTATTGTCGAGGCAAACAATTCAGATACATACAAGTTCTACGGAGTGTTCCCTTCAGATGCTGTTTCTACTTCTTCTGAGGACCTTACTTCATGGAGAGTTGAGGTAAGCGGTACTCAGACCGCCTCACAGACATCTTGGCATGGCCGTTCTGATGTCATGCTTATGGAGCCTGCTGAAGTAAAAGTTCAGGATAAAGAAAAGACTCAGTACAATGAGTATAATTCTTCTGCTTCTGTCAATGTCAGATTTGCACATCTGTTCGGCTTCGGAAAGATTACCTTCGCTGATGTCCCTGAAGCTTATGCAAAGCAGAAGGTTGATCAGGTTATAATCGAAGCTGTCGGCGAAAACAAGGACCTTGCAGGTGTCTTCAAGGTAGATTTGACCAAGGATATTTCTGATGTTAAGCCTGTTCCGTTCAATACCGGTTCGACTTTGACCATCACTCCTGATTCTGATGTCACTGTCGCTGACAATGTCGTATGGTTTGTTGCCAATCCTGGTCTTTATGATGTAAAGGTTACTGTCAAGACAGGAAGGTATGACCTGGTATTCGAGCGCACAGGACTCAATATCAAACGCAGCAATATTGCAGAACCTACAGTCCATTTCAAAGAGGCTGACGTTGCCGAGTCTCATGATGTCGCTCTTGCGGCAGGTGAGAAGTGGGTGCACACTCCTACTTATACCAATTCGCTTTCCAGTATCCGAAAAGTTGCTTCATGGGGAGACGGTGACAAGAAGATGTCATTTGTGTTGACCTATCCTGAAAACAATAGTGATAACTTCGGAACGACTTATTACAAAGCAGCCGGTTATGCTCAGGGATTTGCACAGAACAATATGCGTGGCGGCAAGGCTACCCTTACATCCCGTGCATCTTTCTCAGGAGTGAAGATGGTAAAGGTAAATCTCGGTATCTATACCCAGAATGCTACAGGTGACTTCACTATTGCTCTAGCCAATGGTACTGACACAACTGTCCTGAAGAAGATTTCTGTGGCTAGCGGCGACGGTGTTCCAAGTCCTGAAGGCGCAGATTATTTCTTCGAGAATACCACTGGCGTGGAGAAGGGTGATTTAGTAATTACCGTAAGCAATCTCAGCGCACAGGATATCAGACCTTATCTCGGACTTCTTGTCATCAATCCTGAACCTGAACTTGTCCTCGGTGAGAGTGCAATCAAACTTGATAAGACAGCATCAACTGGTGAAATAGCATGTAATGCTTATGCAACCAAATCTGTTCCTGAGGTTTCTTCTGATGCGGAGTGGCTGAAAGTTACTTATGCTGACGGTAAGATTTCTTATACCGTAGATGCCAACGAAGGTTCAAAGAGAACTGCTACAATTACTGTTAAGCTTACGGATGGTGATTTCAGTGTAGTGAAGACCATTGCTGTGACACAGAAGTCCGCCCTCGAAATCGAGTATAAACTTACTGTTACACCTGCAGTCATGAATGAGATTCTCAAGGCTGAGGCAGAGAAACATCCGGATGCTACATCTTTCGATTACTTTGAAGTAGATGCTACATTCCAGGCGGTTGCAACTGACGGCTCTGGTAAGACTGTCGATGTGAAGATGCATGCTAACCAGATGTATGTGACCGACCTTTCAGAGGCTTCATTCCGTATGAAGGGCAAATTCTATTGCAGCCAGTCAGTCGGCTTTGTGGAGAAGGTGGTCATCAGTGCTAACAGCACCGTTTCTACAGGTAACTATGCTTCTCTTGCAATCAAGTTCTCGAAAGACGGTTCATCATGGAGCAATCTTCCGTCAACGGCCATAACCAGTGAAGGCAAGGTCAGCACAGTGGTCAATACTGATGAGGACAATACGTATTTCAGCATTGATGCTTCAGGCGGCTTTACTACTCTTTATGTGGATAACTTCGAGGTTACATTCATTGGTGAATAATTTGTAACGCACGTTAAATTTTGACAAAATGAAATCATATCCGTTTATCAGGATAATAGCAGCGGTTGTTGTTCCCTTTCTCATTCTCTCATGCAGTGAGAAAGGGGATGAAACCCCTGTTACATCCTCTTTCAATGTAGAAAGCCCGATCGTAAATGTCGGTGTGTCCGGCGGTTCATTTAATTTGGAGTATAGCATTGACGGTCCCCAGGCCGGTGCGGTAGCGGATGTGGTGACGGAGACGTCATGGCTCAAGATAGGCGCAGTGTCGTCATCCGGAATTGAAGTTTCGGTTCTGGCCAATACTGACGGCGTGGACAGGGCAGGAAAAATCGAACTCAGGGGTAAAGGCATCAAGGACAAGACTGTACATGTGCTTCAGAGCAAGTTGTCTGATTCTGAACCTTTCTACAGCAAGTTCGCTTTTGACATAAGCAATGTCACGACATCGGCTGTGGACGTGGAGATCACACCTGTGGATCCTGCCGCATATTACTATACGACTATCGTTTCCAAGAAGGAGTATGATGCTCGTGGAAAAGCCGGTATTGTGGAAGCGCTCATCCAGTATGTCGAGCAGATTGTGTCGATGGCCGGCTCGGGATTCGATCCTAGGGTCCTTCTCACTCAGGGTTATTACAACTCTGCGTCTGATGTAGATGCTTCTATGGACCTGGATGACAACTCCGAGTATTATGTCGTTGCCTTTGATATGGATTTCGATGAGTCCGGCAATGTCATAACAAGCGGCAAGGCGGAATTCTGCAAGTTCAGGACGGCGCCTGCTACACCGGTGGACATGACATTCACTCTTACTGTAACTGGCAGGAAAGTGGAGGTCATCCCGTCTGCGGACTTTACTTATGTCTGCGGAGTGGCTTCCAAGGCGGCCTGGGATGAATATGATGATCCTGCCGAGGTTGCCAGGGAGTACCTCTCCATCGCGAAGCGTTACGAGATGCTCGACAAGATACTTCTTTCCGGCAGACAGAATCTGGATCTCTCAGATATGGTAGAAACCCCGGGAGAGTATGTCGTCTATGTCGTCGGCTACCGCAAATCGGCAACGGACGGAGGTCTTACCACCGACGTGACATTTAAAACGTTCACTTATGCCAAATAGGTGCCTGAGACCGAGGAACTGCAATTAGAATTGTAATTTTCGTGCAAAACCACTAAATTTGCAGAGTTTGACCAGGAAAATGGAATCCGGTCAAACTCTGCTTTTTATTGAATTGTAATTAAAGTTTCAGATATTATGAGAAAAAACATTGTTGCCGGTAACTGGAAGATGAATACCACCGTTCCAGAAGGTGTAGAGCTTGCTAAAGCTGTCGTTGAAAAATCAGCTCAGGTTCCTGAGGGTGTAGGTCTTATCATCGCTACTCCGTTCACACATCTCGTACCTGTTTCAGAAGTTGTAAAGGGTACCAGAGTAGAACTTTCTGCAGAGAACTGCGCAGACAAGGAGAAGGGTGCTTATACAGGAGAGGTTTCAGCTGCTATGCTTGCTTCAGCCGGCTGCGAATATACAATCCTCGGACACTCTGAGAGAAGACAGTATTATGGTGAGACAGATGCTACTCTCGTAGAGAAAGTGAAGCTCGCTCTTGCAAATGGTCTCGGTGTCATCTTCTGCGTAGGCGAGAACCTTGAGCAGAGAGAGGCAGGCAAGCACTTCGAGGTTGTGACAGCTCAGATCGAGAATGTCCTCTTCGGTCTTTCAGCTGAGGAAATGTCTAAGATTATCGTTGCTTACGAGCCTGTATGGGCTATCGGAACAGGCAAAACAGCTACAGCAGAGCAGGCTCAGGAAATCCACGCCTGCATCCGTAAGGTGCTTGCTGGCAAGTTCGGCGCCCAGGTAGCTGAGGATACAACTATCCTTTATGGCGGAAGCTGCAAGCCTTCAAATGCAAAGGAACTGTTCGCTTGCCCTGATATCGACGGCGGTCTTATCGGTGGCGCAGCTCTCAAGGCTGACGACTTCATCCAGATCGCATTGTCATTCTAATTTTCAGCGGCTTTAGCCGCTCAAACAGGAACTAACTTATAGGCGAGGAAACGAACATTATTGTCCGTTGTCTCGCCTTATTCATTATTCAAGTATATGATAAGAAAAATAACATTGACCTGTATGTGTCTCGCGGCACTTGCGTCTTGCGGAAACAGGGCACCGAAATCAGAATTGCAGAAGAAAGTGGATGCTTATGCGGTGTTCCAGATTGGTTCTCCTTATATGGAGGGTATCTCTGACAATGGAAAAGAGGTTCTCAATCTTTTCAGAAAAGCTGCCGATGAGGCAGACAACATTTTCTGGCAGCAGACTTTCGGTGACAAGAATGCGATTATGTCGCTTCCTGACGGTGCGGCCAAGGATTTGGCCCTCATCAATTACGGACCATGGGACCGTATGGATAACAACGCTCCTTTCATTGAGGGGTACGGCGAGCGTCCAGCCGGTGCGAATTTCTATCCTGCCGACATGACAAAGGAGGAGTTCGATGCTCTGGAAGATCCTGCCAAGTTCAGCCCTTACACCATCATCAGAAGGGGAGAGGACGGCAAACTCAAGGTGGTATGGTACCATGAGGCATACAAGGAGAGCATTGACAAGATTTGCGGATACTTGGAGAGCGCAGCTACCATGACCATCAAGGAGAGCGTGAGAAACTATCTTCTCAAGAGAGTTGAGGCCCTCAGGACTGACTCATATAAGGAGTCCGACTATGCTTGGATGGATATGAAGGACAGCAAGATGGACCTCGTAATCGGACCTATCGAGAACTACGAGGACGGAATATATGGACTCAAGACTTCTTACGAGTGCTTCATCCTTCTCAAGGACCTGAAGAAGACAGAGGAACTCACAAAGTACATTTCAATGCTTCCTGAACTCCAGAAGAGCCTTCCTTGCCCTGAGGAGTACAAGACCTTCGTTCCTGGAACAGAGTCTGACATGTTCGTTTATGATGCGATCTACTATGCCGGTGATGCCAATGCCGGCGGAAAGACTATTGCGATCAATCTTCCTAACGACCATGAGGTTCAGGCTGAAAAGGGAACTCGCCGTCTTCAGCTTCGCAATGTCATTAAGGCCAAATTCGACAAGATCGTCTATCCGATCGGCCAGATTCTTTTCGAGCCTGAGCAGCAGAGATATCTCAGCGCTGATGCATTCTTCTGGAATGTTACCTTCCATGAGGTTGCACACGGTCTCGGAGTCAAGGAAACAGTCAATGGTCTCGGCGGTGTGAAAGAGGCTCTCGGAAATGAGGCTTCCACATGGGAAGAGGCAAAAGCTGACATCCTCGGACTTTACATGGTATGCAACCTTATCGACAGAGGAGAAATTCCTCTCATTTCCAAGGAAGCTGCCATCACGACATACATTGCCAGCCTTGTCCGTTCAGTACGTTTCGGTGCTGCCGATGCTCACGGCCGTGCAAATATGATGTGCTATAATTACCTTAAGGACAACGGCGCATTCGAAAGGAACAAGGACGGCCTGTATCATGTGAATTTCGACAAGGTCCCTCAGATTGTAGCTGACTGGTCTAACCTTATCCTCACGACCCAGGCTACAGGAAACTACATGTTCGCGAAGGAGTATGAGACAAATCATGCTGTAGTTCCTGAGGCTCTTTCTGCTGATATTGCCAATGTCAACAGAGGTGGAGTTCCTGTCGATATCCGTTTTGAGTTCGTTTGGTAAGTAACCTTCAAAAAATTTTTTCAGAACGATGCAACATTTGAGGCCGGACCTGCATCTATCAGTCAGGTTTAGGTTTTAGTACACGTCTAGAGGTCGGCAAGCCGCGAGGTTTCCGGCCTTTATTGTTTATATACGGCAGCTGTTTTGTAGGGTGCGGATTTGGTTTATTGGCGAATTATCACTATTATTCGGCTTTAATATCCTCAAGTTTCGCAATGGTGATAACTTGAGTAATATACAAATTTGCCAGATGAACATATTGCAAAGAGTTATTGCCGCGATATTGATTTTTTTTACAGGGGCGTCCATGTCATTGGGCTCTCCTGCATGGAAAGGCGTGGTAACATTGACACAACCCGACGGTACGGTCATTGAAGGAAGGCTGTGGGGCGACGAATTTATGCACGTGATGACGGATCTTCAGGGGAATGCGCTGGTTCAGAATGGCGACGGCTTCTGGTGCTATGCCGGATTCAGCGGGGACGGGCAGATTTACAGCAGCGGAGTAATTGCCGGAAAAACATCTGTGGCCACTTCAAGTCGGATTCCTTATGAAATGCTCGGAAGGATAGCCTCGGAGAGACGTGTCGCGGCACGGCGTAATTCATTGACATTAAGCAATAAACGGGCGCTTGCATCTGAAGATGGTACGGTCCCGCACCGGCATTGTCTGATCCTTTTGGCTGAGTTCTCAGATGTCAAGATGACACATCCGGTGGGGCACTTCGAGGCATTGATAAACAAAGGTGAAAACTGTGCCAAGCGTTATTTCGAGGACCAGTTCCTGGGGGAGTGTGAGTTTACATTTGACATCGCCCCGATTGTCACGCTTCCCAATCCTCTTAAATACTATGGCAAAAACAAGAACGGAAGTGATGAAAAGCCTCATGAGGCTGTGGCTGAGGCTTGTCGTCTGGCCCACGAAAAAGGCATTGACTTTTCTTCATATGACGACGACGGCGACGGGATTGTGGATAACGTCTTTGTCTTCGTTGCGGGGAAGGATGAGGCGGACGGCGGCGGGGACGACTGCATCTGGTCGCACGCGTGGCATCTGAAATCTGCCGGCATTGACCTTGTCCTGGACGGGAAACGCATTGACCATTATGCGGTTTCTTCGGAACTTTCTCGCCGCACTTCGGGCAAATTCCAGTTCCGCACGATCGGTACTTTCTGCCACGAATACAGTCATATCCTGGGACTTGACGATATGTATGACACTGATTTGGAGGGCAGCGGGGGAAAGTCGGAGGCGCTCTGGAAGACGACGGCGCTGATGGACGGCGGCAATTACAACAACGATGGCCGCACACCTCCGTATTACAATGCCATTGACCGCGACATGCTCGGAATCGGAAAGCCGGAGGAACTGAAAGAAGGCAAGTATAAATTGGAACCTGTCAATGTCAATGGGCGTTTTCTGAAATTTGCCGGCCACAATCCTGATGAGTATTATCTTATAGAATGTCGCGCGAACAGCGGATGGGATGTGTATTGCGGCGGAAAAGGACTTGCAATCTATCACATTGACAAATCTTCCAATGCGACAGGCTATTCTCCTGTATTTGAGCGTGTTGCTACGGCTGCGGAAAGGTGGTCCAGCAATGAGGTGAACTGTCGCCCGACGATGCAGTGCGCTGATATGATGGAGGCTTATGACAAGGCTGTCGATGCCAGTCAGGTTTTCTTCCCTTATGCCAGGAACAATTCGTTTACTCCTCATTCTGTTCCGGCCTTCAAGTTCCGTGACGGGTCTTTCTCGCATCTGGCGATAACGGATATTCTGCAGATGGGTGATGAGGTCGCCTTCAACGTGGTCCGGAGTCAGGATGCCCGCCCTTCCATAGTTGTGTCATCGTCCAAGGATGTGTATCAGAACATGGCCATAATCCAGTGGAAGACAGATCATTCGGACAATATGTCTCCTGCTGTGGTATCGTGGGGGCAGAGTGGGAAGACTCTTAAGGAAGAGGAAGTTTTCGAGTATGAGCCGTGCTGTTTTGCGCTTCGTCTGGAGGGTCTGAAGCCCGCGACCGCATACACCGTGAAGATTCATTATGCTGAGAATGAGATAAGGGGAAAGGAGACCACTGTCAATTTTACTACGCGCAGTGTGTATAATGATGGGGCACCTTTCATCTGGTTCAATGCTGACCAGCGGAATGATGACGGGACTTTCAAGAAAAATGCACTTATTCCACTTGGTGTCTGCAATGTGAATAATGTCCAGGATATCCAGTGGTTCATGGACGGAAGACGGATCGCTGCCGGCAAGAACGGATATTATGAACTGTCCAGGTCCTGCGTGATAACTGCCGTTGTCACCTATGTGGACGGTGCGACTGATGTAATCGAGAAAAATGTCACGATAAGATGAAAGGAACGAAGTATATATGTTTGTCAATGCTGGTGTGTTTCATCCTTTCAGGGTGCTGCCGCAAGCATGAGCCTGATCCTGAGTTCGTTACTGGAGATGAAATAGTCCTGAAGATAGACGGGGCCGTGAAAGTCAAGTACGTGCCGGAAACTTTTCAGCTTGGATTCAGTCCGGAGAGGAAACAGTTCCGCGTGCACGATGACAATATGACCAGGTTCTATATCCTGACTTGCTCTGAACTGCCTGATCATGTAGGACAGCAAATCCGCTGTTCCCTGAAGTACGGAATCAACGGTAAGATGTCCTACAAGTCCGGGATGTCTTTCGAGGTGGAAAAAATGGATGAGGCCGGAACTGTCTGGCTGTGGTGTAAAAAAAAGAACACAGGAGTCTCTGTACGTATTCTCGGGAAGTGATTGCTCACTTGTGGAATCGGTGTCGTATTCGTATCTTTGCCGAAATATGAATTCCTGTTCCGCGTCAGCGGACTTAAACCAACAAAGAACACGACATGGCAGACGAGAAGATCATTTTTTCCATGAACAGGGTAGGAAAGGTCCTCCCATCAAGCAACAGAATTATACTTAAAGACATTTGTCTATCATTCTTTTACGGGGCGAAGATCGGTATAATCGGTCTCAATGGTTCCGGTAAATCGACATTGATGAAAATCATCGCCGGAGTCGAGCAGAGCTATCAGGGTGAGGTTGTCTGGGCTCCGGGATACAGTGTGGGATATCTGGAGCAGGAGCCTCAGATGGATCCGGAGAAGACTGTATTGGAAGTCGTTCAGGAGGGTGTCCAGGAGATTATGGATGTCCTGAAGGAATATGAGGAGGTCAACCTCAAGTTCTGCGAGCCGATGAGTGATGATGAGATGAACAAGCTTATCGAAAGACAGGGCGAACTCACCGAGAAAATCGAGCATTGCGGAGGTTGGGAGATTGATTCCAAACTTGAGCGTGCTATGGATGCGCTCCAGTGTCCTCCTTCTGATGCGAAGATTGCGAATCTCAGTGGCGGTGAGAGACGTCGTGTGGCATTGTGCCGCCTTCTTCTCCAGCAGCCTGATGTGCTTCTTCTCGACGAGCCTACCAACCATCTCGATACCGAGAGTATCCAGTGGCTCGAGGCTCATCTCCAGCAGTATAAGGGTACTGTGATTGCCGTTACCCATGACCGTTATTTCCTCGATGATGTTGCGGGCTGGATTCTGGAACTTGACAGGGGAGAGGGTATTCCTTGGAAAGGCAACTACTCTTCATGGCTTGAGCAGAAGACCAAGCGTCTGGAAATGGAGGAAAAGCAGGAGAGCAAGCGCAGAAAGACATTGGAGCGCGAGCTTGAGTGGGTCAGGATGGCTCCTAAGGCGCGTCACGCCAAGTCGAAGGCCAGACTCGGTGCTTATGAGAAGCTGGCCAGCCAGGACGGCAAGGAGAAAGAGGCTAATCTCGAAATCTATATTCCTGACGGGCCGAAGCTCGGAAACAAGGTCATCCAGTTCAATGATGTCTCCAAGGCTTATGGCGACAAGCTTCTGTTCGAGCATCTTTCGTTCGTTCTTCCGCCTGCAGGCATTGTCGGCGTGATTGGTCCTAACGGTGCCGGTAAGACCACGCTTTTCCGTCTTATCATGGGACTGGAACAGCCTGACAATGGTGATATTACCATCGGCGAGACCGTCAAACTGGCATACGTCGACCAGCAGCACAAGAGCATTGACCCTGACAAGACTGTCTTCCAGACTATCGCTGACGGTTCAGACTGGATCAGGCTTGGCAAGCGTGATGTCAATGCCCGTGCATATGTTTCCCGTTTCAACTTTACCGGTTCTGACCAGGAGAAGCGTTGCGGAATCCTTTCCGGTGGTGAAAGAAACAGACTCCATCTTGCTCTGACATTGAAGGATGAGGGTAACGTCCTCCTTCTCGACGAGCCTACCAATGATGTGGATGTCAATACTATACGTGCTCTGGAGGAGGGTTTGGAGAATTTCGCCGGCTGTGCTGTAGTAATTTCCCACGACCGCTGGTTCCTCGATCGTATCGCCACCCATATCCTCGCTTTCGAGGGTGATTCCCAGGTCTATTTCTTCGAGGGTACCTATTCCGAGTACGAGGAGAACAAGAAGAAGCGTCTCGGAGACGAGGAGCCTAAGAGATTCAAGTACAAGAAGCTGATGGAGTAGATGGTGGGGATGGTTTGGCGCTGGCGTGGCGTGGATGGTTGGCTTGGCTGGGAGGCCTGTCGGGACGCGGCCACGCTTGATTTTCGGCAGCGTTGACTATCAATAAGTTATAAAATAGAGCGTGGAAACGTGGACTTTTTTTGGCTGCGTTTCCACGCACTTGTTAAAATACTATCTGATTATCAATGAGTTACAAAATATACCGTGGCCGCGTCCCGCCCCGCTTTTAAGGATTACAAGCCGCCGGAACAAGGAAATTGCCAGATAGACCGTCACCGGCTGGACGATGAGCCACAGCACGGGACTGTAAAACATAGAGTCCACACAGAACGTCCACCGCGGAGGCAACAGCCTGAGGACTGAAACAATAAAGGTATAGATACATGGCACGGCGACCACACCTATGAACCAGCTCCGGCTTCCAAGATTCTGGGCAATGCGGGAGAAACTGAACTGCACCACGAAATAAGCGACTATTATCGCCATCAACGGCTCTGCAATCATGAATATTGTGGCAAGCATCTCTTGCATATCCTCATGTTCAGGCATCAGCGGACCCTTTTGTAAACGCTACAGCGCGACAGATAGTGTCGTATAACAGAAGGCCGAAAGTGCGACCATGATGAGTGAAATCCAGCCTTTGTTTCGGGATGAATTCTCCAGCGCCATTTGAGGAACCAGATACCCGATTCCGGTCATTGCAAGATACAGGAAGACAATGAAGCGCTTGCCTTCGTCCAGACACAGCTATCTATAAATGCAGAACATTGACATTACCGCGACCAATAGCTGTATCCACCACTTCGGATCCGGTTTCCAAGCCCTCAGTAGAACCCCCAGCCAGCAATAAAGCAGAGGATAACACAGGCTTGCCATTGCCCAGAATCCAGGGATTACGTGTGTGCCATCCATGGCGCACATTATCCCAGTCATGCTGTTCACCAACAATATGGTGCACATTGTCCCGCAAAAAATCAGGGACGCGTTTTTATACTGTTTCGTATTGGTCATTTCTATCATTTGCTTCTCAGGTATACATTTGCGAAACTTGAGTTACGTAGTACCCAGAATTGATGTCATTTACGATTTGTTTCGTTTTTTCTCGCACATTATTATCTTTGATATTTAGCCAATCAATTTTGTTCATTGTGGAGAAACTATTCAAGTCACCACAATACTTACCGATATTTGTCTTCAGTTTGTAAAGATTTTCGTCGCCAAAATAATAGACAATGTATCTTTTCCCTATATTTCCAGGATCAAATATGGTTTGTAGGTATAAAGCATCTGAATCACCACAAGAACATCCGAACAAAATAATATTTGAAGCATTTCTGATTGTTGATAATGTGTGGAATATATCAAATATAGCTTGGTTTGTCTTATATAAAAATGAGTGGAGTGACTCAACTTTCTGAGTTTTCTCGTCAATGCCTAATACTATTGAGTTGGTCGAATTATTCTTCCCTTTTTGGGTGTTAAATATTGATCCGTGTTGGTGTATAAACACATTGGGATTTATAGAGTCATCATTATTAAATATCCTCCTTGTATTCATCGCTATTGTTGCAGATGTTGTCGTCGAGTAATTGAATGTCAAGAAAACCGAGTTCTTAATTTTTGACCATTCTACATTTAGACCAATAGCAGGATACTGCTTTGAAACGTCTTTCTGCATATTTGATACGCTGTCTAAATAATTAAACAGTGCAGCCCTCAGTTGTTCAAACTCATCTTGAAATTTTTTTGCCTGAACCTTATCACCTGTTCCATATTTTTGAGTCAAAGACAAAGAGTATTTATGTAAACCACTTTCAAGGTCACTCCATAATCCATCAGATATGTAGTTTATGATATGTTTGCATAGCGAGTTCCCATTATTTGCAAGTGCTCCCAGTTCTTTGCTTTTTTGATAAAAGTCGGAATACTTAGTTGGATAGTCAAGAGCAACATCAAATCCATTGCCCAAGATTATTAGAGTATTATTTGACATAATAGTATGTTTATATGAAAATCTTATTCTATAGATACTTACTCACTCGTCAGTGCCAATCTCGACATACTCATCCTAGAGCTTGCCATTTTATCGGTTGTGCCCTCCGGATAGATGTCGACAACCTCCGTAGGAAGCCCCGTAGTATCCAAGTTTCTGCTGGCAGGTTTCACCTTGACGGTTATGGTTTTGGCCATCTTCTGCTCAGCCGCTTCAACATCTTTGTTGAGCAGGGCGCGCTCCTTGGCAGTCAGATGCTCCTGTTCGAAGAGGATCATCTGGTCAGGAGCAAGGGGCAGGTTCTTTTCCGACATCTTGCCGAAGACTTTACGGCGAAGCCACAGGAGAGTGTTGCTGAGTTTTTTTGATTTCCGCGTCCCTCCGGGATATTTCGGCATCCTTGCCGACGACGGCTTTACGAAGTCTTTCAACTTCGGCAAGTGCTGATAGCAGTTGCTCTTTCATCGTCATTTTTTTACTGTTTTAGATACTTTAAGTTACGAAAAAATGCCATATGTGCAATTCTACGGCTGATTTTGTGATATCATTTCCGTAACTTTTTCAGGCTCTCAAGACGTTGCCTGCGACTGTCCGACTTCTCAATGATACCTTCAACCAGAAGGACCAGATAGCGACATTCGATGATGCCGAACAGGTCGTCTCCACAGATGTCGGGGTCTCGACCAAGAGTGCCTGCTTCAAGCAGCTTGGAGTAGATGACCATTCCTCCCGGCCCCCAGTGAAGAAGCTTGATGCGGTTCCGGTTCTTGTTGATGAAGATGTACACATCCCCGTTGCAGGGATCGCAGTCCAGGATGTTGGTCACTATGCCGCTAAGAGAATGATAACTCTTTCGCATGTCGGTAGGCTGGTTGTACAGCATATACTGCATACTGTCGTTCAGGCTAAACTGACCGCTGGACGCCATGATTATACTTTGGATAAAGTCCTGGCTCATCTCTCCCTGGATGCGCATCATCGTGCCGTTGGACGTGCGCAGTTCGATGCTGAGCATCTGGGATGCCGAGGCCTCCTTCCTGCCTTTTGCCTTCCTGCCTGACGTTGCTGCAAAAGATGGCATAGGCACAGACGAACCGCTGTCATACAATTGCAGGAACTCACCCTTGGCTTCTGAAGATTCCTGCTCGAGGGCATACCGTGACTTGCTGTCGTAGAACTTCCATGCCGGGATGCCAAGTTCCGCCAATCTTGTTTTATAGGAGATGTCGTTCTTCTTGCAGTAGGTTATAATCTCCGCAACCTCTTCGCGTGTCATCATAAGAAAAATGTTTTCCGCGAAGGTAAACATGAAGTCTCAGGATTCAATGACGGGCGTCACCGGAGGCTTACTCTATGACGCGGAAGACTTACTTGCTAATCTGTTCTGGTCTGGGGTTATATGGACAAGAACTGCCCTTAGCATTGCCGATAAGATTTGTTACTGGAACGTACTTACTTATTGCGTGTGATTTCAATTGTAATATTCTTTGATTATAAATCTTCGCCAAGAAGGAACGTTAGAATATGTTCTTGAGGAACCCTCTGGAACTAGTAGCGTTATCTTCTCTACGCTAATATCATTAAATAAATAATATGAAGAATTATCGGGCTGTAATTCAGGTGGGGCAATTGTCCCCATTCTAATAGTCCTTAGGTTTATACATTTATCAAACGCGCCAATTGTCTTTCCCGGATCATAACTCCTAATATATTTAAGCTGAGAACCATCCTCGAATTCAACGGTCTTCAAATTAACACAATTATAAAACGTACCATCCCCAACCGTATTAATACTTGCTGGCAGCGAGATATATTCTAATGAAGAACAATCCGCAAATATGCCGCCAATAGTCTTTTCATCCACATTATTCTGATACTTAATTCCCGGTAGTGTTTGTATGGATGACTTTCCTTCAAATACGACACTTTCCAAAGATGAACATCCTTTAAAAACACAATCTCCAAACACTGTGACTGATTCTGGAATCACTATTTTTTTGAGTTTTGTCAAATCTGAGAAAACTCCAAAATAGTTCCCCTTGCTGAATTCGTTAGAGAAAACGCCTTCAAATTTTGATAACACTGATCCCTTCTCAAAAGTAACCTCTTCGATTGGGCAGCCATGAAAAACGCCGGCGGATAACTTAGTTACAGATTTTGGAATAAATATTGTTCTTAATCCAGCGCCTTCGAACGCACCTACTATAAGTGTGGTATCTTTATTATGACCTGCTAGTATTTTCTTGGAAGCTTCAATTATTCTCAATTGAGAACCGGCAGTAAGTCCAACATCTTGCAGGTTACAGCAGCCATAGAATGCCCCTGCTTGGATAACTTGTAAACTTGGTGGAAGAGACAGTTTTGATAATGAATAGCATCTATAAAAAGCCCCCTCAATAGATTTGACCTGAGGATGGGAGATAGGCGCATAAGGGTCTTTATACTCGGTAACGCCTCCAGAAATCACTTTTAGCTTTGAATTTTGTAGATCCGAAAAACACACAGATTTCAATCTTGAGCATCCACTAAAAGCTCGTTTTCCTATTTCTCGGACACTAGGGGGAATAGTAATGCTTATTAAGTTATTGCATCCGGAGAAAGCATCTTCGTCGATAACAGCCAAATTAGTAAAATATTGCAGTCCGTCAAACATAAATATATCTGTATCTCCCATGAAAACCGTTCCCAAGTTACTTACTTGAGCGGCTTCTTTCTTTGATAATTCATAATCTCCATCAGTATCCCAATATGAAATACATAACATCTTAACGCGGTAATCTGCGAACTTGATGATATCGGGATTTGCACTTGAATTACTTTTAGCTAAAGTTATCACTGAGCCATCTGGTAAAGTAACGTAACAATTGTCTTTGTCCTGCGTGATAGTGATGTTACTACCATCCGTACCATCTTTTCCTGTAGCCTTGTTAAGTTTTACTCACGTGTTGCCTTTGTCGTAAGAAACGAACCAATAGTCTTCTTCGATTTTCAATATTGGTGTTATGGCATCTGTTCCATTTTTGCCATCCTTACCATTCGTCCCTTCTGCTTTAATTTTATTGCCAGAATCATCTACAATCCACTCTCCATCCAAAGTCCAATAGTACATGCCGTCAGCACCCTGTTTAATGCCGATTGACGGCGTATGCCCATTAAGTCCATTTTGGCCATCAACTCCGTCTTTTCCATTACTTCCATCCTTACCATTGTAAATATAAATGCTTTTTCCTGACGCGAAAAGAATCGTATAACCTCTATTGTCTGGAAGATCAGTGATACTTACAACGGCATCCCTTTTTTGCAACGCGGCGACAATTGCCTGCAATGACGAAATATTAGTATTCATATCACTACAGAGTTTTTCAAGTCGTTCCACACGAGCTTTAAGATCATTGATACTGGACCGAATCTCAGCATCATTGTATTTCTTGCAATTGGTAAATAACATTATTGCAAGCATCATGATGACAAAAATTTTTTTCATTGTGTGTTCTCGGATTACTATGTTTAGACAAAAATGAAAAGAATCCCACTAATTATCAAGTTCATATTTGGTTCATTTTAAAATCGTTTTTATCGAACCTCCCTCTCGTGAGTCTCTGTGTCATACTCTTGCTAAAAACATGTGGTCAGTCAGTTAATGTGTCAGATCTTCAATGTCGAATAAATTAGAAAAGCCAAACATTGGGAACTGTGCGGGCAATTTATTACATTTACGGATTAATTGGTGTCGGCACGTGGAATCGACGGGCTCACTGTTAGATATTTGTTATCGCTATGATAAAAGAACTAATTATTCGTGACTTCTTCTCGTTTAAGGGAGAGCACATAATCGAATTGAATACGGGAGTCAACATCCTTGTGGGTATCAATGGAAGTGGTAAGACTTCATTTCTGAATGCTGTTACATTGTTGTATGAGGGCATTGCCGGTGGCGGTTTGTCGGCTTTGTTTCGGCAGTGGGGCACGTACAATGCGATTGTCAATGCATGTGGAGAAGAAAAGCCAGAGTGCTTCAGTGTGACTTATGTTTTCGATGCAGATGCATTGAAAAAGATTGTATCTGCATCCCCTTTTAAGAAGGATGTGTATTACAAGATAACAGTGTTCCCGATAGGTGACGGCACAAGTTACTCTCTCTGTGAAACACTTTATTCTGAGGATAGCAGCGGGAAGAAAAAAACATTCAGTTATCTGGAATTCCGTAATGGTGTCGGACAAATCTCCGTTCGCACAAAAAGCGGCATAGAAGTGGAAAAATATGAAGGCGGCATGTTGTCTGCTCAGGAATTGGCTCTCCGGCAAATTACTGATCCACAAAGATATCTGCCTTCATTTGTCGTGAGGGAGGCTATCAATGCTATTGCAGGTTATTCCAAGTTCAACTTCGATAAAGTCCGCCAGCCGGCCGAGGCCAATGATATTAAACGTCTGGTAAGTACGGGTGAGAATCTGAGTCAGTTGCTGAGTAATCTGAATAACAATTATACATTCCAATATGAGAAAATCATGGAGTGTCTCAAAGATATAAATCCTAATTTCACGGGACTTGGTTATAATGTTTTTGGCAGCAGGTTGTATTTGTCTCTACGAGAAAAGAATTTGGCGCACGCCATAGATGCTCTCCACATGTCAGACGGAACACTGAAATATATGCTTTTGCTGAGCATCTTCCACAATCCGAATAGGGGCGCACTTATTAACGTTGATGAACCTGAATCATGCTTGCATCCGGATATGATACGCTCGGTGGCGAAGATGATGAAGGGGGCGTCCAAGACGTCTCAGATTATTGTGGCAACGCATTCTGCTCTGTTGTTGAATGCGTTCGAATTGGATGATATCTTGGTGTTTGAAAAAAATGACAGCAACGAAACTCAAATCGTGCGTTACAGCGAAGATGATTTTGAGAATCGTGAGGGTGAACTGCTCCCGGGTCAGTTATGGTTGAATGGTGAGATCGGTGGTAAGAGATGGTAGTCAATGTGTATGTGGAGGGTGGCGTGATCGCAGGAAACGTTGATGCCACGACAAGTAATAACTCGGAGGCTCTACGGGAGGAACTGAATCGCTTTATGCAACGGGCGTTAAATCGCGAGGATATCAGCATTGTTGTAAAGAAATGCTCTGGCTATAAGGAAGCAGCCAAACAGTTTATCAATGCAAAGGATGATGGGGAGAGTTATCTCTATGTTGATCTTGATCGTAAACCTGAGTTGAGGAATGAGTGGTTCAAGAGCCTGTCAGACGACGGGATAGATATGCCGTCGGAAAAGACAGGTCATGTGAGTTTCTGGATTCAGGAGATGGAGGCTTGGTTCCTGAAACAGCCAGAAGCGATTGAAAGATGGGCCGAGGATGAAGACTTGGTGCGTAAGCCAAAACAAGATTTTCCATTGGCGGAGCACCCCTCCATAAAAGACAAGGATATTGAGCACTTGCAGCAGAAAGCATCGTTCCTGTTGGGAGTGATTCTGCGACAGGTATTTGTTTCCAAAGAAAAAGTCAAGAAGAGTGCAAGCGGCAAGGTGAGAGAATTGAAATATGGCAAGTTGCGTCATGCTCCAGGGATTATAGCCCATTTGAATCCGGCTGCGTTAATTCCTAAAGATAGGGAACTTAAAAATTTTTGCGAGAAAGTTCAGTAGCACAACAAAGGCAGGTCATCATAGTATTTGATGCCTGCCTTTTTCAGACGGTTGCGGTCATAGACCTTTTTCGACTTGTGGGTGATTGACCTCATCGAGATCTGTTTGCCGTATTTCTCGATTTCTTCTGCTCTTGAAGCCCTGCGGTTGGCCAGAAGAAAGTCCTTTTCGGTAATCCGCAGTTTCTTGTTCTTCATGAAGTAAAGTTGTTTTCGGTTGCAAAGTTAATATAAATCAATGACTTGGCTAACTCTCTATGGGATTATTGTCGAAATTATTAAAATAATTTGGATATATCCGAAGAAATGCTCAATTTTGTGCAACGCTAGAACACCTATGGTACATGAAATTTGAGCTTGTAAATATTGACGAGTTTTCGGGAGAAATGGCACAGATATATTCTGTGATATTCGAAGGGGATGATATGACTCTTATGGATCATTTCTTTGAAGATAACGCTCAATATAAAGAAGAATTGACAGAGATGGCTAAGAAATTGATTTCTATGGGAAATGACACAGGCTGTAGAATTCAGTTTTTTAAAGAAAATGAAGGCGCTCTTGGGGATGGGGTTGTTGCTTTCTGGTATAAACGCATGCGTATGTATTGTTTGCGAATAGGAAGTGCATGTATCATATTGGGTGATGGCGGATATAAACCGCCAGAGATATCTGCTTATCAGGAAGATGCTTTATTGAACTCAAAAGCTCAGCAAATGCGAAAGATAGCCGCTTGTATTAATAAAGCAATCATTGAAAAGGATATCAGAATTGAGAGCGATGGGGCTATAATAATAACAGATTTTGCAGAATTCGAGATATGAATAATTCCAGACGAAAACCATCTGCCGTATTATCTGAGATAATGTCTTCTATCACGGAAGATGATAAGAGGCATACTCGCGACAGGATGTTGATTGCGGTAAAGATTGCTGATGCATTGGACGCAAAGAAACTTAGTCAGAAGCGTTTCGCTGAACTTATGGGTAAAAGCGAATCTGAGGTTTCCGAGTGGCTTTCCGGAAATAGAAATTTTACAGTAGATACGTTGTCTGACATTGGCGATTGCTTGGGGATTAGCCTGTTTGCAGATTCGACTATGAGGACAAGGACGATTTCGACTGAGGAATCAAGCATCAAGGTGGCTCGCACGAGATCTCCGCATACGTATGCTATGGTATGTGAGGCTGTCTACATTCGTATGGAAGGCAAGTGGGATGCATTTGCGGTTACAAATGTGCTGTCATTGGCATAAAATACTAGAATGGTTATGAATATAAAATATAGACTTGTGTCAATCCTTGAGACAGAATATAAATTCAACTATGACTTTGATTTTCAGTCAATTAATCCGGAGTCTGTTTCAATGCAGATAGGTCATGCCATGAAACCTGCTATGGAAGAAGATTGTATAACAGTCTCGATGAAGGTCAATGTCGTTCACACAGAAACGAATACAATTCTTGCGACCAATGCAATTTCAATGATTTTCGGCTTGTCTCCAATCAAGAAAATATTGTCGTTTGACAGCAACGGCAGCGTTACCACTCAGAGCTCCGAGATTTTGGATACATTCATAACTGCAACATTGGGGGCGTTGAGAGGTGTCCTTATGAAAAATCTGAAGGGAACGCCTCTAAGCTTTGTTGTGATTCCGCTGATTCCGATTGAAAAACTAAAGGCGGCATCAGAATAAAAATTGCTATCTTTGGGAATGTGAAAAGTTTTGGACTATGGAGACGACGATTAGGCGATTCCCGATTGGGATACAGACATTTGATAAAATCATTGAGGATAATTATCTGTATATCGACAAAACCGGATATATCGATGAGATTGCCAATAAGTATCAGTACGTTTTTCTGAGCCGGCCACGCCGGTTCGGCAAGTCGTTGCTGTCTTCTACTTTCCATTGCTATTTCGAGGGCAGGAAAGAACTTTTCGAGGGGTTGAAAGCGGGAAAACTGAAGAAGGAATGGACCAAGCATCCGGTCTTTCATTTCGACATGTCCACTGCTAAACATTTGAATGAGGAGCAGCTGGTCCGCACTCTCGGATATAAACTGGAGGAGTATGAGGCTATTTATGGAAAACTCCCAAGTGTCGATGACATTGACGTAAATGCAAGATTGGAATTCTTGGTAAAAGCCGCTTTCGAGCAGACCGGCCAGCAAGCCGTAATCATCATTGACGAATATGACGCTCCACTTTTGGACGTGATGAACGACAAGGGTAAGTTGCCGGTTCTCAGGCAGATAATGCGGAATTTTTACAGCCCGATAAAGAGCCTCGACCCTTATCTTCGGTTCGTTTTCATCACAGGAATCAATAAGTTTGCACAACTCAGCATTTTCAGCGAGTTGAACAATCTGAAGAATATCTCGATGATGCCGCAGTATTCCGCCATTTGTGGAATTTCCCAGACGGAACTGGAGAACGACATGACGCCAGAAGTGCAAGCACTTGCAGATGAGCAAGGAATCACATTCGCAGAAGCAATCGGCCACCTGAAAGCCAATTATGACGGATATCACTTCTGCGGCAAATCCGAAGATATTTATAATCCGTACAGCCTCCTCAATGCATTATCAGACAGGAATTTCGGCAGCTATTGGTTCGATACCGGAACCCCGACCTATCTCATCGAAAGGCTACGGAAAAACCCAATCGACGAAACGACATTGGACAACATCCCGCTCGTTCCGCAATCGGATTTCGATGTCTCGCCGGAGATTTCGGAGAATTCATTGCCAATGCTTTACCAAACCGGTTATCTGACCATTAAGTCATACGACGAGAGAATGCAGCTCTATACGCTCGGATATCCGAACAAGGAAGTCAAGATTGGTTTTACGAGAGGCCTTCTGGGCGAATATCCAAGCAAGACAAGCACCGCATCAGGATTCGTGGCACATTTCTATGCGGCAATGGATTCGCAGGACATTGATCTTGCTATGGAAAAACTGCAGGCGTACCTTGCCGGAATTCCGAACGACTTGGAAAACAAGACCGAAAAGCATTATCAGACAATTATTTACCTGATTTTCTCGTTGCTTGGTTTCTACATCCGCACGGAAGTAAAATCAGCCATTGGCAGGGCCGATGCCGTTTGCTACACGGATAATTGTATCTATGTCTTCGAATTCAAGGTGGACGATTCGGCGGAAGATGCGCTCAAGCAGATTGACGATAAAGGCTACATGCTTCCTTACAAATTCGAGGAAGGCAAGAATCTCGTCAAGGTCGGCGTGAACATTTCCTCTCAGACCCGCACCGTCGAGAAGTGGATTGCCAGGTGATTCTATATCCTATTTTTGCTGTCGGAATCGTGGATTATGCGTCAGAACGTGAAACAATAATTATTTATGAAATCATTGTACGGAAAAATATGCGGACTCCTCTTTGCAGGATTCTTTGTAGTTACATCATATCCTGCTATCGGAAGCTCTCCGACTCAGACTTTTTCAGAGACTCGTGGGGCTGTCGAAAAGAAGGATGACGGGGTCATCAGGATACTCGCAATCGGCAACAGTTTCTCGCAAGATGCTGTGGAGCAATATCTTTACGAACTCTTCGATGCTGCAGGGATAAAGGTCGTGATCGGCAATATGTATATCCCAGGCTGTCCGCTGGAAAGGCATTACAACAATTCCGTGTCGGACAAGGCAGAATATGCTTACAGGAAAATCGTCGACGGCGCGAAGACGAATACCCCGAAAACAAAACTCATCGACGCGCTTCTGGATGAGCCGTGGGATTATATCAGCCTTCAGCAGGCGAGCGGAAAATCCGGTGAATACGATACATATAATCCATATCTCAAGTCATTGATATCATATCTCCGGAGGTATGCACCGAAGAAAGACTTCAAGCTGGTGTGGCATCAGACCTGGGCTTATTCCTCGGATTCCGACCATGGCGAATTCCCGAAATACGGAAGCGACCAGATGCAGATGTATGAGGCTATAGTGGCAGCGACCAAGAATGCGTTGAAAGACAATAAGTTCGATGTCCTGGTGCCGTCAGGAACCGCCATACAGAATGCCCGCACTTCCTATATCGGAGACAAAATGAACCGCGACGGATACCATCTGGAGGTCAATTATGGACGTTACACCGCTGCCTGCACCTGGTTCGAAGCGATTTCGGGAAAAAAGGTAGTCGGTAATTCCTATGGCCCTGCGACTGTGGATGACTGCAAGAAGGCAGTCGCGCAGAATGCGGCACATGAGGCCGTGCGCCATCCGTACAAGGTCACTATAATGAAAAGTTTTCAGACAGCGCCGTCGGCAAAATAACGAATGAACGTAAAAATTGCTATCTTTGGAAACGTGTAAAGTTTTGGACTATGGAGACGACGATTAGGCGATTCCCGATTGGGATACAGACATTTGATAAAATCATTGAGGATAATTATCTGTATATCGACAAAACAGGATATATCGATGAGATTGCCAATAAGTATCAATACGTTTTTCTGAGCCGGCCGCGCAGGTTCGGCAAGTCGTTGCTGTCTTCTACCTTCCATTGCTATTTCGAGGGCAGGAAGGAGCTTTTCGAGGGGTTGAAGGCCGGCGAATCGAAGAAGGAATGGACCAAGCATCCGGTTCTTCATTTCGACATGTCCACTGCAAAACATTTGAATGAGGAGCAGCTACTTGAAGAACTCGATAAGAAGTTTTATGAATATGAACTCATTTACGGGCGCGGCGAAAAAGATATAAACCCAAATCAACGCCTGGAGGGATTAGTACGCCGTGCTTTCGAGCAGACCGGGCAGCAAGCCGTAATCATCATTGACGAATATGACGCTCCTCTCTTGGACGTAATGAACGACAATGGTAAGTTGCCGGTTCTCAGGCAGATAATGAGGAATTTCTACAGCCCGATAAAGAGCCTCGACCCTTATCTGCGGTTCGTTTTCATCACAGGAATCAACAAGTTTGCACAGCTCAGCATTTTCAGTGAGTTGAACAATCTCCAGAACATCTCCATGATGCCGGAATACTCTGCATTATGCGGAATCTCACAGACTGAGTTGGAAAACAACATGAAAAATGAGGTTCAGGCACTTGCTGACAAACAGAAAGTGAGCTATGAAGACGCACTTGCATTGCTGAAAGCAAATTACGACGGCTATCATTTCTGCGAAGAATCAGAGGATATCTACAATCCGTTCAGCCTCATCAAGTCATTGAATGAAAAGCGTTTCGGCAGTTACTGGTTCGATACCGGAACCCCGACCTACCTCATCGAAAGACTACGGAAAAACCCAATCGACGAAACGGCATTGGACAATATCCCGCTCGTTCCGCAATCGGATTTCGATGTCTCGCCTGAGATTTCGGACAATTCATTGCCAATGCTTTACCAGACCGGTTATCTGACCATCAAGTCATATGACGAGAGGATGCAGCTTTATACGCTCGGATATCCGAACAAGGAAGTCAAGATTGGTTTCACGAGAGGGCTTCTGGGCGAATATCCAAGCAAGACAAGTACCGCGTCAGGATTCGTGGCACATTTCTATGCGGCAATGGATTCGCAGGACATTGATCTGGCTATGGAGAAACTGCAGGCGTACCTTGCCGGAATTCCGAATGACTTGGAAAACAAGACTGAAAAGCATTATCAAACAATTATTTACCTTATTTTCTCGCTGCTTGGTTTCTACATCCGCACGGAAGTGAAATCCGCCATAGGCAGGGCTGACGCCGTCTGCTACACGGATAATTGCATCTATGTCTTCGAATTCAAAGTGGATGGTTCGGCGGAAGACGCGCTCAAGCAGATTGACGACAAGGGCTATATGCTTCCTTACAAATTCGAAGAAGGCAAGAACCTCGTCAAGGTCGGCGTGAACATTTCCTCACAGACCCGCACCGTCGAGAAGTGGATTGCCAGGTGACGCGTCAGTGACTGACAAATCCACTCCCCGTTATAACACTAACTCCGCTGACCGCAGCCCTTTGGCATTGACCTTCAGCAGAATAGGTCCGTCGGCATTGGCCTTCGAACGCACGATGACAGTGAGCTTTCCGGCGAACAGGTGCATGTGCGGGTGGTGAAACATTTCCAGCGAACACGGGTCGCCGTTGGCGATGGCGCGGAACTCTCCGGCACCGGACACTGATGCAATCACCTCGCGCGTGTCAGTAGGGACTGTGTTGCCGTCCTTATCTGTCACACTTACAGTTACATACGCCAAGTCTTCACCATCACGGGCGATGGAACTCCTGTCACACTCCAGGCGAAGAGCATATGGCTTGCCGGCAGTGCGGACAGACTCCGAAGCTGCGACATTGCCCTCGGCATCATAAGCCACGACGCGGAGTTCACCCTTCTGGTAAACCACATCATTCCACATCAGGCGGTAACGACCCTCAAGTGCCTCATCCTGAAGACCTTCGCAAGGCGCAGAAGGTGAAATCTTGGAACGGCGCCCCTGAGAAACGCCATTCACGAACAGCTCGGCCTCAGGCCATGAAGTATAGACGTAAACCGGCGTCACCTTGCCCTCGCGACCAGGCCAGGTCCAATGCGGAACTATATGAAGCGTAGGACTTTCCGTATTCCAGATGCTGCGGTAAAGCCAGTAACGGTCCTTCGGAATAGAGGCCAGGTCAATGATACCGAACATTGAGCTGTGATTTGGCCAGGCGTCCGTATCATAAGGACTCGGCTCGCCCAGATAATCGAAACCGGTCCATACGAACTGTCCCAATGTCCATGGATAATCCTCAGCCAGAGCCAGATCCACATCGGGGATATTCGACCAGTTGCAGGCTTCCATATCATAGCCGGAAGACTGGTGGTCAGGATGCATGACGCTGAACGCCTTCTCCACAGGGAAATGATATGTGCCCCTCGAACTTACTGTAGATGCCGTCTCGGAACCGAGCACAAGACCCTGAGGCAGCTGTTTATAACAATCCTTATAACGGAAAGTACGATAATTGATTCCCGGGATGTCCATCTGTGCCGCAAAACCATTGGAAAGCACGCAGTTCACCTGATCCATGCCGCAAGTGACCGGCCTCGTCGGGTCCTCCCTGTGGCAGATGGACTGGAGGAAAGCCGCCGTCTTGTAACCATCGGCAGTGCATTGCGACGGAACCTCATTGCCTATGCTCCACATGATTACGGACGGAGAATTCCTGAACGCATGGAGCATACTGATCATGTCACGCTCGGCCCACTCGTCGAAATAACGATGATAGCCATTCTGGCATTTTGCGTCATTCCACTCGTCGAAAGGCTCCACCATCATCATGAAACCCATTTCGTCACAGAGACTTACGAGTTCGGGAGCCGGCGTATTGTGCGAAGTCCTCACAGCATCGCAACCCATATCCTTCAGCATTGTCAGCTGATGCCTCAATGCCGGTACGCTCACGGCCGCGCCGAGAGGACCGAGGTCATGATGATTGCAGACACCCTTGAACTTCCGGTGCTCGCCGTTCAGATAAAAGCCTTTCTCCGGGATGAACTCGATCGAACGGATGCCGAAACGCGTCTCATATTCATCCGTCACAACCCCGCCCACCAGGATGCGGGTCAATGCCTTATAGAGGTACGGGTGCTCCGGCGACCAAAGCTTCGGCTCCTTCACCAGGAACTTCTGCACATGGCTGTCGCCCTTGTGGTACAATGCTACCGACCGCCTCGAAGCCACCTTCTCGCCATCCGGCGAAAAAACGTCCGTAGCATATTCTATGTCAATGTTTTCCTTATTCGACTGCAATGAAATCGCCAGAGAGACTGATGCCATGTCCTTATGCACGGAAGGAGTGGAAACGAAAGTTCCCCAAACAGGAATATGAGCCTTGGCGGAAGTACATATCAGGTGCACATTCCTGTAAAGGCCTGCGCCAGGATACCATCTGGAAGAAAAAGGAAGATTTTTCAGCCTGACAGCCAGGACATTGGAGCCTGACTTGTTCAGGTATGGCGTGACGTCGCAGTGGAACGGGCTGTATCCGTAAGGCCAGAAACAGACCTCATGGCCATTGACATAAACCCTCGCCTCACTCATCGCGCCGTCAAACAGAAGCTCCGCCGTCATCCCATCTGGGACACTGAACTCCGTCCTGTACCAGCCGATGCCCACATACGGGAGACCGCCGGTTCGTCCCGTTTTGAGTGAAGCCTTCGTCTCCATATTCTGGACGATCTGAACATTCTGAAGGTCATTTTCAATGCTGAAGGGTCCTGTTATTGCCCAGTCATGCGGCACGCTCACCTTGTCCCATCCCGAGTCGTCATATGCAGGCATGAAAGCCCCGTCCGCCTCTCCGCGATGGAACCGCCAGCCGTCCTTCAGGCTGGTTTCCATCCTGGAAGAACGGACGTCTGCATGACACACTGAAATCGAAACACTTGCTGCACAAATGATTGCAGCTATTCCTGAAAGAATCTTATTCAACATTCAATACCTCCTTTGTATCTTTGCAAAGATATAACACTCTCCGCTTTCGCGGAAATGTTTTAAGTTTTTGTCAATGAAAGCCGTCGTTTTGATGGACGAAAACAACAGGCCACGAAAAAACTAATCGACCATGTTTCTATTCTCGAAATTATTTGCTACCTTTGCGCCGCATTTTGGGCCTTTTAAAGAAAAGCCCGCGAAAAAGCGAAAGCTTTTGGTGCAATGGGGTCTAGTCCGGGCAGCCGGGCCAAGACTGAGTAACACATTTTTTAAACAAACAAACGAAATGAAACATTTCACACTGAAAGGCCAGGTCCGTGAGGTTGGCAACAAGGCGGTTATCAAAGAGTTCCGCAAACAGGGTCTCGTTCCATGCAACGTTTATGGTGCAGGCGTAGAGAACGTACTTTTCACAGTTACAGAGAAAGATCTTAAGGGTCTTACCGACACTCCGGCATCTTACATCGTTGACCTCGAGCTCAGCAATGGTACAAAGCTTTATGCTGTTATCCACGAGCTTCAGTTCCACCCTGTAAAGGACAACTGCCTTCACGCAGACTTCCTCGCAGTAACTGAGGACAAGCCTATCGCTATCAAGGTTCCGGTGAGAACAGAAGGTCACGCTATCGGTGTACGTGCCGGTGGTAAGTTCTACAAGCTCGTTCGTGAACTGAAAGTCAGCGCTCTCATGAAGGATCTTCCAGACGAGCTCGTTATCAACATCAACAAGCTCCAGATCGGTAAGAGAATCGTTGCCGGTGATCTCAAGTATGAGAACATCAACGTTATCTCTCCTAAGGGTACAATCATCTGCACCGTTAAGTCATCACGTCAGGTTGCTGCTCACATCGAGTATGAGGAAGCTCTTGATGAACTTATGGAGGAAGGCGTACATCACGCAGCTCCGGCAGCTCCAGCAGCAGAAGCAGCAGCACCAGCTGAGGCCTAATTCAGTTTTACATCAGGCGGCATTGCCAGCCTGACTAATACCTTCTGATGTTATGAATTATCTAGTAGTCGGTTTGGGAAATATCGGCTCGGAGTATGCAGGCACCAGACACAATGTAGGATTTATGGTATTGGATGCCTGGGCAAAGGCATCCAATATTGTTTTCCGTACGGAACGATATGGTGATGTGGCTGAAGTTTCTTTCAAGGGAAGGAACATAACGCTGCTCAAGCCTTCGACTTATATGAACCTGAGCGGAAACGCTGTCAGATATTGGGTTGCAAAGTTGAAACTTCCCCTGGAGAACCTCATTGTAATCTGTGATGACCTGAATCTTCCTTTCGGTACTCTGAGAATGAGAAAGAAGGGGAGTGACGGAGGACATAACGGGTTGAAGAATATTCAGGAACTCATTGGTACTCAGGAATATCCGAGAATTCGTATCGGCATTGGCAATAATTTCCAGAAAGGCGGGCAGGTGAATTTCGTCATTGGGGAGATGAGTGATGAGGAGAAAAATGCCATGCCGGAAATCTGTGACCAGGTCATAAATGGTGTCAAGGCCTTTACAACCGTCGGCATTGACCGCGCCATGAATTCTTTCAACACTGCAAAGAAGAAGACTCCGGAAAGTGAAGTGTGATCAATGTTGAAATATGTGTTCTAAAGTGCTGTAAGTAAGTATATTTTCTGATTTTTGTTTGGATATTAATGTTTATTTACATAAATTGCACATGGTTTTCAAGTGAAAAACTGAAACGAACATATGTTTAACAAAAAAATCTGATCAGATTATGAAAGAACTTGTTGAGAGAATCAAAGCAGAGTACGAGGAGTTCGCTGCTAATGCTGAAGCCCAGGTAGAAAAGGGTAATAAGGCTGCAGGCGCACGCGCACGTAAGGCTGCTCTTGCACTTATGAAGGACTTTAAGGAATTCAGAAAAGTTTCTGTTGAAGCCAGCAAATAACATAGTTTCGCCGAGGCGAAATGACCGGGTCATAGTCTATTAGACATTGACGATCCTTTTTACGAGGGAAAGATTCTGGGAGGACGAAAACGGAAGTTTTCATCCTCCCTTATAGTATGTTGGGCCGGTTTTTGGTGAAATATAGCAGGATTCTGATTATCTTTGTAGATTACATGGCTGGATATGGGGACAAGTGTTGCCGCTGGCCGTGAAAATTGAAGAAATATGATTAACCAGGAACAGATCAAAGCATTGCATGACAGAGTGGAGGCATTGACAAAATGCCTTGACATCGAGTCTAAGCGCAGGAAGGTGGCGGAACTTCAGAAACAGACTGAAGCTCCTGATTTCTGGGGAGATCCGAAGGCAGCTGAGGCGTTCATGAAGAAGATGAACGGCGTTAAGGCCTGGGTCACGGACTATGACAAGGCTGCGTCATTGACAGATGACCTGGATGTCCTGTATGAATTTGCGAAGGACAGCATGGATATGTCTGCCGAGGATGTGGTGGAGTCGGATGAGATGAAGGAACTGGATGCCGCTTATGGGCAGGCTGAGCAGGCAGTGGAAGCGTTGGAACTCAAGAATATGCTTGGAGAGGAAGGCGACAGCCTCGGTGCGATATTGACAATCAACTCCGGCGCTGGCGGTACAGAGGCCAATGACTGGTCAGCCATGCTGATGCGCATGTATATGAGGTGGGGAGAGCGCAACGGTTACAAAATGACTGTCACTGAACTGCTTGAAGGCGATGAAGTCGGAATCAAGTCTGCCACAATACAGGTCGAGGGCGATTATGCCTACGGATATCTTAAGGCTGAGAACGGCGTTCACAGACTTGTGAGGATATCACCATTCAACGCCCAGGGAAAGCGGCAAACCACATTCTCTTCCGTTTTTGTCTATCCTCTTGTGGATGATACTATTAACATTGAAATAAACCCTTCCGACCTCGAGTGGGATACCTTCCGTTCAGGAGGCCATGGCGGCCAGAACGTGAACAAGGTCGAGACCGGAGTCAGGGTGCGCCATATCCCGACGGGCATCATGGTGGAGAACACCGAGACGAGGTCGCAGCAGGACAACCGCCAGAACGCATTGAGAAACCTCAAGTCGCGTCTGTATGACATTGAACTGAAGAAACGTCAGGAAAAGCAGGCTGAACTCGAAGGCAAGAAGAAGCGCATCGAGTGGGGTTCGCAGATACGCTCCTACGTGCTCCATCCGTACAAGATGGTGAAAGACCTCCGTACCGGACTTTCCACTGCAGATACGCAGGGAGTCCTCGACGGTGACCTTGACGGATTCATGAAGGCATACCTTATGCAGCAGGGCGGTGGCGCAGAGTCAGGCCCTGTGGAAGATATTGACTGATAACATAACAACATAACTTTAACAAACAATGGTGGAATTCAAATACGCTCCAATGTTTCAGCTCGGTGAGGACACTACCGAGTATTACCGTTTGACAGACAAATATGTCTCTCTCGGCAATTTTGAAGGTCATGACATTTTGAAGGTTGAACCTGAGGCACTTACAATGCTTGCCAATGCTGCCTTCCGTGATGTGAACTTCCTTCTCCGTCCGGCACACAATGAGCAGGTTGCCAAGATTCTGAATGATCCTGAGGCTTCTTCAAACGACAAGTATGTGGCTCTCAGATTCTTGCGCAACGCTGAGGTTGCTGCGAAGGGGCAGCTCCCGTTCTGCCAGGATACTGGTACTGCCATTATCCATGGTGAGAAAGGCCAGCAGGTCTGGACCGGTTTCGATGATGCAGAGGCTCTTTCCAAGGGTGTCTTCAAGACTTACACAGAAGAGAATCTCCGCTACAGCCAGAATGCTCCTCTGACAATGTACAAGGAAGTCAACACTAAGTGCAACCTTCCTGCACAGATCGACATTGAAGCAGAAGAAGGTATGGAATACAAGTTCCTCTGCGTCGTGAAGGGTGGCGGTTCAGCCAACAAGACATACCTTTATCAGATGACAAAGGCTGTCCTGAATCCTGCTACACTCGTTCCTTTCCTTGTTGAAAAGATGAAGACTCTCGGAACAGCTGCCTGCCCTCCATATCATATCGCATTCGTAATCGGCGGTACATCAGCTGAGAAGAACCTTCTTACAGTGAAACTTGCATCTACACATTACTATGATGCTCTTCCTACTACAGGTGACGAGACAGGACGTGCATTCCGTGATGTTGAACTTGAGAAACAGGTTCTCGAAGAAGCGTACAAGATCGGTCTCGGTGCACAGTTCGGAGGAAAATATTTCGCTCACGACATCCGTATCATAAGGCTTCCGCGTCATGGTGCAAGCTGCCCTATCGGTCTCGGCGTAAGCTGCTCTGCTGACCGTAACATCAAGGCGAAGATCAACAAGGACGGAATCTGGATTGAGAAACTTGACGACAATCCTGGACGTCTCATCCCACAGGAACTCCGTGAAGCAGGTGAGGGCGACGCAGTGAAGATTAACCTCGACCTCCCTATGTCAGAGGTTCTCAAGGAACTTACAAAGTACCCTGTTTCTACACGTCTGAGCCTTAACGGAACTATTATTGTTGCCAGAGACATCGCACATGCCCGTCTCAAAGAGCGCATCGACAATGGCGAGGACCTTCCACAGTATTTCAAGGATCATCCGGTATTCTATGCCGGTCCTGCCAAGACTCCTGAAGGAATGCCTTGCGGTTCTATGGGACCTACCACGGCTAACCGTATGGACCCTTACGTCGACCTCTTCCAGTCACACGGCGGTAGCATGGTCATGATTGCCAAAGGTAATCGTACACAGCAAGTTACAGACGCCTGCAAGAAGCACGGCGGATTCTATCTCGGTTCTATCGGCGGACCTGCTGCAGTCCTCTCATACGAGAGCATCAAGTCCATCGAGTGCGTCGAGTATCCTGACCTCGGAATGGAGGCCATCTGGAAGATCCGCGTAGAGAACTTCCCTGCATTCATCCTCGTTGATGACAAGGGAAATGACTTCTTCAAGCAGTACGGAATCTAATCTTGGATGACAAATCTGGCTGGCCGGGATCCCAAGTTCCGGTCAGCCTTTTTCGTCCCGAATCAAGTCGAAATCTATGTTAAAGGACATCAAGGCCGTCGTTTTTGACGCCGACGACACCCTGTGGAGCAATGAACCGCTTTTCCGTGCGGCGGAAAGGCACTTTTTCGAGACAATGTCGGAATATGGCACCCTCGAATGGCTGAACGCCGAGCTCTACAAGACGGAAGTCGCGAATATGGAAGAACTGGGCTACGGCGCCAAAGCGTTTATAATATCAATGATAGAGACTGCAGTGCGGATAAGCGGCGGCAAGGTCAATGCTGACCGCATTTCGTCCCTCGTCGAAAGCGGGAGGTCGATACTGCGCAATCCCGCGACACCGCTCCCCGGAGTCGAAGCGACTTTGTCAATGATAAAGAACTCCGGAAAGTATGAAATGGCCCTGCTCACCAAGGGTGAACTTCTGGACCAGAACCACAAGATTGACCGTTCAGGGCTTAGGCATTTTTTTGACGTGGTGGACGTGGTGGATGAGAAGATGTCGGAGGTCTATGCGGAACTTTGTGAACGGCTGAGAATCAGGCCGGAACAGATGCTGATGGTCGGCAATTCCTTCAAGTCTGACATTGACCCTGTCATTAGAATCGGCGGTACCGGTGTCTATATTCCTTCCGATGAGACCTGGCAGCATGAGCTGATAGAGGAATATGAGCATCCCGGGCTGATACGTGCGTCGAGGTTTTCGGAGCTGAAGGAGATACTGGGAGTGTAGTCTCGCGTTTTTGTACTATTTTTGCGTAAAATTACATTGACATGGAACTGAAAAAAAATAAGCTGTATCCGATGACTTTCAAGCCGTTGGCAGAGAAAGCGGAATGGGGCGGCAGCATTTTCATCGGAAAAATGGGAAAATCATATACGGAGAAAGTTGAGGCTGACGATGCTGAAGGCAAGGGAGGCAAGAAAAAATACGTCGAAAAGGCATTGACAATGTCCGACAAGCTTGGCGAAAGCTGGGAACTGGCGGATATGGGCTTCCGTGATTCGGAGGTTGCGGACGGATGGCTCGCAGGCAGCACCATCAGCGAAATCCTCAAGACCTATCTGGAAGACCTTGTCGGCGAGACCGCATATTCATATTTCGGCCGTCAGTTTCCATTGATGGTCAAGATGTTGGATGTGCATGGACGTACACCTCTGATGGTCTGCCCGGATGACGAGGTGGCCGGCCAGAGGTATGATACTCTCGGAAAACTCAAGCTCTGGTATGTCATGGATGCGGAGCCGGGTGCAAAGCTTTACATGGGCTTCAAGAATGACATTTCGGCTACGGAACTGTATAACCGTTGCCATGACGGATCACTCGAGGAGGTGCTCAATGTCATTGTCCCTCACAAGGGCGACGCTTTCCTGATGACTCCGGGGCTGGTTCATGCCGCTTCCGGCGGGATTGTTCTCGCAGAAATCGCCGAGTCTTCCGACCTCGATTTCAAGATTTACAACTGGGGGGATTCTGTCAATGCCGAGAGCGCATCGTTCACTGCTGACGAGGCCGGTGTCGGAAGAAATTCCGGAAAGACGTCACGCAGAAGCCTCATGAGTGATTCTTCCATCAGCGGTGTTGAGGCACTGTCGCTGGAAGCCGCGTTCGATTTCCTGAATATGTCCAAGTATGACAATTCATTGACAATCAGTGTTTCCGGAGATTCTAAGGCCGGTCCTGCACATGACCCTTCCGTGAAATCTATCGCTGCGGAGGATGCCAATGCCGGCAAGGTGACTGACAAGATTGTCGAGCGCAGGGAATTCTCCGTCACCAAGATTGACCTGAAGGATGCAATCCATATCAATACCGGCACGACTGACGCTTTTGTCGTCTATGTTTGCGTGAGTGGCTCGGCTTCGCTCCAGATTCAGAAAGAAGATGCCGGCATAGAGAGGTACGAGGTCAATGAAGGTGGTCTTGTCCTTGTTCCGGCTGAGGTGACTGACTTTTTCCTTGTTCCTCAGGACCGCAATACCGTACTTCTCGAGGCTACTGTCGAGCCTCACGAGGATGTGGACCAGTATATTGACCCTGATGTGGAGGCCACGCTTCCTTCAGAGGAAGAGCCTGGAAAGCTCTCTGTCGAGGAGTTCCTTAGACGCAATCCCGGTCGTATGAACTAGAAATCCGTTCTGATTATGGCTGAAGAAGTTCGTATAGACAAATATCTTTGGGCCATCCGTGCGTTCAAGACGCGCAGTGAGGCCGCGGATGCCTGCAAGGGCAATAGGGTAAAGGTCAATGATGCTGATGCGAAGCCGTCCAGGACTGTCAAGATCGGGGACAGGATAGAAGTCCGCAAGGCGGCTGTCCATTACTCGTGGCGTGTCATAGGATTGATAGAGAATCGTGTGGGGGCCCAGCTGGTTCCGCAGTATGCCGAGAATCTGACTCCACAGTCGGAACTGGACAAACTGAAGGCTCCGGTCGAGACGTTTTTTGTCAAGCGTGACCGTGGTGCCGGCCGTCCGACCAAAAAGGACAGGAGAACCATCGAAGAGATGTGGGACGGAATTGATTTCAATGCCGACCTGCCTGATGATCCGCCCGGATATGATGACATGGATATAGACTGACATTGACAGCTCTATGCCAATGAAGTTATGTTATAATGAAAGTCCCGTGAACAGTTTGTTCTGCTCGCGGGACTTTCGTTATGATGTAAAGATTATTTTTCGTATTTCTTGGCCTGCTCTGCGATGAGGGCTGCATCGTCGAAATAATTGATACGCATTGCGTTGCGGACTTCTGCCATCGTCTTGGCTGCTGTTTCGCGAGCGACCTCCGTACCCTTCTTCAGGATGTTGAAAACTTCAGGAATATCCTGCTCGAATTCATGACGGCGAGCACGGATCGGACTGAGTCTCTTGTTCAGGACATTGTTCAGGAACTTCTTGCAGGTTCCGTCTCCGATACCTCCCTTCACATACTGCTCTTTCAGTTCTTCGAGGGATGCGAACTCAGGCCAGAATTCTGCGAAGTCCTCGTTGGTGCTGAATGCGTCCATATATGTGAATACAGCGTTTCCGTCAAGGTTTCCCGGCTCGTCCTGGCTCATTCTAGGCGCACCGTTGGACATTTTCTTGACTTTCTTCCATACTGTAGCCTCGTCGTCGCTGAGGTAGATGCAGTTTCCGAGAGACTTGCTCATCTTTGCCTTACCGTCAGTTCCAGGCAATCTCATGCACACACAGTTCTGTGGAAGAAGGATTTCCGGCTCGACCAGAACCTCACCATAAACGCTGTTGAACTTTCTTACTATCTCCCTGGTCTGCTCGATCATAGGCTCCTGGTCTTCACCTGCAGGAACGATTGTGCCCTTGAATGCGGTGATGTCAGCAGCCTGGCTGATAGGGTAGCAGAAGAATCCCACGGGCAGAGTGTTCTCGAAATCTCTCATCTGGATTTCCGCCTTTACCGTCGGATTTCTCTGGAGTCTCGATACCGTTACCAGATTCATGTAATAGAATGTGAGCTCTGTCAGCTCCGGAATCATTGACTGGATGAAGAGTGTGCATTTGGATGGGTCAATGCCGCAAGAGAGGTAGTCTAATGCTACTTCAATGATGTTCTGACGTACCTTCTCCGGATTGTCGGCATTGTCAGTAAGCGCCTGTGCGTCAGCGATGAATACGAACATCTTGTCGAAATCGCCCTCATTCTGAAGCTCGACTCTTCGTCTCAATGATCCCACGTAGTGTCCCAGATGCAGTTTTCCCGTCGGTCTGTCACCTGTCAAAATTACTTTTTCCATATAGTTTATTTTTTATTGTCAATGTTAAGGTCATGTCAAAGGCATGTCCGGTTTCCATGCCGTTTTGGTTTATGTCTATAAATCCCAAAGATAACAACTTTTTCTCAGAAAGAGAATTATATGATGTGGTGTCGTCTGTTTGTTCTCTAATGACTCTCTTGTTCTGCTGTTTTTGACAGACGTATCGAGGGGAATACTTGCCATGTTAAGTAACCTTCAAAAATAGATCTGTCCTCGAAAATCTTCTCCTAATCTGAGGCAGGTTTTGTACGTTACTGAATCTTTTCCGGAATGTTCTCTAAACATTGGGAATAAATAACTAAATTTGCGGTGAAACTTAGAATGTCGTAACAATAAGTCACAATATGAGTTGGCTGTACTGAAGTTGCGGAATTTTAGGATTGTGCAGACATAATAACCTGACATGCAATGGTTTGTCCATTGTGTTCTTAAATTATCTTATACTAAGATGAAGAAAAGCATTTTAACCACTTTGGGGATATGGGCATTGTTTTGCTCATGTCAGAACGAGGCACCCCGCGCCATTCCTCAGGACAAGGAAATCGAAGCTAAAATTGAAAAGCTGCTCTCCAAGATGACACTTGAGGAAAAAGTTGGACAGATGACCCAGCTTACCTCGGAAATTGTACTTGAGAAAGGAACGAACAATGTGTCGAAAAAGGGTGAGGAACTTATAAGAAAGTACAAGATAGGTTCTATTCTGAATACAATGGACGGTGTCGCCGCTACACCGGCTGAATACAGGACCTTCATAAAGCAGCTTCAAGATATTTCTATGGATGAGATGGGTATCCCATGTCTCTATGGCCTTGATCAGATTCACGGAGCTTCATATACTGCGGGAGCCGTGCTTTTCCCTCAGGAAATCGGTCTTGCCGCATCTTTCAATGATGAGCTGGCGTATAACATGGGTGTTGTAGGATCTTATGAGACCAGAGCCTGCAATGTTCCTTGGGTATTCTCTCCTACACTGGACTTGAGCCGTAACCAGTGCTGGCCGAGAGTGTGGGAAAGTTTTGGCGAAGATCCTGTTGTCCAGAGTCGTATGGGCGTGTCTCTTACCCGTGGTTTCCAGGGTGAAGACCCTAATCATATTTCCCCGGAAAAAGTAGCAGCCTGCATCAAGCACTATTTTGCTTATGGTGCCACGAAATCAGGTCAGGACAGAACACCTTCAATGGTCTCCAAACGTGAGCTGAAAGAAAAATTCTTCCCTCCTTTCAAAGCTTGCATCGAGGCTGGTGCCCTTTCCCTCATGGTCAATTCTTCAAGCAATGACGGCGTCCCTTTCCATACCAATAAAGAATTTCTTACCGGTTGGCTGAAGGAAGGTCTCAACTGGGACGGTATGATTGTCACAGACTGGTCTGATGCGAAGTTTGCCTTCAGCAGGGATTTCACGACACCTACATACAAAGAAGCCATCAGGCGTGTGATCGATGCCGGAGTCGATATGCTTATGGAACCGTATAGTGTCGAGGCTTGTGATTATCTTGTGGAACTTGTCAATGAAAAGCAGCTTCCGATGAGCCGAATTGACGATGCGGTACGCCGTATCCTCCGTCTTAAATTCAGGCTCGGCTTGTTTGATGACCCGTATGGCACTTCATCGGACTATGCGAAGTTTGCGAATCCGGAGTTCGTGAAGTATGCCTACAATGCCGCTCTCGAAAGTGAAGTCCTGTTGAAAAATGACAACTCGCTTCTCCCTCTTTCCAAGGATGCCCGTATTCTCCTGGTAGGCCCTAATGCCAATTCTATGCGCACTTTAGGCGGCGGATGGAATTATACCTGGCAGGGCGACGCTGCTGACAATCCTGCATTTACCGGACAGTATAATACTATATATGAGGCACTTAAGGCCAAATTCAAGAATGTGGACTATGTCTCTGTGCTGAATTATAAAAAGCATGCCCATTTCGAAGTTGAGGAGCGTGGTGACTATGCCAAGGCTGTCAATGCTGCACGCAATGCTGATGTTATCGTGGCCGCAATCGGAGAGAACTCCTATTGTGAGACCGTGGGCAATATCAATGATATTTCGCTTTCTTCAAATCAGCGCGACCTTGTAAAGGAACTGTCGAAGACAGGAAAGCCTATTGTCCTCATCTTGAATGAGGGACGTCCTCGTGTCCTGAATGACATCGAACCTCTTGCAGGCGCAGTAGTAAGCGTATTGCTTCCTGGTAACTATGGCGGAGATGCTCTTGCTGCCCTGCTTTGCGGTGAAGAGAATTTCAGCGGAAAACTTCCATATACATATCCTAAATATGTAAATCGTCTGAATACTTATGACTATAAGCTCTGCGAGAACAGTGCGACAGTAGAGGGCCTTTATAACTACAATGCCAATATGACCAGTCAGTGGCCTTTCGGACATGGACTCAGCTACACAACGTTTGAATATTCAAATCTCCGTGCCGACAAGACTGATTTCAACTCGGGTGATGTCATAGAAGTGAGCGTGGATGTCAAGAACACCGGAAAAGTCAAGGGTAAAGAGTCCGTACTTCTTTACAGTTCAGACCTTTGGGCTACACTTACCCCGGATGTCCGCAGACTCCGTGACTATACGAAGGTGGAACTCCTTCCGGGAGAGACCAAGACGGTAACCTTCCGTTTGTATGCTGATGACTTGGCATACGTGGACCATTCTCTGAACTGGGTTCTCGAACCGGGCGAATTCAGACTTGCTTGCGGCACAGAAAGTATAATTGTCAATTGCGTCCGCGGTAAATAATGGTTACGCCAGATGGCCAAAAACGGTGAAAAAAACTGGCATTTTTTGCACGGAATGTCAATTTTGGACCAAACGGTGTAAAAACAGGCCAATATTTACACCGTTTTCCATTGACATAAGTATCTGAACTTCCACCTGACACTTTACAGGGTACCTTGCCACACAGAAAGAGACTGACCCAAAAGGGTTGGTCTCTTTTTTTTATATAGGGTGTCGTAGAG
>OGRU01000267.1_pt1 | contig 51425 bp, 50 predicted proteins | sample 1553541 | NCBI WGS metagenome assembly OGRU01 (sample SAMEA2580068, study PRJEB22360) | human gut metagenome | biome: human gut; feature: human-associated habitat; material: faeces | place: Denmark | collected 2008/2010
CTTGTGCAATAAAATAGATGCACACCTCGAAAAGCTCGTATTTACGAGCTTTTTTTGCGTTTTGAGGGTAAAAATTTCAGGTGTAAAACCGTGGATGCTTTTTCGTAAAAAAAGGATCTGAACCCTCAACAATTAAACATCGTCAAACAAAACGGCAGACTTTGAGTATATTATGCTCTAAGCCTGCCGTTTTTGTTGGTATTTCTTAAAATAGAGAAACCAATAGGATTGGCTTTTTGGCTTTTTTTTGAGCGGATACTCAGAATTCCTTAATGTAAACGACATGACTGTTGTTTATCCTAATGGAATAATTGATATTATTCCGTGGGAAAACGGAAATGTGGACAAGAAAAATATTCAAAGATTCTTAACGACTCTTTTAAAAGACGGCGAGTCTGAAACAATCAGTCTGAAACCCGGAGAAAGTATCGTCGGACATTATTCAGCAAGAAAAAAACACTTTCTTCTAATTTTGATGACTAAAAAAATATAACAAAGCATTACCATAGGAGCGGTAATCGGATTTCTGATCATAATTTTTCAGCATGGAAAACTGTGCGTCGGATTCCTATGAAAACAAGATTTTACATATCAGGAGGAAAAAATTGAAAAGAAGAATCATTTCAATTTTCATGTCTGTTATTGTCCCCATCAACATAATTGTTCCGGTCTACGCTTCGGCAGCAGCGAAACTCAGTATATTATAAAAAACTCAGGATATAATTATGAAATTCAGCCCGATCAGGAAGTGAATTTCGGTTACTGTGTGACAGGAGAAGGTCTTGAAATTCCAAAAGTTTTTGAAATCTGTTCACAAAGAACCGATAAAGCAGAAAATGAATATATTGTTTCGCTGAATGTTACCAACGATTGGGGTAACGGTTTTACCGGTGAAATAAAAATACAAAATCTCTCAGCCGAACCAATCCCCAGACTTTTGGCGTGCCTGATTCTGAGTATATATTTGAAGTTGACGTTCCGTCAGTTGTCGAAAGCTTTTCAAATATTGATGCCGATACAAATCCTTTCGAGGTATCGGTTAAAATGAAAGCTGCAGGAAATATTCTGTCAAATCTTGATGCAAGAGAAAGCCTTTACTCAAAAGCAATGACAAATGATGCAACTTTAGGAATTTGTTCGGAATTTATTTACGATGAGGGTTGCAAAATTGAAGAAGCTGTGATACAATTTAAAATAGATGACTTGAATGCAGTCGAAGCAGATACTAAAAAGGCTGAAGATTCTGAGTTCTATACACTGTTTCCATTGCTTATTTCAGTATTAGAATTAGGCAATCAAGGCATATCTACTGCTTTTTCATGAATATCGGACCTTTTTAGTAACACGGTCAAAACTTGTAATTAATGAAATAAGAAGATTATTGAACTTAGAGGAGGATTTTTTTGATAGATGGCAATAATGAGTTAGAAAATCATATTTACTATGTTTGCTTAATAAATGTTATTTTATTTCTGATTGGCGTATTTGCGGCTTATGGTGTTTATTATGAATATTTGTATGAAGGGATATTCACTAACGGTATATCTGATTTCAAAAGATTGATAATATTTAATTTTATATGCTATCTTTTGGTTGTGTATAATGCCGCAGTCATTATAATGGCTATGGGTGAGGGCCTTTTGCTAAGTGCAAGATATAGGAAATTTAATAAGTCAAAAAAATTAGGCTTGAAAATTATTACATCAGCCGTAATAAACCATGATAAAGATTTTTTGTTAAAAAATCGAATACGGATATTAGTTTTTATTTGTTTGCTTATAGGAGTAGGTGCAGGTATAAATAAAATATTTGAGATCAGCAATATGACAGTATTTGAACAGTTGTCTCTGATATCCGAAATAAATGACGATATAGAATATGATGATCCGATAAGTATTGAAACCGACAGCATTGAGTTATACGATAATCGAAATATTTGGGTAGAAAACAGTGATGGTGTTAATGTAAAACGATCACTAAAATCAAGTCAGGTCGAAACGATCAAGGGCGACAACGGATTTCAAAAAGAAATTCCAGTTGAACGGCATTTTCGAATCTCATATTATAAAAGATCAGGTTATGTAAAAGAAGTTCTGGATATAACGGATACCTCCGATTACAATTTGTCACTTAGTTCTCCATCATATTCATATTTTATAAAACAAAATATTGAAATAAGATTAAGCGTTAATGAAAACAATACAATACTTGTAGAGCGTTCTGGTATTGCAGTGTATGATGATTTAGATCCGAACAGCGTAGAATTAGCTGAGATGGAAAAGAAAATATATTGGTACATTACCTGTGACGGCGAGTTCTATAAGCGCAGTTTAGCTATTCGGTCAAACTGGACAAATATTCTAACTTTTGCTCCTGCCGGAGATTACGCTGTCACTCTTGTTTTGGATAATGACGAAGAAATCGAAGATCAAGCCCCTATCAGCAATACCATTTTATATTCTAAGAGGAGTAAGAATAGTAATTCTGAAGAGTATGAGAGTGTACCACTGGAAAAAGAAGATTGATTATTTTAGGGGAAAAAACAATGACCCAATTCACAAAATCATTCCTATGGCGGTTCATATTAGACATTATCTTATTTGGAATATTTGTTAGGTTCTGTCAAAATATTATTTTGACAATTTGCTGAGATGAAGTATAGTGAAAATATGCTTGCTATTCCATTATGGATAAGAAAATATATTTATGATTATACATCAACAGTTGATACTGACAATGGAGAAATGGACTTACTTGCATATAGAAACATCTTGTATATAGAAGATAATTTTACAAAAGGTGATTTGGCAATATGAAAAAAACATTCTCAAAAAAAATGATATATGCAGTAGTAATAATTTTGATTATTATGCTGATAACTATTGCTATTTGTTGTACTCCTTCTTCTTTAATTGGAAAATCAGTTCTTATTCGTCTGGCTGTAACAATCCCAATCAATATTTTATTCCAGATCATTCTTTATCTTGGAGCATCATTATTGATTTTTTATGTTTTTCATAATTTAATTAGAGAGAATAATAAAGTCAAGCAGTTAATCGCTAATATAATTTGCACATTTATCTGCATTTTTTTAGGCTATGCTTTGATTACAGATAGCTATGTTTCAATACTTCGCGGAAATATTAAGGGGGATTTTCTCTTGTGGCAAGATGTCTTGCTGGATTTACATGATTCTGATGTTAAATCTATTGATAACCTAAAAATTAAAGATTTTTATTTTCCCGGAGAAGTTTCGCATACATCTGCTAGTCGTGATTCTGTATATATTGTAGCTGTAGACAAAAAAGGAACTAGTTACAGGTTTCCTATAACTCAAAAAGACAAATTGCTGATAACTGATAAAGATAATTCTGAATTAAGATCCGGAGAAATTGAATACTATAAAAAATCAGGTTTGATGAAATCAATATCATTTTCAAAGGAGAACCAAAAAACGTCTGAAATTCAAATGGTTGAAATAACTCTTACCGAAGAGGAGATAGCCCATGAGAAACGGATTTTGGTAAACAGACCCGAAGTGGATAGCTATGATAAAAACCTATTCTGGTACGTCACCAAAAACGGTGAATTTAGTAAATGTTTTCAGGCATACAGCAAAACTTGGACTAATTTTTTGACTTTTGCTGATAAAGGTGACTATACAGTGACTTTGGTTACAGATTATGATGAAGCTACAGGGGAGTGTACTTCTATTAGTAATACGATAGAGTATACGATAGAATGACAGGAGAAAAAACCAATGACTGGGTTCACAAAATCATTCCTATGGAGATTTATACTTGATATAATCATACTGGGAATTTTCGTAAGACTTTTACAGACTGTTATCTTGGCGATTTTGTCAAGAAGTATGGAGACTTATTCGACACTGTTTCTAGTTATTGAAGCGATTGTTGTATCAGCAATCAGTATGCTATTTATCTGTTTTATTACATACTGGAATATCGGCGTTATTTCAAAGAAAGGTTGTTATGACTATCCGATGGATTCAGATAAATGGTTCTGAAATTTTGCAATTATTAATATCTGACAGACGATGGGTTGAATGTCAAAGCACTGCATATTTCATGCAATACTTAGCCTTGTTGGCTGCAGAGGGGCAAGAGCATATGACAATAGCATTAGAAGAAGTGGCTCCAATATTTAAAGATGTAAAATGGGATTTTATTAGATACAGTACTGATAATGATGTACTCAAAGGAACAGATTACATATCAGATCCACATTTACAAATTAGTTATTACGTTATATCAAGGGGATGATAATTTTGAAAAAGGTATATAATTATTTTAAAATTCTTGCACTTGACATAACGATATACTTGTTAAGTATTTTGTTTGCTCTTATGTATAGATATGTATTTTCAAAGGTGTTAGATACTCTTAGCGGTTCAACGTGGGCAAGTGGAATTGCTTTGTTTTTTATAATCAACACACTTACGTTTCTATGTATCGTTATTTTGCCAACATTGTTTTATATAAAAAAGGATAAATTTGATATTATCAGTTTACTTATGACAGCAGTGATATTATTTTTATTATTCTCTATGTATACGCCACTATTTTTATATCTGTTTGTGTTTACCGACTCGATAACGGGTTTCTTGTTTAATGTTTTACAGATGTCTAAGCTAAAATCTTCGATTTTGATATCATTTCAATATTCGATAATAATTTTTCTTACAGCCAAAATTCATAGAGTAAAAGCAACATAAGCTATATTATTATATGACAGTACATTATACTAATAAATTGACAATTGAAAGTATTGCGATCAAATGGAAAAGCAAAACAGTTAAAAGTAATTAGAATAATAAATTATAGGAGCGTAATAATGGATATTACAAAAAAGTTTTCAGTTTTATTGATTACTGCAATAACGGCAGTGTCATTGGTTTCTTGTGGAAAGACTACAAAACCTGAAGCTAGTTCGGATTCTGAAGTTAGCTCAGTTATAAATGTCAAAGCTTCGGCATGGGATAATCTTAACGATAAGGAAAAAGATTTCTACAAAGGTTTAGAGAAAAAGGGTCATACCATAGATAAAGATACAGGCTATGTATATATCGACGCAGCAGGGTTTCAAGACGATTGGGGAAGAACTTATGGGAACGAAGGTATTGTAATAACCTATTGGTTTGGAAACGAGGAGTGAATCATATGTCGAAAAAATGGAATGACCCAGATGCAAGAGATAACTATGCTCTGTTAATAACATTAGACAATATAATTATTTCATTTATTTTTATGTATGTTAATTATAGCGTTGCAACCAATTTTTTATCAGGGAAGTTTCTAGAATATTCAATCCATAATTTAAAAGTACTATTTATTATAAGATTTATATGTATTTTAATATGTAGCTATAACGTTTCTAAGATATTATTTTCTGTGATAGAAATGTATAATAAATATGATAGAACATTTAGCAATTTCGATGACTATAGGTTTAAAAACAAGTTTAGTTATTATCAGTTTGTTAAAGCGTTGAGTATTTCATCAATCAACGCCATGAAGAAACAATCTATCAGAATGGCTCTATATTCTATATTATGGATTGTCACAATAATAGTTTTGTCGATGCAGAGTTTTGCTTCATACGGAACGAATAATTCAATTCAACAGGTCATGTGCCTGAATCAAATTGATAATGATATTAAAACTAATAATATTATTGAATATGATATCATTAATCCTAATGTGTATACATCATCAAATGGGCTCCATTATATTATTTCATACTATAATCAAGATGATACAGAACTTATTTTGACAAATTCGCAATATGATTTGTTGAAAAATGATAAAAATGCATCTTATCGCATTACATACTATCGTTCATCAGGATTTGTAATTATTGTTGAAAAAACAACTATAAATACGTAGGAAAAACAATGTCTCAATTCACAAAATCATTTTTATGGAGATTTATATTAGACATTATCTTATTGGGGATATTTGTTAGACAAGAGCTTTTTTATATGATGGAATTGAGGTGACATAATTATGGCTAACAAGGCATTATTTTGGTATAACTACAAAAGATTTGTTGACGAAGGCACAATTAAGCCGCTGTCTCCAAAGACATTTGCATTGTCAGGATTAATAACGGTTTGTGGTCTTGTGCTTAGTCTAACAATTTATTGTTTGGTATTTCCTAACAGTTTTGTTGGAGAGAATACACCTATTAAACTGTTTTTCTGTACATTGTTTTATATGCTTGGTACGCTTGCCATGATCGGCGGAGTGTACTTTGGTATATCGCTTGTTGTTACAAGGTTTATACCTGATAAATTATGTAATATATCCGGTCAATGTAAAAGTGCAGTAATGGCATATGGCGCATCGAGTATAGCCTACAGTGTAAATAAAGAATTTGAAGAAGAAATAAATAAAATACCAATTGTCAATCAGTACTACAATATTCGACTAGTGGATGTTCAAAATTATTATTATAGGTTAGCTTATGCAAGATTATTATCTGAAAAGAAATATGTCGATTTTAAAGAGAGTGCTCCAGAACTATTTTCAGCACTGCGTGATAATTCTGACATAACTTCTGCGAAAATAATGATAGCAAAGCTTGAGAAGGTGTTGACAGATGCGTAAATATCCCAGAAATGTAGAAGAGAAAGATAATTACCTTTCTCTTTTGATATTTCCGAATTTGATGCTATACATAATTGCATTTGCAGGATTTGATTATTTTTATAATAATGTATTTTGTGAATTTAAGGCAGAACTTCATTTAACAAAGATATTATACTTTTTAATGATTGTGATATGTTCTTATAATGCTTCTAAACTCATTTTGACGCTGGTTGAGTTTCCGTACAGAACCTATAAGGGTGAGCATTATACATACAGGAATAAATTTAATTTTTTCAAGGCAATTTATAAAAAACAATTTTTTCGCATTTTTATAATGTTTTTGCTCTTTTTTCTCTGTATGCTCATTCATATGAATTTAAAAGCATTTGATTATGAAATTACGCCTGAACATCAAACAAATATTAAAGAAAATCAGAGCGTTGTATCCTCTTCTGATTTAAAAGATGATGATTCAATTCTATTAGCGGAAATTACGATTGAAGAAAATAAAAATATTATTCTTATAAACAGACCCGAAATACCGCAGAAAGAAACTGATAAAAACTTATTTTGGTATGTAACCCAAAATGGCAAATTATGCAAATGTTTTCAGGCATACCGTAAAACTTGGACTAATTTTTTGACTTTTGCTGATAAAGGCGATTACACAGTTACTTTAGCGACTGATTATTATGCTGATACGGGAGAATATACTCCCATTAGTAACACGATTGAATACACGGTTGAATAATAAGGAGGAAAAACAATGACCAAATTCACAAAATCATTTCTATGGAGATTTATACTAGATATAATTCTACTTGGAATTTTCGTAAGACTTTTGCAGAACATTATCTTGGCGATTCTGTCAAGAAGTATGGAAACCTATTCGACCACGTTTCTAGTTATTGAAGCGATTGTTGTATCAGCAATCAGTATGCTATTTATCTGTTTTATTACATACTGGAATATCGGCGTTATTTCAAACAAATGGAGAGCTATGAAGCTTTGAGGGGTTTATAAGTTTCATTGATAAGTGGTTAGAGAAAATGACCAGATTGGTGATTGCGTGAAAAATGCAGGATAGTTGTAAATATGTTGAATTATCGATACTACGAAAAAGACCGAGTAAGATGTTCCGGTGGAACATTTTGCTCGGTCCGATTTTTATTTGACTTGAATAGTTATTATGTTGTAATATCAGACCGGAGCCGCATATACTCCGTAGATCTCGGTATAATTAGAGGTAAATATGTGAAGCTGTCCCATATCATAAATGCTTACTCCGTAGTTGCTGAAAGCTTGTGCAATGTCATCGTATGAGTAGAAAGCAACTCCTGACGACACCTCGCTTGCACTAATGCAAATATCCCAGCTATATGAGTACTTTTTTTCAAGGAACAGCATAGGAGCACTGTCACCGCTGTAAACCATAGCGATTTTATAGCTATCGTTTATATACTTTAACCCGTCTGAAATCGTGAGATCTGACCAGACAGGTATACCGCTTCCCATTTTATTTTGTAATAGTCACCAATCACATAACACCGTTATGTTTCAATATCATATAATATGCTGAAAATATAGTAAATGTATTGACATATCGAGCATTATATGCTAAGATAACAGCGTTATGTGAAGTGGAAAGCGGGGTGCAGTAATGGGTGACGAACTTGAAACAAGGGAAAAGCTGTTGGAAAGTGCAATGGCCGAGTTCTCTGAAAATGGTTATATGAAGGCTTCTCTGAGAAAAATATGCGCTGACGCAGGCGTGACGACCGGTGCGCTGTATTTCTTCTTTAAAAATAAAAATGACTTGTTCAAGGCTATTGTCGAAGAGCCGCTGAAAAAGCTTTGCAGGCTTCTTACGGAGCATTATATGCAGGACGCTCAGGATATGGATAGCGATGACCCTGCGGTGCTGTCTGCTGAGTATCACATTGATACTCACACCGACCTTGACAAGCTTGTTGATTATATGTATCTCCACTATGACGTTTTTATGCTGCTGCTCACGGGTGCGCAAGGGTCTGAGTATGAAAATACTGTGGATATGATCGTAGATATGACAGAACAGGGCTTTAGGATATCAGCGGAAAAAGCTGCCGCAAGAATGCCTAACTGCCACGTTGATGAGTATATGCTTCATTGGATAACCCATATAAGTGTTGACGCCTACACTCATTTGCTAACTCACGAGAGAGATGTGGAAAAGGCAAAGCTCCATATGCGCAGAGTAATGGAGTTTCTAATAAAAATATGGTTTACAATGATAGTCGAGGATTAGAAAATTGCCGCCTGCGGGCGGTAACTTTTAGAAACCTACATAACAACGTTATGTGTGAATTTTGTATCTCAAATGTCGATGAAATGTGCAGATATGCACATTTTTATATAAAGTAAAGTTAGCTAAATCTAACTTGTAAATGGAGGAAATAATATGTATTTGGAGATTAGAGATGTGAAGAAAAGCTACGGCAGTGACGCCAGCTATATTCAGGTGCTAAAGGGTATCACCACAAGTCTAGAAAAAGGTCAGATGTGCGTTATTCAGGGTACGAGCGGCTCTGGTAAATCGACGCTTCTTAACTGCATAGGCGGCCTTGACACTATGGATAGTGGCTCTGTTAAGGTCGACGGCAAGGAAATTTTCGGTCTTAAATCTGATAAGCTTGCCGACTACAGAAAGGAAAATCTGGGCTTTATCTTTCAGTTTTATAACCTCGTTCCAAATCTGACAGTTGTGGAAAATATTCAGGTTTGTGAATATCTTTCAGATTCGCCACTGGATATGGAAGAACTTCTCACAACGTTGGGACTTTCCGAACACAGAAACAAGTTTCCGTCACAGCTTTCAGGCGGACAGCAGCAGAGATGTGCTATAGCAAGGGCACTTATAAAAAATCCAAAGCTACTTTTGTGCGACGAGCCTACAGGCGCTCTTGACTCCAAAACTTCAAGGGATATTCTTATTCTGCTGGAAAAAATCAATGCAAAATATGGCACAACAATGCTTATCGTTACTCACAACAATGCTATAAAAAATATGGTGCATAAGGTAATAATCGTTAAGGACGGACTTATCAAAAAGGATTATCTTAACGAAACACGCATACCTGCCGCAGAGTTGGAGGACTTGTAATGAACAGGGTACTCAGAAAAAGGCTCGGACGTGAGCTTAAAACAAATTTCGCACGTTATCTTGCGCTTGTATTGCTTATCGTAATGGGAATGTACATAATAGTTTCCGTGGTTGCAAGCGCAGACACTATCATCGACGGAACAGCCGAACATGGTAAGCAAAACAAGGTTGAGGACGGACAGTTCGGTGTTTTTATTCCTCTTACAGACGAGCAGAAAAAGAAAATAACAGACAAAGGAATTACTCTTGAACAACATTTCAGCATTGACGTTACCGCGAAGGACGGCTCAAAGCTCCGTGTTTTCCACAGAAGAAATGACATTGACCTTATCGAGCTTGACAGCGGAAGACTTGCTGAGAAAAAGGGCGAAGCGGTAGTCGAAAAGCGTTACAGCGAGGAACATTCTCTGTCAGTGGGCGATAAGCTTACAGCAGGCGGAGTTGAGTTTGAGATAGTTGGAATAGGAACTACACCTGACTATGACACACCTTTTGAAAATTTCTCTGACACGGCTGTGTCAAGCAAGGGCTTCGGACTTCTTTTCGTAAGCGACGATCAGTACGACTATTTCAAAAATGACAGTGAACAGAAAGCGGAGGATCTTTGCTATGCTTACAGACTTAACGGCAAGGCAACAGATGACGAGCTTAAAGAAATGATCGAGGATTTTGACTTTGATTATAAAAAAGTCACAGACAAGTATTATCTTGAAACTATCAAGGACGTCTTGAAACAGCGTGACGATATTTCAAATGGTATCGACAAGCTCTATGACGGCTCTCAGACCCTTAAAGACGGTGTGAAAGACCTTTCTGAGGGAGCAGACGCTCTATATGACGCAATGGGCGGACTTTACGAAGGTGCAAAGGCACTCCCAGAGGGTGCGAACGCTATCACGGCAGGCGTTAAAGCCGCATATGACGGCTCAAAAGACCTGTCAGAGGGTGCAAGATCTGCATACAGCGGTGCAGAAAGCCTTGCAAATGGTATTGACAGCTTCAAAAAGCAGGCTGACAAGCTTCTTGACGAGATGTTCACCATTGATCTTGACAACCTGACAATGTTTGTGAAAAAGGGCGACAACGTTCGTATAGCTGGTGCGGCAGGTGACGTTGTCATGAACAAATATGCAGGACTTGGTGTGGGTGTTATACTTATGGCACTTCTTACTTATGTTATCTCTGTTTTCGTCATTCATCAGATTCAGCGTGAAAGCAGTGTTATAGGTGCGCTTTATGCTCTTGGCGCAAAGAAAAAAGATCTTATCCGACACTACGTAACATTGCCGACTATAGTTGCATTTGTTGGTGGAATAATCGGTGCGGTCATAGGCTTCTCACCTGTGGGAATCGATTATCAGCTTCTCGACAGCTACGCATATTCCTCGCTCCCTGATTTTACCCCTGTTTATCCTTTGTATCTTATCATTTACAGCATTGTAATGCCTCCTGTTGTTTCGTTTATAGTTAATACCCTCGTGATAAACAAGCGGCTTTCTCAGACGGCTCTTTCACTTATCAGAAACGAGCAGAAAACAGGTCACTACAGCAGAGTGAAGATAAAGAGCAGGAATTTTATCCGCAGATTTCAGATACGCCAAATGCTTCGTGAAATGCGCACAGGCATAACAGTGCTTCTCAGTATGCTGTTTTCACTGTTTATTCTTATGCTTGGCGTTGATTGCTACTATCTCTGTGAGAACGTGAGAAAAGACACTATAAATGACACAAAATACGAGTATATGTACACTCTGAAATATCCAGAGGAAAGCGTTCCAGAGGGTGGCGAGGCTTGCTTTGTAAAAACGCTTTCAAAGGAACAGCTTGGCTATAACCTTGATGTCACCGTTATGGGTATGGACAGCGACAACAAGTATTATGATGTGAAAACACACAAGGGCAAGAGCTTTATAACAGTGAGCCAGTCAGTTGTGGAGCGTTACGGCGTGGCAAAGGGCGATAAGTTTATCCTGACAGATGATGCGACCTCAATGGATTACGCATTCACAGTGGAGGATATCTGCGACGAGCGTGGCGGACTTATGGTGTTCATGGATATTGACAGTATGCGTGAGCTTTTCGGTGAGAGCGACACTTACTACAACTGTTTGCTCTCAGACAAGAAACTTGACATTGACGAGGGCAGACTTTACAGCACAACAACAAAATCGGATATCGAGCGTTCAGCGGCAGTTTTTACGGATCTTATGATGTCAATGATAGTAATGCTTATCGCGGTTGCCGTAATAATTTTCTGCTCTGTGATGTTCCTTATGCTGAATGTTACAGTAGAAAGGGCTTCCTTCGGAATATCCCTTGTGAAGGTATTCGGCTATAAGACCAAGGACGTGAAAAAGCTTTACCTAAACGGAAACGCAATTATCATAACTTTGGGCGCACTTGTCGAGATACCGCTTTCAAAGATGTTTATGGACAAGGTTTTCCCAGTGTTCATTCCAAACGTAACAAGCGGTATAAACCTTGCATTTCCATGGTATGCTTACGTTATAATTTTCGCAGGAGTAATGGCAACATACTTTATCATCACCTCAATTCTTGTAAGAAAGCTTGGCAAGATAACCCCTGCCGAGGTGCTTAAAAACAGAGAATGATTTCTTAATATACAAAAAACGTACAGAGCGTAATGATGTGACCTCCAAATCGTTAGATTTTTGTTCTAACTTCTGGGGGTCGGATCATAAAGCTTTGTACGTTTTTGATTATGCCTAATTTGTATTATTGTCTATTTTGGTTATGATAACTGCGGCAATGGTAAGGACAATATATCCTGCTGTGACCTCAAATGGAAATTCTATTATTGCAGTTTCGGGGATTATAAAAGGCAAGGTAGATATTGCACAGCATGGAGGAAAATAAAGCTTTGCTTTTCGGCAAAGGACGAATATCACAGCCGAGGATAAAACTGCACCAAATGTCAGGGTAAGCCCAAGCTTTTCAGAGATAAAAAATCTTGCCATAACGCCTGCGAACGCAGCCGCCGCCATGAGAGCAATTGCTGTGTATTTTCTTTTCATAAGCTTTGAGCCTTTGCCGCTAAGCTCAAAAAATGCAACTATAAGCGGCGGAGCGATAAAGAATATCTCGTGAAAATGCGCAGGCAATATGCAGATAACAAGCGCTGTGATGACTTGTTTTGCTCGTAGTTTTAGAAGCTCTGAGCTTGGTTCGATAGGTCTATATTCATACTTTTCATGCAGACCAAAGTATTCAAGAACTTTTTGAAAAATAAGTATAAATGCTGTCATGACCGCAACGGAAATGACGTAAACAGGGCTTTTTGTACCCATAAGTATCGGAAGTATGCAGGCTGAAACGGCAGGAACGAAGCTAGTTTTTGACAGTGTTATAACGCTCACTGCTATAAGAAGTCCCAAAGCTATACGAAGTATAAGTATCTCAGGGATAAACCGCACTATGCATATGCCTGCGACGGCGGCAGAAACTATCGCCGCAAAAAGCCGTATTCGAGAGGTGTTCCACGATTGCACAGGCGCAATTAGCGCACCCATTGCCACTGCCGTTATCTCAGGAAAAATTATTTCCTTTTCCCCGAAGATCTCCGCCGAGCCGACCATTATTGCCACCACAGCAAGGGATATCCCCATAGCTATATTTTGATTTTTATTCATTGCTTCACCTTGATGTTTTTTTCTTTATTATAACATAAAGGGGAGAGGTTTTCAATCGGCAGTATCAAAAATACTCGTCTGACCGTTATGTGCAGCCACGATATAAATTCATGCCGTTTTTTTGCGAGAGTATACCTTTTGCCGTTGTGAAGTGCATAACTTTTTCCTCCATGATTTGTTACTAATATCATAACACATATGTTCTGCAATGTCGAGGCTTGAAAAACAACTTCAAAGGTGCTATAATGGATTAAAAGCCCAAAGGAGCGTAAAAAATGAGAAATATACCTACAGATATTTACATAGAAAATGGAGCGGTAAAAAATCACGGGGGCGAAATAGCGGAACTTGGCAAAAAAGCCATGATAGTCACAGGCAGACATTCTTCTGCGGTGAATGGTTCTCTTGATGATGTCAAGGCAGTGCTTGAAAGTCAGGGAATTGGATATGTGATATATGATGATATTGAGGAAAACCCGTCTGTGGAAACTGTTTACACAGCGGCAACGGCGGCGGTAAAATACGGCGTGGATATGTTCGTGGCAGTGGGCGGCGGTTCGCCAATGGACGCAAGCAAGGCGATATCAATGCTTGCTAAGAATGGGATAGTTTGCGAAAATGCCGAGTTTTCCGAAAGCGAGAGCGTTGTAAAAGCTGAGAAGTGTGAGCTTTCAGACAGCATTGCCAAGGTGGAGGAGCTTTTGTACACTCCTGCGAAACTACCTTTTTACCCTATAGTCTGTGTGCCTACCACCTGCGGAACAGGCTCGGAGGCTACACCTTATTCTATCCTGACTTCCCACATCAAGCAGACCAAGAAATCTATTGCCCACAAAATTTTTCCGTCACTTGCATTGGTGGACTACGGCTATCTTAAAACATCATCATATGGCGGTATGAAAAGCACCTGCGTTGACGCACTTGCTCACATGATAGAGTCACGGCTCAACACCAACGCAAATGCGTTCAGCCGTGCATATGCAGAGGAGGGCATGAGGCTTTGGGCAGGCTGTAAGGGCTGTCTTGAAACAGAGGAGAGATTTGCTCATATGACCGATGATGAGTTCTCAACTTTCATGCAGGCATCAGTGCTTGCAGGCATGGCGATAGCCTACACAGGCACAAGCATACCGCACGGTCTGAGCTATACTTTGACCTATGAAAATGGCGTACCCCACGGCAAGGCAGTAGGCGTTTTTCTGTCAGGCTTTTTGAAAAAATACGGTGACAGCACCGATGTGGAGTATGTTGTAAAACAGCTTCTTGACTTTGATGATCTTGACGCTTTCCGAGATTATATCAGGACGCTTTTTGGCAAGCTTGATATGTCAGAGGAGCTTTGGAAGAAGGACAGGGACGGAATACTTGCCAACCCTGCCAAGCTTAAAAATTATCCTTTTGAGCTTACGGCAGATGTGCTTAACGATTACGTTCGCTATTATAACGCATAAAAAAAGCTGTCAGGGCGGTGGCTCTGACAGCTTCTTTATTACATCTTCGCAAGCCTGTCTATCTCTGCAAGTTCAGCTTCTGTGAAGTCAAGGCGGTCAAGACAGCCTATGTTTTCCGTTATCTGCTCAGGACGGCTTGCACCGATAAGCACAGTAGTAACAGCCTTGTTGTGAAGCACCCATGAAAGTGCCATTTGCGAAAGGGTTTGACCTCTTGAAGCAGCGATATCATTAAGCTTGTTGAGCTTTTCTATCATTTTGTCGTTAAGCTCATTGCCTATCCATGTTTCGCCTCTGCCTACCCTTGAATCTGCCGGTATGCCTTTTAGATATTTGCTTGTGAGAAAGCCCTGATACAGCGGTGAGAACACTGCAATGCCAAAGCCCTCAGAAAGTGCAAGGCTGTCAAGTTTATCGTCTTCTATCCAGCGGTTGAGTATGGAATATGAGGGCTGATTGATAATAAAAGGAGTTCTGAGTTCACGGAAAATTTTCAGCATTTCGGCTGTGTCGGCTCTGTTGTAATTTGATATGCCAACATAAAGCGCCTTGCCCTGCCTTACTGCATTGTCAAGTGCAAGGGCAGTCTCTTCAAGAGGCGTTTCGGGATCTCTTACATGGTGATAGAAAATGTCAACATATTCAAGTCCCATTCTTTTTAGAGATTGGTCAAGGCTTGCTGTGAGATATTTTCTCGAGCCGTTTTTGTCACCGTATGGACCTGCCCACATTTCATAGCCTGCCTTGGTGGAAATGCACATCTCGTCACGGAACTCTCTCATGCCACGGTCGAGTATCCTGCCGAAGTTTTCCTCTGCCGAGCCGTTGTAGGGATTGCCATAGTTGTTTGCAAGGTCAAAATGTGTGATACCGCTGTTGAACGCAGTGTGTACCATTCTTTCCATGTTCTCAAAATTGTTTTTCAGGCTGAAATTCTGCCAAAAGCCCAAAGACAACGCAGAAAGCTTAAGCCCGCTTTTTCCACAGCGGTTGTATATCATTTTGTCATATCTTTTATCGTCAGGTATAAACATTTCAAAAAAACCTCCTATATAATCGTATTAGTGCATAAATTATCCCACTTACTTTTATGATTATAGCATATTGTATTATCTATGTCAATGTGCTATAATTGAATAAGTTATATGATAAAAAATATGTGTGTAATGCACAATAAATGGAAAGATAATAATATGAGGAATGATATGAATAGAAGAATTATCACCGCTGTATGCGCAGTAGTCATGACGGGAGCAATGTTTACAAGCTGTGCAAAAGAAACAGGCGGAAGCTCAAAGTCTGAAAGCAGTGCCGCCGACTCTCAGGCTGTGACAACAACGGCTGAGCCTGTTGTAACTCTTCCTGCCACCACAAAACAGGTGATAAACTCTGAGCCTGCTACTTATGAAAGCCTGAGTGCTGACAAGGCTGAAAAAGAAAGTTTTAAGAAAAAGATACGATCAGAAAGTAAGATACCTGTTATAAGCGTCACAACTGCCCCTGACGATATGATAGCTTCAAGGGAGAAGTATACTTCCTGCGTGGTGGACGTTTTCAATTGTGATGAGAAATTGGAGATAAACGAAGCCTCAGCAGGCATAAAGGTAAGAGGAAATTCAAGCGCATATTACGGCGATGTTAGTCAGATCCTTGCAAACAAAGTGCCTTATAGGATAAAATTTGATAAAAAGACAAATATGCTTGGGCTTAATAACGGCGCAGAGTGCAGAAGCTGGGTGCTGTTGAAATCAGATTGGGATCTAATAAGAAACGATATTGCATTCCGTTTTGGCAGAACTATCATGGGTGACAGCAATTTCTGCTCAGACGGTCAGCTTGTTCACCTCTATGTGAACGAGGAGTTTCAAGGCGTTTATGAGCTTTGCGAACAGTGTCAGATAAATCCAAACAGAGTGGATATCTCCGAGCCTGCGGAGGGCTACACCGACACTGATATAGGCTATTATCTTGAGCTTGACAACTATGCAACAAGCGATGAGGATAACCATTATATAAGCATGGACTATGAAAATGCCACTGTCACCGACATAAACGGCGAAACAGGGCAGTTCGTTCCTGCGGAATATTCTATCAAGAATGACCTCTATTCACAAAATCAGATAGACTTTATCGACAAGTATCTCAACAATCTTTTCAAGATAGTTTATGAAGCCTGCGAGAACGGCAAGTATTACAAATTTGATGAAAATTATGACCTTGTTGACTCCGATGTTACCACCGCTGAGGAAGCCGTTTCTAATGTTATGGATATAGACTCAGTGAGAGATATGTATATTCTTTATGAGATCGTACATGACTATGACTGTGGTGAGGGAAGCTTCTATATGTGCGTCGATCTTTCAAAGGACAGTAAATGTCCTAAGCTTAAATTTACTTCTCCTTGGGATTTTAACTGGGCATATAATGACAGCACTGAGAAATATTATGCTGGTGCTTTCACAGACAAGAATTTTGTGGCTAAAAACGGCGACCGCTCAAACCCATGGTTTATCATTCTTTGCAAGCAGGATTGGTTTATGGCTACTGTCAAGGAAAAGTGGACGAAGATGAGCCAGGAAAAGCTTTTACAGGGCTGTATAAAAACAGAGCGTGAATATCTTAAAGAGTATGACGCCGACCTTAGAAAAGGTGAAGAGTGGGGTCCTGACTCTGCAGAGGATCTTTTCAATTGGATCGAAAACCGCATTTATTGGCTCAATAGTCAGTGGAAAATAAAGTCTGACGTTAGTAACAGTGCTTCTTAAATGATAAATTTTATTCAATTAATAAATCAGGCTTGAAAAATGCTGTAAAATCGGTATAATAAGATAGTATCCCCATATTGAAAGGAGGAAATGTCTGCAACGCAGGCATAATAAAATATGACGGAAAAATTATTCAAGCTGAAAGAAAATCACACCGATGTTAAAACTGAGATAATGGCGGGCGTGACGACTTTCATGACCATGGCATATATCCTTGCCATAAACCCGAGCATTCTCGGCAGTACAGGCATGGATCCTACAGCCGTACTTCTTGCCACCTGTATCGCCTCTGTTATTGGAACAGTGTGCATGGGACTTATGGCAAATCTGCCTTTTGTGCTTTCCGCAGGCATGGGACTTAACGCTTACATGGCTTACACTGTTGTGGCAGGCTACGGCTATCCATGGCAGGTTGCACTGCTGGCGGTTTTCATCGAGGGTATCGTCTTTATCGTGCTTTCTCTTACAAACGTCAGAGAAGCCATTTTCAATGCAATACCTGTGGTGCTGAAAAAAGCGGTGTCCGTTGGTATCGGTCTTTACATTGCCTTTATCGGACTTCAGAATGCTGGACTTTGCGTTGACAGTTCAGCCACTCTTGTTACCATAACAGGCTTCCGCAAAAATTTCACAACTTCGGGCATATGTGCGCTTCTCACTATCGTGGGACTTTTCATCACTATTATCCTATATATCAAAAAAGTCCGTGGCTCTATTCTTATGGGTATAGTGGCAACATGGATAATAGGCATGATATGTCAGCTTGTAGGGTTGTATGTTCCTGACGCTGAAAGCGGCTATAATTCGCTTTTCCCTACAATGTCGCTTACGGATTTTTCGAAGCTTGGCGAAACATTCGGTCAGTGCTTTAAGGTGGATATGCACAGCATTGGTATCTTCAATTTTATAGTCGTGGTATTCTCCTTCCTGTTCGTTGATCTTTTCGACACTTTAGGCACTCTTATCGGCGTATGTTCAAAGGCAGATATGCTTGATGAAAAGGGCAGACTTCCGCAGATAAAGCCTGCGCTTCTTGCTGACGCCGTTGCCACAACAGCAGGCGCAGTTCTTGGTACTTCCACCACAACAACATTCGTTGAGTCCTCAGCAGGCGTTGCGGCAGGCGGCAGAACAGGTCTTACCTCTATCACAGCCGCAGTGCTGTTTGCACTGTCAATGTTCTTTGCACCTATCTTCACGGCTATACCGTCATTTGCAACAGCCCCTGCACTTATAGTAGTAGGCTTTTTGATGTTCAGCTCTATCACTGACATCAAGTTTGATGACGGCAATTATACAAAGGCTATCCCTGCGTATCTTTGTATCCTTTCAATGCCTCTTTTCTACAGCATTTCAGAGGGTATCTCTCTTGGAATAATCTCATACGTTGTTATAAATCTTGTTTGTGGAAAGCGCAAGGATATCACACCGCTTATGTATGTGCTTGCAGTGCTTTTCGTGCTGAAATATGTGTTCTTATAAGGAAAGCTTTCAAAGAACAGTTCTGAAACTAGCCATGCTTTCCTGTTCATTCTGCTACAGAATGAGAATTGGCGTAAAATGACAAAAAGCGGCAGCCGCTACCGACTGCCGCTTTTGTTATATGCTTTTTATTATCTCTCTGAGCTTTTCTGTAAGCGCCGCTGTCGCCTTGGTGTGGGTCTTTTCAGTAGGGTGCCAGTTTGCCGCAAAGCCGTCATTTGCGCCGTCCTGCTCATGGAACATCATTGAGCTTATCTTGCTGTCAGCGTGGCTTTTAAGATATATCTTTATGCCCTCCTCAACAGCAGTGAATATCCTCTCGCCCATTATTCCAACAGTACAGAGAATGTAAGCCTGCGGATTTTTCTCACGAACGACCGCAAGAAAATCAGCATAAAGCTTTGAGAAAACAGCCTGCCTGTCCTTGTAGTCACGGCAGTAGCTGTCGTCGTTTGTGCCGAGATTTATAACGATTATCTGCGGAACATATTTGCTGAAATCCCATGGTATATCCTGCGGAGCAGTTCCTGCAAAATTTCCCCTTGAAAAGCCGTAGCTGCAATAGAACTGTGGAATTGTCTGTTCGCTGATAGGCTCGTCACCTTCTGTGTAGCCTGATACTATGCCATAGCCACTGGCTGAAAACATACTGTATTCAGCGTCAAGTGCCTTGGCGGTCTTGTAGGCGTAGGCTTTTGTAACGTCCTCTGTGGCGGTGGTGAACTGGTGGTTTTCGTCCTCATCATCAACACCATAGCCGCAGGTTATAGAGTCGCCGATAAATTCTATTTTAAGCGGTTTTTCAGGCAAAGCCTCAGCACTGCCCTCAGCGAAAGCCTCAATGCCAACTGCTGACATTGGAGATTCCGAAAGCTTTATTATCTCCACCACCGACTTTGCACTTTCAGTGCGGTCTATTATGGTGATCTCTTTTTCTGCACAGTTTATCATCTCGTCAACTACTCTCTTGCCGTCAACATAAACGGCTATCCTTGCATAGTCGATAGGGTTTTCACCCACTGCGATATTGTCGCCTTTGAGATTCAAAACAAGCTTTGTGCCGTCAAATGTGAATGACGCACCGCTTCCTGAAAGTCCGAGCCACATTACCTCGTCTTTGAAATATACTCTGCCTGTGAGCTTTGCATTTTTGTCGAGCTGTAATCTATCCATACTTTTTCCTCTTTTTCGTCTATGATCTTCTTTAGCTGACGCAAAAAGGCTGCGTGTCAGCTCCGTAACAATAAGAGTATAACACACAGCCATATTATTGTCAACTTATGCAAGGGAATTTACATCACCCTCACGCTTTTGCTTAACAAGCAGAGCAGCCACGGCAAAAAATGCCACTGCAAACAGCGCTTCGATACCAATGCAGATAAGATATTCCTTTGTGCTGAATACTCCACCGCTCATGCCGAAAAGCATATTGTTGGCTTTGGTGTACCAGTATGCAGGGAACAATCTTCCCACTGCAAGAACGCCTCCTGTGAGCAATTCCTGCGGCACGAAAACTCCGCAAAGAAAGCTCATGCCAAGACCGATTATGTTCGATATAGCAGTTATGCCGTTGTCGCTAAGGTCAAACTGCGCTATTATCATTGCTATGCCTGCGGCGGCAATGATATATACAAAGCTGTTAAGGCAGGCAAGCCAGAATTTCACGTTGAGCGTTTTGCCCCAAATTATTGCGACTATCATAAACAAAAGCCATATGCTAAACACCAAGATACTTGCCCCAAGAGCCGTCTGTCTGCTGTAGTTTGCTGATGTCAGGCTTGAACACATTGTGCGTTCACGAACGCCTTTTCTGTTTAGCGTAAGTATTACAGGGCAAAGGGTAACAATGAGCATGGAAAGCATAACGTATGCAAGATACTGAAAATAGTAGCCGAATATTGCCGGCATACCTGTTCCGCCATTGTTGTTAAAGTTTTTAAGCTCCGCCTTTACTTGCTGAGAAACTGCCGTTTGGGCAAGCTCCATAGCGTTTTCTGTGCTTTCACCTGCCGTCATGTACGCCTTTACGCTTGAAAGATAGCCGTCAAGCCTGCTTTCAAAAAGCTGTCCGCCGTAGCTGGAGGGCATTTTGAAATTCTCAAAAAGTCCGTCAAAATCCCCTGCGTTTATCTTGTTGCCAAAGCCCTTGTTTATATAGAGAACATAGTTGGCACGTTGATAATAAACGGCGTCGATGACCTCGTCTTCATCATCTGCAAGTTCCACCTTTTTGTTGCCGCTGAATATAAAGTCCTGCAAACGCTTGCTTTCGGCACTGTTGTCACGGTCAATGACGGATATGGACATTTTATAGTCCTCATAGTCATTGTTATCTTTTGCAGTATCCGCCATTATTACTGCTATGACCATAAATATGACGAGATATAATATAGCAGACGTAAGCCTTGTTTTGAGTATTTTCATAAAGGTCTTAAAGACTTGCATATTTACGCCTCCTTGTAAGAACATATCCACCAAGGGTGAACAGCACTGTGTATATCGCCATTGAAATTATCTTCACTGTGAACCGTCTGTAATCTTCGTAGAGATTAAGACAGTAAAAGCTGTCTGAGATAATGGCGGCAGGGTTTATTTCATTGAATATCGGGCAATGCTCTGCAACAGTGCCTTTCATGGTGTTTGACATAAGACCGCTGAAGAAACAGCAGGTCATTGATACCGCCAGGACTACAGACATTTTTACACCCTCTTTTATGCGGAAAGAGCCAACAAAAAATCCCATGGATATTCCCATTATTCCGCCTAGCACTGCGGCAAGGTAAACAAGTGGGAGCTTACTGCCGAAATCCACTTTAAGCACAAATCTCAGGAACGTCACCGATATCACCATGCATATCATTTCCACCACATGAAAAGCAAGGAGCGTTGCCGTTATGCTTGTAAGCTTGTTCACTGGAGAACAGCAACGTCTTGCGCCAAGTGCAGACAGGTCGCCCTGATTTTCCTGTGCCACGAACAGACCTGACATCGAGCCGAAAAGTGCCGTCATGGCAAGGAGATTATAGAAAAACTGTATCGTTATGTCAGGATTGCCGTGGAGAGGTATATCCTCATTTGGGCTTATCTTCTCAGAAAGGGAAGCTATGACCTTATCAAGCTTTTGCGGAGCGTTCTTTGCAGTGTCAGTTATTATCTTTTCCTGCGTTTTGTATTGCTGTATGAAAGTCTTTACAATGGTCTGCTGGATACCTGTTGAGCCAAACTCAAGGGAGAGGTCGGAAGCCTTTATAATGCCTTTTATATCCTCGCTTTTAAGCATTTCTTCTGCCTTGTCAATATCCGTATACGTCACCTTGAAAAGAGCCTCATCACTATCTGATATCTGTTCAAGCACCTGCTTAAGGATATCGTTTTCTTCTATATTTGTCACCGCAACAGGTATCGCATTGAATACAACATCTTTTTCGTATATTCCTGAAAACGCCATCTTAAAAAAGCAACCCAGTATTATAGGAAAGGCTATTAGCCAGAAGAGTACGGCTTTTTGACGCAGACAGCTTTTAAATTCGTATTTGAATATGTGTGAGAACATTCTATCACTCCTTATCCCTGAGAGCCTTGCCGGTTATTTCAAGAAAAACGTCATTGAGGGTAGGCTGTTCAGAATAAACGCTGCCGAAGCCCACCTGATTTTCCTGCAATATTTTCAGTATCTCAATAAGATTGTGCCGTCCCCCTGTACAGCGTGCAACGAGTTTGTTGTCGGCATAGGAAACATTATAAACGTGTTCCAAAGCTTCTATTTGTTCACGGACGTTTTCAGGAAGCTGGAGTATCTCGGCGGTGATAGTTTCGGTGTTCTTTATCATGCGTTTGAGTTCCTCTGTAGTACCCTCGGCTATCTTACTGCCCTTATCCATTATGGCGATACGGGTGCATATCTGCTCGACTTCCTCCATGTAGTGGGAGGTGTAAATTATAGTCGCACCCTCACGGTTGAGCTGTAAAATGCCCTCCAGTATCTTGTTCCTTGATTGTGGGTCAACAGCAACTGTCGGTTCGTCAAGTATGATAAGCTCAGGCTTGTGTGCGATACCACAGGCAATGTTAAGTCGTCTGAGCAGACCACCTGAAAGCTTTTTAGGGTGGAACTTCACGAAGTCCTCAAGTCCCACAAAAGCTATGGCATCGTCAACATATTTCTTTCGTGTGGCTTTGTCGGTGATGTAAAGCCCGCAAAAATAGTCAATGTTCTCATACACAGTCAGCTCGTCAAACACCGCAACATTCTGCATTATAACGCCAATACGCTTTTTTACTCCATAGTTCACAGGGGACATTTTTTCACCGAATATCTCGATGTCGCCCTTATCGTATGCCAACAGTGAGAGCAGGCAGTTTATCGTGGTGGTCTTACCCGAACCGTTAGGACCGAGAAGTCCGAAGACCTCGCCTTTTTTTATTTCAAGATCAAAGTGGTCAAGAGCAATAAGTTCCTTGTATCTTTTTACCAGATTGTCTATTTTTACTACAGTTTCAGCCATAAGAAAAAACCTCCCTTAGTTTGTATTATCATTATACAATACTATCCGCCAAAAAGCTAGTGAGCAAAGTCACATCTTCATGTGACAAATGTCATATTATAAAAAAGCAGAGCGGCTGGGGACCAACTCTGCTTTGCAGTTATTTAAGCTGTGCTGTAAATATCATCATGCCGTTTTCGGCTTTGCATGATATCTTGCTTTTGTGCGACCTGACTATTGCCTGAGCAATAGAAAGCCCAATGCCGTAGCCGCCTTTTTTCTCTCCCTTTGACCGAGAACGTGAGTTGTCGTCACGATAAAATCTGTCAAAAAGTTTTGTTAGGTCGCCTTGCGGTGGTTCTTTGCAGGTGTTTGAAACTTCTAGGTCAGTTTCCTTGCCATTGTGAGAGGTGGAAAGCTTTATTATTATCTCGCCATCCTCGTCAGCGTATTTTACTGCATTTTCCGTGAGGATAGAAACAAGCTGTCTTATCGCACCCTCGTCGCCGTGATAGGAAAGTCCGTTGGCAACATCAATGGTGAGCTTTTTGCCCTTTGTTTCCGCAAGGGTAGTAAAAGGCGAAGCGGCGTCATAAACAGCGTCAGAGATATTGAAATCAGCCATGGTAAGAGCAGGCTTTTCCTCCTCCATTTTTGCAAGGCTCAAAAGATCTTTCAGCAGACCGTTGAGCCTTGTTATCTGATTTTTTATGCTCACCGTCCACTGGTTTGGCTCTGACACCATTTCAAGCACTTCCGTGTTTGCGGAGATTATAGCTAGCGGCGTTTTTATCTCGTGCCCTGCGTCGGTGATGAACCGCTTTTGCTTTTCAAAGCTTTCCACAACAGGTCTTATGGCACGCTTTGAGAAGATTATGATAAGCAGGCAAACGAGTATATATCCTGCCGCACCTATAGCGCACGACACCAGTAAAAAGCGATTTTTGGTGGCACTGTCACTGCGGCAGTCCATGAAAACTATTATCTTGCCTTTGTCAGTGTCGCCTGTTTTGTAGCGGTAGTTTCCTGACGTGCCTGAAGTCTTGCCGCTGTCAAGAACGCTTTTGCCGTATTCTATAGCCTGCGAACTTGACACCGCCGCAACGTGTCCTGTATCTACCTTGGTTATTTCGCCATTGCTGTCGGCGTATACAACAAAATACCTTGTCTGATACTTAGTTTCCTCGTTAAAGCCCTTGTGCCTGTCAGGCTTTTTGCTCTCAGGGGGAGATGAGCTGTCTGAATTATCCTGCGGCTTGTAATGCTTCATGCCCTTGGGGTCGAACTCAGGAAATCTGCCGTCATTTTCGATTATTATGTTCAGCAGATCGTCTGCATTCTTGTTGGTCTGATAGATGTTCACTCCATTTATGCCGCCTATTATGATAAACTCTACGATAAGAAGGCACACAGCGGCGATAACAACGAATTTCCGCTGTAAACGCTTAATCATTATGCTTTTCCTCTAGTGTGTAGCCCACGCCCCTTGTGGCTTTTATCTCGACATCTGCACCGATAAGACCAAGCTTTTTACGCAGATATGAAATATATACCCACACCACGTTTATCTCAGCGTCAGAGTCATAGCCCCATATCTTTTCCATGAAACGCTCTGTGGAAATAAGCGTGCCGTGATTTAGCATAAGGGCTTCTATCATTTGAAACTCTTTGTTGCCAAGCTTCTGAGAGCCGTTAGGACCTGAAAGCTCAAAGCTCTGTCTGTTGAGAGAAACGTTTCCGAAAGTAAGGGTAGAGGGTGCAAACTCAGTGCGGCGGCGTGTCATTGCCCTTATTCTCGCAAGAAGCTCGCCCATTGCAAAGGGCTTTGTAAGATAATCGTCAGCACCCGAATCAAGTCCGGTTATTCTATCGTCAATATCAGACTTTGCAGTAAGCAGAAGAACAGGGGAGTCGATACCCTTTTCACGGAGTTTTGTAAGCACCTGTATGCCGTCCATACCAGGCATCATAATGTCAAGTATTATGCCGTCATAATCCTGTGCAATTGCATAGTTGTATGCGTCGATGCCGTTGTAAACAGCGTCAACGGAATAGTTTTTGTGTTTAAGCACTGCCGAAAGCGCATTTGCAAGCTCCACCTCGTCCTCAGCAAGAAGTAATCTCATTAAAATTCCTCCCTATAAGTCAGTATAATATCTTACGATATATGATAACCTATGAACTTTAAACTCACTTTAAATGTATTATACCATAAATATTCTTTTCGGGCAATAAAAATCTGCCCCCGAAAACCGAGGGCAGATAAAAGATTTTTGAATTAGAATGCTGTCTTATAAATGCCGAGGATAGACTCAACTGTGCAAGGTCTTGGATTTCCTCCTGTGCATACGTCTGCAAATGCAGATTCGCTCAAAGCCTGAAGATCCTCTTCCTTAACGCCTATCTCGTGGAGCTTCTCAGGGATTCCAACGTCCTTTGAAAGCTGCTTAACTGCGTTTACTGCGGCTGCTCTGTATTCAGCCTGGCTCATGCCTGTTGTGTCAACGCCCATTGCCTCTGCAATGTATTTGAACTTTTCGCCTGTGTATTCAGCGTTGTACTCCATTACATATGGAAGAAGAACTGCATTTGCGATACCATGAGGTGTGTCATAGAATGCGCCAAGTGGGTGAGCCATGCCGTGAACAACGCCAAGACCAACGTTTGAGAAGCCCATGCCTGCGATATACTGACCGAGAGCCATATCCTCACGTCCCTGTGGGTCATTCTCAACAGCCTTTCTCAGTGAACGTGAGATTATCTCTATTGCTTTAAGGTGCATCATGTCTGTAAGCTCCCATGCGCCAAGTGTTGTGTAGCCCTCGATAGCGTGTGTAAGAGCGTCCATACCTGTTGAAGCTGTAAGTCCCTTTGGCATTGATGACATCATCTTTGCGTCGATTATAGCAACTACCGGGATATCGTGTGGATCAACGCAAACGAACTTTCTCTTCTTCTCCTCGTCTGTGATAACATAGTTGATAGTTACCTCTGCGGCCGTGCCTGCTGTTGTAGGAACTGCGATTATAGGAACGCAAGGATTCTTTGTGTCGATAGCGCCCTCAAGAGAAGTAACGTCAGCATACTCAGGGTTGTTTATGATGATACCGATAGCCTTTGCAGTGTCCATTGATGAGCCGCCGCCGATAGCGATAAGATAGTCAGCACCTGCTGCCTTGAAAGCTTCGATACCAGCCTTTACTACCTTTACAGTAGGGTTAGCCTTTACCTGAGAGAATATATCATAAGCAAGTCCTGCTTTCTCCAAAAGATCTGTAACGTTCTTTGCAACGTTAAATTTGATAAGGTCAGGGTCTGTTACAACAAGAGCCTTTTTAAAAGCCCTCTTCTTTGCCTCTGTAACTATCTCGCTGATCGAGCCTGCACCGAAATATGAAGTTTCATTAAGTATCATTCTGTTAGCCATTTGATTATTCCGCCTTTCAAATATATGATCTCTGTTATCAAAGTTATATCTTTGATTATTGATATTATACAACTTTTATGCCATGATTTCAACTATTTTTGTGTAAAATATTAGTGGTGCAATATTGTGTAAAACAGCCAAAAACATAAATCATTTAATCTAAGACACACCGTACAAGGCGTAACCTGTGAATGATACTTTTTTCTTGACAAATCGGCAAAAATGTGCTATAATTCTCAATTAGGAAAGTTACCTTGCGGAAAATTTCGCAAGGTGCTTTTGTGTTTTATAGGCTTTTTGTGAAAAATTACGATTTTCTTTCCTTTGATGGGAGAAAATATATTTATAATTTTTATTGTTTATAATTTTTGCGAAATATATTAAGCAAATCGTTACAGAAAGCATTCGCTTTGCTGTGTCTTGATAAATCGGAGGAGTATGTATGATTAGAGAAGATTTAAGAAATGTTGCTATTATTGCCCACGTTGACCACGGTAAGACTACCCTTGTAGACCAGATGCTCAAGCAGAGCGGTACTTTCAGAGAAAATCAGGCTGTAGAAGAAAGAGTCATGGACTCAAACGATATCGAGCGTGAGAGAGGAATCACTATCCTTGCAAAGAATACTTCTATCAAGTATAAGGACGTTAAGATAAACGTTATCGACACCCCAGGCCATGCTGATTTCGGTGGTGAGGTAGAGCGTGTTCTTAAAATGGTAAACGGTGTTATACTGCTTGTGGACGCAGCCGAGGGTCCAATGCCACAGACAAGATTTGTGCTTCAGAAAGCACTTGAGCTTGGTCATAAAATAATCATCGTTATCAACAAGATAGACAGACCTGACGCTCGTCTTAACGAGGTAGGCGACGAAGTTCTCGAGCTTCTCATGGATCTTGACGCTACTGACGAGCAGCTTGACAGCCCTATCCTTTATTGCTCAGGCAGAGCAGGTACAGCTACTCACTCACCTGATGAAGAGGGCAAGGATATGATACCTCTCTTTGACGAGATACTCAGCTATATCCCTGCACCTGAGGTAGATACTGAGGGTCCAATGCAGTATCTTGTTTCCGCTATCGACTACAACGAGTATGTAGGAAGAATAGCTATCGGCCGTATAGAGCGTGGCGAAATGAAAGTTAATCAGGACGTTACTATCGGCGACTATCATCAGACTAAGAAGGAATATCGTGGCAAGATAGTTACAATGTATCAGATAGAGGGACTTAACAGAGTTCCATGCCAGAGTGCAAAGGCTGGCGACATCGTTTGTATCAGCGGTATCGAGAACATCACTATCGGTGACACTATCTGCGACTTCGGCAACTTTGAGGCTGTTCCTTTTGTAAAGATATCCGAGCCTACAGTTGAAATGACATTCTCCGTAAATAATTCGCCGTTTGCAGGCAGAGAGGGCAAGTTCGTAACGAGCCGTCACCTGAGAGACAGACTTTTCAAGGAACTTCTTAAGGACGTTTCACTGAGAGTTTCTGAAACAGACAGCACAGACGCATTCAAGGTTGCAGGACGTGGCGAAATGCACCTTTCTATCCTTATCGAGAATATGCGTCGTGAGGGCTATGAGCTTAGCGTTTCAACACCGCACGTTCTGTTCAAGGAGATAGAGGGCAAGCTTTGCGAACCTATCGAAAGACTTGTTATTGACGTCCCTGAGAACTGCGTAGGTTCTGTTATGGAGAAGATAGGTGCAAGAAAGGGCGAGCTTCAGGAAATGGCACCTGTTGGAAGCAGAATGAGACTTGAATTTCTTATCCCTGCAAGAGGACTTTTCGGATACAAGAGCGAGTTCCTTACAGACACAAAGGGTGAGGGTATCATGAGCTCTGTATTCCATGATTACGAGCCATACAAGGGCGAGATACCAAAGAGAGCAACGGGCTCACTTGTTGCGTTTGAAACAGGCGAGGCTGTAACATACGGTCTTTACAACGCACAGGAGAGAGGCGAGCTGTTCATCACAGCAGGCACACCTGTATATGAGGGAATGATAGTTGGCGCTTCACCAAAGCAGGAAGACCTTGTTGTAAATGTCTGCAAGAAGAAGCACCTTACAAATACCCGTGCAAGCGGTTCTGATGACGCGCTTAGACTTGTTCCGCCAAGAAATCTCAGCCTTGAGGATTCACTTGAATTCCTTGCTGACGATGAACTTCTTGAGGTAACACCAAAGAGCATAAGAATAAGAAAGCGTATTCTGAGCAACTCACAGAGAGCTAAGGAAAGAGCTAAAATGTAATAATAACAAAAAGAGGAGCGGTCATGCCGTCTCCTCTTTACTTTTTATGAAATTGTAGTGCTATTGTATGTTGGTATAGTAGAAAATAGCAAGCTGTGTGCGGTCACGGAGGGAGAGCTTTTCCAGGATAGTGCTGATGTAATTTCGCACTGTGCCCTCGCTGAGATAAAGCAGTGAGGCTATCTCCTTGTTGCTAAGCCCTTTTGCCACCTGTTCGATTATCTCCTGCTCTTTTTCGACTATGCCGTAGTGGTCAAAATCAAAACTGCTGTGATTGGTAAGAAGCTCAGGAAGCTTGCTTGCAACATCTGAGCCGAAAACTGTCTGCCCATTCATGACGGTTTCAAGGGCAGGGCATATGCTTTCAAAATCCTGCTTTAAAATATATCCCTTTGCTCCCATAAGCACAGCCTTTATAATGTATTCATCATCAGAAAATGTGGTAAGATAAAGTATCCTTGCGTCAGGGTACCCAGCAAGGATCTTTTCGCCGGCTTCAATGCCGCTCATGCCGTTCATGCGGATATCCATAAGCAGAACATCAGGCTTGAGAAGAGAATAAAGCTCTATGGCTTCCTCGCCACAGCTTCCCATGGCAAGAACTTTCACACTGCCTGTGCTTTCCAAAATGGTTTTCAGCGACACCGCCACAAGCTTGTCATCATCTATTATAACAATGTTCATGTCAAGACCTCCGTTCAGTCAGGTTTTGTTTCGGCACAGACAGAAAAATGCGGAATCCCTTGCTGCCCGATGTGATGTTTATGTTTCCATTTAAAGAAGCCGCACGCTCTCGCATATTGGCAAGCCCCATGCCGCTTTCGTCTATCTTTTCGGGACAGCTTCCGTTGTCTGCGATACTAAGCTGATAAAGAGCAGGGTGTTCACGAATGATTATTTTTATGCTGTCACCGTTGCTGTGCTTTGCAGTATTGGAAAGCGCTTCTTTTATAACGCCAATAAAGCAAAGCTTCACATCTCGTGACATTCTTTCGGAAAAGTCATAATCACAGCTTACTGCAAATCTGTCTTTCAGAGGTCTTATGCAGTCTTCAACAGCAGGCTTTAGTGCGATAGAATCGTCATGAAGATCATGAACGCTGCTTCGTATGCTCGTCATGGCGGTGTTCAGCGTGCCGCTCAGGTCGTTGATGGCTTCACCGACAGTTTCATCTTTGTTTATGACCGAAAGCGCACCAAGCTGTAAAATAGACCTTGTGAGCATATGTCCCACGTTATCGTGTATCTCCCTTGCAATGCGGTTACGCTCTTTCAGCGTGGCAAGATATATCTCGTAGTCTTGATTTCTCTGCATGGCTTTGTTTTTTTCTACAAGCTGGGTGGTAAGTTCTTTTGAATTGTCACGAGTATTTATGAGCATCTTTGTCAGCTTTTCGTTCAGAACGCTGCGGCTTGAAATTGTGAAGCTTACCAAAAAAAGAGCGACAAGCGGGAAGATGTCTTTTCCCAGAGTGAATATATTTGCAAGTACGCCTATGAATGTTAAGACCATAGCAGGGTAAAATTTTGTACAGAAAGCATCATAAAGCACCAAAGGGGCGAGTATCAAAGCTTCTTTGCTGAAAATGCAAAGTGAGCTGTACGCAATAACTGAAAGGTATGCAACGGCAGAGCTTGGTTTTATTTGAAAGATAGCGGAGCATATGACAGCCAATAGCAATGTGGTGATGTTTGACGGATCTGTTCCCTCTGCAAGCATGAATGCACAGCAGCTAAGGCCTAAAAGAAACTTATCCCACAGCTTGTTCATATGGCGTTCCCCCTTTGATGTGATATCTCAATTTTAACACATTAGTGGCCGATTGTCTAGTATCGTTCTAAAATAGTTTTGCTATACTGTAAAAATCATTGACTTATACCTATAAAAAATGGTATAATGATAACAATGATAATTTCTTGTAAGGAGCTTATTTTTATGAAAGACGGTTTTATAAAGGTCGCCGCCTGCACCCCTGAGATACAGGTGGCAGACGTTGACTTCAATGTGGATAAAATAATCAGTCAGCTTGAAAAGTGCAGGGAAGAGGGCGTAAAGGTCGCTGTGTTCCCTGAACTTTGCATAACAGGCTATACCTGTCAGGACTTGTTCTTTCAGAACGCTTTGCTTGACAAGGCGATGAAGTGTGTTGTAAAGATAGCAAAGACTACCGCTGACAGCGATATGCTTGTGGCAGTGGGCGTGCCTGTGAGAGCAAACGGCAAGCTTTATAACTGTGCGGCTGTTATACAGGACGGCGAGGTGCGTGCCTTTGTACCTAAAACGCATCTGCCGAACTATAACGAATTTTATGAGGCAAGACATTTTGCACCATACAGAGGTGAATGTGCTGCCATTGATCTGAGAGAGTACGGACAGTTTGAATTTATACCGCCTATGGAACAGACCGTTTTCGTATGTGAAGAGATACCTGAGCTTGTGGTGGGCTTTGAACTTTGCGAGGACTTGTGGGTGGCTGACCCTGTTTCAAACTATCTTGCTAAGGCAGGGGCTACCCTTATATGCAATCTGTCTGCAAGTGATGAGGTCATTGGTAAAGACTCCTACCGCAGACAGCTTGTTTCAAACCAATCTGCAAGGCTTGTGGCAGGGTATATCTATTGTTCTGCAGGTGACGGCGAGTCAACGCAGGATATGGTCTTTTCAGGTCACAATATCATTGCGGAAAACGGCTCTATACTTGCAGAGAGCAGGCTTTTTGAAAACGGCATTACCATATCGGAAATAGATTTTAAAAAGCTTGCCTTTGAACGCAGAAAAATTTCTACCTATCCTGCAAGCGCAGAGTGGGACTATTCTTCCAAAGACAGCGGTTTCTTAGATAAGGACAACATCTCCCGTGAAAGATTCAGCCTTGAAATGGGCGAAACAGCTTTGACAAGAAAGTTTGCCAAAACGCCTTTTATCCCGTCAAATCATGCGGAGAGAAATGAGCGCTGTCACCTTATTTTGCAAATGCAGTCCCATGGACTTATGAAGCGTATCACACACACACATTCCAAGACTGTGGTCATTGGCATTTCAGGGGGACTTGATTCTACGCTTGCACTGCTTGTGTGTGTAATGGCAATGGACTTGCTGAAACGTCCTCATACTGATATCGTTGCGGTGACGATGCCATGCTTTGGCACAACAAAGCGCACACGCTCCAATGCGGAGATACTTTGCGACGCTTTGGGTGTAACGTTCAGAGAGGTGGATATCTCAAAAGCAGTTTTACAGCACTTTGAAGATATCGGTCACGATTATAACGATCACAGCGTTGTGTTCGAGAATGGTCAGGCGAGAGAGCGCACAAAGGTGCTTATGAATATCGCAAATCAGGTGAGCGGAATGGTGGTCGGCACAGGCGACCTGAGCGAGCTTGCTCTCGGCTGGGCGACCTACAACGGCGACCATATGTCCATGTATGGTGTGAACGCTTCTATCCCTAAAACGCTGGTAAGACATATCGTTCAATATTACGGCGACACCTGCACATCTGATACTCTGAGAGATGTACTGTACGATATTTTGGACACTCCTGTTTCTCCTGAGCTTCTTCCTACCGACGAGAGTGGCACTGAGATGACACAGAAAACAGAAGACCTTGTCGGTCCATATGAGCTTCATGACTTCTTCCTTTACTATGGCATACGCTGGGGCTTTGAGCCGTCAAAGGTGAAAAGGCTTGCGAAATATGCCTTTGAGGGGGATTATCCTGACCAGGTCATAGACAAGTGGCTCAAAACATTCTATCGCAGATTTTTCTCACAGCAGTTCAAGCGTTCCTGCCTGCCTGACGGAGCAAAGATCGGTTCTGTTACCCTGTCACCGAGAGGAGATTGGAGAATGCCGTCTGACGCTGTGGCAAAGCTTTGGCTGGAGGATATCGACAAATAACGCAAGGTAAAAATAAAGTAACAAAATCTTTATAACTGCTCGGTTTTACAGAATTGGCTGTTCAGATATAATTATAAGTAAGGAACGGAAAACTTTTCTGAACAGTATCATTACGGAGGATTTATTATGAAATACACAGAGAAAGAGGTTTTGCAGTTCGTTGAAGAAAACGACGTAAAGTTCGTAAAGCTCATGTTCTGCGATATATTCGGTTCGCTAAAGACTATCTCTGTTATAGCAGGCGAGCTGCCGAAAATATTCAGAGAGGGACTTATCTTTGACGCTTCAAAGCTCGGTGGCTTTTTGAATGTGACTGCTTCAGACCTCAGACTTTTCCCTGACCCTGATACGCTGGCGCTTCTTCCATGGCGACCGCAGCACGGCAGGGTAGTAAGATTTTTCTGCCACCTGAAATATCCTGACGGAACGGCTTTTGAGGGCGACGGCAGGTTTTTCCTCAAAACTGCTATTGCATATGCGAAGGGTAAGGGATATAACTTCCAGATAGGTACTTCATGCGAGTTTTACTGCTTTGAAAAGGACGATACTGATATGCCTACAAAGCGTCCTCACGATTATGCAGGCTATTGTGACGCTGCACCTGTTGACAGGGGAGAAAACCTCAGACGTGATATCTGCCTGACACTTGAGCAAATGGATATTTTCCCAGAAAGCTCAAGACATGAAACCGGTCCAGGTCAGAACGAGATAGATTTTCAGTATTCAAACGCACTGAAAGCCGCCGATAATCTTGTGACATTCAAGAACGTTGTAAAATCTGTGGCTGACAGAAACGGGCTTTACGCAACGTTCATGCCAAAGCCTATCGTTGACAACTGCGGATCTGGTCTGCATATAATGCTCATGTGCATGAAAGGCACAGAAAATGTTTTCAGACCTCAGCTTGGCGGACTTTCCAAAGAGGCTGAGCGCATGATAGCAGGAATACTGAAAAACGTTGGCGATATGACGCTGTTTCTAAACACCACTACAAATTCATACAAACGTTTTGGCAGTCTGCTTGCACCTAAGTACATTTCATGGTCACATGAAAATTATGCACAGCTTCTTCGTGCACCGCTTGCTGATACAGATGAGAATGGTATAATACTCCGTTCAGCAGACAACACCTGTAATCCTTACTTTGCTATGGGTCTGCTTATTTATGCCTGCATAGACGGCGTTATAAATAAGGAAGAACTTCCAAGACCTATTAATTTCAATATAGGCTCGGCAGATGAAAGCGAGCTTGCAAAGCTTGAAACACTTCCGCAGTCTTTGAAAGAGGCAGTGGAACGTGCTGAAAAGAGCGAGTTTCTTGCGGATAGGCTTCCTGAGCATATGTTGGAGCGTTTTATCGCAATAGAAAAGGAGCTTATCATAGAATATGAGAGAGCTGCCGATAAGGAGCAGTTTGAAACAGCCAGATATTTTTATCATCTGTAATGTCAGAGAAAGCTAAAAAAAGGAGGTGGGGAAATGGACAGGATACTTGTGGCTTCAAGCAATGACAAGGCAACAGCTATGCTTGTGAGTCTGTTAAAAGAAACCTTTCCCACCTGCAAGACTTCTATAGCCGCAACGGGTCTTGAAACAAGGCGTGCAGTAGGGTCAGGCAGTTATGACTGTGTCGTGATAAACTGTCCATTGTCAGACGAATATGGCAACGAGCTTGCGGAGATAGTCTGCACCTCAACTGACGCAAGCTGTGTGGCTATCGCAAAGTCGGAAAATGCGGATATCCTTGCGGATAAACTGGAAGATTTCGGCGTAATGGTGATACCAAAGCCACTAGGCAGACAGTATTTTTACCGTTCAATGAAATTTGTCAGTGCCGCAAGAAAAAGAATGCTGGGCATAAGGTCTGAAAACCTGAAACTGCACAAAAAGCTTGAAGAGATAAGAACGATAAACAGAGCAAAGTGCTCACTTATGCAGTATCTTGGCTTTACAGAACAGCAGGCTCATAAATATCTTGAAAAGCAGGCTATGGATAAGAGATGCACAAAGATCGAGGTGGCTCAGAAGGTCATTGAGATGTACGAGGTTTAAATGTTACATAATTGTTAAATTAATGACACGCTATTGCAATTGGCGGAGTAATGTTGTATAATAATAGAGGAAAATTTTAAATAACGGAGGTCGTTAAAAAATGTTAGTTTCAGCTAAGGAAATGATGACAAAGGCACTTGCAGGCAAGTATGCTGTAGGTCAGTTCAATATTAACAACCTTGAGTGGACAAAGGCTATCCTTCTCACTGCTCAGGAACTGCAGTCACCTGTAATTCTTGGTGTATCTGAGGGCGCAGGCAAGTACATGACAGGCTTTAAGACAGTTGCTGCTATGGTTAAAGCAATGGACGAAGAGCTTGGTATCACAGTACCTGTTGCACTTCATCTTGACCACGGAACATATGAGGGCTGCTACAAGTGCGTAAAGGCTGGCTTCTCATCTATCATGTTCGACGGTTCACATTATCCATTTGATGAGAACCTTGCTAAGTCAACTGAACTCGTTCACGTTGCAGATCAGCTTGGTCTTTCAATTGAGTGTGAAGTTGGTTCTATCGGTGGCGAAGAGGACGGCGTTGTAGGTATGGGCGAGTGCGCAGATCCAGACGAGTGCAAGACAATCGCTGATCTCGGCGTTACAATGCTCGCAGCTGGTATCGGTAACATTCACGGTAAGTATCCAGCAAACTGGCCAGGTCTTTCATTCGAGACACTTGCTGCTATCAAGGAAAAGGTTGGCGATATGCCACTGGTACTTCACGGCGGTACAGGTATTCCTGATGACATGATCAAGAAGGCAATCTCACTTGGCGTTGCAAAGATCAACGTAAACACAGAGTGCCAGCTTTCATTCCAGGAAGCTACAAGAAAGTACATTGAAGAGGGCAAGGATCTTCAGGGCAAGGGCTTTGACCCAAGAAAGCTTCTCAACCCTGGCTTCGAGGCTATCAAGGCTAAGGTCAAGGAGAAGATGGAACTCTTCGGTTCTGTTGGCAAGGCTTAATCAATAGCTAAATTAACGTAAATAAACGGGCTGTCGTTTCGGCGGCAGCCTTTTTATGTTATTTTATTTTCCAATTAAATAGAGTGTAACCTAGATCAACCACTCACAAATAAAAACAAGGAGATTTTTTTATGGAAATTTTCAGTGCACGTCGTTTAACAAACATGGGACTTATTGCAGCGATATACGTTGTGGCTACGATGCTTTGTAGCTCGCTTGCATACGGACAGGTACAGTTCCGCATATCTGAGGTTTTGATGCTACTTTGTTATTTCAACAAGGATTACATCATTTCGCTTTCTATAGGTTGTTTGATAGTCAATCTATTCAGTACGCTCGGAATGGTGGACGTAGTATTTGGAACGCTTGCTACAGTTGTGGCAGCGGTTCTTATCTATCTGCTGAGAAACAAGGTAAATCTTGTAGTTGCGTCGCTTTTCCCGGTGATATCAAATGCGGTGATAGTTGGCTTTGAACTGACGTATGTCTTCAAGACGCCGCTTCTTGTGAACATGGGCTGGGTAGCCTTAGGCGAATTTGTATGCGTAACGATAGTTGGTGTAATACTTATCAAGGCGCTTATGAAGAACAAGTATTTCAGCAAGCTTGTGACTTTCGGCATGAGTGATCAGGCTCTTAGTGAGCAGTTTAAAAACGGGTGATGATTCCGATATAAAAATCAGCCTGACTTTTTAGTCAGGCTTTATTTTTTGGCGTTTTATCGAAAAAACTGCGAAAAAGTATTGACAAAGTACGTGTAATATGATATAATATATACGTTGCATTGAGCAACGTTAAATATGCGGATGTGGCGGAATTGGCAGACGCGCTAGCTTCAGGCAGCGTAACGATAGTGAATTTATTTGCTTGGCTGCTTTTCGGTTCATCATAAATGTGGATTAGTGTGATTAGCACCCACCTCGGCTTTTGAATTTGAGCCGAGCAAAAGTTTCAAATTTTTATATGCGGATGTGGCGGAATTGGCAGACGCGCTAGCTTCAGGTGCTAGTGATCGCAAGGTCATGTGGGTTCAAGTCCCGTCATCCGCACCACGAAAAGCTCGATTTTATCGGGCTTTTTTCTTTTGCTCCAGTAAAAATAAATGGGCAGACACGCTGGCTCTAAGAACGGTTTTTAACTGATTTTATGCTAAAACGCACTACCATAGCTAATGCGTCTGTCGGTTAATATATTCATATATGCAACGAAAAATCCGCAGGCGATACTGCGGATTTCGTTTTAATTTCTATGCTATTTCTAATTCGTCCGTTGGTTCAATAAACACGCTGACAGTTCCATTAAACTCTCCGTTCATCTCGAACCTGATGTCAAGACTTTTATCTTCGTTTTGATGAATGAAAATCCGCTTGACTAACATTCTTAGATTGATATCCGAAATCGTACCCTCGGACAGGATTTCATCAAGTATCTGTGTTGTGTTTTTAAGCTGTTCTTTTCTCTGTTTGCAGATTTTGTCATATTCCCTCAAGTCGGTTATCCGTTTTTCAATAGCGGATATTTCTTCTTCACGCTTAGTAATCATATTGTTGTAAACTTGTGCGTGTTCTCTGTCGCCGATTCGCTCTATAATCAAATCTTCGATCTGCTGTCGGAGTGATAATATCTTATCGTTGAGCTGCTGTATCTGACGTTCATACAGCGGCTTTTTCTTTACCCAATCCTTGACAATCTTGTTGTAGCGTTCGCTTTCGGCAAGTATCGTTTCACGAAGTCCTCGGACTTCATCTTCGATCAAAGCGTCAAGCTGATTTTCACGGACTGTGTGCGGAGTACAGTATTGCTTGCCGTAGCGGTGTGCGCTGTTGCAAGTGTATTCAACGTACTCTTTGCCTTTCCATTTTCTTGTGCGAGCTACAAAGCAAGCCCCGCAGTCGGAGCATTTTATTAATCCGGAATAGCGATGAAGATTCCTGCCATTTTGCGAACGTGGATTAATCTGTGAACGCTGTTCCAGTAAAAACTGTGCCTGTTTCCAAGTTGTTTCATCAATTATTGGTTCGCAGAAATTCTCATGGCGATACTGTTCTTCGGGCGGAATGAAAGTTTTGGTTTTGTATATTTTTGAAGTTACTGTCTTATGATTAACCATTGTGCCAATGTATAATTCATTTGTGAGAATGCGTTTGACTGCTGTTTGTACCCACAAGTATTTTTTAGAGATGTCGGGTTTCCAATCTGCTAGCTTTCTGCGCTGATAGTATTCTGGTGATTTTATTCCACGTTCGTTCATCTTCTTTGCGATTGTGGTCAAGCCGTAGCCGTCAACGTATAGCTTGAATACTTCCTGCACTATCCAAGCTGTTTCATCGTCTACCAAAACAGTATTTGTGTTTCGGTCACGCTTGTAACCGAGGGGTAAGGACTCTATCAGACCTTTTCCTTTCTGCTTTTGACGTACACCTGCTTTTACTTTTTTGCTGATGTCCTTAGCATAAAAATCGTTGAAGATCTGCTTGAATCCAATCATCAAATCGTCATTCTCGTTACTGGAATCAATGCCCTCAGTCACAGAATAGACCTTGACATTGTTCTGTCGCAAGTGATCTATGAACAGTTCCGTTTGAGTACGGTGTCTGCCAAGTCTTGATAGATCCTTGACCAGAACTACATCAATTTTACCTTCGTCAACAGCAATTTCAAGTTCTCCTAAGCCTTTTCTGTTAAACGTCATTCCTGAAACATTGTCATCAAAGCTCTCTCCGACGATTTCGTAACCATTCTGCTCAGCGTAATCAACTAAAATCTGTCGTTGATTTTGCAGACTGTTCATTTCCTCATCTTCGTCACGAGATAATCTGTAGTATAGCCACGCTCTCATTTTATCGACCTCCTTTAAATTCGGCAGGCACGCTATGGTGTGTCTGCGTTACCTATCTGAACTTCGTTCAGATTGACACTACCACAAGCCGACCTGAAAGTCCAGCGATTACGCTGTTTTATCAACAAGTTCTACCTTTTCAATAAAATCGGAGTCGGAGCATTTGGACATACTATCTGAATTCAAATAGTCGTTAATCATGGACTCCATGAAGGTATCAAATGTCTTTCCGTCGCCATTATAGATAACAGTGACTGAATTGATTTTCGGGATTTCTCTTTGTCTTGGCATATTTTTATCGCCCTCCTTACTGTCTTTTCAGTTTCTTTTTCTCTGATTTTTAAACTGATCATTTTTAATCATTCCTTTCTTAAAATTTCGTTTGACATCATCAGCAACGCCCGCAATTATGCCGATTTCACGCAGTTTTTTGCACTTACGACCCCTGAATCATTCAAAGCTCAAATTTATGACCCCATAAAAATTATGCACAATCATTTTGCTGAAACTGCGTATTTTCGGCACTTTTGCGGCGAGCTTTGCTCGTCCGCTGTGACTGTTTCGGGGGCTATGACCCCGAAACTTTAACTTGCAATGAAATATTTCACTTTGCTTTAACTGCTGCATATCCGGTATTTGTGCAGATTGACAACTGCCTTTTTATTATCAGAATTAAAACCTCTCCCACATATCGCCCACAGCGGCTCACAAATCGCTTGTGTCGGCTTTTGAAATGCTTTTGCTAAACTTACCCGACAAAAAATCCAAGCCCGCAAATCGGCTTACGTTTGCCGATTTTGGTTGACAGTAACTTTGCCCGTTTTCAGTTACTGTCACACCTGCTGTCAGCACCGTAAACCAAGCATTTTCAAGGGTTTGCGAGGTATTGCTTATGCACTCCGTTGACAGTAACTCCGCTACCATTTTTACTGTCACTACTGTCACGCTCACAGTCGTAATGAAGAATTATCAGTCTGCCGTTTCTTGTTCGCTTGTACTGAAAATCAATTCCAAACTTTTTGAGAGTGTAACCGTTCTGCACCAGATCTCTTGTTACTCTGTTGGGATAAAATGTTTCATCAGAAACACTTTTCAGTTTCTCTATAAGTTCTGACGCCGTACCTGAAAAATCAATTTTCTTTTTGATGTAAACATACAATGCCGCAAGAAAAATGTTGGCCTTACTTTTTGGAGCGGTCGGCTCATCGGTAACGACCCACTTTTTCAAATCACTATCGAACTGCAAATTAATTTCTGCGTTTTCAATATCACGTCCTACACAATAAAGTTTTGCATTACGGCTGCCACGCTTGCTTTCAATAAGCACCAAACTGCCGTCAACACAACCGCTGATTCCTGTACTTCCTGAGATCATATTAAACGGGTCTGTATCCTTGCATTTTCTTGTATGATGTACAACTATTATTGCGATTTCAAGCTTGTCCGCAAGTGCTTTTAGCACAGAGAGCTCTTTATAATCTGAACCATAACTCGAATCAGTATCGCTGCGAACCATTTGCAAAGTGTCAATGAACACGATCTTCAGATCGCAATGTTCGATTTTAAAACTTTCAATTTGCTCTTCAAGTCCGTTGCCGATAGATTCAGACATAACAGAGAAGTACAAATTTTCAGTTGGCACATCAGTTATTTCATACAAGCGATTTTGAATACGAACGTAGCTATCCTCTAAACACAAATACAATGCCGTGCCCTGCAATGTTTTCTGACCTAAAACACTTTCTCCTTTCGCTATTGACAAGCACATATCAAGTGCCAGCCAAGACTTTCCGACCTTTGGTGCTCCTGCTAAGATATACAGACCTTGTGCGATCAAGCCGTCTATAACGAACTCTATTGGCTTGTACAAAGTTGTCATTATTTCTTCGCAGGATCGAGTGATGAGTTTTTTCACGCTACCAGACCTCCTATTCTATTTTCAAGTTTCTGTTATTGTCACTGAACATAGCGAAATTTATATTCAAAACAAAAAGCTCGCAAAGACTTTTAAAATCTTTACGAGCTTATATTATTCTCCATTCTTATGGTATCGCATTTTAATACGTTTGTCAATAGTCATGGTCCATTTTCATTGTTTTGCACAGGAGATTTGATTTTGACACGGGGGTAAGATGTGCGTTTTCGCCGTCGCACTGTGAGAGGGAGGGAGTGGCAGATTGGGGGTTCGGGGTTCTCCCCGACAAGCCGCAATCGGTGGTCTGCCCCTTGTGGGCGGACTGCCGTTTGCGATGCTTGCTAAGTCTGCGGACTTAACTTTTCCGGGCTGTCCGGTTGACAGTAAATAATTATCATTTTTTATGTTCATACTGAAAATGCACTTGAAATATTTATCTTTTAATGATATACTGTTATGCACAGACAAAAAACGGAGAGGTGATTTGATGCTGGCAATTTACCTATCAATGCTCGAAACCAACGAAGAAAAAAATCAGTTTGAACAGCTTTACATAAAATACAAGCAGGATATGTATGCGGTTGCATATGGCATTTTGAAAAACAAGGAAGATGCTGAGGACGCTGTACATCAGTCTTTTTTGAAAATAGCAGATAACTTTTCAAAAGTTTCACAAATTCCATGTCACGAATTAAAAGCATATATTGTTATTATATGTAGAAACACAGCGATAAATATTTATAGGCAAAATCAAAATCGTGCAGAGCATAGTACAGAATTATTTGAAACTGAAATAGTTGATGAATCATATTTTGAAAAACAAAACTATGATGAACTTTTATTAGCAATAAAACAACTTCCGCAGATTTATAAGGATGTTATCTATCTGTATTTTCTGCAAGAGTTCTCAGCAAAAGAAACGGCAACACAACTTGAAATATCTTCTGAATTGGTCAGACAACGTGCATTAAGAGCTAAAAAGATGTTGAAAGACATCTTAGAAAGGAGTAGTCACATTGAATAATACTCAGTTTAAGAGAGCAATATCTGAGGCTTTGACAAGAGAATATGAATTATCTGTTCCTGCACATAACAATGACTATAAGTTTTCAGATAAGTTTACCCGAAAGATGAATAAGCTGATAGGTCGCCAGAAAAAGCCGTACTACCAAATGATTAATACAGCCAGTAAGCGAGTGGCTTGTATTTTTATAGTGATTTTTATTGCTGCATTTACAACAATAATGAGCGTATCCGCTTTGAGAAATGCATTTAAGGATTTTTTCATGAGCATTTTTTCAGACCATTCAGAGATATCAGCAAATGTTGAAAGCAATGAGGCTGCATTGGACACAATTCAAGTCAACTATGATATAGGTTATGATTTGAGTGATTATGATGTTATTTATGAGTAATATGATAAAATTTCTCGGAATATCATTTATCAAAATGAGAATACAATAATTGATTATCAGCAGTTAGTCAAATCCGAATTTGATATGGGACTTAACACAGAAAACGCTGAAATATCAACAATAGATATATCCGGACACAATGCAGTTTATTATATAGATAATCATCAATTTTATCACTTGATTTGGGATAATGGAGATTATATTATTATGATAAGCTCCAACATTGGCAGAAATGAACTAATTGATATAGCAAATTCTGTGCAAAAAGCAGAAAAATAAAACTATTTTTTGTTTTTCTGTAACGAATCCACCTTCTGATTTGTTATGTATGAATGAGGGAGTAAAAGCTTCTGAATTAATGCTAACAAAAAAGGAGGTGTTTTTTGTGTATAAAAGGATCGTTTCTTTGATTACAATTCTTGTGATTGGCATGAGCTGGTTCTATTAATATTTCATACAATAGCATAAAAGAAATAGGAATGAGAACAGAAAATGATAATGGATTAATTTTTGATTCATTAAATGCAATATTTATTAACAATGAATATGATGATTTTAATGATATAGCTAACTCTGATAATCTATATACTATTGAAGGAGATAATTATTTTACTGACTTTTCATTGGTTTTACAAGATTTAAATTTTGATGGGAGATTATATACTGACGGAGACATTACTATTAATGCTACATCTGTGACCTCCGAATCAAAAAATTCAATTATTGCATCTCACACAGGAAATATAGTGATTAATTCCAATGAATTTAATTATAAAGGTATTTTTTTTGCACCAAATGGTTATGTAAATATTAATTCTAAAAATATTGATTTCAAAGGATTCATAATTGCGGCTGGTATCTCTATATCTGGAGATGATGTAACAATTTCAGAGAGTGATGAGGTTTTCACAAACTTTAATACAATGGAGCAAGAATATCAACAGAGAAATGATGAACTAATTACTGAGTATTTTGATACTGTATCGGCTCTAGAAGATAATCCAGACGACATAATTATGGAAAGTAAATACAACGATTTGAGAAAAGAATTGCAAATTAAAGACCTTTTACTAAGCGAAAATGAGATTTCTGAATTATTTTGCAATCAAGAAAATATATCGAGTAGTTACAATGTTATGAACAAAGCTAAAGCTAGCTTTTATCCTTGTAAGGGAATCGAAAAGATGTATGACGTGATTCGCACATCATCAACGTATTCCTATGGTGGAAAGTCATATCAATACTACTCACTAAGTGTAAGTGATAAAGTATCCACTAGTAAACCAAAGTTACGTCGCAATTATTCTCCCAATATCTATCTTATTGGTAAATGCACCAATGAAGCAACCGCAAAAAAATATTTAAATACAGCTGTTTCAACATTATTTGGAAAAGGTTTTGGGGCTTTATTAGCAGGATGTGGTCATCCTATAGCTGGTAAAACTTTAGGGGTGGTAATAAAATCACTATTTTCTCGTACGCCGTCACCACATGATCTATATACGGATAGTTCAAAGTTTCTTCGATTGTCGGATGTTTGCTTAAATACCACAATGAAATATACATGGGTTAAGTATAAAGGCAGATGGGAATTTGGCTACAGTTGTGATAAGACAGCGTGGAAGTATGTGCTTACTGAGGGAAAGTTAAACACAAAAACAAAGTTATACGATTATGAGAAGTTAACTAGAAGTTTTACAAACAAAGGAAATTATTACAAGCCATATGTAGCAATTAAGACAGTAGTCGACTATAAAAAGATGTATGGTGATAATGCGTCTACAGGAAATAATGACCAAATAGGTTACAGTAGTACAGCCTCTTATGAAATTAAAAATAGTGACAAAAAAGTCGTAAAAACCCTAAAACCTTTATTCATAAAAAATACAACAGCATTAATATAAATATATGTGGAGGTATTATGAAAAAAAAAATAATATTATTTTCAGTCTTGGCGATAATACTGCTCGGTATGATACTTTTTCTATTTGCAAAAATACCATCACCACAGATGGATCATAAGATATTTGGCTCATATTTTGAAAAAAAGATTTGTAAAAAATATGAATTAACTTTTGTTGATGAGACCTTCAACTATGCTGAATCTGCAGGATACGACAGTCAAACCCTTTCCCTTATCATCCATGGTGATCCACAAATATATAAATATCATGACAGGGATATATATTGCAGAATAACAGCAGATTATAAAGGTAAAACCATTACTGTTAGATTTAAAGGAACAAAGATCATTGGGACAAAATATAAATGGAGTCTTGAAAACGAAGATGCGTTTGAAGTTTTTAAAAAATAATGTATGAATTGTATAATTGGTTAAGGAAAAACTAAATTTCGTGATTCTTAGCTATGAAATCAATACTTAATTTTGTATTGAATGCAAGCACTATATCTTTGGCTGTCAGCGCTTAGGGCTTGCTCAGGCTATCATGGAAAACCCGAAGATTCTTATTCTTGACGAGCCTTTTAACTGACTTGACAAGGACGGCGTTAAGGAAATGAGAGAGTATCTTCTCAGCTACAAGGAGCAGGGCAAGACTATTCTGATATGCTTTCATTCGGCAGAGGATATTTCCGTGCTGTGCGATACGGTGCATGAGATGGATAAGAGGGTTATCAGTAGGATAAGGGTATGAGTTAACTTATTATTCACTGTCGTTACCCCACCCTCAGGTGCTAGTGATCGCAAGGTCATGTGGGTTCAAGTCCCGTCATCCGCACCATAACAGGACACCAATTTTGATACAATGCGTATCTTGATTGGTGTCCGTTTTCTTTATCCGAAAGTCCTTATTTAATGGGATTTGTCAACACAATTTAACGAAAGCAGGCAATAAAGCTCGCAAAGGAGATTGGCACCAAGGCAGCAGCAGATGAGCTGCGCATCCCCAAAGGGACGCTGGGGACGTGGGTGCAAAAGGCGCGGATTGGGGAAATAGACACAGGTAAGGCTTCACTAACGTCGGATGAATCTCTTAATTTTGCACAGCAGCTTCAGGCAGCAAACAAGCGGATCAAAGAGCTTGAAAAGAAAAACCGTGAGATTGAAGAGCTTAATGAATTTCTGGAGTAAGCATCTGTTTTTTTCGCTGCGAACCGTCGGAAGTCAGGAAAGAAGAACGGTTAAAGTTCATTTCCAAAACGTTAATTTTCATTTACTGCGTCACACATACGCTACTGTTTGTATTGAGAATGGCTTTGATGCTAAAACTGTCAGCGAGTTGCTAGGTCATTCTAATGTTAATATTACACTTAACCGCTATGTTCACTCATCGCTTGATACAAAAAAGAAATATGTTGAAAAACTCAATTTTGTAGCTTAAAAGTTTTTAGCCGTCAGAAACATCTGATTGGTAGTAAATAATGCATGATTTTACGTTGATTTTTTGCCTTTTTGCCTGTAGGTGCAGATTTTGCGAAAAAATTATATTTTGTTTTGTAAACTATTATACCAGGAAATTGATAAAATATGTATTGATTTTCTGAAAAATGTTTGGTATAATGGCGAATAAAGGCGGTGATCGTATGATCAGAGTTGCAATTTGTGATGATGATAAACATATGCAGGAAAGTTTATCAAAGTATTTGTTAGACTATTCAATACAATGTGACAGAGAAATTGATCATGCAGAATTTGATACTTGTGAGGAATTAATGGACGAGTATCTCAAGGGGAACTCGTTTGATGTTATATTGCTCGATATTGAATTTAAAAATAATGATGAAAAACAAATGAATGGTATTGAGCTTGGAAAAAGATTGCGTGGACTGTATGCCAATGACAACACTGCTATCGTTTATGTGACATCTTATGGTGAGTATGCTATTGACTCCATTAAAATAAGGCCCTATGATTATATAAAAAAGCCAATTACTTATGAAAGAATAGTTGAATTTTTTGAAACTTATTATTTGGATCAGGCTAAGAGAAAAAAGGTGTTTGAATATACTGCACATAAAGTCAAAAACAGTATCATAGTATCTAATATTTGTTATTTTGAGAGTCAGGGCAGAACAATAGTGATCCATACTATTACGAATCAATATACCTTTTACGGAAAATTATCTAACCTGCTTGACAATGAAAGTTTAAGTGATTTTATCAGTATTCATAAATCGTATTTAGTAAATAAAAATTATATTGAAAGATTCACTTCACATTCAGTCGTCCTTATTGGCATAGACCGAGTGGAATTGCCGATAAGCCCTAATAAGAAAATGGAGGTCAGTGAACAGCTGTTGAAAGAATGATATGACTACTTTATTTTATTTGTTTTCAAATGTGTTTCACATATATGCCACTTATCAGTTTTCCAATGTGTTTTTGCAAAAGAAAAAAGAGTCGGCAAAATCAGACATTGTCCTGTTTACACTTTATTACATTATAAATAGCTGTGCGTATTTGGCCTTTGACAATCGATTGATTACGATTCTGTCAAACATTATACCATTTATTCTTATATTTTTGTACTATAAAGTATCGTTATTTAAGTCTCTGTTGTCAGCATTTGTGTTATGTGTTTTTTCCATTGTAGTAGATACAGCGGTTGTTGCTATACAGTCTTTGCTCAATATAAACTCTGTTTTTTTTGACGAGGGTTTTGTATCAAATATTGTGTTTCTAACACTTGTAAATATCATAGCTAAGAGCTTTTTTAAAGACAGCGATCAAATTGTAAAATTACCAATAATGTATTATATTACTGTGATATTTGTTCCGCTTGGCAGTATAATGGTTGGTTACTTTGTCGCAAAAGATCTCAATGTCGTATCGTTGATTTTAAGCGTTATCATATTATTGATGAACATAGTTATTCTTTACCTTTATGATAATTTGGTAAATATGTTTTCCCAGCAATATGAAACTGACGTTATTGAGCAGCAAAACAAGGCTTATCTTAATCAGTTGCATTTAATGCAGGAATCTCAGATGAAGATAAGATTTTTAAAGCATGATATGAAAAATCATATTATCAATATGCAAAGTTTGCTTAGTGCTGAGAAATACGATCAGCTTAAAGATTACCTTGCTGAAACCAATGATTATATTTATAGTAATAATGTTATTATTGACTCAGGAAATGAAACGATCGACAGTGTTCTGAATTACAAATTGGCACCGTTAGAGAACAACAGCGTTGAAAAAAGCTATCATGTTGTTCTTCCTGAGCAAATTCTTATTAGTTCATTTGATTTAAATATTGTTATTTGTAATCTGATAGATAATGCACTTGAAGCGTTAAGCCTCCTAGGAGAGAACGATGAAAATAAGATAACTATCGATATTGTTTATAAGCAGGGTTACATTAAAATATTAGTAGGAAATTCATTTGACGGAATCATACACAAGGATAAAAGGACAAGAAAAAATGATGAGATAAATCATGGAATTGGGTTAAAGAGTGTTCAAAATATTGCGGAAAAATATGGAGGACTTTTAAGAACTGATGTATCTGATAACTGGTTTGAAACATCAGTGATAATGTATGAAAAATAGAGGTAGCAATAAGTTACCTCTATTTTTTTTACAAAAAAGACGTTCTTTTTGACATTTACGTTTTTTTATTCTTATATTATGTATAATCAAGTCATAACTTGTTATGAAATGAAGAAAATCATATGAAAAAAATTTAATGAAACTCAGCACAAGAATGGGTAAGGTGTTTGTTGCATTGGCACTTTTGGTTACTGTATCAAACGTAAATTCTACATGCCTTTTCATCACTCACCAGCCTGAACTGCCTGCTGATTATAAGAAACTGCGTAAGTTCTAATGTTTAAGAAAACTGCCTGCAAAATAACGCAATGTCTATGTGAAAAAGGTATTATATCCGAAAGCGATTTCGATTTGTATGAATACGGATTTAATATGGGGATAACGGTTTTACTTAACCTTATCAGCACTATAGTTATCGGCGTTATTGCGGGCAAAGTGTTTGAAAGCATAGCTTTCTTAGTTTTTTATATACCACTGAGAAGCTATGCCGGAGGATACCACGCTAGCACCCCGATGAGGTGCTATTTTATTTCCATTTGAGAATTTTCATACTTACTATGTTGGTATGAATAGAATTTGGGCTCATAATGAATGTAATTTGCCGACTAAAAGATCTAAAAATTTTGTAAAAAGAGTCAATCACAGGGACGGTAGTGTTTCAATAACAAAAAAATAGATAATAAAAATGTAACCGTAAAGTATACAAAGAATAAAGACGGAAATTTATATCCTAGGTTCGAGAAATTTGCTCATCCAGAGCACCCTAATCCGATAAAAATGAAAGCAAAATTAACTGGTGTTTTTAGAAAAGATGTTAAAATCATTCGTAATGAAACTGGTATAAAATTACCAAAGGATTATACTTGGCACCATTTGTAAGATGGAAAAAGTGTGTTAATGGTTCCTTCCAAAATCCATTCACCAAGGTGTGGCGGATTTAATCATATGGGTGGAGCAACTAAAATAAGACACGGAATAATTTAAAGGAGGATAATTATGAAACTGGTCGAAGTTGGCGAAAAACTAAGCAGCAAGGATATCAAGGAAATGGAGGGTGAACTGAATTTAAGCTTTCCAAAGGACTATAAGGACTTTTTGCTGAAAACAAACGGCGGAATGCCTGAGGATGAAGTGGAGTTCGATTTTATTGAGAACGGAACTTCCGGCGAGGATGAGTTTGAGCAGGGCAGTGATATACACTATTTCTATGATGACAACGAGATAATGGAGTCATACGAGAATTTGGTGGACGAGGAACTTATCCCCGACGAATATCTGCCGATAGCCTGTGATTCTTTTGATAATCAGATATTGCTGTGTTTGGGCAAAGGCGATAATTATGGTACGATATATTTTGCAGACGCTGAAAGCGAAGAGAGCGAGGACTCAGGTTGGGTGCTGTCAAAGGTGGCAGACTCATTTACTGCGTTCTTGGGTATGTTAAGACCTGCGGAGGACTGATAATAAATGCAGAACTGATTTTATTCGGTTCTGCTCGGAGAAGATAATATGTTAAAAGATTACGTTAAGTTCAGAGATATTGATGTGTCACGAATCGAACAGTATAAGGGCCGATTGCCTGAAGAATTGTTTGATTTTTGGAGAGAGTTTGGTTTGGGAACATTCTACAATGGTTACTTAAAAGCGATAGACCCGAACGAGTATATCGAACTTGTGCAGCAGTCATATTTTGACGGTGAAGTTACTATCCCGATATTTGCGACAGCATTTGGTGATATCATTACATGGGAAGATAACAAGTATATCGGGATACTCAAGTATAGATATCAAGATAGTGATATAATATCAACTGGATTTGAGGACTTTTTTGAGGAAGTTGAAGAGGGCGTCCTTGATGACGATTATTTCACTATCAAAAAGTATAACGCAGCAGTTAAGAAATATGGTGAACTGGAGTATGATGAGTGCTTTGGATATGTTCCGCTGCTTGCACTTGGCGGAAAAGAGTCTGTAAAAAACCTTAAAAAAGTCAAAATGCGTGAGCATATTGCACTTATAGCTGAACTGACAGACGGCATTTAAAACTATTTTACTTTAACAATACGGAGGTGTAAAATTGCCAAGCAACCAAGAAAAAGTTTCACAGCTTTTAGTGGCAAGGAGATATATAATAATCCTAAAACTGGAAAATAAGTAGCATATGATACAGATGGTAATTACTTTAGGATTGAAGACACAACTTTAACAGGAAAAAGAGTATACACTTATCTATTTTCTAACTTACGTTTTGAACCTATATATGAGAAGATTCTAAGCTTATTCATTTGGTGATCAACAGCGAAGAGATCATAACGACTGAAACCCACCCGTTCTTTGTAAAAAATCAAGGCTTTATCAAAGCAGGAGAACTTGCAATCGGTGATGAATTGCTTGACTCAAACAAAAACATTCTTTTGGTTGAAAATTTTGATGTCGAATTGACAGGCAAGCCTGTTACGGTGTATAATTTTCAGGTGGAGGATTTCCATACTTATTATGCTGGCGGATTAGGCGTGTTGGTGCATAATGCAAGTAATGAATATAAAACAAAGACTGTCCGTACCGCCAAGTGAGAAGAAAAAATTCCCATTGTTGATAAACCAGGCTCTCCTTCTTGGAAACAAGCAGTTAAAGAATTAAGATCTGCTAGAAAAAAAGGAAACAATTATATTGCTTCAAATAGACAGCAAGCGGAACAACTTATAAATGAAGCAATGCCTGATTTGCCTAAAGCAGAAACATATGCAACAAATGCACCAAAATCTAATTATCAAATTCACCCTATTGATAATGAATATAACATGCCACATATTTGTTATCATGATTGGGCAAAGGGAAAACATAATGGCTCTGCAGGACATATATTTTGGGAGGAATAGATATGGATATAAAAGAATTTAAATATGCTTGGAGATATACAAGCGAAAATTATGCGCTATTCTCTCCAAAGCAGCTATCAGAAATGAATGTTGTTAATGAAAACAAAGCAGTTGAAATTTGGAATAGTATATGCGATAATGAAATACTTCAAAAAAGTTCATATGTTCAAATGATGATTGATCATAAACTGACTGTTTTCATAGGTGACTGTGGTTGGGGCGATGAATCAATGGAGAGAGTAACTCAACAAAAATTAATGAGTTTATTCGAAAAAAGTATTTCAGACAAAGTAACATTGTTATATGATCATACTTCAGCAATAAGCATTACAGCATCTATTTTTTGTGAAAAATGGTCGGATTTTTGTTATCCTTCAGATGTGCTTCTTATTGTAAATAACAATATTGTTCTATTGTATTATGAAGATACATTATACGGACCTTTAGAATCATTTGAAAATATAATATAATTACTATTTACAGAACATTTTTATCAACGATTTTGCAGGTACACCGATTTGAACTGTAAGTGTACTTGCTTCAACTGAAACGCACCCGTTTTATGTACAATGTATAGGGTTTGTTGAGGCTGGTAAGCTGCTTGTTGGCGATAAACTCCTTGATGTAAACGGAAATGTTCTTTTAGTTGAAAATTTTGATGTTGAGTTGACAG